>WNFQ01003245.1_pt1 | contig 11852 bp, 10 predicted proteins | sample 5400171 | NCBI WGS metagenome assembly WNFQ01 (sample SAMN13153356, study PRJNA577476) | soil metagenome | isolation source: 20 cm soil under Madrone tree | place: USA:California | collected 2016-06-14
CCTCCAGTGTCATGGCTCCTGATTGCAATCATCATCTCAATCGCTGTGTTGATTTCTCGTAGGCGCTCAGCTCGAAGCAGCGATAGCTAACGCTAATCAAAGAGCGAAGGTTGCCGCGTCGTCTGCTGCGGAGGATGAACCAAGCGCGGTGCTTCCATGCCCCAGAGCCTACGGAACAGATCGACCGTTCCAGGACCGAACCCTGCGTATAATGCCGCGTTTCGAATTATGCCGAATTGAGTCACCTCACCCGCTCCCTTTCCTCTAGATTAGCCGCCTTCGTCCCGCAGCGGTACTTGATTGAGTCGGCATAATCCCGCTCACTTCTCTGGACGGTCCCTCGGACCGAAAAGGAGAAGATTCACATGCAAAGTCATTCGGATCGGAACCCGTGTGTCCCGCTGAAAGAGCCCGGCGGCCCACTATATTCGTACATTCCCGAATTCATGGGCTCGCTTGCTGAGCGAGGATATTCCAACCAATGTATCGCCTACAAAGTTCACCTCGTTCGAGCCTTCGACCAGTGGATGCGGCAACGCCAAATAAAAATGGAAGGCTTCACCGAAAAACGTATCCAAGGATTCATTCGCCACCGAGCAAAGCGATACAGCAAGCAGCGAGGGGATGCGGCCACGCTGCGGTCTTTGCTGAAACGTCTGCAGGAAGCGAACGTAATTTCTCATTTGCAACCGAGGATGAGCCCGCTCGACCGGCTGCAGCTCAGGTTCGCGCAATATCTGACGGAGCAGCGAGGTCTTCGACCGAAATCCGTGCGGCAATATCTCTTCCACACCCGACGGTTCCTTCTTGAGCGCTTTGCAGATGGCCCACTCTCTTTGAGAGAACTAAATGCCCAGGACACTGTTCGATGCATACTTCGTCAGGCCAGGACCATAAGCCCGCATGCCGCTCGCTGTATGGCCAAAGCGCTCCGCAGCCTGCTCCGGTTTCTGCAGCAGAGTGGAGAAATAGCCACCGATCTAGCAGCGCGCGTTCCATCAGTGGCTAATTGGAATCTTTCTGGGCTACCCAAATATTTATTGCCGCAGCAGGTCAAGCTGGTCTTGAGAAAGAGCAATCGCGATGACCCTATTGTCCAACGAGATCGGGTGATTCTTTTGCTGCTGGCTCGCCTCGGTTTGCGCGCCGCCGAAATCGTGGAGATGACACTGGGCGACATCGACTGGGACGCGGGTGAACTAACCGTCCGGGGAAAAGGGGGACGGTTGGACAAATTACCCCTTCCGAAGGATGTCGGCCGCGCTCTCGCACATTATCTGAAGCAACTCAGGCCTCCATGCACCTGCCGGAAAGTCTTCATTCGATCAGCGGCTCCTCACGAGGGTCTCGCCGACTCCGCAGCTGTCGACATAGTGGTGCAACGTGCCCTTCGACGCGCTGGAATTAGCCCACCCAACCGAGGAGCGCACCTGTTTCGTCACTCGCTCGCCACCCAGATGCTCCGCAACGGAGCGTCGATGTCGGAGATCGCGAAGGTTTTGCGTCATCAATCCGAAAGCAGCACTTCCATCTACGCCAAAGTTGATTTGTCGGCGCTGCGCTCCATTGCCCAACCCTGGCCCGGAGGTGCGGCATGAGCGAGCTAAGAAAATCTCTCCGTTCCTACATCGCTCTGCGGCGAGCTTTAGGTTTCAAGCTTGAGTCGCAGGGGCGGCTCTTACATAGGTTTGTCGATTTCGCCGAGGAGCAAGGTGCGTCATTTATCACGCGTGATTTGGCCCTTCGGTTCGCTTTGGCGTCTCCCCACGGGCAGCCGGCTCTTTGCGCGAAACGGTTGCAAATCGTCCGTACGTTTGCCGAGCATCAAGCGGGCGTGGACCCTCGAACAGAAGTTCCACCGCGCGGATTGCTGCCTGATGGCTATATAAGAAGGTCGCCCTATGTGTACAGTGACGGTGACATCCGAAAGCTCATCGAAGGAGCTCTGAGACTCGGTTCTCGCCGCGGGTTGCGGGCGACGACGTTCGCCACGTTGCTCCGACTACTTGTAATCACCGGCATGCGGATCGGCGAATGCCTCGCACTGGATTGCGAGGATGTCGATCTCATCAACGGCATCATTCATGTTCGCTACGCGAAATTCGGAAAGTCCCGGTTGGTCCCGGTGCATCCGTCGACACGCAATGCGTTGAAGCACTATGCCGCACTACGCGACGAAATCTTTTCCCAACGCAAAGACAACCGCTTCTTTGTTTCGGAACTCGGCACAGGACTGAGTCTGTCGCAGGTGCAACATACTTTCTGCAAGCTGGTTCGGCGGGTCGGATTGCGAAGCCCTGCTGGGCAGCGAGGTCCGCGGATCCATGATTTTCGGCACGGATTTGCCATTCGGACCCTTGAGCACTTGTACCATTCCGGCGCGGATGTCGAGCGGCAATTGCCTGCTCTCGCTACCTATCTTGGGCATGTCGACCCGGCCAGCACCTATTGGTATCTGACGGCAACCCCAAAACTCATGCGCTTGGCGTCGCGCCGTTTAGGTCGAAAGAGAAACGAGGTAGGGCGATGAACACCTGTCTCCAGTTCTCGGAACTCCTGCAAGCCTTCTTCACCGATCGCTTGATGCATCAAAGGCAAGCAAGTCCCAATACCATCGCGAGCTATCGCGACACTTTTCGCCTGCTCTTGCAGTTTGCACAACAACAGACTGGCAAGCCGCCTACGAAGCTGACGATGGAAATTCTGGAACCTGCCTTCCTCGGCGCTTTTCTGAATCATCTGGAAAGAGATCGGGGCGTGTGCGCACGCAGCCGGAACGTTCGGTTGGCCGCGATTCACTCCTTCTTCCGGTTCGTAGCTTTTACCGAACCGTGCCACGGTGCCTTGGCCCAGCGTGTTCTGGCGATACCCAACAAACGCTTCGATCGAAGGCCCATCGAGTACCTGACCCGGCCCGAAATAGAGGCGCTACTCTCTGCTCCTGACCGAGCTACGTGGGGAGGCCGTCGGGATTACATCTTACTGCTCGTCGCCGCTCAGACCGGGCTCCGCATATCGGAACTCATTGGTCTTCGCTGCGATGATGTTGTCCTGGGAGCTGGAGGTTCGGTACGGTGTCAAGGTAAAGGACGTAAGGAGCGCTCCACGCCGCTGCATAGAGATGTAGTGGTAGCCCTACGGGGTTGGTTGCGAGAACGTCTCGGCAACCCCGCTGACCATTTGTTTCCCAGCGCCCGGGGCGGGCCACTCAGCCGTGATGGTGCTGAGCGTATCCTGGCCAAGCATATCGCCATCGCAGGAAAACAGTGCCCAACGCTCGCTAAGAAACGCATTTCGATGCACGTGCTGCGGCACTCTGTCGCTATGGATCTGCTCCAGCAGGGTGTGGACCGTTCCGTGATCGCTCTTTGGCTTGGCCACGAATCAATCGAGAGCACCGAGGTGTATCTCCACGCCAGCATGGCGATGAAGGAGAAGGCACTTGCCAAGGCCAGTTCGAGCAAAACGGGAACTGATCGGTATCGACCCAACGACCGCTTGCTGACGTTCCTGAAGAGCCTTTAATACTAGGGATAATGCCCGGCACACATTTCTGTACTTTCTTTGAGAGCAGTGACACTCTGCTATTCACCTAGGCCTCCGTATTCCCGGATTGAGCGTCGTTAGGGGCCGAGGCCAAGGTGGAGCTTGTGCCTGACTGGAAACGAGTCATCGTCGGAGATGCGTTTCAGCTACCTTCTCGTGACTTCAACTATTACCGGGACCTCTTTCTGATCTGGCCTTTCTTACTCTTCACGATAGCTGGTCTTGTGAATCTGTTTAGTGTGGGGCACGATCATCGACTTGGCTTCAAGTTTATGGCCTTGTCTCTCGTGACCCTCCTACTCGCACGCGAGCGATTCGCTTTGATCGGAGGCGCCCTCGGATTTTGTGCTGTGCAGTCGGGTATTTCCTTTGCCCTTAAGCATGAGTGGGTGGCGCTGGCGGTTTTAATCCTAACCGGAGTTGTTTTCCTCCTGCTGATCCGTTCACTGAGAGACTACAAGCCAAGCTACCGTTGGCCGAAAGGCCTATCCATCGTTGATCTCCTCGTAGGGTTATCTTCTCTAGGACTCACGATTGCGCTCTTCTCCTGGCTTCGCCGCTAACTAAACTGGTTAGCGCTTACCGCCGATGTTGGTGCTGGAATTGGTACTGCCTGCCACTTTTCCGGTTTGCGTGGACTAACCAGAACGGATGAGAAGGCCGGCCTCTGCAGGATTATGCCGACTTAATCAAGCATCGCTGGGCTGCGACAGCCAGCTATCGAAAGGAAACACGGTTGGCCGCGCGAATCAATTCGGCATAATTCGGAAGGCGGCATTATACGCGTTGGACTAAACCGCTACGCGGTAGGCGGTGGTACGACATCCGTGTCGGTGTAACGGATCACGATCGCCACCGTTCCAGTTGAAGATTTCTTCCCCCTTAGCTTTAGAACGTTCCTGTGCGAAAGCATGGAGCTGCTGCTTGCAGCACATTCCACTTCGCACAGGAGCTTTCGATGACATCCCTTCGACAACGCATGATCGAGGACATGCAGATCCGGAATTTGTCGGTGCACACCCAGACCAGTTATGTTCAGCAGGTGTCGCTATTCGCGCGGCACTTCAACAAATCACCGGAACTGTTGGGACCTGATGAGATTCGCGACTATCAGGTCTATTTGACCGGCGAAAGAGAGTTGGCGACAAGTTCCATTCTTATTGCCATCTCGGCACTCCGCTTTCTCTATAAAGTCACCCTCAAAAGGAACTGGCCGTTCGGTGAGGTGATCCCAGCTCCGAAAAAACCTCAGAGACTGCCGATTGTCCTCAGTCCGGAAGAAGTCATTCAGTTTCTTGATTGCATCGCAAGTAGGAAACATCGCGCGATTTTGACCACTTGTTACGCCGCAGGGTTGCGCATCTCTGAGGCCGTTGCTCTCACTCTCCCAGCGATTGACAGTAAGCGCATGGTCTTGCGTGTCGAGCAGGGCAAAGGCAAGAAGGATCGTTACGTGATGCTCTCGCCCAAGCTACTGGAGATCCTGCGTGACTGGTGGCGAGTTGAAAAGTCAAAGGACTGGATCTTTCCGGGCGACATCCCGGGACGACATATCAGTAAGGACGCTGTGGAACAAGCGTGTCAGAAGGCCCAGCGTCTCTCCCAGATTCCCAAACCGATCACGCCACATTCTCTGAGGCATTCGTTCGCTGTCCATCTACTTGAGTCAGGCACAGACGTCCGCACCATTCAACTACTGCTCGGCCATCGCAGCCTGGCGACCACAGCAAGATATCTCCGCATCGCGACCAGCAAAGTGTGCTCGACATCGAGCCCGCTTGATTTGCTGCCCCGCCCGGTCTCGATGGAGGCCAAGCCTAAGCCGACCCAACCCTTCTAACCGGCGGGCAAATGGATCGCCCGAAGTTGGAAGTGGCGGACGTTTTCCGCCGCTACGGCGAAGCCTATCGTGAACAGCATGACGGGTCGCTCTCCTCTGCACAGCGGCGCGTCATGACCGCGATCGAGGTGTGTCGCACTGCAGCCCTTGGCGGTCATCTCGAGCGGTGCGACTGCTGTAATCACGAGCGGCCCTCCTACGACAGCTGCCGCGACCGTCATTGCCCAAAATGTCAGTCCCTTGCTCGTGCGGAGTGGGTCGAAAAACGAATCTCCGAAGTTCTCCCAACGCACTATTTTCATGTCGTCTTCACGATTCCCGAACAGGTCGCTTCCATCGCTTACCAGAACAAAGATCTCGTCTACGGCATTCTCTTCCGAGCCACGGCCGAGACCTTATCCACCATCGCTGCCGATCCCCAACATCTGGGCGCCGAGATCGGCTTTTTTGCTGTACTTCACAGTTGGGGACAGAACCTGCTTTTTCATCCGCATCTCCATTGTGTCGTTCCAGGCGGCGGGATTTCACCGGACGGTGCCCGCTGGATCTCCTGCCGCCCTAACTTTTTTCTGCCGGTAAAGGTGCTCTCCCGGCTGTTCCGCCGATTGTTCTTGCGCTATCTACAGGAGTCCTTCGACGCCGGCAGGTTGCAGTTCTTCACTTCGCTTCAGGCGCTCCAAGATCCGCAGGCTTTCACCCGCCATCTCGATTTGGTGCGAGACGTGGAATGGGTCGTCTACGCCAAGCCACCTTTCGCTGGGCCGCAGCAAGTCGTGGACTATGTCGGGCGCTACACCCACCGGGTGGCCATTTCCAATCATCGGATCGTCGACATCGAAGATGGGCAAGTGAAATTCAACTGGAGAGACTACCGCGACAACAATCAGCAGAAAACCATGCCCCTCACAGCGGACGAGTTCATCCGGCGATTTTTGCTCCACGTTCTACCCAGTGGGTTCCACCGCATTCGCTACTACGGGTTCCTCGGCAATCGACACCGCAAGGAGAAGTTGGAGCGTTGCCGCCAGCTTCTCGGCATGACCCCTCCAATGGAGAACTCTGCCGAGCCAGCGCCACAAGAGGACTACCGTGATCGATATGAGAGGCTCACAAGCCGCTCTCTACGGGAATGCCCCGTTTGCCATCGCGGCCGCATGATCGCAGTCAAGGCGCTACCTCAAGTTCGTTCTTCACCGACCATTCGAGACACTTCATGATCGACCGTGCACGAATCCAAATCACTCGCTCCAAAAACTCGAGCGCTTCGAGTCGAAGAAGTGGTGTTGCCTTATGCCCGTTACAGCCAAATGCAGCCGGCCGAGCACCTCCACACTTTGCGAAGCCGGGCGTGCGTAAGACTCCGAATCACAGCACCCATGCCCGTCTCCGTCATTACTAACGGTTTGTTCTCTCCACTTCGACTCCCACTCACCAATCAAAACCCATAGCCCACACACCTTGCAGCGGTTTAGTCCAATACATTTTTAGCTCACCGGCACGGCTCCGATCACATCGCGGTTCCGGCTACAGCTACTGTCGCCGCGCCGCTAAGCTAAAAATGCTCTGCATTGCGCTGCGCGCCTAGTAGCGTGGCGGCGATGAGGCAGTTCGCTGAGGAGCGGTTGTGCCAAGCGTGGCGAGTGCCGTTCTGAATCACGCAATCCCCTGCTTTGAGGAGAACTTCAGCTCGGTCATCCAATTCGAGAACCACTTCGCCGGAGACAACCACGTCGAAGTCCACGGTGTCGGTGGTGTGCATGCCTGGATGATCGCGTTCCAAGACGTCCAGCATGCCCGGCAACTTTTGCTGAATTTCTTCGATAGCAAGCGCAGAGTTGAGGCCATCGATACGCGTTGTCGTGTCCGGCGGTATGGTGAAGAAGCCGAAGCGGAAACCCTGTATTGCGGGGAAATAGCGAGGCTGCGCCGGCGGGGTGCCGTCTGAGGGAAGCTCGGGGGCGGAATCGCTTCCCCATAGGCGATGGAATTCGTAGCCAGGAAATAAAGCGAGGGTTATGGGCTTAGCGGACGTGTTAGGTATAAAAACGGACTTGCCGGATTCGTTCTGGCCGGTGACGATGCAGCGGATGTCCATAGGGGCTCCTGAAGGCGGCTGGGATTATAGAACAGCGCCTACGGATGCAGGCGGCTGGACGGAGTAAACTCATGCCATGGTGTTCACGAAGCGGCTGCGCGAGGGCGTTCGGCGAGGGGAAATCACGTGCAGCCTGAGGTTCTGGATGCGGCCGCACGTGCGGGTTGGCGCGCGATACCGGATGGGAGAAGGCGCGATCGAGATCGATTCGATTGAGACGATCGGGTTTCCGGACATTACTCCGGAATTGGCACGGGAGTCGGGATTTTTGGGTGTGCTGGATTTGCTGAAGGTGGCGAAGCACGGTCGAAGCGAGAAGATTTATTTGGTGCGATTCCACTACGTGCGGCCGCGGGGCAAACGGGCTGTAAGGCGGAAGACGTCGTAAGATAAAATGCTAAATAATTGATGAGTACATCTAACTTGCTGCTCGGAATGACACCGAGAGTGGCACGAGTGCAAATGGGAGGGGCGTGAGCTAAGATGGGCGGCGGAGAGGAAAACTTATGAGTTCGACACTGTCACGGAGCGCATCAGGAACGGTGGCAGGATGGTCGAAAGGCCCGTTTCGGGCGGCGCGGGGGATGGAGATTTCGTGCAAAGGATGGCAGCAGGAGGCGGCGCTGCGTATGTTGATGAACAATTTGGATCCCGAGGTGGCGGAGAAGCCGGAAGAGCTGGTGGTGTATGGGGGGACGGGCAAGGCGGCGCGGAATTGGGAATGCTTTCACGCAATCGTGAAGTCGCTAAAGGCGTTGGAGACGGATGAGACGCTGCTGGTGCAATCGGGGAAGCCAGTGGGGATTTTCCGGACGCATGAGTATGCGCCGCGGGTACTGCTGTGCAATTCGAACCTGGTAGGGCACTGGAACAACTGGGACCGCTTTCATGAGCTGGACCGCGCGGGATTGATGATGTACGGCCAGATGACGGCGGGGAGCTGGATTTACATTGGCACGCAGGGGATTTTGCAGGGGACGTACGAAACGTTTGCGGCGGCGGCGAAGAAACATTTTGGCGGGAGCCTGGCGGGCAAGCTGGTGGTGACCGGCGGGATGGGCGGCATGGGCGGAGCGCAGCCGCTGGCGGCGACGATGAATGGAGCGGCGTTTCTGGGGATTGACGTGGACCCGGAGCGCATCAAGCGGCGCGTGAAGACGGGTTATTGCGACGTGATGGTGACTTCGCTGGATGAAGCGCTGCGGATCTTGAAGAATGCGGTGCGCAAGGGAGAGGCGACTTCGGTTGGGTTGGTGGGAAATTGCGCGGACTTGATTCCAGAGCTGGCGAAGCGCGGCGTGGTGCCGGATTTGCTGACGGACCAGACCAGCGCGCATGATCCCATCGGCGGGTACGTGCCGAATGGAATGACGCTGGACGCGGCGCTGGAGCTGCGGAAGAAAAGCCCCGAGGAATATAAGAAACATTCGATGGCGGCGATGGCGGCGCACGTCCAGGGGATGCTGGATTTGCAGAAGCTGGGTGCGGTGACGTTTGATTATGGGAATAACATTCGAACGTTTGCGTTTCAGCAAGGCGTGAAGAACGCTTACGACTTTCCGGGATTTGTGCCAGCGTACATCCGACCATTATTTTGCGAGGGCAAAGGGCCCTTCCGGTGGGCCGCGCTTTCGGGAGAGCCTTCGGACATTGCACGGACAGATCAACTGGTTCTGGAAATGTTTCCGCAAGACGAGCATTTGAATCGCTGGATTAAATTGGCGCAGAAGAGGGTAAAGTTTCAAGGACTGCCATCGCGGATTTGCTGGCTGGGATATGGCGAGCGGGACAAGTTTGGATTGGCGCTGAATGAATTGGTGGCGAAAGGAGAAATAAAAGCTCCCGTGGTGATGGGGCGCGATCACTTGGATTGCGGGTCGGTGGCTTCGCCATATCGCGAGACGGAATCGATGCGGGATGGGTCGGATGCGATTGCGGACTGGCCGCTGCTGAATGCGTTGATTAATACGGCGAGCGGGGCTTCCTGGGTTTCGATTCACAACGGCGGCGGAGTGGGAATCGGCTATTCGCAACATTCAGGACAAGTCACCGTGGCAGACGGGACAAAAGAAATGGCGAAGCGCATCGAGCGTGTGCTGACGAACGATCCGGGAATGGGAGTGGTGCGGCACGTGGATGCGGGATATCCGGAAGCGATTCACTTTGCAAAAATGACCAGTGTAAAAATTCCCATGATTTAGCCGATAACTCCTCCACGCTCCGCGGCATCCAAACCAAGACCCGCCAAGACCAAACAAGGAGGAAGTTATGTACGTAATTCTGGGAGCGACAGGAAAAACTGGTTCGATCGTTGCAAACTCGCTGCTGGACAAGAAAAAGAAAGTTCGCGTCGTGGGACGCGATAACAAAAAACTGGCCGCGTTTACCAGCCGCGGGGCCGAAGCATTCACGGCAAACATTACAGACGAGAAAGCGCTGACGCGCGCGTTTACCGGGGCGGAGGCGGTGTATGCCATGATTCCGCCCGATTTGACCAACGACAACTACCGCGGATTCCAGAGTCTGGCCAGCAACGCGATCGCTAAGGCGCTGGAGAACGCCGGTGTGAAGCATGCCGTTACGCTAAGCAGCTTTGGAGCGGACAAGCCCGAAAAGACCGGGCCGATTGCTGGATTGCACGAGATGGAATCGAAGCTGAATCTGGTCCAGGGACTGAATGTGCTGCATCTGCGGGCCGGGTACTTTATGGAGAATGCCTTGCCACAGGCGGGGATCATCCGGAACCTTGGAAGGATGGCTGGGCCTGTGGATACCGACGTTGCGCTCCCGATGATTGCAACGAAGGACATCGGGGCGGCGGCAGCGGAGGCGCTGCTCAAACTTGATTTCAAAGGAAAGCAGACGCAGGAACTGCAGGGGCAGCGCAGCCTGAGCTACAAGGAAGCCGCCATCATCATTGGACAAGCCATCGGCAAACCGGAGCTCGATTATGCGCGGCTGCCGGATGATCAGGTTTTGCAAGCGATGACTTCGATGGGCATGTCGAAGAACGTTGCCGCGCTGATCCTGGAAATGGCGAATGCCATCAATCGCGGGCACGTGAAGACGCTGGAACCGAGGTCGGCGAAAAACACGACGCCGACAACTTTCGAACAGTTTGTGCGTGAAGTTTTTGTTCCGGCATACAAGGGCCAAGCGGCGGGCGCGTAAGATCGGGCTCGAAGCTGAAGAAATGTTCCGGCAGGACGGGCTAAGACCTGTCCTGCCGGTTTTGTTTTGGGCATAATACGTAGGCCTTGGCGGACTCTCTGCTCATTACGGGCGCATCGCAATTGCTGACCCTGCGCGGTAGCGGTGCGCGGCGAGGCGATTCCCTTCCCAACCTAGGATTGCTCAAGGATGGGGCGCTGCTGGTGCGCGATGACTTGATTGCGGCCGTGGGGACACGAGCAGAGGTAGAGAAACTGCCGGAAGCGCGAACGGCGGAGAAGATTGAGCTAGGCTGGCGCGTGGCGCTGCCGGGGTTTGTGGATTCACACACGCACTTGGTTCATGCAGCGAGCCGGGCGGAAGAGTATGAATTAAAGATAGCCGGGGCGAGCTACGAAGAGATTGCGCGGAAGGGTGGAGGGATTCTCAATTCGGTGAAAAAACTGCGGGCGGCGACGAGCGAGGCTTTGAAGAAGCGCGCGCTGGCTGCGCTGAAACAGTTCGCTGCGCACGGGACAACAACCATTGAAGCGAAAAGCGGTTACGGGCTGGACGTTGCGAGCGAGCTGAAGATTCTGCGATTGCACAAAGAGCTGGCGGCAGAGCAGCCGTTGGAAATCGTGTCCACATTTCTGGGCGCGCATGTGGTTCCCGAGGAATACCGGGGAAAGGCGGGCGGAGCGGAACGATACATCAAGCTGATTGAGGAAAACCTACTGCCGGAGATCGGGGAGAAGCGGCTGGCGGAATTTTGCGATGTGTTTTGCGATCGCGGCGCGTTTTCGGTGGAGCAATCGAAACGCGTGCTGCAGGCTGGCCGGCAGTGGGGGCTAGCGCCTCGGCTGCATGCCGAGCAGCTTTCGCGGACGGGCGCGGCGCGGCTGGCAATGCTGATGCGGGCGGCGAGCTGCGATCATCTGGAAAAGGTAAACAAGAGCGACATCCAGGCGCTGGGAAAATCCGATACCGTCGCAACACTGCTGCCGGGGTGCGATTTTCACCTGGGATTGAAGCAATATGCGCCAGCGCGGGCGCTGATTGAGGCGGGAGCGATCGTGTCGCTGGCGACGGACTACAATCCGGGAACTAGTCCGACGCTGAGTATGCCGATGATTCTCTCGCTGGCATGCACGCAATTGCGCATGACTCCGGCGGAGGCAATTGTGGCGGCAACCATCAACGCGGCTTATGCGCTGCGGC
>WNFQ01005105.1_pt1 | contig 11849 bp, 10 predicted proteins | sample 5400171 | NCBI WGS metagenome assembly WNFQ01 (sample SAMN13153356, study PRJNA577476) | soil metagenome | isolation source: 20 cm soil under Madrone tree | place: USA:California | collected 2016-06-14
CCCAACTCGTAAAGACTCCCGCCTACCGCGATGAAAACGTCGCATCGGGGAAGACATACTGGTATTCGGTTTCGGCGGCCGATCTGCGCGCAAACGAGAGCGCGCGCTCTGCAGAGGCGAGCGAACAGATTCCACACAGCCCCTAGTATCTCGAGCGCAATATCCCGGGCTGGGTGCCTTGGTTGCACCGAGGGCGGGACGCCCTCGAGACAGCCGGCAGGATGCCAGCGCCATTTCCAAGGCAAATTCCCTTGTGTTCCTCTGCGTCCTTTGTGGTTAGATAAAGCTCTCATGAAATATTGCCGGTTTGAGCACAACGGTGGGGAGCAGTATGGCCTGGTGGAGTCGGTAGCGGGGCGGGAGGAAATCAGCCGCCTGCTGGTGACCGCTCCGGAGGAGATCGGCGGCGATATGGAAGATCTCCGCAGCAAGCGGATCGATCACATTTCGCTGGCCGATGCGTCCCTTCTTCCCCCGGTGCGTCCTTCGAAGATCGTCTGTGTGGGACGCAACTATCGGGAACATGCTGCCGAACTCGGAAACGAAGTGCCCGCGTGTCTCCTCGCGCACGGACTACGAAGGCGAACTGGGGGTTGTGATCCGCAAGCCCTGCTACAAACTGGGTGAGAGTGAAGACGTCCGCCCCTACATCCTGGGCTATACCTGCGTGAACGACTTCACGGCACGGGATCTCCAGAATAAGGACAAGCAGTGGACGCGCGCCAAGGGTTTTGACACTTTCTGCCCGGTGGGCCCCCTCGTCACCGATGAGATTGACCCTTGGAGGGGGGTTGGCGTGAAAACGATGGTCAATGGGGAAGTCCGTCAGGATGGCAACACGCGCGATTTTATTTTTGCTCTCGATACGGTCCTACGATACATATCGCAGGTTATGACCCTGCTGCCCGGAGACCTGATTGCCACCGGAACACCCCAGGGCGTAGGGCCCGCGGTTCACGGGGATGTGGTCGAGGTCAGCGTCGAAGGCGTGGGCACGCTCCGGAATCCGGTCGCGGACGAATCGTAAGCCGTGCTTGCCCATTGGTAACCTCCGCACCTCTTCCGCGATTCTGATTTCCAGCTTATTCTGTTGCTTAAGGAATTGGTCGCTGAATGCGGCCGTTTCCTTGCGGTTGCTCATGAATCCATTCCGTCTTTATAGCTTGATGTTGGGCGGTACAGGTCTCGCCTTCAGCGCGTATTTTCTGTTTCGGCGTAAACCGAAGAGTGCGGAAGAACTCGAACGGAAGCGTCGCGAGTGGCTCGACCAGGTCGGGAGAATTACCGATGGCACGGTGATCGATGTCCAGGAACTCCCGGCCGAACAGCACCGCTCCTCGACCATGCTGATCTATCAATACGATGTGGCTGGTGTCTCCTACGAAGCCTCGCAGGACGTCACCTACCTGCGGCAATGGGTCAATCTGCACTCCTGCCGTCTGGGGCTGCCTACCTTGGTGAAGTACGATCCGCAAAACCCCGGCAATTCGCTGGTGGTTTCGGAGCGGTGGATGGGGTTGAGACAGTAAGGCAGTTCTCGGTTGCCAGTTCTGAGTTTTCGGTTGGCGTGAATTCGGCACTCCTTCCCAACTTACATACTCGTACAACGTGCCCTGCGCTGTCGTGATCGCAAATCGCCTTATTTGCCATCAAGAATGCGGGGTTTCGCTGTGGGCAAGAATGGAGAGGAACCGAACTGCCCATTGGATCAAGAAGGAATAACGGAGAACTGGGCACCGAGAACTGCTTCCTAGCTTCCTGCGGCAAAGCCGCCGGTGTGGGCGACGGTAATGCGAAGATACTTGTAGGGATTGACGGGAGTGTCGTTGATGCGGACTTCGTAGTGGAGGTGAGGACCGGTGCTGCGACCGCTTAGCCCAACGTATCCGATGACTTCGCCACGATGCACATGCTGTCCGGAAGCGACCGCGAAACCAGCCAAGTGGCCGAAGCGGGTGTTGATCCCGTGGCCATGGTCGATTACGATCGCTCGCCCGTAACCACCGAGGTAATCCGCGAACCGAACCACGCCATCCGCCGGGGCAAATACCGACTGCCCGACCGTAGCGGCAATGTCCACGCCTGTGTGGAAGGCACCCTCTCCATTGAAGGGATCAATACGTTCGCCAAACGATCCGGTCACCTGGCCTTCTACTGGCCAGAGGTTGGGCGCGGAATTCGCTCGCAGCCAATCAGCGGTAGTCGCGTTGCGAGTCAATCCTAGCGAGAGACCTGTAGTGGTCGCTCCGGTCAGAGCAGAATTCCTTAGCGCGTAAAGCTGATCAAGAGAAGAACTCACTTCGGAATTGCGGACTTGCTCTTCGGCCCCGGTCACGAGCGTGGGGTCCGATTTCAGACCGTAGAGCGACGAAACCTCGCTGGCTAAAGAGCCCAGCGACGCCACCTGAACGTCGCGCTCCTTGGCAACTTGCTCCAGGCGAGAGTAGCGGCTCTTGAGGTCTTCTTTCTCCGTACGCAGCTTGTTGTAGCCGGAAACCTTAAAGAGCATGCGCGCGTAGGAACTGGCGATTCCGGTCAAACTCACGAAACCGACCGCGGCTCCCACCACGAAGATGTAGAGATAGTGAACGGGAATAGGAATCTTGCGCAGTTGGCCGTCGTTATCCCGTGCCACAAACAAAATGTAAAAGCGTTTTTGCAATATCCCCTTCCGTCGAAGAATGCAAGACCATGCTCAGGCGGCCTGCGGTTACAGGAGCTCTGAGTTGCATCCCAATTCCCGAGCTACGCCCCGTGCGGGGTGCTGATTCGTGCTCGCTACCTACCGGAACCGGGTAAAGCCAACCTCTTTGTCCGCAATCTTTTAGGATTGCAGCACTTAGGTCAGCCAAAGGTTAATGGAAACAGTTGTCAAACGTTAACAAAGTCGGTTCCCCCTGTCAACGCTGTCTGACCACACGTTTCGGTTACCAAGGAAGGTGTCAGGGAATGCCCTTCTGGACGTGTTACCTGTTGGCTGCTCGCCATTTGTGCAGGACAGCGGCAACTGGACAGCCGGTACGCACCTGGAAGACAGCCGGTGTCCACCAGCCACTAGGCCTGTAAAACTGACCCAAAAACCGGAGAAAGGCGTTGATGATCAGCCTCGTACCCGCTAAAAGGCTTGGATTTCCGCCCATGGGATGCAATCGATATAGTGGTCCGGTTGTGCCTCTCACTGAAAAGGCGCTGATTTTCCACATTCGACGAACCGCCATTAGGCGGGCCGGCGTGGCTACGGGGATTGGGGATGATTCCGCCGTGCTGCGGCTACCTCCGGGGCATGAGGTCCTGGTCACCACCGACTTCTCCCTCGAAGGCATCCATTTCCGCCGCGAGTGGCACGCCCCCGAGGTAGTGGGACACCGTTGTCTAGCCCGCGGACTCAGCGATATTGCAGCGATGGGCGGAGAACCGGTGGCGGCGTTTCTCTCGTTGGCCCTGCCTCGAAACTTGCCGCAGGCCTGGGTGCGGCGCTTCATGAAAGGTCTTCTTGCACTGGCAGGCCAGTTCAAAGTGACGCTGGCCGGGGGAGACACGGCTGAATCTCCCGTAGGGATCTTAGCCGACATCGTTGTCGTTGGCTCGGTGCCAACGGGAAAGGCGTTGCTGCGGTCCGGCGCCCAACCCGGCGATCGGATCTATGTAACCGGAGAACTGGGAGGCTCCTCGGCCGCACTGGCGGAACTGCTTGCAGGAAGGAACATTCGTCCGGCCGATTTCCCTCTCCATTTTCACCCGATCCCGCGGTTGGCTGTCGGTCGTGTGCTTCGCCAAAAGCGGCTCGCCTCGGCGCTGATCGATCTGAGCGACGGTCTGTCCACTGATATCGCGCATATTTGCGAGGAGTCGGAGACCGGGGCAGAAATCCTGGCCCCCGCGCTTCCGCGGGCACGCGTCGGCAAAAGGCGGTCCCTGGTGGATTTGCCTCATGCCCTGCACGGCGGCGAAGACTATGAACTGTTGTTTACGGCACCGCGGAATAGGCGTATCTCGAATCGAATCGCTGGCGTCGCGGTCAGTCTCATCGGACGTGTGACACGCAACCAGCAAGTCGTTCTCATCGATGAGGACGGACTTCGCCGGGAGCTAAAATCGCAAGGCTGGGAACATTTTCGTAAATAGCCGTGTGCCCAACGGGTCACGTCCTGACGTACCTTCTCTTGCTCTAGTGCATCCTTAATAGTGGGCCTAAAGTAGAGGTATGTCGTACCCGCGTTTTATCTGCCTCGCTGCATGGTTGGTCACGGGCTTGCTTGGGAGTGCCGTCGCCCAGCAACCTTCGGTGTTGCCGACTCCGGTCGAGCACGTTACTGCTCAACCATCCGGCGCTCCTGCTGTGACTGTGGACAACGATTTCATCCACAAGCAATTTGGGGAAGAGTTCACGCTGCTTTCCATCTCGACGCCCTACGTGCGCGATGTCGATGGCGATGGGGTCGACGATTTCGTCATAGTTGCCATGAGCAAGAAGCCCTTGCTGGATGAGGCCGAGCATCATTACAAGGTCGTCGATCCCTATTACGGCTTCTACGGCTATGGGGACCCGAAACTTACAGCAAGTTTCGGAGCAGAAGATCCGAGGGAACGCAACCTAGTAGTTCTGGTGATCCACGGCGCGGGACCCGACGCCTGGCGCGCGGAAGCTCCCAAGGCGAAGTTCGTAATCATCAATCTACCGCTCAAGAAAATTTTCGTGAAGCGCCTGCAGCTTCACAAGAAGCAGGTGAATGCCATCTTCGCGGTCGAGGCGGATGCCAGCGCAGGCGATTCCGTGGTTTTCTGGGACGGCAAGCAGTACAAATATCAGCCGATCGGCACCGGCGGAGCTGACTAATCCACCGTCATCACTGCGCCGTAAGCTTCAACACATTCCCGCTGTAGTCGACGAAATAGACCTCGCCGGCGACATCCTGTCCAAGAGAACTGATAGGGCGATTGCTGGAGAGCAGCTTCGTGCGTGTCCAGGTCCCCGGAGGGGCCTCGACCAGTTTCCAAATGGTGCCGCTGCCGTGATCGCTGAAAATATAGGCGCTCGCCAGACTGGGAATCGCGCTGCCTTTATATACATAGCCTCCGATGACCGCGTCGCCTTCGGTGTGATCGTATTCCGCAATCGGCAAAATCAAGCCTGACATGTTGCATCCGGAGGCAGGGTTGTAGCAGTGCATACCCTCCATCACGTTCCAGCCGAAATTCCCACCACTCTGCAAGATGTCGATCTCCTCATACTTATCCTGACCGACGTCGCCACAAAAAAGGCGTCCCGTACCGCGTTCGAAGGAGAACCGGAAAGGATTGCGTAACCCATATGCCCAGATCTCCGGCCGCCCACCTCCAGCTGCGAAGGGATTCGTGGGAGGAATTGCGTACTGTAGTCCCGAACTCGTATGGTCGACATCGATCCGCAACACCTTGCCCAGCAAGGTCTGAAGATTCTGCCCGTTGCCGAGAGGGTCTCCTCCGCTTCCGCCGTCCCCCAGTGCAATGTACAGAAAACCATCCGGCCCGAAGGCAATCTGACCACCCTTGTGATTGCCAAACGGCTGATCCACGGCGAGGAGAATCCGTTCGCTCGCCGAATTCGCTTGGTTCGAGTCCGATGCCGAAAGCTGGTATTCGGCGATCACGCTCTGCATCACTCCCCCGGCCAGCCGGTCGTAATGAACGTAGAAGAGATTCTTCTGCGGAAACTGCGGATGGAACGTCAGCCCCAGCAATCCCATTTCGCCGGAGAAATCGACCTTGCTCGAAATATCGAGAAAGGGCGTGGCCAAGAGCGCGCCCTTGACAAAGATGCGAAGCCTCCCCGCTTGCTCAACCACGAAGAAACGACCGCTGCCGTCATCCGGCGCCTGGAAGTCGGTCGGATTGCTGAGTCCACTGACCACCGGTGTGAAGCTGAGCGTCGGAGGTGGGCCGCCCGAAGGTGGAGGAGTGGAAGAATTGCCACTACTGCATCCATTCAGGAAGCACGCAAGTAGGAGTGTTCCGACGGAAATACCGCGCTGGCCCTGAGTCATCCCCGGAATTCTAGTCCACCGCGAAACTACCTTGGGTCACTCGCTTGTACATTACCGATTACTAACGACCAACTCGCCTATAATTCCGGCCATGAACCTCGAACAGAAACTGGAAGAACTCAAGAAGCGCAACCACCTGGCGCAGGAGGGCGGGGGAGCGCAGCGCCGCGAAAAGCAGCACAAGGACGGGAAGATGTCGGCGCGTGAGCGCATCGAGTTCCTGCTCGACGAGGGCACGTTCGAGGAGACCGACAAACTCGTCACGCACCGTTGCACTGACTTCGGGATGGCCGAACAGAAGTTCTATGGAGATGGGTTCATCACGGGCTACGGCCGGATCGAAGGCCGGTTGGTCTTTCTTTTCGCGCAGGATTTCACCGTGTTCGGCGGTTCGCTCTCGGAGGCCAACGCCGGCAAAATCGTGAAGATCATGGACCTGGCAGCGAAAATGGGCGCGCCGGTGATTGGCCTGAACGACTCCGGCGGCGCACGGATCCAGGAAGGCGTAATGTCCCTGGCAGGCTACGCCGACATCTTCCTGCGCAACACGCTCTACAGCGGCGTCGTTCCCCAGATTTCGGCCATCATGGGGCCGTGCGCCGGCGGGGCGGTGTATTCACCCGCCATTACCGACTTCATCCTGATGGTGGACAAGACCTCATACATGTTCATCACCGGGCCGGACGTGGTCAAGACGGTCACGCATGAGGAAGTCACCAAGGATCAGTTGGGCGGAGCGACCACGCACAACGAAACTTCCGGGGTGGCCCACTTTCTCTCGCACGATGACGCCGAGTGTCTCTCGATGGTGCGGGAACTGTTGAGCTTCGTCCCATCGAATAATCTGGAAGACCCTCCGCGGCGGCCATGCACCGATCCGGTTGATCGCGCTGATCCCGCGCTCGACCAGATGGTTCCGGCGGAATCGAACCGTCCTTACGACATAAAGGACGTGATTCACGCCGTGGTCGATGATGGCTACTTCTTCGAGGTGCAGGAGCACTACGCGAAGAACATCGTGGTCGGGTTCGCGCGGCTGAATGGGCGTTCGGTAGGCGTGGTGGCGAACCAGCCGGCGATGCTGGCGGGCACTCTGGACATCAATGCCTCGATCAAAGGCGCTCGCTTCGTGCGCTTCTGTGACTGCTTCAATATTCCGCTGGTGACCTTCGAAGACGTGCCCGGGTTTCTCCCCGGTACGAACCAGGAATATGGGGGAATCATCAAACACGGAGCGAAATTGCTATTCGCCTTCGCCGAAGCGACCGTCCCGAAGGTTACGGTGATTACGCGCAAGGCCTACGGTGGCGCATATTGCGTGATGGCCTCGAAGCACATTCGCACCGATGTGAACTACGCCTGGCCCACGGCTGAGATCGCCGTGATGGGGCCGGAAGGCGCAGTGGATATCGTCTACAAGCGCGAACTCGAACAGGCAGCAAACCGGAATGAGATGCGCCAGGCGAAGATCGAAGAGTTCCGCGATCGCTTCGCGAATCCCTACGTCGCGGCCGACCGCGGCTTCGTGGATGCCGTCATCCAACCACGCGAGACGCGTAAGAAGCTGATCCAGGCCTTGGAGATGCTCGAAACTAAGCGCGACAAGAATCCGCCAAAGAAGCATGGGAACATACCGCTATGAGATCGACATAACGCGCCGCGATAGAAGTGTAAATCACTCCGCAATCCCCACCGCGTGCCCCTCGCCGACTTCGCTGAAGTGCAACAGGCGAAGCCCGGCTGCTTTCAGCTCGGTCTCCACTTCCTCGCGCGTGAAGGTGTGGTTATAGCACCCGCCGAGGTGGTCTCCGATTTCGGGCGCGTCCCGCCGCCCGCGAAAAAGAAATCGACTGAGCCATGCCGTCCGGTAAACCAGAGTCTCGTACTGCGAAGATATTTCCCGGGAAAAAAAGGAAACCAAGACCGGGGAACCCAGTAACGCGCGCTGGCGCAGGCCGTGTAGAAACGCGACTCTTCGCCGTCTGGTGGGAATATGGGTGTACGCTGACCAGCCGACGATAAGACCGTTGTATATGGGCGGGCCTGCGGGCACTTCGTCCGCGGCACAGAGAATCACGCCGCGGGGTTCGCCTAGCTGGTCAAACAGGGCATCGCTGGCCCTCAGGAGGGTCAGACTGCATTCGAAGCCTTCCGCATGGAAGCCCGCACGGCGCAGTGCCAGGATCTCGCGTCCACCACCGGCAGCCGCGACCAGGATGCGTGATCTCGGTGGAAAGTATCGCTCCAGGACCGGCACCTCCCAGTCAAAGAGACCGCGCAGATTATGTTCCGATGATGAGTACTCGTGAGATTGCTGGTAGTGGCTGGCAGTGATCGCGTTCAGATCGTCGGGGCTCAGACAGCCCAACCAGAAGCCCTCGTGGAGGGCAGTCGCGAGCCTGACGAGCCGGTTGAACCATCGATCGGCGCGCTTGAACAACTGCACCCTGCGGCCGCCTCGAACCGAAGGCAATCGATCGACGGAGTCGCTCAGTGCCCGCGTGACAATTTCTGTGCCGGGACTTTCCGAAGAGACAAACTTGGGTGCACCGGTTCCTGAAGCCATGGGTGCGGTTATTGTCGCAGAGATGCCTGGCTGCGGTGCCAGTTTCGCTCCCCACATCGATCGATTCAGTATGCTTCTTACTCTGGGAGTAGAATGCGGCTTCGCCCAGGAGGCCCTATGCAGCGACTCTCCCTCGTGATGTTGCTGGCATCTCTCGTCTCAACCGCTGCCCCGCAGGACCCGAACAGCTGGCTTGCCGATCTGCCTCATGCCAAGGACTACGTTCAAAAGCGCGTCTCGAGCTATGACCGCAGCGGCGGAAATGCCGACAATCGCCAGATTGCCCCCGGCGAGACCCTCACGCTGCTGGAGGATGCGGGTCCCGGGCTGATCAATCATATCTGGTTCACCATCGCGACTGACGATCCCCATCACTTGAAAGCCTTGGTTCTCCGCATGTATTGGGATGCGGAGTCCCGGCCGAGCGTAGAAGCGCCCGTGGGCGATTTCTTTGGATTGGGCCTGGGCGATTACTTCCTCTACCAGTCTCTGCCGCTCAGCGTCGGCTCCAACAAAGCCCTGAATTGCTTCTTCCCCATGCCCTTCCAGAAGCGCGCCCGAATCGCCGTCACCAACGAAGGGTCAGTCAAAGTGGACGCGTTTTACTTCAACATCGACTACCGCTCTTACTCGAAGCCTCTGCCCGCAGACGATCTCTACTTCCATGCCCAGTACCGCCAGGCCGCTCCGGCCAAGGGGTGGACGAGCCAGTGGACCTCGAACGGGGACCCGGCGGTCCAAAAGAAAAACCTTTCGGGCGAAGACAACTACGTGTGGATGGAAGCGAAAGGGCGCGGACACTTTGTCGGCGTGACCATGTCGGTCCTGCAGAATCAGGACGGCTGGTGGGGAGAAGGCGACGACATGTTCTTGGTCGATGGCGAGGCCACTCCCTCGATCAACGGCACGGGATCAGAAGACTACTTTCTCGGAGCCTGGGATTTCGGTGACCACGCTTTTTCGTACGGACTCTTTGGCGCGCCCGTCAAGGGTGAGGAGCGCGCCGGAAGCCGGTCCTCTGTGTACCGCTTCCACCTGGATTCTCCGATCCCATTCACGAAGTCGCTGCGCGCAACCATCGAGCATGGCCACGCCAATCACCGCTCCGACAATATGTTCTCCGTCGCTTACTGGTATCAGGCCGAACCGCACGCAGATTTCCCGCAGCTGCCCGCGCTCGAAGAGCGCATTCCCAAGGTTCGTTCCGTGGGTGGGCCGGGGAATTCTGGCAAGTAGAAATTGCGAGATCAGATGCCGGGGAACAGATATGGAAGGGAACGCTGGGGAGTGAAGAATTGCAACCGCTCGCTAGAAGCTAACAGCTATTCGCCAAGAAAATAAGAGTCCCGAGGTGATGTTGGTCTCATTCGTCTCGGCCAGTAGCTCGCGTTTAGACCCTCGCTTGACCTGCTCTCGTCGCTTCCTTGCGGGTCGCAACGCGCGATCTTCGCTTGGGCTCCGGGCTCACCGCCAACGCCTCGGGACTCTATCTTGCCTTCGACTTGGGCTCCTGTTCTCCTCGACCAGCGCTTTGCTATAGACCCTTGCTGACCTTCCCTCACTCATTTTGCAATGCTTGAGAGTGATCTCGCTCGAGCCCCGGAACGCCGCACCAACCGGAAAAACTTGGGAACGTGTCAAAGAACGAGGTTGTTTGTACGCCTTCTATTTTTATAGTCAATCAAAACCGCGCGCTTTTATCTTCCCTGAAATCAATCGAGTGCAGCTCGTTCACAAGCCGGTGCCGATTTTTGGTGCACTGGTCCAGAACCATTCTGTTTTTGGCCTGATTCTGCGCATATTTGCCCGCATTCCTCGGCTTGGACGCTGGTGTGCCGCACAGATGCAAACTGATTTCTTCATGTGGAAATGTTGTCACAATGCAGTAACCATGCGAATTCGAGAAACATCCCCAAGAGGGGCGGGTGCTCCCGGAAGGCACTTACCGCGACGCTCGATAGCTCCTAGAATCGTGGCTGGGAGAAACTGCGATGACTCTCTACAGTGAAGCTCGGGGCAAAATCGTCGATGCTAATGGCAATCCGTTCTTGAAGCTGGCCGGTCTGGCCATCGTAGGATTCATAGCCATCATCTTGCTATTCAGCTGCGTGACCAGGGTCGGAACGGGGCGCGTAGGCGTTCTTACGCTCTTCGGGCGCGTGACCGGAGAGGTTTTGCACGAAGGCATCCACCTGATTAATCCCCTGAAGACGAACAACGAAATGTCGATTCAGACGCAGAGCATCAAGGAATCGGCGAGCGTGCCGTCCAGCGAGGGCCTGGTCATGAATCTGGATACCTCGCTCATCTACCACCTGAACCCCGATAAGGCGGCTGAGGTGTTCCAAAAGATCGGTGGAGACTACGAGATAAAGGTGGTCGAGCCCACCCTGCGATCTGCGATCCGCGAGGCGACCGCCTCTCACTCCGCGAACGCTCTCTATACTGGTGAGCGTGAGATTGTTGCCAAGCAGATCAATGACGAACTCTCGACCAAATTGGATAAGCTCGGATTAGTGGTGGAGAGTGTTTTGCTCAGAGACATCCAGCTGCCCCAGACACTCAAGGCGTCCATCGAGTCCAAGCAGCAGGCCGAGCAGGAAGCGCTGGCAATGAACTTTCGTCTGCAGAAGGAGAAACAGGAAGCAGAACGGAAGCGCATTGAGGCCGCGGGTATTCGCGATTTCCAACAGATAGTTGCCCAGGGCATCAGTCCGGCGCTGCTCGAATGGAAAGGAATCGAGGCAACAGAACTGCTTTCGAAGAGCCCCAACACCAAGGTGGTCGTGATCGGAAACGCCAAGAATGGTCTGCCGCTGATACTGGGGCAATAGCTGACAACCGGATCGATTCCATGACTGCTACCATAGCGACGTGGCCGTCCTGCTCCGCGTGCGAAACTTGAGTGTCGAATTTCCTCAGCAGGCGAAGGTGTCTCGGCCTCCTCTTTGGCAAAACGAATCCCTACCCGCTTCCGATGCGAGGCCGCCTGCTGCGATGAGTGGCTCATTTGCGGTGCGCGACCTCTCCTTCACCATCGCGCCACGTGAAGTCCTTGGGTTGGTTGGCGAGTCGGGCTCCGGAAAATCTATTACTTCGCTGGCGGTGATGCGCCTGCTTCCGCTCCAAGCCCAGGTTTCTGGCAAGATTTTCTTCACAAACGGACACGCTGAAGCTCGCAACCTGCTCGAAGTTCCGGACGATGAGATGCGCAGCCTCCGCGGGTCTTCGATCGCCATGATTTTCCAGGAGCCGATGAC
>WNFQ01007814.1_pt1 | contig 11847 bp, 7 predicted proteins | sample 5400171 | NCBI WGS metagenome assembly WNFQ01 (sample SAMN13153356, study PRJNA577476) | soil metagenome | isolation source: 20 cm soil under Madrone tree | place: USA:California | collected 2016-06-14
GAGCACGAAGGCTCGCGAGGCGCTGGAGACCGTCGTCATCCGCTTCGCCGGTGATTCCGGCGACGGCATGCAGCTCGCCGGCACCCAGTTCACGATCGAGACGGCGCTTGCGGGGAACGACCTCAGCACGCTCCCCGACTTCCCGGCCGAGATCCGCGCTCCCGCCGGCACGCTCGCCGGCGTGAGCGGGTTCCAGCTGCACTTCTCGTCGCACGAGATCTTCACCCCCGGCGACACCTGCGACGTGCTGGTTGCGATGAACCCGGCGGCGCTCAAGGTCAACGTCGACGACTTGAAGCCGAACGGCATGCTGCTCGTCGACCGCGAGCAGTTCAACGATCAGAACCTCCGCAAAGCGGAGTACGCCGTGAACCCGCTGCAAGACGACTCGCTCGCGCGCTACCGTGTCTTCGAGATCGACATCACCAAGCTCACGACCAACGCGCTCACCGGCTCGGGCCTCTCCAACAAGGCGGCGCTGCGCTGCAAGAACTTCTTCGCGCTCGGGCTCACGTCGTGGCTCTTCCACCGCCCGATCGAGCCGACGCTGCAATGGATCGGCGCCAAGTTCGGGAAGACGCCGGCGCTCGCCGACGCCAACGCGCGCGTGCTGAAAGCCGGCTACAACTTCGGCGAGACGACCGAGCTCTTCCACACCGCGTACGAGGTCCCGGCGGCACGCATCACGCCCGGCAAATACCGCAACGTCACCGGCAACAGCGCGACCGCCCTCGGCTTGGTCGCCGCCGCGCAGCGCGCCGGCCGGCCGCTCTTCCTCGGTAGCTACCCGATCACGCCGGCGAGCGACATCCTGCACGAGCTCTCGACGTACAAGCAGTTCGGCGTCTACACCTTCCAGGCCGAGGATGAGATCGCCGCGATCGGCGCCGCGCTCGGCGCCGCGTTCGGCGGCGCGATCGGCATCACGACGACGAGCGGCCCCGGCATGAATTTGAAGGCCGAGACGATGGGCCTCGCCGTCATGGTCGAGCTGCCGATCATCGTCACCGACATCCAGCGCGGCGGCCCGTCGACGGGTCTGCCGACGAAGACCGAGCAGGCGGATCTCTTGATGGCGATGTACGGCCGCCACGGCGAGTGCCCGCTGCCGATTCTCGCCAGCGCCACGCCGGCCGATTGCTTCGCGACCGCGTTCGAGGCGGTGCGCATCGCCGTGAAGTACATGACGCCGGTGATCCTGCTCTCCGACGGCTACATCGCGAACGGCGCCGAGCCGTGGGGCATTCCGCGTGCCGACGAGCTGCCCGCGATCCCGGTCGTCTTCCGCACCGACCCGACCGACTACCACCCATACGTCCGCAATCCGGCGACGCTGGCGCGGCCGTGGGTGATTCCCGGAACGCCGGGGCTCGAGCACCGCATCGGCGGCCTCGAGCGCGAGGACGTGACCGGCAACGTCAGCTACGCGCCGGTGAACCACGAGCACATGGTCCGCGTCCGCGCCCGCAAGATCGCCGGCATCGCGGCCGAGATCCCGCCGACGACCGTCGGCGGCGCGCCCGAGGGCGATCTGCTGATTCTCGGCTGGGGCAGCACCTACGGCTCGATTGCGACCGCCGTCCGCGAACTGACGGCGTCCGGCCTGAAGGTCGGCCACGCGCACCTGCGCTACTTGAATCCGCTGCCGCCTGACCTCGGCGACGTCCTGCGCCGCTATCGACGGGTGCTCGTGCCGGAGATGAACCTCGGACAGCTGGTGAAGCTCGTCCGCGCCGAGTACCTCGTCGATGCGCACGGCCTGAACAAGATCCAAGGACGGCCGTTCAAGGTGTCGGAGGTCGTGAACAAGGCGCGCACGATTCTCGGAGGTCAGTCATGAGTACCGTCGCGGCACCGGTGGGGAAACCGCTGGCGCGCAAGGACTTCGAGTCCGATCAGGACGTCCGCTGGTGCCCCGGCTGCGGCGACTACGCGATTCTCGCCCAAGTGCAGCGCGTCCTCCCTGATCTCGGCATCCCGCGCGAGAACTTCGTCTTCCTTTCCGGCATCGGCTGCTCGAGCCGGTTCCCGTACTACGTGAACACGTACGGCTTCCATACGATCCACGGCCGCGCGCCCGCGATCGCCACCGGCTTGAAAGCGACGCGCCCCGAGCTGTCGGTCTGGGTCGTGACCGGCGACGGCGACGCGCTCTCGATCGGCGGCAACCATCTCATCCACGTCCTGCGCCGCAACCTCGACGTCAACATTCTGATGTTCAACAACCGCATCTACGGCCTGACCAAGGGCCAGTACTCGCCGACCTCCGAGGTCGGCAAGGTGACGAAGTCGACACCGTCCGGATCGGTCGATCATCCGTTCCACCCGATCGCGCTCGCGCTCGGTGCCGAGGCGACGTTCGTCGCGCGCACGGTCGACGTCGAGGCGCGACATCTTCAAGAGACGATCCGTCGCGCACACGCGCACCGCGGCAGCTCGTTCGTCGAGATCCTCCAGAACTGCAACATCTTCAACGACGGTGCGTTCGAGGACGTGACCGAGAAGGAGCGCAAGGCGGAGCACCAGCTGGTGCTCGAGCACGGCAAGCCGCTCGTCTTCGGGAAGAACCGCGACAAGGGCATCCGCCTCGGCACCGGTCTTCGTCCCGAGGTCGTGACGCTCGGCGACGGCGTCACCGAGTCCAACCTCATCGTCCACGACGAGCACGACCCGACGCTCGCGTACTTCCTCTCCCGCATGTCACCGCCCGAGTTCCCGACCCCGATCGGCATCTTCCTCGCCGTCGAGCGCCAGACCTACGACGCCGGCGTGAACGGCCAGCTCGCCGCCGCACGCCCGAAGACCGGCGTCGCCGATCTCGACGCCCTCTTCAACCGCGGCGACACGTGGACGGTCGAGTGAGCTGATCTCTTCGAGCGCGTGGTCGCGATGTCCGACGACGTGCTCTGCCCGTGTGGGATGTGGATGCGTCGAGCACAGCGAGACGCCCCCACGCGCCACTTACGGGCCGGCCGGTGAGACAGGTGCAGCTGCAAGGCGCGAGAGAGTCCGGCGCGGAGGCGTAGCGCAAGCTACGCCGCACAAGCCGGGCGACCGAGCAACGCAGCAGATGCGCCTGTATCGCCGGCCGGTCAGGCGCCTTCGCGGGTGTGGGTGATGTTCGAGCCCGGCCGCGGCGGCAGATTCAGCACCGCCTTCGGGAAGCACTCGACGAGGCGCTCGACGATCCGCTGCATCGAGATCACCGCGACGGGCTTGCCGCTCGCGTCGACGATCGGCACGTGGCGGAAGCCGCCGACGGCCATGAGGTTCAGGACCCAGGCGAGCTCCTCGTCCATCGTCAGCGTCTCCGGGTCCGGCGTCATGACGGTGCCGACACGCGTCAGCTTGGCATCGAGGCCGGCGCCAGCGACGCGGAAGAGGACGTCGCGCTCGGTGAAGATACCGACGAGGCGGCCGTCGCTCTCGACGAGGATGCAGCCGGTGGCGTGCTCCTTCATGGCCGCGATCGCCTCGGCGACGGTCGCACGTGGATCGACGCAGATTGCGCGGCGCGGTTCGCAGCTGCTGATCGGCTGACGGATCATGTGCTCGTACACACGCGGCATGGCGCACACCTCCGGATACGATCGGCCTACACCCGCACGTCCGCGCCGGTCAACGGCGGGGACGCGGCCGAGGACTGTGTGGTTGCCGGTCGGTGCGACGCGCGTCAACTAAATGCCGAGGTCGCGGTAGTACACGGCGGTACTGACGGACTATGAGTCAACGGCTCGCACGGTCGTCCCCGGACTATGCCCGGCTGCGGCCGAGGTCGAGGGCGACCCTGCCGATCGTCCGCTCGAGGCGTCGGACGGCGGCGGTGGGACCGGCGACCACCATCGACTCGCCTTCCCGCAGGACGCGGTCGGGATCGGGGACCTCGAACGTGCGGCCGGGCTTGTCGTCGGCTTGGACCGCCAGGACGCTGACGCCGAAACGCGCGCGGCAGTCGAGCTCGCGGAGCGAGCGGCCGATCCACTCCGGCGGGACCGCGAGCGTCGTGACGCCGTAAGCACGCGACCATTGCGGCAGCTCGTCGGCGCCGGCGGCCGTCGGGACGGTGCGCATGGTGAGCAGCGCCCGGTTGTAGGCGCGGATGACGTCGGCGCGTGAGAGGAGGCCGACGATGCGCCGCGGGTCGGCCTCGTCGACGACCGGGATCTCCTCGACGTCGTCCGTTTCCATGCGTCCGAGCGCCTTGCCGAGGCTCGTGCTCGGCGTCACCGTGGGGACGTTCGGGTCGCAGAGGTCGGCGGCGATCAGGACGTCGGTCGCCGCCGGATCGACGAGCAGGCTGCGGATGTCGTGTACGGAGATCGTCCCGACGAGACGTTGCTCGGTATCGAGCACGGGGAAGCTCGTCGCGCGGCTTTCACCGATGACGCGCAGAATCTCGGCGATCGGCGCGTGCGCAGGAATCGGCTCGACCGCTTGATGGAAGGCCGCCGAGACCGGGATCAGATCCATGATCTGCTCGCGCGGCGGTCGCAAGCTCCGTCCGGCGCGCGCGAGCCCGAGCGTGTCGATCGACTCGGGCTCGATGGTGCTCGCGACGACCACCGCGAGGATCGAGGTGACGAGGGCCGGCAGGGCGATGTCGTAGTTGCCGGTCATCTCGAAGAGGAGAAAGATCGCGGTGAGCGGCGCGTGCGTGCAGGCGGCGAGAAACGTGCCGAGCCCGACGAGCGCGTACGACCCGCGCGGGCCGGTGAGCCCCGGCAAGAGGAGCGCCGAGAGGGCGCGGAACGCGCCGCCGCTCATCGCGCCGATGAAGAATATGGGGCCGAAGACGCCGCCCGGCGCGCCGCAGCCGAGCGAGAGCGCGCTCGCGCCCATCTTCGCGAACGCGAGCGCCGTCATCAGCTGCCACGGGAGACGACCGGCGAGCGCGGCGTCGATCGTCGGGTAGCCGTCGGAGAGATTCTCCGGCAGGACGATGCCGAGCGCGCCGACGAGCATGAGGCCGGCGATGAGCTTCGTCGCGGTCGCGACCCGGAGGCGCGCGGCGCGCTCGAGCACGACGTGGAAGAGGCGGGTGTAGCCGACGGCGACGAGGCCGAGGACGAGCCCCATCAGCGCGTAGGTGAGGAGCTCCCAGTAGCTCGCGAGCTCGAACGTGCGGACGTGGAAGACCGTATCCACCCCGAGCGTCGCCCGCGAGGCGACGACCGCCGTCGTCGTCGCGATCACGATCATGCTGAAGTGGACGAGCTGGATCTCGCCTTGGAGCAGGATCTCCTGCGCGAACATCACGCTCGCGATCGGCGCGCCGAAGGTCGCCGCCAGCGCCGCCGCGGCGCCGCAGGCGACGAAGAGCTTGGCGCGATCGGTCGGAACGCGCAGCAGCTGCGCGACCGCCGAGCCGATCGAGCCGCCGATCTGCGCGATCGGCCCCTCGCGGCCGACCGACGCGCCGCAGCCGAGCGAGATCGCGGCGCCGAGCGTCTTCACGATCATCCATCGCTTCTGCACCCGCGCGCCCTCGAGGTTCACCATCTCGAGAAAGCGCGGGAAGCCGTAGCCGAGCGCGTGCTCGGGAAAGATGCGGGCGAGGATGAGGAGGGCGCCGCCGCCGGAGGCGAGGACGAATGGCGCCGCGTAGCCGGTGAGCGGCGGCACCGCGCGCGTGAGCGCGTCGCCGAGCATCTGGAACGCTTGTCCCGAGACCGCGATCGCCTCGCGGAAGACGACGTTGCCGACGAAACCGAGGAGGCCGATCAGCGCCGCGACGACGGCGAGGCTCGTCGTCGAGCCGCGCAACAACGCGCTCCGCTCCGTCGCCACGGCGGCCAGCATGCCCGAGCGGTTTCCGCCTTGCTACTGCCTCGGGCGCTGCTATTACTGGGGAGATGCTGGATCCGCAGGAGATTCGCTGCCGTCTCGAGGACGTCTTCCCGGGCGCGACGGTCGCCGCCGACGACGCCACCGGCGCCGGCGACCACTTCACGGTGACGGTCGTCAGCGACCGCTTCGCCGGCAAGTCGCTCGTCGAGCGCCATCAAATGGTGTACGGCGCGCTCTCGGCGTTGATGCCGCGGATCCATGCGTTGCAGCTCAAGACCGTGACGTCCAGCGAACGCTGAGCGCGAGGGAGAATCGCAATGGCCGACGACGTGAGCCACGACATCGAGAACGAGATCCGCGACAACAAGATCATGATCTACATGAAAGGGAACCCGAGCTTCCCGCAGTGCGGATTCTCGGCGGCGACGATCGAGATCTTCCACGAGCTCGGAAAGCCGTTCCACACCGTCGACGTCTTGAGCGAGCCCGCCAAGCGCGACGCGATCAAGCGCTACTCGAACTGGCCGACGATCCCGCAGGTCTACATCGGCGGCAAGTTCGTCGGCGGCTGTGACATCGTGCGCGAGATGTACGACACGGGCGAGCTGCAGAAGCTCGTCGACGAGACGTTCGCGGCACACTGACGCGGCGGCTCGACGGGCGGCGTCGCGACCGTGCGGTGGCGTCGAGGCTGGCCACACACTGCGACGCCGAGGAGTTCCACATGGAGCCCAAGGCAGCCCTCGTCACCGGCGGCAACTCCGGCATCGGGTTCGAGTGCGCGCGCGAGCTCGCGCGCCGCGGTTGGCAGGTGGTCATCGCGAGCCGCGATCGCGCGACGTCGGCTGCCGCGGTCGCGCGCATTCGGGAGTCGACGGGCAACGATGCCGTCTCGGAGATCGGCCTCGACCTCGGCTCGATCGCGAGCGTCCGCAGCTTCGTGCGCGAGATCGAGGCGGCCAATCTGCCGTTGCGAGCGCTCGTCTGTAACGCCGGCCTGCAGGTGACGCGAGGTCTCTCGCGCTCCGCCGACGGGTACGAGCTGACGTTCGCCGTCAATCACCTCGGACACTTTCTGCTGACGAACTTGCTCCTCGAGCATCTCGTCGCGCACGCGCCCGCGCGCGTCGTCGTCGTCGCGTCCGGCGTCCACGATCCGAAGCTCAGGACGGGCATGCCGAAGCCGCAGATCAGCGACGTCGCGACCCTCGCGGCGACAGGCGGTCCGCGGCTCGGGGAATACGACGGTCGCCTCGCCTACGTGAACAGCAAGCTCTGCAACCTGTGGTTCGCGTACGAGCTCGCCCGGCGGCTCGAGAGGGCGCACCTGGTGAACGGCCGACTGACGGTGAACGCCTTCGATCCGGGCCTGGTACCGGGCTCCGGTCTCGCTCGCGACTATCCGGCGGCGCTGCGTTTCGTGTGGAATCGCGTGCTGCCCGGCGTGGCGCGTCTCCTGTCGCGCGTGATTCCCGGCGTCAATCCGGCGGACAAAGCGGGCGCGGCGCTCGCGCGGCTCGTCCTCGATCCGGCGCTGGGCCGTGTCTCTGGGAAGTACTTCCCGTCGCACACACGGTGGCACGAGGCGCCGTCATCCGATGCCTCGTACGACGCGGCACTCGCGCGTGCGCTCTGGGAGGAGAGCGTGCGGATGACGAATCTCACGGCAGAGGACTCGCCGCTGCTCGCGGCGTAACCGTCGGCGGAGGGAAACCGCATGATCGGCATCCGTGGCGTGTATGAGGTGGCGATCCGGGTTCGCGACGTCGCGACCGCCGAGAAGTTTTACCGCGAGGTGTTGGGTCTCGAGGTCGGCCTGCGCGACGACCGGCGGAACTGGGTCTTCATGCGCGCCGGCGGCGGCGGCATGATCGTGCTGCAAGAAGAACGCGGGGAATGGCGGCAGCAGCACTTCGCGTTTGCGGTCGCCGAGCACGACGTCGACTCCGCCGCCGCGACACTTCTCGCGTCAAGGTGAAGCCAGCGGCGGCGTACAGTGACCGGAACTCCTCCTCCGAGCGCTGCCGGCCGCCGGTGTTGACGAGCATGTTGACGTCGTTGGCCGCCGCGCCGCGGCTCGCGAGCGACTGATCGACGCGCGGTGGATAGATGCCCTCGACGAGGAGGAGCGTACCTGTCGGCGCCATCGCGCGACGGCAGCGGCGCAGGATCGTCGTGGCGCGCTCGTCGTCCCAGTCGTGGATGACGTGCTTCAAGAGATAGCCGTCGCCGCCGGACGGAACCTCCGCGAAGAAGTCGCCGCCGACCGCCTGGCAGCGAGCGGCGAGACCGCGGGCGGCGATCTGCTCGCGGGCGCGGGCGGCCGCGTGCTCCTGATCGAAGACAACGCCGTGCAGATGCGGATGCGCGTCGAGAATGCCGATCAGCAGCGCGCCGTTCCCGCCACCGACGTCGACGAGCGTGCGCAGCGCGGAGAAATCGTAATTCGCCGCCACCGCAATCGCGGCGATCTTCGTGAACTCCGCCATCGCCATGTCGAAGACGGCCGTCGTTTCGGGATCGCGCGCCATCTCCGCGAAGTTGTCGACGATGCCGCGCTTGCGGAACGCGGGATCGCCCGTCCGCACGCAGTACTCGAGATCCGCCCACGCTTCCTGAATGCGCACGCCGGTGAACAGCCGAACCAGCGCCCACGCGCTGCCCGGAATCCCTTCACGCAGGCATTCGCCGAGCGGGTTCAGCGCGAACGCGCCGCTCTCCTCTTCGGCGAAGACGCCCCTGCTCACGAGCAGACGCAGCACGCGGCGCAGCGACGGCGCATGCGCTCCGGTCGGCGCCGCGAGCTCCTCGGCGGTGCGCGGCCCGTCCTTCAGCAAATCGGCGATGCCGAGCCGCGCGACGAGGTCGAGCGCACGGGTGACGTAGTGACCGGTCGCGAGCTGGTAGAGCACCACCTGCGGCGGCAGCGTGGCGTGGGATGCGTCATCCATCGCAATTCGCCTCCATGGGGGCTGAACGTCGTCGTGCGATCGCTCTACGCTCGTGCGCGGTGTGGCGCAACGACAGTACGCGTTGCATCGCGAGTCGCGGCGCGCCGGCAGACCTCGTGCGGCTCACGCGCGGCGCCTTGCCCTCGTCTCGGGAGGTCGGAATGATCGGGCCATGGCATCGCCCCGCGAACCCGGCACCGACGCCGTGGTGGGTCGGGTATTCGTCGGGCGGCGGCGTGAGCTCGCCGAGCTCCGCGGCGGATTCGACGACGCGGTCGCGGGGCGCGGGCGATTCTTCCTCGTCGTCGGGGAGCCGGGTATCGGGAAGACCCGGCTCGTCGACGAGCTGGCGCGCGAGGCGATCGGTCGTGGAGGGCTCGCGCTCTGGGGCCGGTGCTGGGAAGGCGCGGGGGCGCCGCCGTACTGGCCGTGGATGCAGGTGCTGCGCGCGTATCTCCGCGGCAATCGCGGCGAGCGTCCGACGCTCGTGGGGCCCGGGGCTCCCTACCTCGCGCAGCTCGTGCCCGAGCTCGGCGAGGAATCGCACGATCGCGTGCCGTCGTCCATCGCGCTCGAGTCCGAGTACGCGCGGTTCTATCTGTTCGATGCGGCGGCGACGTTTCTGAAGGCAGCCGCCGAGCGCACGCCGCTCGTCGTCGTCATCGACGACCTACAATGGGCCGACGCCGCGTCGCTGCTCTTCTTGCAATTCCTGACGCGTGAGCTCGTCGGCGCACGCATGCTGCTTCTCGGCACGTATCGCGAGGTGGAGGTGCGGGAGATCCCGGTCGTCGCCGAGGCCTTGGGCGCGCTCGGCCGCGAAGCGCGCCACGTGCCGCTGCGCGGCTTCGACGAGAACGAGGTGCGTCTCTTCATGGAATCGACGACCGGGGGCAGTGCGCCTCCCGCGGTCGTCCGCGCCGTCTACCGCGACACGGAGGGCAATCCGTTCTTCGTCGACGAGGTCGTCCGGCTGCTGGTCGCCGAGCGCGCGATCGCGCGAGCGGCGGACGCGACTGCGGCGAGAGTTCCCGTTCCGCAGGGCGTGCGCGCGGCGATCCGCCGCCGCGTGGCACCGTTGCCGTCGCCTTGCCGGGAGGCGCTCACGTCGGCGGCGGTGATCGGCCGCGACTTCGATCTCGCCGTCTTGCAGCGCGCCTGCGGCCTCGACGCCGAGACGATGCTCGCGACGCTGGCGCCGGCTCTGACACGCGAAATCGTCGTGCGCGACGGGCACGGTGTCGGACGATACCGTTTCGCGCACGCGCTCATCCGCGAAACGCTCGTCGACGAGATCGCCGCGGCAGACCGCGCGCGGCTCCACGCGCAGGTCGGCGAGGTCATCGAGGACCTCTACGCGAGCGACCTCACGCCACACCTGGCGGCGCTCGCGCATCACTTTCGTGAGGCGGCGCCCGCGCGCGGCGCCGACAAAGCGGTCGCGTACGGCACGCGCGCCGGTCGTCAAGCGGCGGCGTCGTTCGGATACGAGGCGGCGGCGACGTACTTCGCGGACGCGCTGGATGCGCTCGACCGCACGCGACCCGCCGACGACCGCGAGCGCTGCGAGCTGCTCCTCGCCCGCGGCGACGCGCAGTGGAAGTCGGCCGACGGCAGCGGTGCGCGCGAGACGTTTCGCCGCGCCGCCGACATCGCAGGCACCCTCGGCGACGCGGCACTGCTGGCGCGCAGCGCGCTCGGTTTCGCCGGCGAGGGCTCGCGGCTCCTGTGGACGCGGAGCGGGGTCGTCGATCAGCCGCGGGTCGAGTTGCTCGAGGAGGCGCTGCGCGCTCTCGGCGACGGCGACCGTAGTTTGCGCGCGCGCGTGCTCGCGCGGCTCGCGATCAATCTGTATTGGGAGCCCGGGGCGGAGCGGGTGCTCGCGCTGAGCGATGCGGCGGTGCGCGTCGCGCGTGAGCTCGGCGACACGCGCGACCTCGCCGCCGTCCTGCGAGCGCGCTGGATCGCGCTGTGGCGGCCCGAGACGGCGGAGGAGCGCCTCGCCATCGCCGACGAGATCGTGAGCCTCGGCGACGAGCGGCGCGACCGCGAGCTCGTGCTCGTCGGCCGGAGATTTCGCATCGTCGCCGACCTCGAGTACGGCGACGTCGCCGCCGCAGACCGAGAGATCGACGCGTGGGCATCGATCGCGCGCGAGCTGCGGCAGCCGCTGCACCTCGCCGACATCGCGATGTGGCGCGCGACGCGCGCGATCATGGACGGCAGGTTCGCCGAAGGCGAGACGCTCGCGCAACGCGCACGCGAGCTCGGGGAACGCGAGCCCGAGCTCGAGGCCGCGATGCGGTACGCGGTGCAGACGAGCGTTCTCTATTTCCACCGCGGAGACCTGGAGCAAGTCGTCGGCGCCGCGCTTCCCGGGCCGGACCGGTCGGCGACGATGCTCATGCAGTCCCACTACGTCTTCTTGGCGAGCCAGATGGGTCGGGCGGCCGACGCAGCGCGGGAGCTGAGCGCAATGCGCCAAGACGGGTTCCGGCTCCCGCGCGACGGCGGGTGGCTGACCTACATGAGCCTGCTCTCGGCCGCCGCGGCCGAGGTGGACGACCGCGCGAGCGCGACGTTGCTCTACGACCTTCTCCGGCCGTACGCGACGCGCGTCGCGATCGTCGGCGCCGGGCTGGCGTGCTGGGGATCCGTGTCGCTCTATCTCGGGTTCCTGGCGTCGACGCTCGGTCGTATCGAGGATGCGACGTCACACTTCGCGGACGCTGCCGCCGCACACGAGCGCATGGGTGCGCGACCGTTCCTCGCCTGGACGTGGTTCGCGCACGGCCGGCTGCTCTCGACGGACGACGCGAACGGGCAGGGCGCGACGCGGAGCGCGTTGCTCGCACGCGCGCGCGACGTGGCGCGCGAGCTCGGGATGGCGCGCCTCGCCGCGAAGATCGACGAGCTCGATCGCGACGTCGCGCCCCCGACGGCGGAACCGAAGCCGGGCGAGGCGATCTTTCGCCGTGAAGGCGACGTGTGGACCGTCGCGTACCGCGGCACCGCGGTGCGGCTCCGGCATATGAAAGGTCTCGGCGACATTGCGATCCTGCTCGCAAATCCCGGTCACGAGATTCACGTCGCCGACTTGATCGCCGCG
>WNFQ01010517.1_pt1 | contig 11839 bp, 8 predicted proteins | sample 5400171 | NCBI WGS metagenome assembly WNFQ01 (sample SAMN13153356, study PRJNA577476) | soil metagenome | isolation source: 20 cm soil under Madrone tree | place: USA:California | collected 2016-06-14
TCATTATTAGGGGTGGTTCTCACACGACTCCGTTACATGCCGCCTCAGTCAAGGGACACTTAGAGGTCGCGTCGCTGCTCCTTAAGAGCGGTGCAGATCCTAACTCTCGCGACCATGTGGGCAGAGTCCCACTTCACCGTGTATCACAGGGCGGTCAGCTCGTGATGGTGGAATCATCACTTGAGATTGCGCGGCTCCTTGTGAATTGTGGTGCAAAGGCGAATGTCACCGACGATGACCAAGGCGATACTCCGCTACACGCGGCAGCACGATCTGGGTATGGTGAAATTGTGGAACTGTTAATTGGATCTGGCACAAGTCTCGATGTTCGGAATACGATTCATCAGACCCCGTTGCACGTCGCCTGTGGCAACGGGAAGCTTGACGCTTCACGGTTCCTTATAGATCGAGGCTCAGACATCAATTCGCGGGACGATGAAGGCTTCATTCCATTACACACAGCATCACGATATGGACATGTTGAAGCTGCACGGCTACTGCTGGACTGTGGATCCGATGTGAATGCACGCGAGGCAAAACATTGGACTCCCCTACATCAAGCATCGCGATGTGGATACCTTGACCTCGCACGGCTCTTGATAGACCGCGGCGCCGATGTGAACGCACAATTAGCAAGCGGCCAGACTTCAATACATCTTACGTCAGGCAGTGGGCACTTCGACATCGTAAAGTTACTGGTCGAGCATGGTGTGGATGTTGACAGCCGGGATGACAAGGAGGAAACTCCGTTGGATCTCGCTGCAGGGAATGGGTTCCTCGACATTTCGCGATTCTTGATCGAGAGGGGCGCGGTCGTGTCTGCCCGGGATAATGAAGGGTGGACACCATTCCACACGGTGTCGGCATGTGGGCATCTCCAAATCGTGAAGTTTCTTCTGGAATGTGGCGTTGATGTCAACATTCGGAACGGAAACGGAGAGACGTCATTGGATCTTGCATCTGGCAGGGGGAAGGTTGATGTCGTACGGTTCCTTATCGAACATGGCGCGGATATCAACGTTAAAGATAATAATGGTTGGAATCCTCTGCACAGCGCATCACATAATGGGCACCTCGATGTCATGCGACTATTGATTGACACTGGCATTCCCGTCGATATTCGGAACGGGGTTCAACAGACACCGCTAGCGTTGGCATCGATCAATGGGGAAGTCGAGGCCGGGCGCTTCCTCATCGAGCGGGGGGCCGACATTAATGCTCGGGATAATGAGGGCAGGGCCCCATTACACTTCGCTTCAGGATACGGACATCTCGACGTCGCACAGTTGTTGCTAAACCATGGCGTTGATCCAAACATCCAGCTCAATAACCTCTGGAGCGCATTACATCTAGCATCGGCCAACGGCCACCTCAGGGTTTCCGAGTTGCTGGTCCAGCATGGTGCAAATATCGACCTTTTCAATGACCAGCAAGAAACACCACTTTATCAAACAGTCAAAAATGGGAATGTTGCGATCGTCCGTCTTCTCATCGACCACGGAGCGAATCTGGATACTGTGGACAGCAATGGCTGGAGTCTGTTGCACGCGGCATTGCATAGTGGGCATCTTGTAGTTGTTAAGCTGCTGCTTCGGCGGGGTGCTGATGTCGACATGGTCAACAAGGCCAATAGGACTGCGGCGGAATTGGCCTCTGAGAATGGCAAGGTGGAGGTTGCAAAGTTGATTGAAGAGTACAAAGCAGGCCCAAATATTCGAAGGAATATACAGTCTACTACGCTGGACACAGCCCAGGACGGTGCCGATGGAGATGGAACGGACAAGGAAATGGGTTCATTGCACGCTGCCGCAGAAGGTGGGAACATGGACATTGTGAAGTCGTTGCTCGAACAGGGAGCGGATACCAACAACCGCGATGCAGATCACGAGACCCCGTTACACAGAGCAGCGCGCAAGGGAGGCGTCGAAGTCGTACGCTTACTCGTCGAGCGGGGCGCAGAGGTGGATTTACATAATACAGCGGGGTGGACGCCACTGCACGTTGCATCACGATACGGACATGTCGAAGTCGTGCGGGTGCTCGTCAATCACGGCGCAAATGTGAACGCAAGAGAGCGGACGCGTTGGACTCCGATACACCTCTCAGCAGCCAATGATCACCTCGATATCGTGAAACTGTTACTGGAACGTGGCGCAGATGTGCATGCAGTGAATGACGAGGGTCAATCACCATATCAATTATTACTGCAAAGAGGACATCGAGATATGGCAGATTGTCTTCGGGGCATGGCGTGGGCAGAGAAAGGTTCGATGATATCCTTTTATGGCTTAAATGCGATGTCTGACTGGTACTTCGATTTTAGCCTTTGGTGATCACACAGTGTAGAGGGAAGCGTCTTGCATGTAACTGTTTTAGGTGTTCCAGTTTCATTTGTGGGATAATCCTAAACAATCGGTTGACCATTCGACAAAGTACGAATTTACAGGCGGTGTCTCGTACAACAAATAAGTCGGCAGGCACGGTAGACAGTGAAATATGTATGGGTGGGACCACCGCTGGGCTAAATTCGCTGCAGGCTTGACCGTGACATGCGTCTATTAGGACTCGGAGAGTGTCCGAACATTGGTGGATCGTACGCCATGCCCATTGCTTCACCGATATAGTACCAAAGTACATGGCTAGTGATGAGCATTCAGAACGAAAACCAGAAGAGCTGTACAGCAAGAATCGACGATCCAGTTCATGCGCGTACGAATCATTTCTCAGGCTCACAGTCAAATATACGAAACATCGCAGTTGCCCCGCCGAGGCTGATCAGGCGAACCATAGGTTTACTGATGGCCAAGTTCATGCTGTCCAGAGAAAATTCGGAAAGTAGAAGATTGTTGGATATTTGTTAATCATATCTAAAGTTCGCACAGTGATAAGGATTGTTCAGTTTTCCGAACCTCCGACTTGGATATTTCTACAGCAGCACAGGACGACCCTAGAATTTCCAACCCCCTGTAAGGCCCATCACGTCTTCCGGATCAACAGTCTCTCTGATCTTGCGGAGCCTCTCCACATTCCCACCATACATATCTTCCAGCGGCGTGCCAAAAAGTGCATAATTCGGATATTTCGCTGCATGCGACACATTCTGCCCATCCGCGAGAGCAGCAGCGTGGATAGTGTCGGAAATATTGCGCATCGCAAAGGCCATTGTGTCATCAAGAGAGGCGTTGGAGAACTGGACGGAGAGTGCGGAAGGGAAGAGAGCGTGTGAACGGTCGGGCGGATATGCAGAATCGATCCCATGTGAGAAAAGGCCCTCGTCGAAGGGCTCAAGGGTTAAAATCAAGGTTACGTTTTTGTCTAGAGCATAAAGATGTTCGCCCCAGAGCTGAGAATACATTCACAACCGGTCAATGTGCAGTAGCCCAAGGGAGGGACCCACCTTAGTCTGATCCACGAATGTGTCAAAAACAGCGGGCGAATACTGGGTGACCGGGGCATCATGGTTAAAGGCGCTGAGTATACCAGGTCAGCTCATATTCCACGTCACAGCTGACTATACTATTAACCGATGCCCATTAAATGAGACCAGAGGCGCCAAGCTTTGAATAAATTCAGAAAATGATGTTGTTGACACATTGACCGCTATAGCAGGGATCGCCAAGAATTCGTCGAATACTCCCGTAGCAGTGGGCGCATCATAGAAAATAATGATAGCAATCGAGAGCTATTAATGGTGTCAGTTGGAATCAACAATGATTCGCCATAACGGAACTCACCTGACCCGAAGAATAAGTCGAGAACATGAAAAGTGATGCTTTGGTATCATTCTTCTGTTGGTATTTGACAAGTGCTGCCTTTATTGCGTCCAGTTGGTCCACGGAGTAGAGAAGAAGGCCTCCCTGCCAGATTTCGAGTAAGTCCCCAATGTGATCCGTAAATCATTCTGGCCTGCCTACCAATATGTCGCTTTGAGGGTGCGACTTGAGGATGAATTTAGTCACGATTCCCTATTAACAGTCAACGAGTCATGAAATGAGCCCTTGCTAAGAATGGATAGCGTACGAAATTATTCATCCCTCCCTGCGATCGGAGGCCATTAACATTAACGACGACCAATCCTGCAATGAGCTCTTCTACTCACTCTCAACGCAAACCAAAGATCTTTGTCCTTCGAGGTCACGTCCATGACATTTCCGTTTGGAAGCACGAGTTCGAATCCAGCAACGTTGTCAAGCGATAGTCCGTATTGGCTTGAATGGTACGAATAACCTAAAAGCGCATTAGAACCAGCTCCCCGACAATTAAAGACTAATACCTCCACCAAGTATCAACCCGGCGACACCGACACCCGGTACGCGTCCTCCTACGACGTTTACCCCAGTAGGCTCAAGTGCCGCATACACTTGATCCCACGTGAGACCAGCACCGACCTCGACTGTCCCTGATCTGACATCGACTTTTGTCTCGTTGAAGCGCGACAACGCGATCTCTACGCCACTCGTCGAGGAGAATCCCGGGTTCGTCGCGTGTCCTCCACTTTTGACAGCGAATGGTGTTCGGGTTGATCCCAGAATACGAAGCTAGTAAAACGTGGGTCCGCAAAGCTGGTGCGTCAGATCAGGATGGCTTACAATCGTGCTGACATCTTCGGTAGAGCCTGGCTCCACCGAGCAAACCGACGCCTCGGAACTCGAAGCAGATGCGTGTGATATGTCGACCAGATACTCTGGTGTAGCTTGATTGCCCATCAGACTGGAATATCACAAACGGAATGAGAGAATTGCGTGCTCACGAGGGAAATACACTTGTGAAGCACCAGAGATAGCTGCCGCGATCTGATCGCAGGCATACATGGGGTCAGAGGAATTGTACGTATCAACCCGGCTCAGGACTTCCTGCTTCGCACATGAAAGTGATGCCAGAGAGAACGTGTAGAGTAGAAACTTGAACGGTTTCAAGGCCATGAGTGATCCGGTGAGTGGCACGGAGCGACCCCCAGTGGATTGGCGACGCTTTTATAATGTACATGAAATGAAAACCGGTGGGGGATCGTACCGATGCGACGGAAGTAGTATAATCCCGTCGCTTGCCAGCGGCAACTCACTCAGTGGCCTGGGACCACGTTCCTGGCTAGGAACGTTGTCGTGGGCACCACTAGTTGACACTTGAGATGAGGTTACGTACTTGCCAATGTCACGAAAACTTCGACTCTGCTGCGTTGTAACCCCCAAGTGCGCACTAGCGAAGTCAAGTTAAAAAATTACAGTACGATACAGGTGCCTCTTACGTCTTGCCGAGCGTCAAACGATCTCGGAGGAAGTCAAACTGCGAGGGTTGATCGATATCATCATTATGGCCCGGGCGTCACGGTCACAGTAATAATACAAAGTAAGGCCATGGGGATAAAAAGGACCACGCGCTGTGCAAGATACCGTTCCGCCTCTTTAACTTCAAGGTCGGCGACTGTTATAGGCCGTGACGTCGTTCGGGAGTCGCAGTGGAAGATGGGAGGATATCGATTGTGGTCAGCCGGGAGGCGGGGAGACTGAGGGTTCTTTCGAGCCGTGGTTTCCAGACCTCATACATCGACGTACTACTGTACTGTAGTATACAGTCACCAGCCACAGGCTATCCGACTTGTCCTCGTCATCAGGAAAATCCCGAAAAAAATTACCAGGCTTTAGCTCGCTTATTACATAATAATTATGGTAAGCCAAACAATAAGTCAATCCGCACTGAAAAAGTAAAATTGAGTTCTCCTAGTAATGTTATCATAGTCTCACTTCTGCGCATACAACGTCTCCAATTACTCTCGCACTCAGCTCAAGCAGGACCTTAGATGAATAATGCCCCCTCATTAGCCTCGAGCCCGAGACTTTCCTCTTCGTCGCTGCTCAATCTAACGGAGTCTGTATTGCGCCCGTTCGAGTAACGGCTTTCACAACGTCAATATTCCCCAAACTTCTCGTATTCCGCATTAGCATCATGATGGGGCGAAACCATTTCTTGGTCTGTCTCATTTTCACGGTGCTGTCCTGGGCTGTGTCCAATGTAATCGATCGTACATTGCTTCGAATATTTGATTTGCGTCTGCTTTAGACTCCATTTACAATAAACCTCGCAACGTTGACTTTGCCATTCTCCGATGTCGATTCGGCTGCTCTATTTGCCTTGTTGAGCACATCAACTGAAAAGATCCTTGCTCTCCCGAGGCAACAGCTTCACAACTCCGTGTCCACTGTGCGATGTGGCATGTAACGGCGTCCAGCCATTACTATCGACAGTACACGGATTCGCTCTGTGGTCGATAAAAATGCGGATAATCACGACTTCCCCTTCGAACTGTAGCAATAATCAACGAATATCTACACCGGCACAGTCTTCTCATTCCGATTGGATATTTCTGGGATTGCGTCCCTGAATCTTACAGTTTCCACCCCCCTGTAAGGCCCATCACGTCGTCTGGGTCAATCGCCGCTTTGATCTTCCGGAGCCTCTCCACATCCCCCCCATACATATCCTCCAGCGGCGTGCCAAATAGCGCATAATTCGGATATTTCGCTGCATGCAACACATTCTGCCCATCCTCGAGAGCAATATCATGGATTGTGTCTGTGAAACTGCGTAGCGCGGAAGCCATCGTGTCATCGAGCGAGCTGTTAGACCACTGGACGGTAAGGACAGAAGGGAAGACAGCCTGTGAACGGTCCGCCGGATAGGCAGAATCGCTCCCGTGTGAGAAGAGGCCTTTGTCGAAGATTTCAATGGTTGAAGTTAGGCTTGAATTTTTGTCTTGGGCATAAAGGTGCTCCCCCCAAAACTAAGAACCAAATGACGACCCGATCTCAGGGTGTGGTAGCCTGATGGAGGGACTTACCTTGGTCTGGTTCACAAATGCGTCGAAAATGACAGGCGAATGCTGAGTGACCGGAGCATCATTGTTAAAGACGCTGAATAGGCCACATCAACCCATATTTCCACCACACACCGGCCTGTACTACTAACCGATGGTCATGAAAGTCGTTCGGAGGACCCAAACTTTGAATAAAGTCAGAGAATGAAGTCGTTGACACATTTCCCCCAGTAGCCGGGATCCCCAAGAGTTCGTCGAACACCGCAGAAGGAGTGGGTGCGTCGTAGAAGAAAAAGACAGCAGCCGAGAACTATTGACGTTGTCATTTTGAATCAACAGTGATAGCCTCAGATGGAGCATACCTGCCCCGAGGAGTAAGCCAGGGATACGCCAGATGCAGCCTTAGTATCGTTGTTCTGATCGAATCTGAAAAGTGCTTTCTTAATCGCGTCCAGTTGGCTCTCGTTGTAGGAAAGTAGGCCTCCCTGCCATATTTCGAGTAATTCTCCAATGTGATTTGTAAATGGTTACAGTGAACTTACCCATACGTCAGTTTGAGGGTGCGACACGAGGTTGAATTTAGTCACAATTCCCTATAAATGATCAACAATCCAACAAATCGACTCTTGCCTCGAATTGATAGCGTACAAAATTATTCATCCCTCCCTACGATTACCGACCCTTAGCGAATCCAATTTGTACCAAATTTATCTACTTACTCTCAATGCAAACCAAAGATCTTCGTCCTTTGAGGTCACATTTGTGATCGTTCCATTTGGAAGCACAAGTTCGAATCCCGCAATGTTGTCAACCGTAAGTCCATACTGACTTGACGTGAATGAATAGCCTGAAACTATATGAGATCTAGCTCTCAGATGATGGAAAGCGCACACCTCCGCCAAGGGTCAACCCTGCAACGCCGACGCCCGGTATGCGCCCTCCTACGACATTCACTCCAGTGTGTTCAAGTATCGCATACACTTGGTCCCAAGTAAGGCCAGCTCCGATTTCCACTGTCCCATATGTGGAATCGACGATTGTCTCGTTGAAGCGTGTCATTACGATCTCTACGCCGTTCGTCGAGGAAAATCCCGGATTCGTAGCGTGACCTCCACCTTTCACTGCAAAAGGCGTTCGGGTTGACCCCAGGATACGTAGCTATTGGAATGTGGGTTAGCAAAAGCCGGTGTATCGGAGCAGGATAGCTTACAATCTTGCTCACGTCCTCGGCACAGCCTGGCTCCACGGAGCAAGTAGACACCTGGGAGCTTGAAGAAGCAGCATGTGAAATGTCGACCAGGTACTCAGGTGCAGCTTGATCTCCCATTAGAATGAGGTATATGAATGAGAGAACGACATACAAGGGAAATATACTTGTGAAGCATCAGAGATAGCTGCGGCAATCTCATTGCAGGTACACAAGAGGTCTGTGGAATTTCGGGTGTCCAAGGCTGCTGGCCTGGCGTATGAAGGTAATGCCAGAATAAATGAGCAAAGAAAAAGCAGCGTTAAGGCCATGAGAGAACTGGTGGTAGTAGAGAGCAGCCTGCCAGCGGATAAGGGGAGCCTTCTATATCGTCCAGGAAGAGGGACCGGGCCGATGGCCGATGGCCTTCTGAACCACGATTCTCAAATTGTACAGAGGAAGCAAAGAGTACCGGGAATTGAAGGCCGCATCAGTATTTCGTACAAGAACTTGTTTTGACTTGAACAAGCCATAAATGGGCCACTATCAAGCGGGTGGCGGAAGATCCCGGACCTAGGGTTTGGGGCTTGGTTTGGTCCGAAAAAAAAGTTCGATCCCTGGGAAAATAGCCCGGAAAGGCAATCGAGGGCCCAAATTGAGTGGGAAATGGGCAAAATGGACTACAGGCTACTCGCCCTCTTAGTCTCGGCCTAACTGCAGTGCGTGTAGGTATGCAAGTCTTTATTGTGAATGCGCATAAGAGAGGGCCCTAGAAACTCAAGCAACCTTTATACTTCGAACTGTAGCGATGATCGACGAATATCTACACCGGCACGGTCTTCTTATTCTGATTCGTAGCATTGGATATTTCCACAATTGTGTTGCTGATTCTTACAGTTTCCAGCCCCCTGTAAAGCCCATCACGTCGTCTGGATCAATCGCCGCTTTGATCTTGCGGAGCCTCTCCACATTCCCACCATATATACCCTCCAGTGGTGTGCCGAAAAGTGCATAATTCGGATATTTCGCTGCATGCGACACATTCTGACCGTCCGCGAGAGCAGCAGCATGGATCGTGTCTGAAATATTGCGTATCGCAAAGGCCATTATGTCATTGAGTGAGCTATTAGACCACACGACGGTAAGGGCAGAGGGGAAGACAGCCTGTGAACGGTCCGCCGGATAGGCAGAATCGCTCCCGTGTGAGAAGAGGCCTTTGTCGAAGACCTCAATGATTAACATTAGGGTTGAGTTTTTGTCCTGAGCATAAAGGTGCTCCCCCCAAAACTAAGAGCCCAATCAAGACCAGGTCTCAGGGTGTGGTAGCCTGATGGAGGGACTTACCTTAGTCTGATTCACAAATGCGTCGAAGATGACAGGCGAATGCTGAGTGACCGGAGCGTCATTGTAAAAGATGCTGAATAGGCTATGTTAACCCATATTCGACCATAGTACACCGGCCTGTACCACAAACCGATGGTCATGAAAGTCGTTCGGAGGGCCCAAACTTTGAATAAAGTCAGAGAATGAACTTGTTGACACATTTCCCCCAGTAGCTGGGATCGCCAAGAATTCGTCGAACACCGCAGAAGGAGTGGGTGCGTCGTAGAAGAAAAAGACAGCGGCCGAGAGCTATTCACGTTGTTATTTTGATTCAACCATTATCCTTCATGACGGGACATACCCGACCCGAGGAGTAAGCCAGCGATACGCCAGACGCAGCCTTAGTATCGTTGTTCCGGTCGAATTGGAAAAGCGCTTTCTTAATTGCGTCCAGTTGGCTCTCGTCGTAGGAACATAGGCCTCCCTGCCATATTTCGAGTAATTCTCCAATGTGATTTGTAAATGACTACAGTGAGCTTACCCATACGTCAGTTTGAGGGTGCGACACGAGGTTGAATTTAGTCACAATTCCCTATAAATGGTCAACAATCCAATAAATCCACTCATGCTTCGAATTGATAGCGTACGAAATTGTTCATCCCTCCCTACGATTACCGACCCTTAGAGAAGCCAAATTTGTATCAAATTTATCTACTTACTCTCAATGCAAACCAAAGATCTTCGTCCTTTGAGGTCACGTTTGTGATCGTTCCATTTGGAAGCACAAGTTCGTATCCCGCAATGTTGTCAATCGTAAGTCCATACTGATTTGTCTTAAATGAATAGCCTGAAACCATATGAGATCTAGCTCTCGGATGATGGGAAGCACACACCTCCACCAAGGGTCAATCCTGCGACGCCGACGCCTGGTATACGCCCTCCTACGACATTCACTCCAGTGTGTTCAAGTATCGCATACACTTGGCCCCAAGTAAGGCCAGCTCCGATTTCAACTGTCCCACTTGTGGAACCTACGATTGTCTCGTTGAAGCGTGTCATTACGATCTCTACGCCGCTCGTGGAGGAAAATCCCGGATTCGTAGCGTGACCTCCACCTTTCACTGCAAAAGGCGTTCGGCTTGACCCCAGGATACGTAGCTATTTGGAACGTGGGTCAGCAAAAGCCGGTGGATTGGATCAGGATAGCTTACAATCTTGCTCACGTCCTCGGCACAGCCTGGCTCCACGGAGCAAGTAGATGCCTGGGAACTTGAAGAAGCAGGATGTGAAATGTCGATAAGGTACTCAGGTGCAGCTTGATCGCGCATTAGAATGAGGTATATGAACGAGAGAACAACGTACGAGGAAAATGTACTTGCGAAGCACCAGAGATAGCTGCGGCGATCTCATTGCAGGTAGACAGGAGGTCTGTGGAATTTCGGGTGTCCAAGGCAGCTGGGCTGCCGTGTGGAAATAATGCCGGAATAAACGAGCAAAGAAAAAGCAGCGTTGAGGCCATGAGAGAACTGGTGGTAGTAGAGAGCAGCCTGCCAGCGGATAAAGGGAGCCTTTTATGCCGTCCAGGAAGAGGGACCGGGCCGATGGCCGATAACCTTTTGAATTCTCGAATTGCACAGAAAGGGTTGCCCCAAGAAGCACTGGCAAAAGAGTACCGGGAATTGTAGGCCACATCAGTATTTCGTGCAAGAACTTGCTTTGACTTGAACAAGCCACAAATGGGCCACTATCAAGGGGGTGGCGGATCCCGGATCCCGGACCTAAGGTTCCGGGACTAGGTGGTACATCGGAGGATCAGGATAGCTTACAATCTTGCTCACGTCCTCAGCACAGCCTGGCTCCACAGAGCAAGTAGACGCAAGTAGACGCCTGGGAACTTGAAGAAGTGGCGTGTGAAATGTCGAACAGGTACTCAGGTGCAGCTTGATCGCGCATTAGGGCGGGATATACTATAAAGGAGAGAACGACCTACGAGGAAAATATACTTGTGAAGCACCAGAGATAGCTGCGGCAATCTCATTGCATGTACACGGAGGTCTGCAGAATTTTGGGTGTCCAAGGCTGCTGGCCTGGCGTATGAACGTAATGCCAGAATGAATGCGCACAGAAGAGGCAACATTAAAGGCACGAGCGAACCGGTAGTAGAAGGCAGCTTGCCATCGGATGATAGAGAGAGCCTTTCATGCAGTATCGTCCAGGAAGAGAGTGACCGGGCCGATGGCCGATGGCCTTCTGAATCATGGAAGAAAGGATTGCCCCACACCTTCCTTTTCTGGTAACCACCAACACGCGGCCTAGCTTTTTTTGCAAAAGCCAGTGGAAAAAAAAAAAAAAGAGATTTTTTAGTGGGAACTAGTCTAGCGTAGAGGTACCTTGAGAAACACACAAACACCTTTCCACTTAAAAGTAGTATTTACTACACCCCTTTTGTTGATGGATCCCTCAGTGGAACCACCGCCTCTTCCCCCTCCACCGAATGAAAAAAATCATGTTCCAATGGA
>WNFQ01003250.1_pt1 | contig 11835 bp, 10 predicted proteins | sample 5400171 | NCBI WGS metagenome assembly WNFQ01 (sample SAMN13153356, study PRJNA577476) | soil metagenome | isolation source: 20 cm soil under Madrone tree | place: USA:California | collected 2016-06-14
CGCGCAGATCGCCGCCCTGCGCTCGATCATCGCCACCTGGGTGCGACTGGCGATTTTTGAGGCGATGGACCGGGCGGAGCAGGACCAGCGCCTGTGGTTCGTAGTGGACGAGCTCGATTCCCTCGGCGCGATCGATGGGCTGAAGGACGCGCTGGCGCGGCTGCGGAAGTTCGGCGGGCGCTGCGTGCTGGGCTTTCAGTCCATTGCCCAAGTGTCTTCGACCTACGGGAGCGGGGAGGCCCAAACCATTGTAGAGAACTGCGGCAACACACTGATCCTGCGCTGCTCGGGCAGTGAGCACGGCGGCACATCGCAATTTGCCTCGCGCCTCATCGGCGAGCGCGAGGTGATTCGCCGGCACACCTCGCGTGGACGTGACCGCGAGAGCTGGTTTACCGCCCGTGGTGCCCGCCGCTCCACCAGCGTCAGCGAGCAGCGGGTCACTGAAATGGCGGTGCTGCCCTCGGAGCTCGAGCAGCTTCCGGACCTCACCGGGTACCTCAAGGCGGCATCCTCGCCGGTCTGGCTGCGCGTCAAGGTCCGGCGCGGAGCGTGAGACGTGGCCATGTTCTTCATGCAGATCAGCTCCGTGGCGCGCGCCGCCGGCCGGCGCGCGACTGCCGCAGCGGCCTATCGTGCCGGCGAGCGCCTGCGCGACGAGCGCAGCGGCGAGCTGGTCAACTACGGACGCCGCCGGGACGTGCTGCATACCGAGATATTCCTGCCGGGACAGTTCGACGGCCTGGCGGTCTCGTGGGCCCGCAATCGCCAGAAATTGTGGAACACCGCGGAGCACGCCGAAAAGCGCCACAACGCGCGCGTCGCACGCGAGTATCAGGTCAGCCTGCCCGCGGAGCTGAATGCCGGCCAGCGCATTGCGTTGGCACGGGCCTTTTCCCGACACCTGGCGGAGCGCTACAAGGTAGCCGTGGATCTCGCGGTACACGAGCCCCGTCCCGGCGGCGACCCGCGCAATTTCCACGCCCACCTGTTGACCACGACCCGCGAGGTGACGCCTGCGGGTCTCGGTGCGAAAGCAGGTCTCGATCTTCAAGCCCTCGAGCGTCGCCGGCGCGAGTTGCCCGATCACCGCCAGGAGTACCTCATCCTGAGGGAGCGGTGGGCAACGCTCGTCAACGAGGCGCTGCGTGAGGCGAACGTCGCTGCGCGCGTCGACCATCGCAGTCTCGCCGCCCAGGGCATCGATCGGGAGCCGCTACCGAGAATTCCACTCATGCAGCTGAAGATGGAACAGCGTGGTGTGCGCAGCGAACTCGCCGAGCGCCTGCGCGCTGAATACCGCGAGCGAGTGCAGAGACGTCTTGAGCGCTCGCCGGCTCGGTCGCCCCTGGAGTCTGCACCGGGGGTTGCAGGAGCGCGCGCGGCTGAGGGCGGAGACAAAGAACCTCATCCGCCTGCTCAAATCCAGGACGTCGAAGAGATACGGCGTCAGGCGCGGGAGGCGTGGCTGCGCCTTCGGCCGAAGGAGGCGGAAAGAGCCGGCGCGGAGCGTACCGTCCGCGAGCGCGAGGCGTTTCAGCCCTCACAGCAGGCGGAGGACGACCTGGCGCAATGAAACGGCCGACCCTGCGCTACGCGCGGCGCGCGACCCCTGGACCGCGGGGCGAGTGCCGTGCCCGAGCCTGTCTTTCGTGGCCTGTTTTGTCTATTCGCCGCGCGGCACGGGTGCCGTTTGCGAAGCCTCGCGCCGACTGTGTGCCAGAGTGAAGGCGATCGATCCGCGCTGGCTTCCCCGCTATGCGGGCCTGGTGTATCGGACGAGCCTGCAGCATCCCCAGTTGGCGGGGCTATTCGCACCCGGCGCGGTCCTCGTCCCGGTCCCGGGGAGCGCTCCGGAGAGCGAGGCGCCGTGGGTCGCATCTGAGCTCGCCGACGCGCTCAGGGACGTCGGCCTCGCGGGCATCGTATGGCCGGGCCTGCGCCGTCAATTCGCGGTCCGCAGGTCCGCAACCGCGCTCAGCGGCGAGCGCCCGACCGTACAGGAGCATTACCGGTCGTTTTCCGTGATCCGGCCGCAGGGGGTGATCCGCAGAATAGTGCTGATCGATGATGTCATCACCAAGGGACGGACGCTGCTGGCTGCAGCGGCCCGCTTGCAAGGGCAGTTCCCCCACGCCGACATTCGCGCCTTTGCCCTCATCCGGACCCTGGGATTTGAGCCGCGGGTCGAACACCTGATCGAGCCTTGTCAGGGGGTCATTCGCTGGGCGGGGGGAGATGCGCGCCGTGAGCCGTAGACATCTGCGCTCGCTGTCAGCGAGGTCACGCACCTCCCTCATCTGCATCGAGCCCCGAGATTGGCGCCCTGAACCAGTCGCATTCTGCGACCGGTTCGATGAGCGTCGCGTGCGCGGGCGGAGCTGCTGATCAGGTAGCTACTTGCCACTATGTCTGTTCTGACATATACTCCTGGCAGTGAGCCCAACGACAAGCCGCTTGCTTGGCTGCACGGGGAAGTTAAAAGCCCGCCATTTTCTGTCGCGGCTCGGCTCGAGGCCGGTTTCTTACTGAGGCGCCTCCAACGAGGCGACATGCTTGCGATGCCACAGTCCCGGCCCATGCCCGGCATCGGGCCGCGGTGCCGCGAATTGCGGGTTAACGATGTGTCGGGCAATTGGCGGTTGATCTATCGCATCGATTCCGATGCGATCGTGATCGCGGGGGTCTTTGCCAAGAAGTCTGCGAAGACGCCCAACACGGTTTTGGAGGCTTGCCGTCGGCGCCTGAAGGAATACGACCGTGCGGGAAAGTAAGCGCAAGAAACTTGCGGCCAAAGGTTGGAAGACCGGGAGTGCCAAGGAGTTTCTGGGCTTGAGCCCAGACGAAGAGGCCTACATCGAGCTTCGCCTGAAGCTTGCTGAGGGCCTGAAGATGCGACGCCGTTCCCGAGGTGTAACCCAGACCCAGCTAGCTCAAACACTGCGCTCGAGCCAATCCAGGGTCGCCAAGATGGAGGCTGGTGATCCCACCGTTTCGCTCGATCTCCTTGTGAAGTCACTTTTGGCTCTTGGAGCCTCAAACCGAGAGCTGGCGGCAATCATCACGCGGAGCTGAAGGTGGCCTAAAACGGTGCTGTTGAATGCGTGTGGTGGACGCGCCGGATGTTGCAGATACTCGACAGCCGAGGTAAGCGCAATGTTTGACCGCCCGAAGAACATTACGGAGTTGCTGCGCAACCTCAAGGTTGCCTGGGACGCGGATTTGCTATTGAACCCGGCCACCTGGGCTACAGCAGACGAAGGCGGCTTCGGTCAGGGGGGGTGTCTCGATCTTCGTATTGAGATCGATTCGGCAGCAGCACTTTCGCTTGGTTCTGTAAGGCAAAAGCTGCAGTTCGCGATCAGCGGCGACGCGCAGTCCGCGCATCGCACCTACGGCAGCGACAAGTTGTACGTCAGCATCGCGCCGCGCTCGACCGGAACGACGCTGAGGCCGGTGTCTTCATCCTTCCGATCCCTGCGGTTCATGGCGAAGTGGGCGCTGGCCATTCCGAGCGCCGCCCCGCCGACGGTGTCGGACAGCCAGTGCGCGTTGTGCTTGAGTCGCTCGTAGCCGGTGGCGGCGCCCAGGCCATATCCCAGCAGGCGCCGCAGCCACCGATAGTCATCGCTCCCTGACTCCGCGAGCACCGTGCCCACCGCGAAGGCGCCGGTGGTGTGAACTGAGGGAAACGAATTTCCGCCGCTCTTGCGCCACTGGTTGGGGTTGCTGGTCCGATCCGGTCCCTCGCGGCCGACGGCGTACTTGAGCGCATAGCCGGTGACGCTGCCCAGGCCTGCGGCTTCGAGCATGGCCCACGCCTCACCGCGCCCATTGCTGTCACCGATCAGGTTCGCGTACCCCCAGGTCGCCACGAACACCGCAGCGGCCGGAAGCGCGTCCTGCACGTCCTTCGAGTTCGTCGTCATCGAGGGACCGAGGGTCTTGACGAAGTGCGTCCGTACCTGGGTGTCGTAGTGGTGAGCGGCGCCGATTGCGACCAGCGCGCCGCCAAACCAGGCCCACTCGCCGCGGTCCCAACGCAGCGGTGCGGTGAAGTAGTGCTTGATGTCGGACGCAAGGCCCGTGCCGGAAGCTTCCGGCGGCGCGGGCGTCCCCGGCACGTCATCCGATGTCTGACACCAGGCGGCGCCACAGCTGGTGAGAGCTCCTGCTGCGAGGAGCAGGGTCAGCAGTTTCTGGACTCTCACGATGCGGCTAGCTCCGCACCGGGCCCGCCGAAGCCAGCAGCTCATCGACACGCAATATCGGATAGAGATTGAAATGCGAGTCCCATGTTGAGTGGCGGCGCAGGAAGAATTCCAGCCGCGCGGCGGGGTTCGCGGCGAAGGCCGGATCCTGCTTGAGCTTGCGCGAGAATTCATCCTGCAGCTGCGGGTGCTGTGCGAGCACGCTGCGCGCGACCTGTTCGGCGACGTAGGGCTCCAGGGATTCCTTGTGCTCGAAGCAGGCGTTGAAGAAGCCCCAGGCGGCGAACGAGTCCGGCGCCTGCGGCTCGAGCAGGTGCATCACCAGGCGCGCGCCGGCTTGTGCGATCGGCACGAACAGCGCGCCGGCGGCGATGTCCTGGGTCTCGCGTCCCCAGTTGCCACTCAAGGTCACGCGCATGCGGCCCTCGAAGGGTGCCGCGGCGAAGCGCGCCTGGGTGGCGCGGAAGGCTTCGACGCGCACCTCGCTGTGCGCGCGCACCGGCTCGCAGGCGATGCCATGCAGCGCAAGCCGCGCGCCGATATCCTGGGCCCACGCGCACGGCACGACGTAGCCGCCGAGCGGCGCCTTCACCACCAGCGAAGGCACAACACGATCGCGAAACGGCACCCGCCAGACCTGCGGGGTCTTCGGGTCGTAGACGGTCACCGGCTGCCCGGAGATGGGCGAGGGCTCGCGCGTGTAGGCGTAGCCCTGGAAGTCGATCAGTTCGGTGCTGCCAGCGCCCCCCGTGTCCTGCAGGTCGCCGCTGGCCGTCTCGCGCCAACCGGAGCTGTAGTCGAGCACCACCTGCGTGCCGCCCAGGCGAGCAGCCGCGGCATCCGCCTGCAGAGCGCGTTCGCGCCACTCAACGCCGTGCGCGGCGAGCAGCTCTGCGAGACCCACGATGGTGTTGCGCGTCACGCGCACGCGCGTCGCGTAGTCCTTCCAGGAGTGCGTCTCGACCAGCACCGTGAAGCGGTTACGTTGCGGAAAGTACCCGGTGGAGAAGCGCGGCGAGTACACGGTGAGGAGGAACCCCGAGGCGGGGTCATCGGTCCTCGCGAGGTCCGGGTAGAAGGGCAGGGGCATCGAGCCTGAGCGCGCGAGCCTTGCGATCAGCGCATCGCGCAGCTCGCGCCCCAACGGGTACAGCTGCGCATCTCCCTGGTTGAGCGGCTCTGTCTGCAGCGAAATGTCGGGTTGAAAGTCCGCCCCATCGGTGACGTGCAGGTCGGCGCACACCAGCGGGTCCCAGGTGCGGATCAGCCCCAGGAGCGCGCGCATCTCGGGTGCATCCGCCTTGGTGTAGTCGCGGTTGAGATTGATATTCTGCGCGGTGGTGCGCCAGCCGGTCTCTTCGGGACCGTTCTGATTCGGCCGGTTCCAGCGGCCGAAGCGCTCGTGCCCATCGACGTTGAAGGCCGGCACGAACAGAATCGCGATCCGCTCCAGCACCCCGGGAGCGGCGGTCTCGCCGAGCAGCTCGCGCAGCGCGATGAAGCCCGCGTCCTTGCCGTCGCTCTCGCCGGGATGGATTCCTGCCTGGAGCATGAGCACCGGCACCTTGCCCGCATCGGCGCGGCAGGCGATGAGCGCGCGCATGGGCCGCCCCTCGGCGGAGCGCCCGAACTCGAGACTGCGCACCGCACGCGGCCAGGCCGCCGCGAACGCCGCGCACAGCCGCGTCACCTCATCAGTGCGACCGGTCCTCTTGAAGCCCGACTCTTCGGCAACCGTGGTGAGCGTGTGATCTTGCACGGGGCAATCTTACGGGACTGCGCCCTCCGTAGGTGCGCGTTCTTTGCAGCTTGCGCGCTTTCAGACTCTTCGGTACCAGGTGACGCCCGCGGCATCGAGCTCGCCTGCGGCAACGCCTCGCGCGATGAGGCAATTGAGGTGTGCGATGCTCTCGCCGGTCGCCATGCCCAGCATGTCCAGGCCCACGCGGCGGCGAAACAGCGCGCCGAACACATCGATCGCCCGCTGCGGTTGGCTCAGCTCCTGGTGCACGCGGGCGAGGCGCTCCTCGTGCCCCTCGATGAGCGCCTCGAGGCGCGCGTGCAGTCCGCGGAAGGGCTCGTTGTGCGAGGGCAGGACCAGCACATCGTCCGGAACCTGCCGCTTGATGGCGGCGAGGGATTCGAGCCACTCGCTCAGTGGATTGGCATCCGGTTCGGTCGGGAACACCGAGACGTTGGAGGAGATGCGCGGCAACACCTGATCGCCGGAAATCAACACCTCGAGCTGCGGGCAGTGCAGGCACAGATGTTCCGGAGAGTGCCCGCGCCCCACCACCGCCCGCCACAGCCGCCCGCCGATCGCAAGTTCCTCGCCGTCGACGATGCGCCGGTAGCTATCCGGCAGCGCGCACACCGCCTTGCCGAAGCCCCCGAAGCGCGCCTTGTAGTGCTCGAGCGCCTCCTCGTCCCAGCCGGCGCCGCGGTAGAAGCGCACGCCATCCGGCGGCGCTTCGCGCCCGGTATCGGCGACCAACATGCGACACGTCACGTACTCCAGGCGCGTCATCCACAGCCGGCAGTCGTGCTGTCGCGTCAACCAGCCGGCCATGCCGATGTGATCCGGATGCATGTGGGTGCAGATGACGCGCCGCACCGGCCGCCGACCCAAGGGGCCGGCGAGGACGTTGTGCCAATCGGCGGCCGTATCCGCGGTCTGCATGCCGGTATCGATGAGCGTCCATCCGTCTTCATCCTCGAGCGCCCAAAGATTGATGTGGTTCAGGCCCGCCATGGGCAGGCGCATGCGCAGCCACAGCACCCCCGGGGCGACCTCCAGCGCCTCCCCTGGAGCCGGGGGTGATCCGCAGGGAAAGCTCAGTGCCGCGGAGACGGCGGTGAGCTGCGTTGAGCGCTCGGGCATGTGACCCACGAGCCTTAGGCGCGCGCTCTCAATGCCACAGCGTCAGATTGCCCGGCACCGCAGCGCCGCGAGCCTCATCCGGATCCACTCGCCCGCTGGGCGCAGCTGCGCCACAGCCCCGCTCGGTGCCTCTGAAGGCTGCCTGCGGCGGCACCGTGAGGGCCCGCGCGCCGTTGCCCTTCAGCGCATCGTTCAGCCCAGGCAACTGGGCCGAGATGAGGCGGTTGAATTCCCCGTCGATCTCGCCGAGCTCCGCTCGTAGCGCCCCGGTATTCTCGAGCTGGTACGCCGAGGGCGGGCCATCCCAGGAGGTGATCGCACCGTACAGCTGATCGGTATGCTCGCGCAGCCGCTCCTCCCCGGTAATCGCTCCACCTTCCCTGGTGGCGACGATCTTCTTCCTGATCGCATCCAGCTTGCCGTCGAACTCCTCGAGCCGGCGCAGCAGCGCGTCACCCTTCGGCCGGCTCTTGCCGGCCTCGGCGAGCTGCTCGCGCATACCGGCAATACGCGCAAACAGTGCCGACTCATCGTTGAACAACGCATACACCTTCATCGCCGCCTGATACTGTGCCTTGCGATCAGCCAGGCTCCACTTGACGCGAGTGTCGAGGCCGAGGGTGACTTGCTTTTCGTAGACCTTGTCGTTCTTGTGAAGGCGAATGGTATAGGTTCCCGGCAGCACCCGCGGCCCCTGCGTACCGGCGAACGCCAATTGCGCGGCCGGCGGGACGTGCGGCGCTCGCCGGTGCATGGTCCACACCACGCGATTCAGCCCGCGGCGGGTGCTCGCGGGCAGCTCGTCGATGAGCTCCCCGCTCGAGTCCAGCACTTCGATCCTGAGCTTGCCGAACAGGTGGCGGGTACGCTGGTAATAGGTAATCACGGCGCCTCTGGCCGGGTTGTCGCCCACGAAGGCGGCGGCACCGTTGACCCAGCCACCGTTGGCCTCGATACGCTGTTGCGCGGGGCGCGCAGACACGAAAGCCGCCTCCTGCGAGGCGAACTGCGGCGTCAGCTGGCGCAGCGGCGTGATGTCATCGACGATCCAGATACCGCGGCCATGAGTTGCCAGCACCAGGTCGTTGTCGCGAGGCTGGACCGCCAGATCACGTACCGCCACGGCCGGAAGGTGCCCACCCTTGAACTGCGCCCAATGCGCGCCGCCGTCGACCGACACCCATAATCCAAACTCGGTGCCGAGAAACAGCAGCTGCGGCGCAACGGTGTCTTCCTTGATGACGTGCGCATAGCCGCGCACGCCCTTGGAATCCTGCGCACTCAGCAGCGGCCTCCAGGACTTGCCATAGTCGCTGGTGACATAGACGTACGGCGCCATATCCCCGAAGGTGTGCCGATCGAAGGCGACATAGGCGCTGCCGGGTGCGAAGGCGCTCGCCTGCACCCAACTCACCCAGGCGTTCCTGGCAACTCCCGGCACATTGCCGATGACATTGTCCCAATGCTGCCCGCCATCACGGGTCAACTGCAGGTTCCCGTCATCGGTGCCGACCCAGATGAGCCCGGCGGCGAGTGGCGACTCGCTGATCGAATAGATCGTGGTATGCATCTCCGCCGAGGAATTATCGACGGTGATCCCACCGGACTGTTCCTGCTTCTGCTTTTGCGGATTGTTGCTGGTCAGATCCGGCGAGATCCGCTCCCAGGTCTGGCCGTGGTCGCGCGAGCGGAACAGAAACTGCGCGCCGATGTAGACCGTGCCGGGCTCGTGCGCAGACAGCGCGATCGGGGTGTTCCAGTTGAACCGCAGCTTGGTGTAGCGCTTCAGATCCGCGGCGCCGAGCCTCGGCTGGATATCCCGCGACTCGTGGGTACGCATGTTGACGCGCCCCATGTTGCCGCCCTGGTATTCGGCGAAGACATAGTCAGGATCGGAAGGGTCGGCGAACATCCAGAAGCCGTCGCCGCCGAACAAGTTTTCCCAGCGCGAGCTGGTGATGCCGCCCGGATACTCGGAGTCGCCTACCCAGGAGCTGTTGTCCTGCAGGCCGCCGTAGACGTGGTAGGGGTCGGCGTTGTCGAGGCTGACGTGGTAGAACTGCGAGATCGGCAGATTATCGGTCTTCCACCACTTGTTCGCGCCGTCGTAGGAAATCCACAGCCCGCCGTCATCCCCCGCGAACACGTGTCTCGGGTTGCCGGCCTCGATGAAGACGTCGTGCACGTCCCCGTGCATGCCGGTGAAGCCGCCGATGGCGCTGAAGCTCTTGCCGCCGTCCTCGCTCATGATGAGGGCGCCGTCGGTCTTGTAGAGGCGCCTGGCATCCTGCGGATCGACGATGAGGTTGGCGAAATAGAACGGTCGCCAGACCATCCATTGGCTCTTGTCACCGCCCTCCCAGGTTCTGCCGCCGTCGTGGGAGATAAATAGCGCCGAGTCGGTCGACTCGACGAAGGCGTACACCGTCCTGGAATCACTCGGCGCCACTGCGAGCGCGATGCGGCCGTACGGCTTTGCGGGGAAGCCCTTATTGGCCTGCGGAGTGAGTTCGGTCCAGCTCTTGCCGCCATCCGCGCTGCGGTACAGACCGCTACCGGAGAACGCGCTCGGCCCCTCGCCCCCGGAGCGATAGATCCACCCCTTGCGCCGGAAGTCCCACAGGCTTGCGAATAGCACGTCCGGAGCGCGTGGGTCGAGCGCGATACTGCCGCAGCCGGTCGACAGATTGGCACCCTTGAGTATCAGCTGCCAGGTGCCGCCGCCGTCGGTGGTCTTGTACAGACCGCGCTCTGGGGAGTCGCTCCACAGCTTGCCGGGCACGCAGGCATAGACCGTATCGGCCGAGCGCGGGTCGACGATGATCCTGGAAATGCGCTCGGAGTTGGGCAGGCCGACGTGCGTCCAGGTCTCGCCGGCATCCGTGGACTTGTAGACGCCATCGCCGATCGATACGCTGTTGCGTGTCCAGCTCTCGCCGCTCCCCACCCAGACGTTCTTCGGATTGGAGGGATCGAGCGCGATCGCTCCGATCGACTGCACTGACTGCTCATCGAACACCGGTTTGAAAGTCGTGCCGCCGTCGGTCGACTTCCATACCCCGCCGCTCGCCGCGCCGACGAACAGGGTGATCTTGCCGGACGCATCGGTGTAGCCGGCGAGGGCTGAGATCCGGCCGCTCATGGCGGCCGAGCCGATGTTGCGCGCGCCGAGGCCGGAGATCGTACCGGAATCGATTACGGTCGCGCCGCCCCCCGCCGCGGTATCGGCGGCGAAGGCGGAGCTGATCAGACCCGGCAGGAGCACGCACGTCACTGCCGTAAGCTCAATACGCATCGTTCTTTATATGGACGCCTCCCGATGTGCAAGGTCTCTTTGGTGTGATGACCGACAGGTAAGGTTGCAGGTTTATATCCGGCCTGTTTTGCAGACCGAAGCCTGCGGGCCCTGATGGATTTCGCTGACCGGCGCCTCATTTCTCCTAAGAGCTCGTAGCTCAGGGAACGATTCAGGCTTGGCGGGTCACGGTCTGACCTGTTTACCATCACACGTTGTAGTCCTTGCGCAACCTTTTAGCGTGCCTTCCTCTGTTTGTGGTTAGTCCATCGTGATCTCAGCCCCTTATGTGAGCCGACTCACGTACCCAGGTTGGTACGTACGTTCGTGGGCCATTAGCGCCCAGATCGTGCGTGCCGTCTTGTTCGCCATCGCGACGACGGCCACATTTTTCGGCCGACGCTTCACTAATTCACTCAACCACTCGGGCGGGGTTTTGCTGTGGCTCAGCACCGAGCGGGCGCCGTGGATCAGCAGCGTGCGAAGATATTTATCGCCGCGCTTGCTGATGCCGAGTAAGCGCACTCGGCCGCCCGTGCCGGTTTGCCGCGGCACCAACCCGAGCCAGGCCGCAAACTCGCGGCCCGACTTAAATGTTCTCGCATCGCCCATCGTCGCCACCGCCGCGGTCGCACTCAGCAGCCCCACGCCCGGGATCGCCGCTATACGCTGTGTCGCCGAGTCCTCACGCTGCCATCGACGTAGACGCTGCTCGATGCGGCCAATCTGCTCGTCGAGCTCGCCCAGCCGCGCGTACTGTTCGCGCAAAGTCTCGATCACGATCGTCGGTAACCTATCCGATAATCGCCCTAACGCCCCCGGGATATCTCGCTTGATACCAGCGCGGCCCTGCGGCATCACTTCGCCGTATTCCGTGAGCAGCCCCCGCAGGCCATTAGTCTGCGCGGTGCGAAACTTCACCAACTGCTCACGCATCCGATGCAGCGCTAACACCGCTTGCTGCTCCTCGCTCTTGACTGCCACCGCCTTGATCCCGGGCTGTTGCACGGCTGTCCAAATCGCTCGCGCATCCGCCGCATCGTTCTTGTTGCCGCCCACAAATGGCTTGACCATCCGCCCAGACAACAGCTTCACTTCATGACCGAGCTTTTGCAGCGCCCGCGCCCAGTGCTGCGATCCGCCGCACGCCTCCATGCCGATCAAACAATTCGAACGATTAGCAAAATGCTCCAAAAACTTCTCCCGCTTAAGCTGCAGCGCCACAATCTCGCCCGTCTCCGGCTCCACCCAATGCAGCTGAAACACCCGCTTTGCGATATCCACGCCAACCACGCTACGATTCATCTCGGACCCTCCGGTTGCCTGTGAAGACTGAACACCTTCCACCTCAGGCACTTTGATGCCGTCGGCTCGGAGGGTCCACTTCCTTCGCAAGTTCACCTGCTCGCTTCGCCTTCGAAGTGGGAGGCGTCCATACCATTTCTCCT
>WNFQ01003494.1_pt1 | contig 11835 bp, 11 predicted proteins | sample 5400171 | NCBI WGS metagenome assembly WNFQ01 (sample SAMN13153356, study PRJNA577476) | soil metagenome | isolation source: 20 cm soil under Madrone tree | place: USA:California | collected 2016-06-14
CGACTGGCCGGCCGGAAGGCCAAGTTCCCGCTGCCGCTTCGGAGATTTCGCCAGTCAAACATTCTTCGGGAAAACTCGACCCTTCATTTCGACGACAAAGTTTGGCCGGACAAAAGGCAAAAGGTGAAGAGTCCCAGCGACATCGAAATCACAGTGAAACCATCGGCACTGGTGATCCTGCAACACGCCAAGCATGAGTCGGCCTGATAGCCGCCGCGTCTAATCGACGGCGAATTTGCCGATTCAAACGGTCACGGTGTTTTAGCGTGGAATGACGGACAAAACATGTTAGAGAAATATGAGACAGCCCAATAATCAGAGCGACAATGAGCTACGAATTACGGCACGACGAAACTCTGGGCGAGAATCTTTGCCGGATTTGCCGTAAACAAATCGAGGGCGCCGTCGCCGTTGCCAAGGGTGAAGCAAAAACCGACGACACGCCGGTGCACGAAATGCGCAAGCACTTGAAGAAAGCGCGCGGGGCACTGCGACTGGTGCGGAAAGAGATCGGACGCGGCATGTACCGGACACAAAACCATGCTCTCCGCGACGTTGCGCGGCTTCAAGAAGTCACGAAACGCGATGGCCATGGCACTTACGGAAATCTCGAAGTGATGCTCACCCTGGAACTCGAAAACTTCATGGCTGCGTTCACAGAGTGGCAAACACAGGCGGTCCCGTTGTTGGAGCAGGCGGCCTCAGCCGTAGATTGCTGGACGCTCGACCAATTCAGCTGCAAACAACTTTGCTGCGCGGTACAGGCGAGCTACAGGCGGGGTCGCAGGGCGCTCGGTACGGCAACCGCAGATCCGACAACTGAAAATTTCCACCAGTTCAGGACCAGGGCGAAAACGCTTTGGTATCAATTACGTATTCTGCGGCCAGTCAATCCGGTCGTGTTAAAGACCCTGAGCGACGATCTGCATTCGTTAGGTGATCTGCTCGGTCGTGCACACGACTTGAGTTTTCTCGCGGAGAGATTGCGGAGCGAACATGGTAAATCGAAATGGGAGCGCGAAGGTCAGAGGTTGCTTGCCGTAATTGAAGTCAGTCAGCACGATCTGCAACGCGGCGCCACGGAGCTGGCGGAGCATTTCTTTGCCGAGCGCCCGCGGGATTTCAGCTCTCGCGTCGGCAGCTGGCTGCAGGATTGGGAAGGCAAATCATCGCACTCAGTAGCCGACGCGCTGGTCACTTAGCCTTGCGCGCGATCTTCGGCGGGAACAGCCAGAGCAGTCTCCCTTCGTCAGATTCCGTATCGACATCGAGCAGGGCGACGCCGCCCTTGGAAAGTTTGAGCGAAGCGCCGGTTAATCCCGAAATAACAGTCGTGAAGTCTGGTTCGTGGCCGACGAGCATCAGGTTTTTTGCTTGATGCCGCTTGAGCACGGTCCGCAACTCGCTCATGCCAAATCCGGGCTCGAGCGATTCGTCCTTTCGCAGTTTCGCCGTCAGGTAATCCGCCGCGATCTCAGCTGTTTGTGATGCGCGCGGTAACGGGCTGGTCACGATCAAATTCAACCGCACGTTGAGACGTGCCAGAAATTTCGCCACGTCGCGCATTTCTTTTTTACCGAAATCCGTGAGCGGGCGCTCATCATCCGATTTTTTCCAATCCGGCCAATCGGCCTCTCCGTGTCGAAGGAAATAAAGTTGCATGTCGATGTATACGCGTTGTTACAGGATTCGCCATTTCGCTCGGCGCGTCCGCGGATCGATTTGCCAAAGGCGAACGCCACCAAGAAAAGCATTTCGGTTGTGTCCGGGCTCAATGCCTCTTGGCAACTGATCGAACTTCTTTGCGCTCCCGCCGCCAAGAACGACATAATCGGCAATCAGCGATTTTTTCAATGACAGTACTGCGCGAAGCACTTCGCGTTTCCACTTCTTTTCGCCCAGCTCTTTCATTCCCGATTTCCCGAGGTAATCCTCGATGATGTCGCCGTTACCGTAAGGCAGATCGCCGAGCTCGAGCGGGAGCACGTTCGTTTCCCAAATCAATGTCGATCCCAGGCCGGTGCCGAGTCCAAGAAACAACATGCGCCCGCCATGGAAACTGCCGAGGGCCTGCATGGCCGCATCGTTGATGATGCGGATCGGTTTGCCCAGGGACTTTTCGTAATCGAACCGCCTCCACCCTGCGCCGAGATGTTTCGGTTCGCCCATGATGCGCCCATTACGGACCGGCGCTGGAAATCCCATCGATACGGCATCGAAACTCCAATCCTTTAGCAGCGTTTTCATTTGAGCCACCATTTCGCGCGGCGTCAGATCCGGACCGGACTTGAATTTGCGCTTTGCCCAGCGCGAAATCATCAACTTCACGTTCGAGCCGCCTATGTCGATGACCAGGACCCTTTTCTTCACCCCGTGAGATAACCGCGGGTGTGATTGTGTCCTCGACAGCACAGCGTATTTCACGGGGTGAACGGTTTCTCCGGCCTGGTCGGCCCCCCAGCCGGATTTTCATGCACAACGCTGATTGGAATTAATTTATCTGCTCGGAGTTTTTTCTTTGAGCCGGTGAGTTTCTTTGCGCGTTCGCGCGACACCTCGCGAAATTGCCATTGCGCTTGCCGGCTTGGTTCGGGACCTTCCGGTTGCAAGCGACGGTAGGTACCGTCCGGCTGCAACTCGCGTGACTTCACGCGATCGTGAAGGAACGTTGGAATCACGTCGTTGGTAACCTGATCACGCAGCGCAGGCGTCTCAACCGGAAAAGCCACTTCGATCCGACGGTAGAAATTGCGCGGCATCCAATCCGCGCTCGAAAGGTAAACCACAGGATCTCCAGCGTTTTCGAAGTAATACATCCGGCTGTGTTCCAGAAATCGGCCCACGATGCTGATGACCCGAATGTTTTCGCTCAGATCCGGGATTTTCGGGCGCAGACAACAAATTCCGCGCACGATAAGATCGATAGTCACATTACTGCACGATGCCTCATACAGTTTTTCGATCATCTCCTGATCGACCAGTGCATTGAGTTTGGCGACAATGCGCGCCGGTTTGCCCGCACGGGCGTTGTCTCGCTCGCGTTCGATGCATTGGATAAGACGGCTATGCATGTCGAACGGCGCGACCATTAATTTTTTCAGACCAGGATAACCAGCGAGGCCCGTAAGCGTGTTAAACACCGTCGCCACTTCCTCGGTCAACTTCGATTCGCTCGTGAGCAGACTGAAATCGGTGTAGATGCGGGCAGTGCGCGAGTGATAATTGCCAGTCCCCAGATGGACATAATGTCGAAGCCGATCGGCATCGCGCCTGACGATGAGCAGCATTTTGCAGTGCGTCTTCAAACCGACCACACCGTAGATGACGTGTGCGCCGGCTTCTTCCAGACGCCGCGCCCATTGAATATTCATCGCTTCATCAAATCGCGCGCGAAGCTCGACAATCGCAGTGACCTGTTTCCCGGCATTCGCTGCCTCAATCAGCGCCCCAACGATGGGAGAGTCGCCGCTGGTGCGATATAGCGTCATTTTGATTGCGAGCACCTGGGGGTCGTTCGCGGCCTTCTCGATTAATTCAACAATCTGATCGAAGCTGTCATACGGATGGTGCAGCAGCACGTCCTGGCGCCGCAACACTTCGAAAAAGTCAACGTGCGGCGGCAGGGCAGGATCGCGGGACGGCTGAAATGGACGGTCCTTAAGTTTCCCAAACGCATCGTTGGCCACCAGCGGCTGGAGATGCGTCATCGAGAGCGGACCATCCAGCTTGTAGGCGTCGGCTTCGGATAAATTGAAGAATTCGAGAAGCAAGCTGAGAAAATCCTTCGGGCAATCCGCCTCGACTTCGAGGCGCACTGCATTGCCGCGGCTCGATCGCCGCAGTTCATGCTCGATTGTGCGCAAAAGGTTCTCTGCTTCCTCGTCATCGATGTACAGATCGCTGTTACGCGTGACGCGAAACGCGTGCACTCCATCGAGAATCAAACCGGGAAATAATTCGCCGATGTGCTGTTTAATGAGAGAGGCGAGGTAGATGTACTCCCACGGTTCGTCCGCGCCTTTGCCTCGCGGCATCAGGATCAATCGCGGAACCACCCGCGGCACCTGCACGATCGCGTGCAGTGGTTCGCTGCCACGCCGTGTCTTTGCCCGTACCAGCAGATTGTGACTGCGGTTCAACAGATGCGGAAACGGATGACTGGCATCCACTGCCAGTGGCGTCAGCATTGGCACAACTTCCTGCAGAAAATAGCGGTGCGCCCACGCCGCGCGTTTGGTTGGTAACTCCGCGATCTCGCGCACATAAATTCCATTCTTCGCCAGCTCCGGCAGAAAGTCGCTGTTCCAAAGCGTATACTGCGCCGCCACCAATTGGCGGACTGTTTTCTGGATCCGATCGAATACCTCCGAAGGGCTCAACCCATCAGGACCAACGTCGCTTGTCTCGCTCTCAATCTGTTGTTTGATGCCTGCGACGCGAATCTCGAAGAACTCATCCAGATTCGAACTGACGATGGTAAGAAACTTGACCCGTTCAATGAGCGGTTGCCTCTGATCCTGCGCTTCTTCCAGGACGCGGCGGTTGAACTCGAGCCAGCTCAGCTCGCGGTTGATGAAATTTTTTGGCTCGCCAAAACGCTCATGCGCGGTTTGCTGCGCCGGCTGAACAGCGATCGTGCTGATTTCCTCTTCGGTTCGAGCAGTGGCCTGGGCTTCGGGCATCTCTCAACATCGCCAATCAAATGCGCATACGCAACGCGCGCCGTATCAGACAGAAGCCGCGGCAGTTTGATGCCGGATGTCTTCAGCAGCGGCAGCGTAAACGGCGTCCTCGGCAATGTTGGTAGCATGATCGCCCACGCGCTCGAGATGTCGGCCGACAAACATTAGATTCAGGTAACCGCGCAGCTGGTCTCGGTCTTGCGTCATTCTTTCGATTAACCGGCGACCGAGAACGCGATTCATTTCATCTAATTTGTCATCGCGTCCAACGATCGCGCGTCCAAGCTCGACGTCTTCGCGCGCGAAAGCGTCCACACTGTCTTTGAACATGGAAACCGCGTGCTCGTGCATCGGTATGATCAGCTTAATTTCCGGCAGTGGCGGATGTTGGTTCAACTTTCGCGCTCTTCGCGCGATGTTTGTTGCCTGATCGCCGATTCTCTCAAGGTTGGTGGAAAGTTTCATGGCGGAAACCACACGGCGCAGATCGGACGCTACCGGCTGGAACCGCAATAAAATATCCACGCCGTCCTTGTCGATCTGCTTCTCAAGTTGATCGATCTCCTCATCGTCCGCGATCGTGTATGCACAAAGCTCATCATCGCGCTCGAACAAACCTTTCATCGCCCGATCAAGGCTTCGCTCCGCCAGGCCGCCCATCATGAGCACGTTGTTGCGCAGTGACGCCAGCGCTTCATCAAACGTTCCGAGAATGTGCTTTTGTGCGATCATCTCACTGTCTCCTTTCATTCATGCTCATATCTTTGCTCTTGCTCATATTCTGTTTCGCTAATGGCATCCAATGGTCGCGCCCAGCCAAGTCGTTAACCAAATCGGCCAGTGATATAGTCTTCGGTCTGTCGTTCGCTTGGGTTTGTGAAAATTTTCGTCGTTGGCCCGAATTCGATCAGCCGGCCAATATAGAAGAAAGCCGTGTAATCGGAGATGCGCCCGGCTTGCTGCATGTTATGGGTGACCGTCACGATGGTGTATTTAGTTTTCAGCTCAGAGATCAACTCCTCGATCTTCGCCGTAGCGATGGGATCGAGCGCCGAACAAGGTTCATCCATCAGGACCACTTCGGGTTCCACGGCGAGCGTGCGGGCAATACACAGTCGCTGTTGCTGGCCACCCGAGAGACTTGTGCCCGGCTTGTGCAAATCGTCTTTTACTTCGTCCCAAAGAGCAGCCATGCGGAGTGATTTTTCCAAACGTTCATTGAGGAGTTTTTGGTTTCGTACGCCGTTCAATCGCAAACCGATAACGACGTTTTCGCCAATCGTCATGGTTGGAAACGGATTGGATTTTTGAAACACCATGCCGACCCGACGGCGAACGATCGCGGGATCGACTGTGCTCGAATAGAGGTCCTGGCCCTGCAGCAGGACCGTGCCTTTCATGCGCGTCTTTGGCACCAGCTCGTGCATGCGGTTGAGAGCTCGGAGAAATGTTGATTTTCCGCACCCGCTCGGCCCAATGATGGCGGTCACGGCGTTCGAGGCCACGTCGAGCGTCACATTATCAATAGCGCGCTTCTCACCGTACCAGATCGAGAGATTCTTCACCTGAAAAGTTAGCGGTGGCGACGACTCAACGCTGGGGGCCGGTTCTACAGGTTGTTCGACGTGCTCCATAACACTTCGCTCGGGTACTGCCATAACTAAGTTCTCCATTCGCGAATGTTTACACAACGGACACCCCACGCCCCCGAGTGAGGAATCTTACTAATATGTTAACGCAGAAAACGCCAGTGACGAGCACAAGAGCGCCGGCCCACGCCTGACGATGCCAGTCGTCATAGGGAGAAATGGCATAGGTAAAAATCTGCAATGGGAGCGCCGCAATCGGTTGATTCAGGCTGTGGTTCCAAAAGCGGTTGCCGAAAGCAGTGAAAAGGAGCGGTGCGGTTTCGCCTCCAACGCGCGCCAACGCCAGCAGAATGCCAGTAATGATTCCCCTCGACGCAGTCTTCAAAACGATATGCACGATCGTTTTCCACCGGGCAACGCCGAGCGCGAGGGCCGCCTCGCGATAGCCATTTGGCACCAGCAGAATCATTTCCTCAGTCGTGCGCAGAATGAGTGGAATCATGATCAACCCAAGCGCCAGGCCGCCGGCATAGGCGGAGAAACCTTTGAAACGAAGGACGACCAAACCATAAACAACGACCCCCCACGTGATTGATGGAATTCCATTGAGGACGTCACCCATAAATCGCAGGACTGAATTGATACGCGCGGAGCCATATTCCGCGAGGTAAACTCCACCCAAAACGCCGACGGGAATCCCAATCACGCTCGCCAATGCGAGCAACTCCAGCGATCCCACGATCGCGTTCACCATGCCCCCGCCAACTGCTCCGACCGGTGCAGGTAACTTGGTGAAAAAGTCCCAGTTCACCGAACCGGCGCCATTTACGAGAAGATGAAAGAACACGAGGCCCAACGGCGCGATTACAAGAAGAGCAGAAACAAACGCGATACCGGATGCCAGCGCGCTTTTGATCTTACGCCAGGTGTGGTTGTCTGCTCCTCTGGAATACATGGCTACTGCACGGCGCGTGTGGCCGATGTTGTGCTGATGGTGCGCAAAAGCAGTTGGGCAAGAAGATTCACCAGGATGGTTATTCCAAAAAGGACCAGCCCAATTTCGAACAGCGCCTGAAGATACATGTCGGTGGTGGCTTCGGTAAATTCATTGGCAAGCACGCTGGCAAGGGTATAGCCGGGCTTAAAGAGCGACGCCGCGATTTGTGGGGTGTTGCCGATGACCATTGTGACCGCCATCGTTTCGCCAAGAGCGCGTCCGAGACCGAGAATACTTGCGCCGAACAATCCCTTTTTCGCATAACTAAGTACCGCGATCCGGGTCGCTTCCCAGCGGGTTGCCCCCAGAGCGTAGGCCGCCTCGCGCTGCAGGTCCGGTACGCTGCGCAAAATTTCGCGCGAGACCGAGGTGATGATTGGAAGAATCATGATGGCGATGATGAGTCCGCCCGCAAGCATGCTGGGGCCGTAAATCGGCCCGGTGAAAAATGGTGTCCAACCGAAGAAGCGTTTGAGGAACGGAAAAGGATAATCGCGTAACCACGGGACCATAACGAAGATGCCCCATAACCCGAGGATTACACTCGGGATTGCTGCCAGCATTTCGATTAGAGACACAAGCGGCTGCCGAATCCAAAGTGGTGCGAGTTCCGTCAGGTACGCTGCCGTTGCGATGCTCAATGGCACCGCGATCACTAAGGCAATTAGTGAAGAAACCAGTGTTCCGTAGATGAATGGAAGGGCGCCGAATTGCTCGGCGACGGGGTCCCAAGTCGATGTCGTGAGAAAACGAAATCCGAATTTTTGGACTGCGAGCGAAGATCCGCGCCACAGTTGCCAGCTGATCAAAATCACGAGAACGACCAGCACCAGCGCCATCGCGAGGGTAAGCCACTCGAACGCTTTGTCACCGAAACGCGAGGGCGGGGCCATCGCGCTGGCCGCCGATCTCGGCTCATCCGGTGCGGCTGTCGTTGGAGGTAGTGCGATCTCCATGCCGGCTCACGTTACATCTTAATCTCGTCGATCCGGGCCAGGACACGTTGCTGCAGGGTATCCGGCAACGGGGCATATTGGAGATCTTTTGCCATTTTCTCGCCGTCTTTCGCGGCCCATTTTAGAAATTCCACGAGCTTCTTTCCTTTGGCTGCATCTTTCTGCTGTTGGTAAACCAGCAGCCAGGTCGCGCCCGCGATGGGATACGCCTCCTTGCCTGGTGCGTTCGTCATCGAGAAACGGAAGTCATCCGGAATCTCGGCAGTTGCGAGCGCCGCGGTTACCGATTCGATCGTCGGTTTTACGAATTCGCCCGCGGCATTCTTTAGGTCTGCGTACGGCATTTTGTTCTGCAGGGCATAGATCAATTCTACGTAGCCAACCGTCCCCGGGGTTTGCTTGACTTGGCCGGAGACACCTTCGTTGCCTTTGCCACCAATGCCCGTTGGCCAATTGACGGACGTGTTGTTGCCCGCTTTCTGCTTCCACTCCGCACTGACTTTGCTCAAGTAATCGGTGAAAATGAACGTCGTCCCACTGCCATCGGAGCGATGGACGACCACGATTTCGTTGTCCGGCAGCTTTACTCCAGCATTTGTGGCCGCGATCTTCGGATCATTCCATTTCTTGATTTTGCCGAGAAAAATATCGGCGATTGTCTCGCCATCGAGTTTCAAGGAGGGATTGCCTGGAACGTTGTAGGTCATGACGACCGCGCCTGCTACCGTAGGGATATGCAGGATTTTCCCTGGCGCTTTGGCCAGATTTTCGTCGGTCATCGGTCCATCCGATGCACCGAAATCGACGGTCTGCGCGAGGATTTGTTTTTGGCCTCCGCCGGAACCGATTGATTGATAATTGAATCGCACCGAGGGATCGACCTTTACGTATTCGTCGAACCACTTCGAGTAAATCGGATACGGAAAAGTCGCGCCCGCGCCGTTGATCATCATCTGCGCGGATGCAATGGTGCTCAGCCCAAACACGACTGTGAGCCCAAGGAGGATCTTCGATCTGTAGGATTTCGTCATACGACGAAATTGCAGCAGCCCGATTCAGCCGGTCAAAATCTTTACTGTTACGTTTGTGTGACGATCGGCAATATGATGCGAATCGTCGTGCCTCTCTCGAGTTCGCTCTCGGCTTCGACGCGGCCGCCGTGGAGTTGCGCGATATGTTTCACAATCGCCAGACCGAGGCCGGTGCCGCGAACGCTATCGTGGCTGCGCGCCTTGTCGACGCGGTAAAAGCGCTCAAAAATGCGCGGCAACTCGTCGACGGCAATTCCAACTCCATCGTCGCTTACGCTCAGGACGATTTCTTCGTCGCGTTGCCGGCCAATTAGCCGAATTTCGCCATGCTCACGCGAATATTTCACTGCGTTGTCGAGCAGATTGTAGAGAGCTTCCTGCAGCCGCACCCGGTCAGCGCGAATCGCGGGCAAGCCTGCCGGAAGATCGACAACTACGTTGAGCTGTTTATTCGCAAGCTTCTTTTCCCAGTCGCGAATCACTTCCCGGAAGAAGCTGGGCAGATCGATAGCTCCCAATTGTAAATTCGGATTGCCCGATTCCAGTTGTGCAAGCGTAAGCAAATCGTCGACGAGCAAATCGAGGCGCTTCGAATGGCGCTCCATTACTTTGAGGATTCGCGAGCGTTCCGCGCGCGACGTCTCGGGAGTATCGAGCAAGGTTTCGATGTAGCCGCGCAAGATCGATAGGGGCGTGCGCAATTCGTGCGAGATGTTGGCGACGAAATCCCGCCGGAGCTGATCCACCTTCTTCAGCTCGCTGATGTCGTGAAACAAAACCAGTACCCCGGTAACCTCGCCTGCGTCGTTCCTGGTCGCGACGGCGTGGAGCTCGATTTGGGAACCGTCCAGAGTCAGCTCGCTCCGAACTGGCTCGCCGTGATCGAGAGCATCGCCAATCGCTCGATCGAGCGTAGCATCGCGAACAATCTCCAGCACAGGCGTTCCTTCTAAAACTTCCGGCAGCGCGAAAAGTTTTCGAAACATGTGGTTAGTCAAAATTACGCGTCGTTCGGAATCGACGACCAGTAATGCATCCTGCATCGCAAAAAAAATGGTCTGCATCCCTGACTCGCGCTTTGCGATCTGCTTTTTGAGATGCTTTATATCGTCAAAGATCTTTTCCAGGCGCACGCCGATATGGCGGGGTTGGGCGCCGCCGTGAAGCAGAAAAGTGCGCGGCTTCTCGCCGGTCCCGATTTGCCTGACGAGCTCGTCCACCTGCCACCACGGTGCGATCCATGTGCGCCACACAATCAGGGCAACGGCGATTGTCGCCGCGGCAATTGCGCAGAGCAGCAGCCAGGTCATTCGCGATATTTTTCCCGCAGGCGATAACCGAAGCCGCGGACGGTCTCAATGGCGTCACCGACTTTACCGAGTTTTTCGCGCAAACGGCGTACGTGTGTGTCCACTGTGCGGGTGTCGATCACGCTTTCATAGCCCCAAACCTCGTTAAGCAACCGGTCACGATCCTGCACGCGGCCCCGGCGTTGCATCAATAATCGCAATAGCTTGAACTCCAGGCTGGTGAGATGCACCTGCTTGCCATTAACCCGAACCTCATGACGCGCCGGGTCGATTGAGATCGGGCCGGCCGTCAGGCTTTCGGTGGCCGTTTCGCCACGGCGCAAAATTGCCCGAACCCGTAACACGACTTCGCGCGGGCTGAACGGCTTTGTCACGTAATCGTCGGCGCCGAATTCCAACCCGACAATGCGATCAATCTCTTCCGCTTTTGCCGTCAACATCAGAATCGGAATGTGAGAGGTCGTGGTGTCGCTCTTCAAAATTCTGCAGACTTCCAGTCCTGACATCTTTGGCAACATCAGATCAAGAATGACGAAATCGGGCTTGTCGTCGCGCGCGCTCTGTAAACCGCCCGCACCATCGGGGCTCGTCGAAATTCTGAAGCCCGCCTTGCGCAAAGTCAGCGTGAGAAGGTCGGCAACGTCGTTCTCGTCCTCGATGATCAGGATTTTTCGGCCAGAAGCAATCTCCATGGAAGTAAATCAAAACTCGCCCGCGCCTTAAATTCCAACATTTCTGCGCCAATTCATAGAACAGCTTCATTCATTCCGGAAAAGTTTTCCGAATTGTCACTTTTTCGTCATACGCCTGTAACAATGGGCCTTCAGTCTCGCCGGGAACAACAACGAAAACCGCCCCGAAAACTTTCGAGGCATAAAGCAAGGAGAAACAATGCTGAAAAGAACTTTGACCGTTGGTGCCGTTGCCCTCTGTTTTGCATTTACTGGAAGCGCGACCCGGGCGCAAGACGCAGGGGCGCTGCTCGATCTGCTGGTAAAGAAAAGGCTCATTAGTGACCAGGAAGCTGAGGAAGTGCGGGGTGAGCTCGTAAAAGAGGCGGCCACCACATCAGCGGGAAAATGGAAGCTCTCGACGCCGATTACCGAGATCGAGCTGTATGGTGACGCGCGGTTACGGTACGAATATCGAGGTGGCAGACTTCCCGACAGCAATCAGTTCGGTCAGGATAACACAAATGATTGGTATGAGCGCCACCGTGAACGCTACCGAGTCCGCGTTGGCCTGCGCGGTACACTGGCCGACGATTGGT
>WNFQ01003252.1_pt1 | contig 11833 bp, 13 predicted proteins | sample 5400171 | NCBI WGS metagenome assembly WNFQ01 (sample SAMN13153356, study PRJNA577476) | soil metagenome | isolation source: 20 cm soil under Madrone tree | place: USA:California | collected 2016-06-14
GCTCTTCGTCATTGCTTGAGTTATCCTTGTTAGTAAGGTCTATTACATCACACCCCGCCCTAGTATGGACGTCTGCGTCCTTTCTTCCACGCTCCTCGTATGGGGATGTGGGGCAAGGTCCAAACTGGGGCTCCCAAATGCGAAACCCGCTTGGGAAGTCATGCCGCTTCCAGCCGAGTAACAGACTGAAGTCGGGAGTTTTGGGCGGCGGCAAGGGAGGCGTGGTTGAGATTGAGCTGGGCCTTGAGGGAGAGGATGTCTTCGTCGAGTTGATGGTAGTGGAGGACCTCAGCGTAAAGCCCCCAGTCGTCAAGGTCCCGAACAGCCCGGCGGAACTCTTGGTATTGGATAGATGCCCCTTGAAGGGTCTCCCAAATCCAGTGGGGAAGAACTTCTGGTGGGTCGAGAGCGCTGTCCTGGGGAGCAGCATAGATCTCTTTGACATAGGGGAGGTCCTCTGTACTGTCATGCTCGCTGTACCCCACGATGTGCCTGTCATTGAGCTGTTTGATCCATTTGGCAGGGACATCCAACCCTTCTCCAAGGGGAATGCTAAATGTGGGGAGCCTGTCATTAGACCTATACCCTTCCGGGGCTTTGACGAAAGTTTCTTGGTAATCGAGGAGGCAGGACTCGGCGTACTCGAGGTCTTCCTTGAGCTTATTGACCTCAGCCTTGTGTTCTTCGTTCTGGGCATGGACCTGGCGCTGATATTGCTGATGATGGCTGTTCGAAGTTTTGATGAGGACATTGATAATGGTGTGGAGCATGGGTGGATTCAGGTTGGTGGTGGCGATGGCATTGCAGACTGATTGGGGTGACAGTCGCCCCAGTGGGATGTTGAGCTCAATTGGCATGTCTGGGACTCGTGGGTAGGGCATGTTGCCTGCGCTGAGTTGACGGGGTATGCCAGCGGTGGAGTTGTTCTGGTTGACGGGGATGGGGATGGGCTGGCTGAGTAGATGTGGCTCTGGAAAGGGGACATAGCTAGCACGACTAGAGACCCTGGTAGAGGATGTGCTGTTGGTGGGGGACTTGGCTGAGGCATTGATCGAAGCGTTGGACATGCTTCAGTAGGGGTGATGGAAGGGACAATAGCTGAGCTTGCAATACCAGCAGTGGTCAGCGACATGTTTTGAATCGAGTTTATAGCAGAAGCAGAAGATACTAAGGGTACGGGATTCAGTGGGGTCAAAGTTGTATTTGGAGCATTTGAGAGGGGTGAGTTTTTCAATAGGAAAGTCTTTAGGGAGGCATTCAATAGGGAAGCGGGGAAGATCGTTGGGCATTCGATGTAGTTTTGGAGAACTGATCGCTCTTCTTTTAAGTGTGGTTCTTGTGTTGCTGACTGTACCGTTCCTGCGGATTGATGAGACTTTACACATCCAGTTTTGATGGATGACTGATGTGGTGCTGCGGATTGGTAATGTTCTACAAGCTGCGAAGCGTGTACTTGATTAGCAGGTTCCCATGTGTTGTCACTTTCAGGATACCCTTTTCATTTGATGAGGTATTGAAGGTGTTTTGATCGTCCGAACTGCCGGTGTGCGATGATTCTTTCTACTTCGAATTCTTCTTCTCCTTCAATTAGATCAGGAGGTGGACAGGTAAAGTTTGGGCCATGCGCAGTTGTTTCATGATAAGGGTTTAGTAACAATGTGTGAAACACATTGTGGATTCTCCAGTTAGCTGGGAGCGCTAATTGGTAAGCTACCGGGGATATCTCTTTTGTTATTGTGAATGGCCCTAATCGTTTCAGGGTTAATTTTGCCTTTTGATGGGGGAGTTTCAAGTGGGATGTGTCTAGCCATACTTGCTGGTTGAGTTTGTATTGTGACATTGGAGGGCCGTTTTGATTGGCAGTTTTGTTAAGGGCCCAGATTGCATCTTTACAGTTTTGGGTCATAATTTCTGATCGTTTTTCCACTAGGGCATTTGTCGTTTCTGGGGATTCCCCTGCATCGAGAAGGGGATTATACCCTAGTAAGATTTGATTTGGAGATAGCCCTGTGGTAACGTTAACTCAATTGTTGTGTACTGCAGTAGCCAGCGTGAGCCAGTTGGTCCATCCTTTTGGGTCCATGAACGTGACAAGTTGCAGGTATTGTTCTATCCATTGGTTCTTTCTTTCCGATAGCCCGTCAGTTTGGGGATGGAATGCTGTGGACAGATTGCACAGTATTCCTAGTTTGGTGGTCAGGGCTTTTCCAAAGTGGGACATAAACCTGGGGTCTCTATCACTGATCATTCGGGAGGGGAGTCCGAACCATCGGTATACGTGGTCCAGGTATAGTTGTGCGATCCCTGGTCCTGTGATAGTGTCGTTACATGGTAAGAATATAGCTGCCCTTGAGCATCCATGGTCTACGATGGTGAGGATTGCATTGTACCCAGCTTGTTGAGGAAGTCCGGTAATCAAGTCCATGGCAATTTGTTGGAATGGGAGAGTTCCTTCACTAGTTGTAATGCGATAGAGGGGTGTCTTCTTTTTGTGCGTGATAATCTTATTTTGTTGACAGTTTGCACATCCCTTTATGTAATCGGATATCCATTGACGCATTCTGATCCATCGTCGTATTTCGGTGGCTTTTTGGATGGTTTCATCTCGTCCTGGGTGTCCTGCTGTGGGGTGATTGTGGACGATGGTTATCAGTTGGCGTTTTTCTGTTTCGGTGGGTGAGGGATGGATGGTGTTAATGAACAATTCTGGCTTTAGGAGGGTTTGGTTTTTGTTATTGTCTTGACCTTGATTGACGTTGGCTGGTCGTGATAGTTCATCAGCCAGAGTGTTGATTTTACCGGGGACGTGTTTGATAACGAAATTGTATTCTTGAAGGTCTGCATGCCATCGTGCTGTTTGGTGGTTTAGTTTCTTTGGTGTTTTGTAATATAACAGATTGGCATGATCTGTGAGGATAGTGAACGGGTGTTTAGTCCATCCTAGATAGTGTTGCCAGTGTGTAAGGGCTTTCATGATGGCCAGGAGTTCTCGTTCATAAATATTGTAATTTCATTTGGTAGGGGTGAAGGTGGCTGAGTAATACGCAATAGGGTGTAGTTTGGGTTTTTGGGAGGCTACTGCGTGATGTTCACCCTCCTGTGAGAGTATGGCGCCCACGCCATAAGCGGATGCATCAGTTTGAAGGAAGAAAGGTTTATCGAAGTTAGGTTGGGTGAGTACGGGTCGTGAGCACATGCGAGTCTTTAGTTCTTCGAACGCACATTGTTGTGGTTCCCCCCAGTTCCATATCACTGCTTTCTTTGTGAGATCGAGGAGTGGTCATGCGATTTTTGAATAACCCTGGATAAAGTAACAGTAGTAACCAGTGAATCTGAGGAATTTACGGATTTCTGTTGGGGTGTTGGGTTTTGGCTAGTCGGCCACCCCTTTGAGTTTCTTTGGATCCATTTGTAATTTTCCATTCCCGACAATGACACCTAGATAGTCAATTTCTTTTTGTTCGAAGTTGCACTTTTCTGGTTTGAGGTATAGGTTGTTCTGTTCCAGTTTGTTTAACATATGGTGGACGTATTGTCGGTGACAGTGGATATGTTGTTGTTCTGTTTCTTGTTTTTCTTGTTTCGTATGTACCACAATATCGTCCATATATATGGATAGCCAACCTTGTGCGACTTTGGTTCGAAAGATGGTGTTCATCATCATTTGGAACGTAGCTGGGGAGTTTGTTAGACCAAAGAACATGACTGTTGGTTCAAACAGTCCTTCCAGGGTGAGGAAAGCAGCTTTCCACTTGTCGCCTTCTTTGATATGGATATTGTTGTATCCCCATCAGACGTCGACTTTCGTAAAGAGAGTGCATCCTCGTAATCTATTGATAACTTGAGGGATTAGTGGGGAGACATTTCGATTTTTCATGGTCCATTTGTTGATCAGCCAGTAATCTTGTACTGGTCGTAACTTGCCATCTTTCTTCTTTACAAAGAAGTTTGCAGTGTAAGGGCTCCACGATTCTCATATGGTTCCCCATGCTAGATGTTCTTGTACAAATTTGTGGACTTCTTCGATTTCCTTTTGGTTAAGGGGTAGTAATTGTCCTGGCATAGTGGTTGGTGCCCCCGGGAGTAATTCAATTGCATGATCCCATATAGTGTGTTTTGGGAGTCGCTGGGATTTTTCCTCGCTGAATACTTTTTCGTGTTTTGCGTATTCTCAGGGGAGGGAGGTTTCGGTGATAGTGGTGATGATTGGGCTTGTTTTACATAGAAGGAGTTGTTCTCGATGGATGTTTCATGGTTGGTTAATTGATTGCAGTAGGAAGCGTGCTTTTGCAGCATTAGGTGCTTTGAGGATGATGGGAAGTTGGGTGTGATCAATCCAGCCTCTCTTCCAATTGATTTTTGGTTGGGTAGCAGCAAACCAGGGATATCCTAGTATTGCCTTATGTTCTCCTAGTTCTGTAAGGAAGAATCTCATGTTGGTAGTGGTTGATCCAGTACGGATTGCTAGATCGGTGTAGTATTGGAGTTGGCCCACTTTATTTTCTGTTCCATCAACATTGAACAGTTTTCGAGGGTGGGGCATCTTTTTAATTGGGAGGTGTAGCCATTTGGCATATTTGAGGTTTAGGAAGTTTTCCGTTGCCCCAGAGTCAAGGAGGGAAACTGTTTTGGCTCTTTTCGCAGCAGAATGAATGAAGATGTGAACTGTCATTGATTTGTGAGCGGATATGTATACATTCTGACTGCTTGGCCTAATTAGTGCTGATCTAATTAGGCTGAGGGAAAATCCTGCATATCTCCTTCTCCCATGGCATTGGCCAATTTCTCTTTTTCTCCGAAGGAGAGATTGTTTAGTCTAGCTTGTAGGGATTCGAGGGTTTCTTGTTCTTCTCCTCTGTTGGTGGGTTGTTCGAAGTTAGAGCTGTCGAAATTGGAATAGGAGTCTTGAAGGTCAATAAGGTTGGCCGTTTTATTTTGCCAATTGTTTCGGGGGCATTGTTGCCTTTGAGGGCATTCTCTGGCGTAGTGTCCTACTTGTCCACACTGGAAACATGCATTTGAGGAATTCCCCGTGTTTGTGGCATTTCCTTGAAAGCGGTTAGTAGGTTGATTGTTGTATTGGCTTCTTCCTCCCCTAAAGTTTCCTCTTCCTCCTCTTCCACGGTTAAAGGCTCTAGTACAGCTAAGGTCCATTGGGACGGCCGTGTTCTGCATCCATCATGGTGCGTTCGATGAATTGTATTGGGGATTATTATTATATGGTAGGTTCCTCTGTGGGCCGCGATAGTTGTTAGGAGGAAAGGTTGGTCTTTGTTGGAATGAGTTTTGGGGTCACCAGTTATTCTGAGGAGGGCGGTAGCTATTCAATTGGTTTTGATTCCCTCTTTTGTAGAGAGCCCAGATGGTTTGCTTTGTGCGGATGCTGGCTAGAGTTTTACGTAGGATCTCTGGATAAGTGGTTGGTTCGGGGTCCTTGAGGACGTCCTCTGTTACAGCCATTAGTAGTCCCACAATGAAGTGCTGATTCATTTTGTGGGAGCCTAGGGTGTAGTTGGCTTTTCTGACCAATTTTTCGAATTCAGCTACATAGATGTCGATCTCTGGCATCTTCATTTGGAGTGCCTCCAGTTTAGTTCTAGCCTTCTGATGGCTTTGGGTGTCTTGGAAGCGTAGCTCAAATTCAACAAGGAATTCGTTCCAGATGTCCTCAGTATTCTGGGCAGGGGTGAGTTGGAGTAACCAGGCCCTAACGCCTCTCATCCATTCGGCTACCTTGGCTCCTTGCATGAATGTCAACATAAGGGCTACCTTCTTCTTCGGGGAGTTGAAACCTGCTACGTCATCATTGAGGAGCAGATATTCTTCAACTTTTGAGATAAAGTCATCCGCATCGTCCCTATTCCCATTGAAGATGGGAGGGTTAGCCCCCATGGCTTTTACATTTGCTGCAGCTGCTATGGGTTGGAGAGGTTGTTGCGCCGGTGGTGCTCCTCCTCCTCCACCACTTCCTCCTCCTCCACCACCTCGAACGGCCATGTGGAGTAATGTATGGAGGTCTGCGGCTGAGAGGGGCTGAGAGGATCCGGTGGTTGCAGTTGCTTGTGTTGTGGCTTGTGTTTGGGTGGTAGTAGTGGTGGCCATTTTGGGTAGCTGGGTCAGTGTCGAGACTTGTGGGCTGCTTGTAATCGAGAGAATGGCTGGAGAGTTTCTAATTGTTTTATTTAACAAAGTCGTGCTGCTGGATGCTGTACTAGAGGAGTCACTGCTTGAATCGAGGTTGTAGTTGTGTATATAGGGAAGTACTGCGACCAGTTGTAGCCAGGAGGAGTCTTCGGCTTTTGCGAAAGAGTACCAAGCATGATTGTAGTATGTGACTGGGATGCTTTTGTTGTTAATCTGTTTCTTGTCTGAGTTGCAGAACAAAGGTATATCAAAGTCATAGATATTTTCCCTGTGATCTTTCTTTAGTGTGGTAATTCGCAAGTTGTTTGGTACATTTGAGATGTCCTGTGGATTGACTAGGGTTCCTGTTCGATTTATGAAAACTTTCCCTTTGAGGAGTCCTACTCCTTGTGGATCTGTGGTTAGATAGAAAGTTGAGTCTAATGTCACCGCTGCGACTTTAGACTGTAATTCGAAGTCGTTGTTGTGCCGGCCCTATAGTAGTCACGTGACTTGTGCTATGAATGTGAAGTTGAGATGAAGGCGGCCCTAAGGTAATCACATGATCACATGATTTGGTATGCCTAAAAGAGTTATATGGGCGCCTGTGGCATTTGGTATGCTTGATTGGGATATATGGGCGCTTAGGACTTTGATGGATTTCGGCGAGCATTTGAGAGATGAGCTAAGAGAGTGCCTCTCCTAGAATGCTTATAAAGAGTTGGTTCCCGCCTTGCAGTGTGTCACAAGACCCAACTTTAGATGGAAAGTCGAATGTGAGAGAGAAGAGACCAAAGCCGTGTAATTGGGTTTTCTGCTAGTTAGACAGGAGACTCAACTTGCCATCCTAGAGACAGCAAGGAAGGCTATTTGTATCGTACAGACTATTGTGTTTTGTAAGCGTTTTATGTACATCAGTCAGCTACTCTAAGAGATGAGTAAGCAAGTAGTAATCAACGAGTCAGCAGAGAATAAAACAGTAAGCCGGTGGTCCGGCATTGGTAATCAAACAGTAAGACATCTTACTAAAGCTCTTCGTCATCACTTGAGCTATCCTCGTTAGTAAGGTCTATTACACAAATGACATTTTCCTGATGCTCAAAGCATGCTCTTTGTACCTGCACATGTCAACCAGCCATGCAGCACCACCTCTCAATATGGGTGGTGCATTTTCCCCTGGTGAAAAGTTGACAGAGACTGACCCTTGGTTACACATGATGCACCCACTTCATGTTGGCTCATGCCTTAAGGCTCTGCCCTGTTGTACTGAGGAGTATAGGTGGGTTAGTGTTGCCACAACTCGGCCAACTGCAAGCTGACTTTGAAAGTCACAGCTTTTTCCAAATTCGACTAAGCTAACTGGACCACCAATCAAAAAGTCACAGCTTCGACTCAAGCCACAGCTTTTAGTTGACTTGAGTCACATTTTCCCTTAGAATGACTGTTTAAAAGACTCTGCACATCTGTACCTGCCCTGTGATATTTCCAGCCCTCTGGTTTCATTCAGCATGTTGTACAGATACTACAGACATATTATACAGATACTACAGACATATTATGCAAGATGAAATTTGAGCCATAGCCATTAAAAACATTATAAATTTGTTTGGGTTTCACCATTCCCTTACCCTTCTTTCATGCTTATTGGCCATTCACTTGCAATAGCACTGCATCTGCCTTGTGGAGGTCACCCTCATTCAGAGACTTGAATGGTCCACCACCAGGTGTACTGGCACCAGATATCACCAACGATGCCTAGCAGTCTTGCCTTTGCTAGGTGTGCTGACTGACAAATCCATGGCTTGACGGATATAAGCAGCCTGTGAGCTGACATTGTCCAGGTGCTCTTTCAACAATGTCTGAACCTGTTGTCCCAGATCATTCAGCTGCTTCTGAAGCAACTCATTCTCATAATGGGTCTTTGTGAGGCATTGAGAAATGTCAGTGGCTGTAGAAACACTGGAATCATGTTCAGTGAGAGCATTGGCAAGCTGAGAAGCAAGCTGAGCTGACTTGGACTGCAGCTGCTCATACTCAACACATTGTTGGGCAAGGATGGGTGCCTTCTGAGAGTCAGTACAAGGATCCGTCCACAGGCATAGAGTAATAACATACACATTCTTCTACTTGCACTAATACTTGCACAAGCGTCCGAGCCATGCGATCATACTTGGCACTCTTCTTTGCATACTCGTCCTGCAGACAGATGTGGTCTGCATACACCTCAGTAAAAGTCTTGCCACTCTGCTGAGCTTGGCTTGCCATTGCCACCATTGGACTGAGATCCATCATACCCTGTGTCAGGATGTCTGTCAAACCTCTCACAGGAGTTGAAGGTAGAGAAGATCCAGGCATGGGAACTGGGAATTCATCACGGTTAACCTTCTCCAGCACATGTTCCAGCTCTTCGATGCATGCTTTGGCAGCCCCTGTACATGATTGCTTGCATTCCACCTGTCCACATAGCACTGCTTCACAGTGGTCTACATGCTCATTGATGGTCGCCCACTCTTGCTCAATGTTCTCTACTATCACCTTGGACTGTGCCTCACGGGCTTCGATCATCTTGATGAGTTGCTGTAATCCTGCAGCCTTGCTGGTGTATGTTGCATCCTGTTCAGCAATCCGCCCACTCAAGTCCTGCATGCAAGCGAGTGACTGGGATAGTTGTTGGGTTTGGGCATTGTGGGCACTATGGAGAGCCTTAAACATCCCTTCCATCGATGCATGAGACTCTTGTAGTGCATTGTAAGAAGACCACAGTTGAGCAAGAGCAGTGTGCTTCTCATGGCAGTATTTAGCAAAGTCTTCTGATTTTTTGATGAGCTCCTTTGAGGTACGGTCTGCCTCATCCCTAGCAAGTTGTAATTGTTGGGAAAGAGAGTCCAGCTTAAACTGCACATGGATTCATTTCAAATTAACTAGAAAATCATGAAGGGGCACACTTTAGTAGAAGATTCAGTGGAGCAAAGTTCTCCAAGTTGAGTTTCCAGGGACTGTTGGTCCTGCCTTGCCTGCTTAAGACTTGTATGGGGGGTCTGGATTTCCTCTGGAGGAGCTGCTTGTTATTATGATGAGCTTGGACGGTGGGGTCTTGGGTGTCCGCCTGGAGACCCTTGAGCTGCATGGTGATGAGGCTCTGGGCTGACCTAATGGCCACACTATGCTCAGCATCTGCATGGGACCAAATGGTCAGACAAACACCATAAGTGACAGTGCTGCCAGGTGCATCAGGTGTGGCGCCATTGTTACCCTGTCCAAGCTGGTTGACACCAGAGTAGAACTTGATGAAGGGGGGAAGAGACCTGGTGGGTCAAGAAAAGTAGAGGATGGGTGTGCATGGGAGAACGGATTGTGATATGGAAAAAGAGACATAGCATTTGATGTAGGATGCTCAGATGCCAAGAATAAGACAGAAGATCGCAAGAGGCCCATAGGTGAAGAAGGGGTGAGAGGAGTGGAAGGAGCAGGGAGTGTGAACAAGAATGTATGGACAGTAGAAGCCGGCTAAAGTGTTGTTGGTAAAGGTGGTGGAAAAGGTGGCACTCATCTTGTCACGCTCGTGGTCCTGAAAGCCCCCAGTTGGGTCATCATGAATCAATTGAATTGTGTATTTTATTTTCATGACTCTATTACTCAGCTTGGATCACATCATATTGGTGGTGGTGGACAGACAGGAAGACAGCGCAGTACAAAGCAAGATATATACAAATGGAACATGTCAATGTGAACAATGAGGCAATAAGGAATTGAGGATACATGACATGACCACAGCACAACCACAATCAGACAGACACAATCTAACTGCAAACATGCACTTGTAGCAAGATTGTTTGGCCATGTGTGGTTGCACCATCGTCAAGGGAATCTGGCCATGGACCACATGTAGCACCTGTGACATCCTTACAGTACAAAGTAGGTATTAGAGGCAGGGCAACAAGGCAACAGTGAGTTAAACGTGCGAAGGAGGATTCAAGGCAGTCTGCAAGCATAATCTGCATATACATCATTGTCTGGACATGGCAATAGATTAATGAATAAATATGTTAGTACTCACCCTGTATGGCCCTTGACAGAAGGGCTGCATTGTTGCTGTTGAAGGATCCTACTTTTCCTACAGTCCCACCTTGTGACCTTTCCCTCGACAACATCCCAATCAAAAGCCATATCATTCTGAGATACCTCCCCTGATAAGAGATTGTTGAAAAGGGAAAGAAAGTGGCTGTAGTTGGGTCTGCCATCAAAAGAGAGTGAGCAGCAGTGTTCAAGAAAAGCACAAAACTCCATTGGGAGTTCTTGGAACAAGTTAGATGTGAAGATGGTTCATTTGCTTTTGAGCATATCCTCCTCCTCCAGGCCCTGCCATGGCAAAAAGCCCCAGAGAAAGTAAAATAAAATGTAAGTGAGGGACTCTAGATCATCCCACCTTCCAAGCTCCAAGCCTAGATGGCTATTAATAGACATGAAGAGGGTGGTTCCAACAGTGCCAAGGTCCTCCTTGTATGAAATGTGAACATGTGTATTGGGATCCCTGAACTCCTTTGATAGCTCAAAATCAATGAGGTACACCAGATTGGCCTGCTTGCTAACACCCATGACAATATTGCTAGGTTTGAGATTGTGGTGGATAAAATTACAAGAATGGATGTATTGCAGATGATGGAGCTGGATGCAGTGGATATTAGCCCACTTGTGACAGCTTGGAATCAAATGACTCACCAGCTTCCCAGCAAGGAACAAGACAGTTTTGACCATGAACTTAAAACGACAGCAAACAAAGAGATTCTCAAGGGATCAGCCGAGATACTTGAACACCATTACATTAAAGCCAGATTCCATGCCAAACCAACAGACACTGGGGATTCCAGTCCCTCCACTGAGCTTTGTGTAGACACAATGTTCGTGACATAGGGTATGATCCCTTCCTTCCACCAGCTCAAGTTTGATAATGACATCTTCCCCCAACAAAACATCATGTGCATGATATATGTCATCTATTCACAGGCCTGTGAGCCAAATAAAAGGGTGATGCAATGCCTCAGACATACAAGAGGATCCAGACATCATTAGTCCATTCAACCTATATCTTCCAGCTAAACAAGTGAGTTCCATAGACATCTGATATGACTTCACAACAAAACTTGAGGTCAGATGATAGAAGACATGAGTTACACATTATACATCACTTACAATATAAAATAGACGTTAATGTGATGAAACAATGATGGTACACAAAGCGTTGGGAGAGAAAATTGCATGCAAAATCAACATGTTTATGTCACATGGCACATGGCATGACTTAAATAGCCTCATCATGAAAACTGAATTGTCTTATAATGTACTTAGATGGTCTTATCATGCCATTTAAACTGTATTTTATCTTAATTTACTTATTTCTTCTTAAGTCTAATAAGGTGTAGGACATGCAATGGCTAATTAAGCTTAATTAAGTACTGTAAAGAGAGTAGGCACTGCATTGTCAATAGTGAATGGCATGGGTAACCCCTGGGTAATTTTGACTGTACCCCTACCCTACCCTCCATTTACCCGTACCCATGGCGGGTAACCTGCGGGTTTGCATTTCAAATGAGCCCAAGATCATTGAAATTGGCCCAGAAATGAAGGAGATATGGCCAAAACAATGATTGAGCTAGTGTTACTGCAGCTTAAGCTGGTTAATTTCGAAAAAAATGCAATTAAAAATTGAAAC
>WNFQ01005834.1_pt1 | contig 11833 bp, 10 predicted proteins | sample 5400171 | NCBI WGS metagenome assembly WNFQ01 (sample SAMN13153356, study PRJNA577476) | soil metagenome | isolation source: 20 cm soil under Madrone tree | place: USA:California | collected 2016-06-14
ACCTGCTCAGCTTCTACAACGAGCACGTCGACCTGTACGTCGATGGTGTGCTGCAAGATCGACCGATCACGCCATTCTCGTAACGTCGCGTAACGTCGAGATCAGAGTCCTGAGTGTCACCGGTTTCTACCGGCTACGGGAGGCCGCTGTCTGCTGGATGCAGCCGCGCTGCCCGACCTGCAGATCGTCAAGATAGAGGGTCCGACCGACCGGAGTCGCCATTCACCTGCCTCGTTTGCGCGCGGACACGCTTCTCTGCCTTCTCGGCGCGCGCCGGCGCCCCTTGCGTTTGATCAGCTTCCCCATTTCCGGGATCGGCGCCTCGGCCTTGTCAAATAGCGTCACCAACCGTTCGATCAGCCACCGTCCGGCCGGACCCGGCGGGGTATCGATCTTGTGTATGGCCTGCATGTTGTATTCTCCGCCACGCCAGTCGGGAAGGTTCAGGCGCACGAGCCTTCCGGATTCGATATCGGCGCGAACGATCGGTTCCGGCATTCCGCCCCACCCGAGTCCTGCGAGAAGCAACTTGTGCCTTGCGGCCTGATCGCCGATGCGCCAGGTATTGAGGCTGACGACGCCGAAGTCCCGGGTCTCCGCCGCGGGTTGCCGCTCCGAAAGAACAAGCTGGACGAAATCGCGCGCCTGCGGTGGGGCAGCTTGCCTCGCCCGGGCCAGCGGATGATGGGGCGCGGCCACGGGAATGACCTGGACGCCCTTGATGTCGATGCGGCGAAATCCGGTCATGTCCATGTGCAACTGGCTGCCCACCCCGATGCGGGCATGGCCGTTTCGGACCACGCGCTCGACACCGCCAAGGGTCTCCACGAAAAGACGAATCGGCACCGTCGGAAACTGCGCGTGGAAATCTCGAAGCAGCGCTGTCAATCGGTTGCCCGGCAACATGCTGTCGACCGCGAGCGACACTTCAGGCTCAAGCTGATCCAGAAATCCCCGGACGCGCGCGCGTAGTGTCTCCACGCTGTGAGCCACCGCCCTCGCTTCCGAAACGATCGCTTCGCCGTGTTGCGTGAGCTTCGGCTTGCGGGTTGTTCCGCGATCAAACAGCGAAAGCGCTAGTTGCCGCTCCAACGTATCGATCGCATAGCTGACAGCCGAAGTGGCGCGCCCCAGGCGCTTTGCGGCGGCCGTAAAGCTTCCGGTCTCGACGACGGCCAGCAGCACCAGAAGCTGGTCGAGCGTTGGGGTGGCCGGTTTCCGCATTTCAAATTCCTTGAAAAGAACTTCCAGTTTTTACAGACTTTTTTGGACATGGAGAAGGCTTAGCTCGTGACGGGCCGGCTTCGCGGCAAGGGAGTTTTCGTCATGGCCAAATCCACCGCAGTGATCAAACAGCGCCCACGTCGGATCGTCGATCGGACCCGCGGCCAACGGCAAGGGCCCATCGCCCGCCTGATGAGCCCGTCTGATCTTGGCAATGTTCTGAAACCCTTCGTCTTCCTCGACCTGTTCGATACCGAGGGAGGTTCGTTTTCGGGCTTCGGACTGCACCCGCATTCGGGCATCGCCACGCTCACCTACCTGCTCGAGGGCAGCGTGCGATATGAAGACACCACGGGGGCCACCGGGATTTTGCCTCAAGGCGCGGTCGAATGGTTCAAGGCAGGCCGCGGTGCATGGCACGGCGGCGGAGCCGGAGAGTCCGGCCGCTCACGCGGATTCCAGCTCTGGATCGCGCTGCCGCCCGAACACGAACTCGGGCCGCCCGAAAGCACCTACCAGGCGCCGCACGAGATTCGCCGGATCGGACCGGCCGCCGTATTGCTCGGCAAGCTTGGCGCGGTGTCGAGCCCGCTCCCGGTGCCTTCCTCGCTGAACTACCTGGCCGTGCACCTGAAGGCCGGCGAATCCTGGCGCTACCAGCCGCCGGCCGATCACAGCGTTTGCTGGATCGCGCTCGGTACGGGAAGGCTTGCCGTTCCCGAAACCGTGCAGGCGGGCGAACTCGCGGCCTTCGAGCCGTCCAATGAAGCGATCGACTTCCATGCCGAAACCGACACCGAATTCGTGCTCGGGTCGGCCGCAAGCCATTCACACGATCTCGTGCTTGGAAGGTACTCGGTGCACACGAGCAAGGCCTCGCTTCAAGCCGGCGAACGCCACATCGCCGAGATAAAGCTGCGACTGCAAAAGGAAGGCCGGTTGTAGCCGAGTGCGCCAGGAAATCCTGACTCGCAAAATTTTCACCGCAAATGTCGTCGAGGGACGCCAGAACAAGATGCGTCAATAGAAGGAACTGATCCATGTCACCAAACGATGGAAAACTGATCGCCGTAATCGGCGCAACGGGGCAGCAGGGAGGCGCAGTGCTGCGTGCCCTCCAAGCCAGCGGCCAATTCAAGGTGCGGGCTCTCACTCGCAATCCAGGCAAGCATCGCGAACTCGCCGAGGAAGTCGTCGAAGCGGATTTGGATCGCCCGGAAACCCTCAAACCCGCATTTGAAGGGGCACACGGCGTTTTTCTGGTCACCAATTTTTGGGAAGAAGGTACCGACGAGCTTAGGCAGGCAACGGCAGCGGTACGCGCCGCCAAGGATGCCGGCGTCAAACACTTTATCTGGTCAACACTGCCTGACGTAGAGGCGATCAGCGGCGGCAAATTCCACGTTCCCCACTTTACCGGCAAGGCCAGGGTCGATCGGATCGTGAAGGAAGCAGGCTTTGCGTATCATACGTTCGTCATCGCACCTTTTTTCTACCAGAACCTCTCGGGCGCACTGACTCCGCAAAAGCAGGAAGACGGGACCTTGGGCTGGGCGCTTCCGCTTGATCCAACTGTGCGTGGCATTCACATGGGCGACATTCGCGAACTCGGCGACATCGTGGCCGGAGCATTCGCGCACCCGGACCAGGCGGGCAATGGCGAGTATCTGCCCCTCGTCGGCGATTTCATGAGCTTCAACGAAATCATCGGCACGCTGAACCGGCAGGGACATCAATTTTCATTCAAGCGCGTCCCAACGGAAGTTTTCGCTACCTTGTTTCCCGGGGCCGCCGAGATCGCAGCGACTGGGCTCGGATTCGCGCAACCAAATCGCACTCGCAAACAGAATAGCCGGCAGGCAACCGAGCAAATTCGCGACATGGGCTCGAGTGAATTTCCCGCTTCAGGCAGCTTGATTGCATCTTAAACAGGTGGACGCCGGAGCGCTTCGCCAAACTCGACTCTTCAAGCACGTGCCGGCAGTGACCAACGTGATTTCGGCCGAGTTCGGTCAGGCTCTGTCGCCGCGTTGATCGGTTGATAAGTGAAAGCCTCTGCTCAAGGTGGTCTTGTGTTTGCCGATCATGCCGGCGAGAGGTGCAGCTCTTTTGCTGCAGCAGCAAAACGAGCCGCGATCAGCGACGCGGACCAGAACTGCCATGCTGGTCCCTACCCATGATTATAAACCGGTGGTGTTGAGATTAAGAACTGTCTCCAGGTTTATTGCCTGCTGGTTGTCGTTACAATGCCATCCAAGAGAAAGGCCGCGAGCGGTTCGAAGCCGCGGCGCGGGTCGAACTGGTCGTGTCTTGCGCCTGCTCCGCGATGCCGCGCCGGCACGTTCCATGGTGCTGGTTTGACGATGATGATCCAGCGAGACCCAGGAGACAACACATGGCCGATGCCGAAATAACCTACCGAGCCGTTCAAGCAGTCAGCCCCGGCAAACTCGAACTGACACGGAAACCGCTGGTCGACCCACAAGCCGGGTATGTCCGCATACGCGTCGAGGCTTGCGGCGTTTGCCATACCGATGCGACGACGGTTGAGGGCGTATTTCCCATTGCATGGCCGCGGGTGCCCGGACATGAGGCGGTGGGGGTAATCGACATGCTCGGCGCAGGTGTCGAGGGATGGGCGGTGGGACAGCGCGTCGGCGTGGGATTTCTGGGTGGCAGTTGCGGGCGTTGCGAACAGTGCCGGGGCGGCGACCTGGTGAATTGCCGCAACCAGGAGTTTACGGGAGTGCAACATGATGGCGGTTATGCCGAGGTGCTGATCGCCAGAGCGAGCGGGCTCATGTCGATACCGGATGACCTCGCCGCCGTAGATGCCGCACCGCTGCTGTGCGCCGGCCTCACGACATTCAGCGCGCTTCGCAACGCCCCTGCCAAGGCGGGAGACCTGGTTGCCGTGTTGGGGATCGGCGGGCTCGGACATTTAGGCGTACAATATGCGCGGCACATGGGATTTGAAGTCGCCGCGATCGGACGTGGGGCGGACAAGGCCGAGCTTGCGAGAAAGCTCGGCGCACACCATTACATCGACAGCTCTTCCGTTGATCCGGGCCAGGCTCTGCAGAAATTGGGCGGAGCCGCGCTGGTGATTGTCACAGCCTCCGGCGGCAAGGCAGCGGCGCAAACGATGAAGGGCTTGCGCCCGCGTGGCAGGATCCTCGCGCTCGGCGCAACGCCAGATCCGGTCGAAGTGTCGACGAGCGATCTGCTCTTTTGCAACCGTTCGATCGAAGGTGCCATAACCGGGGACCCTGCCACCGGCGACGCGACACTGAGGTTTAGTGCGCTTACCGGTGTCGCGGCCATGATCGAGACCATGCCGCTCGAAAAAGCTCCGGAGGCTTACGCCAAGATGATGGCGGGCAAGGCGCGCTTTCGGCTGGTTCTTACCGTGCAATCGTGATTTCCGAACGAACCGATGATGACGATGTCGTTCGTCAAACCTGGGATCGAAGCTCCCGGAGGGCTGAACGCGGCGTCGGCGGATTTCGATCAAGGCAGTGTGATCGGCGGAGCCGATCCAAGTCAGCGTTGCAAAGATATCTGCGCTTTTTTGACGGATCGCAGCGCGATATAGTCCCCCACCACCTCAATCCACCCTTGCCGGGCTTCACCACGGCCGCGCGCTGATGGGTGATCGCTGAATTGGAGGCATCCGATGGCCACCACCCTCAAAATCAATGGCGAGCAGAAGTCGTTCGAGGCTCCGCCGGACACGCCGCTGCTCTGGGTTTTGCGCGACGTGCTGGGCATGACCGGAACGAAATTCGGCTGCGGCATGGCGCTCTGCGGCGCCTGCACGGTGCATGTCGACGGCAAGCCGGTGCGTTCCTGCATGCTGCCGGTCGGCGCGGTGCGCGATCGCGCCGTCACCACCATCGAAGGCATCGGCGCCTCTCCGGTCGGTGCAAAAGTACAGAAAGCCTGGCTCGATCTCGAGGTGGTGCAGTGCGGCTATTGCCAACCGGGCCAGATCATGTCGGCCGTCGCCCTGCTCGCGAGTACGCCCAATCCGGATGATTCCGACATCGACGCCGCGATGGCGGGAAATATCTGCCGCTGCGGCACCTATGTGCGCATTCGTGCGGCGATCAAGCAGGCGGCCTCGCAACGTCAGTCGTAGGAGGGGATCATGGCAATCGCAGCAAAGATTTCCGACGGTGTCTCGCGCCGCGTCCTGCTGACCGGCAGCCTGGCGGGCGGCTTTCTGCTCGCATTCCATCTCCCGCTGCGCGCGTTGACGCCAAATGAACCGGTGCAGCCGCCCGACGACACCAGCGGCAAGTTCGCCCCCAACGCCTTTATTCGGATCGACAATGCAGGCGATACCACGCTGGTGATGCCGCAGGTCGAGATGGGACAGGGCATCTATACCGCGGTGGCGATGATCCTGGCCGAAGAACTCGACGCCGATTTTGCCAAAGTGACACTCGAGCATGCCCCGCCTAACGAGAAGCTCTACGCAAATCCAGCTTTTGGCGTCCAGGCGACAGGAGGCTCTACGTCGGTCCGGGCCTTTTGGAAACCGCTGCGCCAGGCCGGCGCGACAGCCCGCGCCATGCTCGTTCAAGCCGCAGCACAACAGTGGCAGGTCGAGCCCGCAAGCTGCACGGCATCGAATGGCGAGGTCACGCACAAGGAGAGCGGACGCAAGCTTTCCTATGGCGCGCTGGCAACGAGCGCGGGCAGCCAGACGCCGCCAAAGGATGTCCCGCTCAAGGACCCCAAGGATTTTGTCCTCATCGGCAAGCCGCTGAAACGCCTCGACACGCCGGACAAGGTCAACGGCAAGACGGTCTACGGCATCGACGCGATCGTTCCCGAAATGAAATTCGCAACGCTCGCGGCGTGTCCCGTATTCGGCGGCAAAGTTCGAAAAGTCGATGACGGCGCCGCCAGGAAAATCCCGGGCGTACAGAAGATCGTCGTGCTCGACGATCTGGTCGCGGTGGTCGGCGATCACATGTGGGCGGCCAAGAAAGGCCTCGATGCACTCGTCATCGACTGGGACGAGGGTCCTAACGCGCACCTCAGCTCCAATGACATCTGGCGGGACTTGCGCGCGGCGAGCGAAAAGGACGGCGTGGTCGCTAAATCCGAAGGCGATATCGCCAAGGGCCTTGCAACCGGCGACAGGTTTGACGCGTCGTACGAGCTTCCGTTTCTTGCGCACGCGACGATGGAGCCGCTGAACGCCACGGTCCATGTCAAGCCCGACTCCTGTGAAATCTGGACCGGCACCCAGATCGTGGCGCGGGTGCAGTCGGAGGCGGCGAAAGCGGCCGGGCTTCCGATCGAGAAAGTAACCGTCAATAACCATCTGATCGGCGGCGGTTTTGGCCGCCGGCTCGAGCCGGACATGGTGGTCGCAGCCGTTCGCGTCGCCAAGCAGGTCGATGGACCTGTGAAGGTGGTATGGACCCGCGAGGAAGACATCCAGCAGGATATCTATCGCCCGGTCTACCGCGACACCATTGCCGCGACATTGTCGGGGGGGAAGATCGTCGGCTGGAAATACCGGGTCAGTGGCGCCTCCATCATGGCGCGTTGGCTGCCGCCGGCCTTTCAGAACGGCATCGACATCGATGCCGTCGATAGCGCGGTCGACATGCCCTACGACATTCCCAACTTCCACGTCGAATATATGCGAGCCGAGCCGCCGGCGGTGCCGACCGGATTCTGGCGCGGGGTCGGTCCGAATAATAATGTGTTTGCGATCGAATGCTTCATGGACGAGCTTGCGCGCAAGGCGGGCAAGGATCCGATCGCGTTCCGCCGTGATATGCTCGGAAAAAATCCGCGCCTCCTGGCCGCGCTCAATCTGGCGGCGGAAAAATCCAATTGGGGCCAGCCGCTTCCCGCGCGGGTCGGGCGCGGCGTCTGCGCGCAGCCGTCGTTCGGCAGTTTTATTGCCACCGTGGTGGAAGCGGAGATCGACGAGCAGGGCGAAGTCCATCTGCGCCGCGTCACATCCGCGGTCGATACCGGCATCGCCGTCAATCCCGACACCATCGTGGCGCAGCTCGAGGGCGGGCTGATCTTCGGCCTGACCGCCGCGCTCTATGGCGAGATCACCATCGACAAGGGGCGCGTCCAGCAATCCAATTTCAATGACTACCGCATGCTGCGCATCGACCAGGCGCCGAAGATCGAGGTTCATGTCATCAAGAGCGGCGAGGCCCCCGGCGGCATCGGCGAAACCGGCGTGACGGCGGGGCCGCCAGCGCTGCGCAATGCCATTTATGCCGTAACCGGCGTCGCGTTGCGGCGGCTCCCCATCGACCGCGCCCTGATATCAGCGGAGAAAAAAACATGAGCCCCGCCGCGCGTCGCATTCTCCTCAGCGTCGTCGTCATCGTGGTGGTTGCGCTCGGCGTGGGACTTTGGATCATCCGCGGTCCCGGTCCGCTTGCCTTCGCGGATGGGCCGAAGGTGGCGGTCGCGGATTATCGCGGCGCCAATCCCACCGGCGTTCCTGCCGCTCTTGCGCAAGCGAGTCTCGTGGAGCGCGGCGCCTATCTGGCGCGGGCGGCGGATTGCCTGGCCTGCCACACCACCAAGGACGGCAAGGAATATGCCGGCGGCCTCGCATTCAAGCTGCCGTTCGGCGCGCTGTACTCGACCAATATCACGCCCGACAAGGAAACCGGCATCGGCAATTACAGCGACCAGGATTTTCTCAATGCGGTTCATCGCGGCATCCGCCGCGACGGCGCGCGGCTTTATCCGGCGATGCCGTTTACGTCCTATACCTACATGACCGACGCCGATGCGCTGGCAATCAAGGCCTATCTGTTCAGCCTGCCGCCGGTGCGCGCGGCTATCCCGGAAAATACGCTGACCTTTCCGTTCAACCAGCGCTGGAGCATGATCTTCTGGTCGGTGCTGTTCAATCCGGACAGGCGTTTCGAGCCCGACACCTCGAAGAGCCCGGAATGGAACCGGGGCGCCTATCTCGCCGAGGCGATGGCGCATTGCGGCGAATGCCATACGCCGCGCAACCTGGCGTTCGCGCTGAACAACCGCCAGAAATTCGGCGGCGCGGTGGCGGCGGGCTGGCGGGCCTTCAACATCTCCTCGGACAAGACCACCGGCGTCGGCGCCTGGCGCGACGAGGATCTGGTTTCCTATCTCTCGATCGGACATGCTGATGGTCACGGCACCGCTTCGGGACCGATGGGCGAGGCGGTCGATCACAGCTTGAGCTATTTGGCGCAACAAGACATTCGCGCGGTGGTGGCCTATCTGCGAGCCGTGCCTCCGACGCCCTCGCCCGACCTGCCGGCGACCGTGGCGCCGCCAGCCCCGCCATCGCACAAGGATGGCCGCAGCCCACCGGACCCGCGCGGAAAAATGGTGTTCGAAGGCGCCTGCGTCAGTTGCCACGGCTGGACCGGCGAGAGTCCGATCTCGCCCTTTGCCACGCTCACCGGCACCTGGGCGGTCAACGATCCCAGCGCGACCAATGTCGCCCAGATCGTGATTTCCGGCACCAGGCGGCATGTGCCGGAGGGTGCGGTCTCGATGCCGGCCTTCGGCAATACCCATTCCGACGCCGAGATCGCGGCGGTCACCAATTACGTGACCGCGCGCTTCGGCAGCAAGGCTTCGCAGCTCACGGCGAAGGACGTGGCTGAGCTGCGCAAGCAGGCGTCGCAATAGCGGCAAATTTTCGATTCAAATTTCAAACAGCGGCAGCACTGACCGTCATTGCGAGCGCAGCGAAGCAATCCATCGCCAGGACAAAGGCACCAATGGATTGCTTCGTCGCTTCGCTCCTCGCAATGACGTCGGGCATAAATTCGCCTTCGGCGCGATGCGCCCGGGCTATGCATGAACATTGTCCCTCGAAAACAGAGAGCGCAGGTTTGGCGGAATACGCTAGCGCTATTCCGCCATGATCAACGTTCATTCCTCGGGGAAATAGTCGTCGTCAACCTTCTTATAGTGCATCGTTTCGACAATGCGCACGCCGACCGGATGAAGGATCATCAGCCGCGCGAGTTCGTCGCCATCGATCAGAACGACCTTGTATGGATGACGCTCGGCAAACTCTTCAGCGGGCTTTGTGAAATACGAAGTCGTCACAAAAACGCCCTTTGCTGCTTTGTTCGCGCCGAGGCTGCCGCAGAAATTCCGAATGTCAGGTTCGCTAACGGCGTTGTCCGGATCATATCTCTTCGCCTGTATATAGATGCGATCAAGCCCCAGTTGATCTTGGTCAATGACCCCGTCAATCCCGCCGTCGCCGGTTTTGCCGAGTGCGCGACCGGCGTCAATTCGTGACCCGCCGTAACCCATCTTCAACAGCAAATCGACGACTAGTCTTTCAAAGAATGCGGACGACGCTGCGCAGATGCGCGGGATCAGTTCGGCAGCCAACGCGCTTTCGACTTCCTTTACCGTGGCGCGCAACAGTTCGTCGGGAGTGCTTTGGCTTATGGCTTTGTCTTCAGCCAATGGCGCAACGGCAGGCGATGGCGTCACGCCAGTTCGCCCGCCGGCAACAAAGGCGTTGAATTCGTCGAACCGCCTTAAATACTTCGCGTCGATACGTTCGACGTTTTCCGCCAAAACGGATCGGCCGCGTTCTGTGATTTTGAAATAAGCGCGCCGAGTCGCTATGAGTAACTTAGCTTGGGCCAGATATGTCTTTGCCCAATGGACCCGGTTGCTAAAGATGGGTTGCTTCCCGCTTGGCAAAAGCTCTTCGCGTTCGGCGTCAGTGAGCTTCAATTGGCTCGCGAGAGTAGCGACAACATCGGACATGCGGTGTTCGCCGCCGTCGCCTGCCAACTTCAATACCGGCAACATCAATGATTGATAATCTGGAATCGCCACGTCAGCGCCCCTGTTAGCTCTCTGGTTTGGTTACCCGAGATTGTTGGCGATTCGCTTTAGCTTCCGAACTGCATCGTCCAGTTCGCTCTTTGCTTTGTCATATTCCCCGACATTGATCGCGCGCTCGCAATCATCTAGTTCGCGCCGTATGACACGTCGAATTTCGGCTGCAGCTTCTGCTGCTGCACTAGCGTCGTCCGTGTCGTCCATGTTTTCAATTTCCTTGAACTGCTTGCCGCGAGAACTGGGCGGCACATTCACTGGCCCGCGTCCGCACCCCCGAAGCGTCAACTTAGAGGGGCCGCTGAGGGCCAGCAAGCTCAAAGGTTTTCGATTTCGTTCGGGGTTTTCTATTTTTCTTAATCTGATGGCGTCGATTCGAAAGCGAGCATGAGCTAGGGCGCATACCGTTTTCCCAACCGCCCTGATACGGGACCTGGCCCATGGCTCGCCCGCTGTGCGATGTGCTATGGCTCTAAAAAATCCAGGGAGAATGCTCATGAGGCGACGCGATTTCATCACGGCGGCGATCGGCGTGGCGGCGGTATGGCCGATTTCGTCACGCGCACAGGCCTTTCCGTCGCGGCCGATCACCCTGATCGTGCCGTTCGCCGCCGGCGGGCCCACCGACGTGCTGGCGCGCATCCTTGCCGACCACATGCGAAGGACGCTCGGGCAAACCGTGGTGATCGAAAACGTCACCGGCGCCTCCGGCAGCGTGGCCGGCGTCAGAGCCGCGCGCGCCACCCCGGACGGCTACACCATCATCATCGGTCACTGGGGGACGCATGTCCTCAACGGCGCCGTCTATTCGCTGCAATACGACGTCCTGGGCGACTTCGAGCCTGTCGGCTTGATCGGGAACGGGCCGCAACTCATCATCGGCAGGCCGACACTGCCGGCGCAGAAGTTGAACGAACTGATCGGCTGGCTGAAGGACAATCCGGGCAAGGCTACCGCCGGGACCGCCGGACCGGGAACAGGCTCCCATGTTGCCGGTGTTTTCTTCCAGAACCAGACCGGCACCGGCTTTTCCTTTGTGCCCTATCGCGGCGCCGGGCCCGCACTCAACGACCTGATGGCCGGGCACATCGACCTGATGTTCGATCAGGCCACGAATTCGTTGCCGCAAGTGCGTGGCGGCAATGTGAGAGCCTATGCCGTAACCTCGCGCTCGCGGCTTGCATCCGCACCCGATATCCCGACGGTGGATGAAGCCGGGCTGCCGGGACTTTATATCGCCTATTGGCACGGCATTTGGGCGCCGAAGAATACACCGGCTGACGTCGTCGGAAAACTGAACGGCGCGGTGATGGCGGCGCTCGCGGACAAGGCCGTGCAGGAGCGGTTTCTCGAACTGGGCCAGGAAACGCCGCCGCCCGATCGCCAAACGCCGGCGGCACTGAAGAGCCATCAAACCGCGGAAATCGAGAAATGGTGGCCGATCGTAAAGGCGGCCAACATCAAGGCGGAGTGACTTTTATTTAGGGCGTGTACTCATAATTCGACGTCGCGAAGCTTCCACAATACGTCGCACATTGCGGTGACCCCGTTCCTGTAGCACCCAGCTGTTGCCATCCGGGTCCGAGAAGTCGGCGAAGCTGGCGTAGTCCCTGCGCGCGGGGTCGAGCCCGGGTGCTAAACCTCCGTCCCAGGCATCAATGGGTACCTTGTGCCGGATCGCACCGACTTCGACCCCACGTTCGAGCAGGCGGCTCCGCGCAGCTTCAAGGTCGGTGACGACGAGATA
>WNFQ01005594.1_pt1 | contig 11832 bp, 8 predicted proteins | sample 5400171 | NCBI WGS metagenome assembly WNFQ01 (sample SAMN13153356, study PRJNA577476) | soil metagenome | isolation source: 20 cm soil under Madrone tree | place: USA:California | collected 2016-06-14
GCAAACGCGTCTTATCGAAATATAGACACGAGTATGGGGGGCGAAGGCGGCGGGATCGAACTGGAGGCTTCGAGCAGCAACACATGGGAACGCAATTTGTCGTACGCCAACCGGACAAACGGGTTGGAAATGTCCAATGACCGGGGCGCGGGCACGGGCATCACCGGCTCGTCGAACAACCTGGTGAAACATAACGCAGTGCACGACAATGCGTGGAGCGGATTGTTCACCAATGCCGCGCCCAGCTCAAACAACACTTTTATCTATAACGTAGTGTGGAATCATGCTAATGGAGAGTGTTTTCTGGCGAATGGGACCGGGCATGAATTTTACGGAAATACCTGCTGGAACAATTCGACAGGAATCGACTTATTCACGTCGAGTACAACGCCTTCAACCGGGAACATCACCGTGAAGAACAACATTATCGCGGCAAGCGTGCACAACGCGGTGAAGATTGAATCTGGCGTGTCGATGTCCATGCTGGCGTTCGACTATAACGATTACTACAATGCGGCGACGTCGCTTAATTTCCGCTGGCCCACTTCCAGCGGGGACTTTTCCACGTGGGAGAAGAGCTTCATGTACGATCTCCATTCGCGAACGGAAAATCCCGAGTTTATCTCCAGCGCGCCAAGCCAGCCTGGCGATTTCTCGGTTCTGACGGGTTCACCCACCATCGGCGCAGGTGTGGTCTTGGACGCGGCGGAGGATACAGGCTTGAACAGTCTTTCAACGTGGCCGGGTGGAATTCAACTGACAACGCAAGGCGCCGCTTGGAATATCGGCGCCTTCATCGTTTTGCAGTAAGACACGAATCGAAATTGGCGGGCGGCTAAAGCGAACGGAGAGCCGTCGCCACCGGCATCGCCGCAGCCCGAACAGCCGGCAACAAACCACCAACAGCTCCCATCACCAAGGCAAAGATAACGCCTTCCGTCAGAAGCACTGGCGTGATCTTGAAGGCGAATGCCAGGTTTGAAAACGTCTGGAAGTTCATCGTGCTTGTCGTAAGCCCGTTCAGCGGCAAAACGGCCACGCAACCGAGGAGGCCGCCGATAAAGGCAATCAGCAGTGCCTCCAGCAAGAACGAAAATACGACCGATGTGCCTCCGAAACCGACTGCGCGCATGGTGGCGATCTCTCGCCCGCGTTCAGATACGGCGGAATACATGGTATTCAAAGCGCCAAACACTGCGCCAATCGCCATAATCGCCGCGACCAAGCCACCAAGCACAGTAATGAGCCTGGTCATGGTCGTGGATTGCTTCGCGTAGTAGTCGATTTCGCGGATCACATCCACGTTCAGGCGAGGATCGGTAGTCAACGAATCCTTAAGCGTTTGAAACGACTCCGGCGATTGCAGATGGACGGTCACAGACTGGAAGATATTCGCCGGCCGCTTCATGATTTCGTTCAAAATATGCGAATCGCACCACACTTCCGAATCGAAGGCCGAGCCACCGGCATCAAAAACTCCGACGACGGTCCAACGCCCTCCGGCAAAATCGACCACATTGCCGAGGGTCAAGCCACGGTAAGTTTTCGACGCATTCTTGCCCACAATCAATTCTGAAACGCCCGGCGCAAACATTCGCCCCTGGACAATTTTCGTGAACTTTCGGATCTCGAGAACGTTCGGCGAAACGCCGCGGACCTGCACGTTGGCATCGGTTCCTGTGCTGACCAGCGGGACGGGAATTACGCCGACAACGTCTTGCGTCAAGAGTGGGCCGTTCGCATCCCGCGCAATTCCGGGAGCGTCCGCGATCACCTTGATCGATTCGAGTGTCACGCCGCCCATCATTTCTGAGGGCGAGCCGGCGCGCATTACCAGTGCATTATCCGGTGACCCGGAAGCCACCAGCGTTGCTTTGAATCCATGCGCGAGTGACAACATGGCCACAAAAACGCCAACTGTTCCAGCGATACCGAGCACGGCGACGATGGTGGATGTCCACCGGGCGCGAACACTGCGCACGTTGTAAATCAACGGAATTGCCATGGTCAGACCCTCCGTAACGCGTTTACGACGCGCATGCGCATGGCATTGACGCCGGGCAGAAGTCCGCTAATAATACCAACCGCAATGGCGACAGCCAGACCGAGCACAAGCACCGTGGGTGCCAGGATCAGAGCTGGAAGCAAGCCGTTCAGCGCTTTGGCAAGAGCCGGGACCGCAAGCAAGGCCAGCAACAGTCCGAGAACACCGCCGATTAGAGCGATCACCAGAGACTCGGCAAGTACCAGAAACAAGACAGCGCGATCGGAGAATCCGATGGCTTTAAACACCGCCAACTCGGAAGTTCTTTCACGGACAGATATGGCCATAGTGTTGCCGGTAACCAACAGCAGCGTGAAGAACACTACGATTCCAATCGATACGATCAGGAATTGAATGTTGCCGAATTGCTTTACCCAGCTTGCCGCGAATGCGGACTCGGTCTGAGTCCGCGTCTCATAGGGAGAGTTGGCGAATTGCTCGTCAATCGTTTTCGCCACGCGAACTGCGTCATCGGTACTGTTGAGTCGAAGCACGTACCAGCCCACGTTTCCTTTGAATCGCTCCGGCACTTTTTCTTCAAAATAGTCCCACTGAAACCAGAATTGCGTTTCATCATCCTGAGGGCGCTTGCCATGGTAGATGCCATCTATGTTGAACTCCCATGTCCCGGTGCCAGCGATGGTGGCCTTGATCGGAACGCGATCCCCGATTTTCCAATGAAAACGCTCCGCGGTGCGCGCACCCACGACTGCCCCTTCGCGATCCTTTAGAAAAGCATTCCATTGATCGTCCGCTACGAGCAGTTCAGGAAAGACCTGGCGCTGGTTTTCCGGGTCAATGACGAATTGCGGAAAAAAGTTCTTTTCGTCCTGGTAAATTCCACCGAACCAGTTGTTGTGCGTGATGTTTTTCACACCCGGAATGCGCAGGATCTTGTCGCGATAGGAAAGAGGAATCGGATTGATGATCGACGTTCGATTGATGATCACCAATCGGTCCGCGCCAGCAACATCCGCCCCGCGGCCAAAGGCATCCTTCACCACGGCAAGAAACGCAAAAAGAAACAACGCCACCGCAAACGATCCAATCGTCAGGATCAGCCGCACTTTCTTCCGAAAGAGATTTGCAAAAATCAGACTGGCATACTTCATGCCACACCTCCTGCCATCGCAGTCTGCGGAAGCTTGCCGCCCTCCACGAGCACTCCCTTTTCAAGGTGCAAAGTGGTGTGAGCGCGATCCGCGACCACTGGGTCGTGCGTCACCATCAAGACCGTCTTTCCATGCTTTGCCACCAACTCTTCAATCAACTCCATAATTTCCGTGGCGCTCTTGCGGTCCAGATCGCCGGTAGGCTCGTCGCAAAGTAAGAAGGTCGGATCGGAAACAATCGCTCGCGCAATCGTCACGCGCTGCTCCTGTCCTCCAGAGAGTTGCCGCGGATAATGATTCATGCGGTCAGCAAGCCCTACGACCGACAGCGCGGTTTCAACGTGCTGCTTGCGTTGTGCCTTCGAAAGTTTTGTCAGCAGCAGCGGCAGCTCCACGTTTTGGAACGCAGTCAGCACCGGAATCAAGTTGTACATCTGAAAAATGAAGCCCACGTGCCGTGCCCGCCACTGCGTCAACTTGCTGGCGGACATATGCGTGATTTCGTCGCCGTCGACCGAGATGTGTCCTGAAGTGGGCACGTCCAGCCCGCCCAACAAATTCAGCAGCGTGGTCTTCCCGGAACCGCTCGGTCCCATAAACGCCACGAAGTCGCCTTTATCCACATCCAAATTCAGGCCCTGCAGTACCTGAATATTTTCTCCACCGCGGCGATACGTTTTATTCACGCCACGTACTTGAATCAGGGCTGAAGAACTGCCGCTATTGTCCACGCGAATCATGCGTCACTCCTCCGGGTTTCAAGGTTTGTTTTACAAACCGTGAATAAGTCATTGGTTGATTCTTACTGCTGCTCCATCCTGCAAATTCTCTGGCCCGCGCGCGACCAAAGTGTCGCCCGAATTTACGCCGGCCATGATTTCCACATCCGACCCGCGATCGTTTCCGACTGTTACGCCTCGCCGCTCCACTTTTGTGTCCTTCACCAGGAAAACATAGGACTTTCCGCCGTCTGTCCGCACCGCCGATTTCGGTACGATCGCCGTCGGCAGCGGAGCTGCATTCTTGGCCGCGCTTTTTTTCTTGGCATCGTCTTCGGCCATGAACGCAACTTTCACGCCCATGTCCGGCAGAATCCGTGGATCCAACTTATCGAACGAGATGCGTACCTTTACGGTTGCCTTTTGCCGGTCTGCTGTGGGAATTACGGTTCGAACATGCGAAGGAATCTGCCAATCGGGATACGCATCCAGCGTCGAAGTTACACGTTGGCCTGGCTGCACACGCGCTATGTAAGCCTCATTCACGTCCACTTCCACTTCGTTCGAATTCATATCCACGATCGTGGCGATGCCCGTACGCGTAAATCCGCCGCCCGCCGAAATCGGCGACACCATTTCGCCCACCTGCGCATCCTTCGATACGATAATTCCGGCAAACGGCGCACGAATCGTGCAGTTGTCCACCGCCTGCTGCGCTTCGCCAATTTTTGCTTCGGTTCCGGCGATTTGCTCCTTCGACAACGCGATTTTCGCGCGCAAACTGTCCGCAGTGGTGCGTGCGTTGTCCAGTTGATCCTGGCTTTGCACGTTGGCAGCTTTCAATTCTTCCGCGCGATGCAATTGGATCTCGGCATAGCGAAGCTGCACTTCAAAGTCGCGAATTGCGGCCTTGGCCGAATTGCGATCCGCCACCGCCGAATCAAGAGCCCGCCGCACATCCGAATCATCCAGCGTCGCGAGAAGTTGTTCTTCCTTCACGCGATTTCCTTCGTCAAAGAACACGCCGGTGACGCGGCCAGTAATTTTTGCCGCCACCGTTGCGCGCCGCCTCGGAGTCACATAGCCGCTGGCGTTCAGCAGCGTCTGCTGCGCGGGATCTCCGGCCGGACGTGCCACCGCCACCTCAACCATCGGAGCACGATTCTTCAGCGCGAACACCCCGCCCGCCACAAGCAGAAGCGCACCAAGACCAGCCGCGAAAAACCCCCAGAACTTTCCGGCGCCTGCGCGGGAACGATGGGTATCGTGGATTTTCAGCGATGCTAGGTCCGCAGCCGGCATGGCTAGAGAGATGCTCCTCTTCGAGTGTCAACCGCTTCGCCGTTACACAAACAGATGTAACGTCGGGCAGGTCCGTTAGTTTTCAATTTCGGGTAGAGGCCGGGGGGAAACCCGTCGCTCGTGCGTATCCCCTTAACTATACGCGAAATCTGCCTCCTTTATATCAATCGATATCAATCGAAAATCGCATCCAGTGAATGCCAAAATCGGCGAATGGCTCTGAAAGACCGGCAAGCGCCCCCGACCCGCCGGACAACCTGCCCGATCGTTGTGGACCGCTGCCTCTCCGAGCGATTTTCGCCAGGAGAATCTCTCCTCGACTGCGGCACCCATCGTCCATCCAACCCGAGTTCGACCGCGCCAAAAAGAACTGGTAAGCTTCGCAGGCTCCGGAGGTCTTTCCATGAAGCCAAACACTTTCGCAATCGCTGTGGCATTGTTCGCCTCCCTGGTCATCCCGCTTGCCGCTCAGGAAAAAGCGTCAGCGCCAGCAAAGCGCGTAGCCATTCGCGCCGGCCATCTGATCGACGGCAAAAGCGACAAGCCCCTCGATAACGTCCTGATCCTCATCGAAGGCGACAAGATTGTCTCTGTGTCAACCGGCGGCGTGGCACCCACCGGCGTCGAAGTGATCGATCTCTCAAAAGCCACGGTTCTCCCCGGCTTCATTGACCTCCACACCCACGTACTTCTCAACGGCGACATCACAGCCGAGGATTACGACAAGCAGCTCCTTAAAGATTCCATTCCGTACCGCGCCATTCTCGGCGCGCGCAACGCGCGCATCGCCCTCGAAAACGGTTTCACCACCCTTCGCGATCTCGAAACCGAAGGCGCCATGTACGCCGACGTGGACGTTAGAAAAGCCATCGCGAATGGAGAAGTTCCCGGCCCGCGCATGCAGGTTGTCACTCGTGCCATGGCTCCCACCGGCATGTATCCGCTTCTCGGCTATTCCTGGGAATTGAAATTGCCTACGGGCGTTCAATATGTGGACGGCGTCGAAGGTGCGCGCAAAGCGGTCCGCGAGCAGGTCATGTACGGCGCGGACTGGATTAAGTATTACTCCGACCGCGCCTACTATTTCGGATCAGACGGCGTTCTGCACAGCATGGTGAATTTCACCGACGACGAAGCCAAAGCCATTGTTGACGAATCTCATCGCCTCAACCGAAAAGTCGCTGCGCACGCCATCGGCAGCGACGGCATTGCGGCTGCTCTGCGCGCAGGAGTGGACACCATCGAGCACGGCGACGGCCTCACGGATGCGCTCATGGACGAAATGGAGAAGAAGGGAACCGTCTGGGTTCCGACCGTAATGGTCGGGGCCTATGTTGCTCCCGGCCGCGGCGGCAACTGGATAAAAATGGTGGAAACGGAAAAAATCGCGTTCCAGAAAGCACTGAAGCGCCACGTGAAAATTGCTTTCGGCACGGACGCCGGCGGCTCGGATTGGCGCGAACTCAACGAAGCGCGCGAATTCCAATATTACGCTGACTACGGCATGCCTCCGATGGAAGCCATCCAGACCGCCACCATCCGCGCCGCCGAAGTTTTGGGCTGGGCCGATAAAGTCGGCATCATCGAACCCGGCAAGTGGGCCGACATCGTCGCCGTCTCCGGCGACCCACTAAAAGACATCAAGGAATTGCAACACGTAAAGTTCGTAATGAAAGCCGGCGTAATCTATAAAAACGAAACCGCCGCCCGATAGGAGTCGACGATTAGATGGTACTCGTTGCAATTTTGCTCGGCGTAGGGCTGGGAGCCGCGTCGTCCGGTCTTTCGGCTTGGTAGCTAGTCGGTACGCGCGAGTACCGGCGAGTCAGGAACCTATGGGTACTTGGTTTTGGCTAGCTGCTACTCCCGGCGCTGACTATCAGCTCATTGCTACTGCTCGCTGCTGAAGCCAGAGCGCTAGATTTCCCGCTGGGTTCACTCGAGCGCCGTCTGGCAACTTTGGGATATGTCGCCAATCTCGTTTCTGTGTCTGTACCACTATTTCGAAGCGAAGCCAGGTGGCGAAAATCCGTCGGCCTCGACGACAAGACGCTTCTTGCCAAGTGGAAACAAGAAAAATAGATCCGTCATTCAGGTTTGACCTGTCACAAACGCATCTGGCATGCAACCAGGTGCAGGCAGTCGCGACAGAAGAAGGCGATGAGCGAAGTCCTGTCACATAAACAAGAACCATGCATCGGCAAAAAGAAAGCGGGCTCGACGGAAATTTACCCGTCGAGCCCGCAGATGATTTTGCTGATAACCAAGTCACGCCTGGCGCCAACAATGCCGCGCGTGACCTCCGGCCGATTTGCGGTCGCAAATCAAGTCGTTCCGGCCTTAGTAGGTTGCGCCCTCCGGCACGACGACAAAGTCGACGCGACGGTTAGCCTTTTCCTGGCCCTTTTCCGGCGAAGCTTCACCGGCGCGAGCGGAAATTCGCGAAGCATCCACGCCCTTCTCGATTATGTACTTCTTGGCTAGATCGGCGCGAGTCTGCGCTAGCTTGGCGGCCTTCGGTTCCTTGGGATCCGCAAAGCCCACGATGACTAGCTTGGCGTTGGGATCATTCTTCAAGCGCAGAGCGACGTCATCGCCAACTCGCTTGCAGGCATTGTCAAAGCGGGATGCGCCTGCCTTGTTGTAGCCGCAATCGCCGGCTTTGGCGGCTTGCGGTGGAGGAGGCGGCTGTTGCACATCCACGTTGGTCGAGGCATCGGCGGTGCCGCCACGGCCGTCACTTACCGAGCACTTAACGGTGTAGCCGCCAGGAGCGAGGCCCGTGGAATCAAACTGCGCCTTCGGACCGTCGCCAGTCACTTGGCCGGCAGTCGCGGAATAGCTGTAAGTCAGGGGATCGCCATCGGGATCGCTGGCGGTTGCCGTGATGCCAGTTCGCTCGCCAGGCATGATCGGGCTGCGGTCGGTGGCGCAAGAGATCGTCGGAGGCTGATTAGGTTTCTTGGCAACCGTGATGTCCGCCGCGCAAGTCGCTGTGCCGCCCTTGCCGTCGTCAACTTTCGCGGTGACCGTATAGCTTCCTTCGGCGAGACCGGCGGAATTGAAGCGCGCATCAGGACCGGTGCCTTCCACGGCGCCACCCGAAGCAGTATAGCTGTAGGTCAAGGTGTCGTTATCCGGGTCGCTGGCGTTCACGTGGACGGTTACCACATCGTTAGAACCGGCGAATACCGAGGTTGGGCTCGCGGAGCAGGCCGCGACCGGAGGATGATTCGGAGGAGGCGGAGGATTCGGGAAGCCGAACCGGAAGACTATGCCAGTGCCTAGGCGAAGGTTATTCTGGCGGCCTGATCCGTTCAGATTGGGACCGCTAAAATTAGTCATCAGGTAATCAATTTGGGCGAAGCGCCACGCTATGTACTTGGTGAACACCACGTCTACGCCGCCGCCAGCGGCCATCGCAAACGCATCCTGGCCGGCGGTCCCGGTAACCTCGATGCCGCCATGCGCGTCACCCACTAGAAATTCGGCAAAGGGCACGAAGTGGTCGAACTTCCGCAGATTCAAGCGTGGTCCGAATAAGAAGGTATTTATGTTGCCGCCGTTCAGTTCGGTGCCATTTACCTTCCGATTGAACCAGTAACCGCCAATTTCCGCGGTTAATCCGAGGTAGCGACTCGGGTCGTAGGTGAATCCGAAAGTCACGCCATGGTTGTTGAAACTCTTAAAACCGTCGCCGGGGTTGAAGTTGATGTAGCCGTAGCCTCCGTCGAGTTCAAACCGGGGCGCCAGCCGACCGGGCGCGCTGTCATCTTTATTAGCCTTCGCAGCGGTCTGCGGGCTTGGGAATGGAGTTGCTTTCGGAACCTCGGGAAGAGCGAAAATGCCGCGCGGGGCGTGCACTGCGGTTGCCGGAGCCGGTGCGGGAGCGTCCACGCTGGCAGTGGTTCCGGTTGTGGGCTGGTTTGCACTATCGTCCTTCTGCTGCCCAAAAAGTGGAAACGCCAGATTCGTAGTCGAACTCTCCAATGATTACCGCGTTCACCCCCGTGGAAACTGCGAGAGTCGGCGCAATTCCATCTTTGTCTTATAAGCGCGAAGCTAGAGCTTGCGCATCTCCCGCCCGGGCTCGCGTTGTTCTGAGGGCGGGACATCGGACTAAAGACAAAGCGCGGTGCCAATAGCGTAAGCCAAGCCGTCAAGATTCCGCAAGCAAATCCTTGCTCTGGAACGGGAAATTCGGCGCGCGAACGCTGGAGAATTAATTGGTAAACTGCTGGAGATATGACCACATTCACGACGATTGACTTGAACTGGACTGGAAGGCCTCGCTCCATTGCAGCCTTGCTGATGGAATCAGACGGCACAAGCGTACTGATTGATCCTGGGCCGCAATCCACGCTGGAAATGCTGCGCGCCGGATTGCGGGACCGCGGGCAAGATTTTCGCACCCTCGATGCGCTTCTGCTCACTCATATTCATTTAGACCACGCGGGAGCGACCGGCGCGCTGGTCCGCGAAAATCCCAATCTGAAAGTGTACGTGCATGAATTCGGCCTGGTGCACATGATCGACCCGGCACGATTGCTGGCGAGTGCCGGCCGGCTGTACGGGGGAGATTTGCAAACGTTGTATGGAGAGTGTGCGCCAGTGCCGGAAATCAATTTGAACCAGATTCAGGGCGGAGAGAGTATTCGTATCGGCGGAACGGAATTGGAAGTTTTCTATACACCGGGACATGCTTCGCACCACGTCACGTATTGGGATCGTGCGTCGCGGACGGCTTTTGTGGGTGATACGGCGGGAATCCGGGTGCAAGGCGATGCGTTTCTGCTGCCAGCCACGCCGCCTCCAGACATCAACGTGGAAATCTGGAATCAATCGCTGGATGCGATTGCCTCGTGGGGATTGGAGCGAATCTTCCTGACTCATTTTGGATTTATTGAAAATCCTGCCGATCATATTCGGCTGTACAAAGAGCGGCTGGCGGAATGGAGCGCGTTGACGCGGAAGCTTCTGGAGAGCGGTATGGAAGCGACGGAGGCGGAGAAGGCCTTTGTAGATGCGATTGCCGCGGAAATCAAATCGACGCTGCCGATGGATGCGGCGGACCACTACATTTTTAACGGCGGGCTGCGGTTGTCGTGGCTGGGATTGATGCGCTATGTGCGGAAGAGCGATCCGCAACGCAAGTAAAGGTGCCGCCAACGATGTAAGAACGAAGTGCAAGAGAAAAGATAACGCAGGGGGCACAGAGGACGCAGAGATGCGCGGGGAGTTTTGCGACGGGGGGAACGATTTCACGGGAGATGCGAAAAGGATCAGGAAATGGATTCGTCGGCGACTGATTCGCCGCCGGCTGATTCGTCGGCCGTTGCTTGAGTAACGTCGGGAGCGGGCGAACTCGTGAGCGGTTCGGGCGGACTGGCGAGCGCCTGGAAGCGCGCTGTTAGGCCGTCAACCAAAAGATCGACCAGTTTTTGCGCGCTGGAGCCATCGGGATCGCGATCGGGATTGTATTGCGTCACGTCGAGACCGAGCAGCGTTTTCTGGCTGAGAACCTCGCGCAGCGACTGGCGGACCTCGTCGAAGCTGAGGCCGCCGCTTCCCGGTACGTTGACGGCTGGAAATTCTTCCTGGGCAATGATGTCGGTATCCACGTGCAAAATGAAGTCGCGTGATTCGGCGTGGAGGTGAGCGAGCGCATCGCGAGCGCTGGCGGCCGCGCCTTTTTTCTGGATGTCCGCAGCGTAAACATAGCGCAACGGGGATTTTGAGAGAAATTCCTGCTCAGGCGGATCGACGCGCTCCAGGCCAAAGAGTAAAACGTCCGGCTCGCGAACCAGCGGAGTCTCACCCCAGAAGCGGACGAGTTCAGGTGCGCCGCGGCCGATGATGCTGGCGACGACCATGCCATCGATGCGGCCGGACGGGGTCGACGCAGGAGTGTTCAAGTCGGCGTCGCGATCCATCCAGAAAAGATTCAGATGCTTGTAGTAGCGACGGGCGCCGGTGAGCAGCCCGATGACTTGCGCACAATCACCGCCGAGCACCAAAACCAGGGCTCCGCTTTTGATGGCGACTTCCGCGTGAACCTTCAGGTCGTTCAAACCGGCGACGATGGCGGGAAGATTGCGCGCACGGCGATGCTCTTCATCGTCGGCAAACAAACGGGGCGGACAATCGCCCAGATCGTTGACTTCGTAGCCGATATTCTTAAGTTTTTCGACCAGGCCAGCAGCTCGGAGAGCCTGCGGCGCTTTTTCGCTGCCGGGTAGGAATGCAGCCGCGCTCGAGCAGGCGCCAATCAAGGCAATCTTCTTCGGCTGACGGACAATTTTGACCGCCAAGTTTGTCTCCTGAAGTTTCTGAAAATCCGGCCGACGCTCGGGTTGCGGGGTTTCAGGGCTTGTCTTACCAGTCCTGACACGGAGAAGTTGTACTTACAACCCACCCGGAACTCGAAACGACCAGCCGCCCCTTCCACTGCGAAGACAACCCCGACTACGTGCAACGTTAAAATAAAATTCAGCGACGCGGAGCCGCAGCGATGGTTGCAAGCTCCGGCGGAAGCGTAAACCGCACATCTTCGCGAATCAAGTCCAGATCGCGTTGATCAGTGTAACCGTGTTCGGCAAGACGCTGGCTGACCTGTTCGACCAACACCTCGGGCGCAGACGCACCGGCAGTCAAT
>WNFQ01007709.1_pt1 | contig 11831 bp, 13 predicted proteins | sample 5400171 | NCBI WGS metagenome assembly WNFQ01 (sample SAMN13153356, study PRJNA577476) | soil metagenome | isolation source: 20 cm soil under Madrone tree | place: USA:California | collected 2016-06-14
GATGTGATCGTTTTGAATGTGACCGGCGAAGAAATCGCAGAACTAAAGGATTTCGACGATTTGCGACAGCTGCGGGCGCGACGCGGGAGCTCTGTCTTTATAATTGCGCCGCATCCCTTTTATGTTTTTGGCAGCTCAATAGGATCGCGCCTGTTTGCAGAAATCGATTGCTTCGACGCGATCGAGCTCTGCCATTTTCATAAGGGGTTCTTCAATCTAAACCGCCGCGCGGAAAAAGTGGCGGCGCGCTTTCGCAAACCCTTAATCGCTACGTCCGATGCGCACCGTCTGCATGCGTTTGGACGCCATTACACCAGCATCCCGATGCCGCCCGATCTAACAGTTGAAAATGTCTTCACTGCTTTACGGACCGGGCCACTTAATCTAACGAGTCCTCCCTGTAGCTTTGCCGATCTTGCCAGCGCGATCTATTTCCTCTTCCTGGCACACCCATTTCGACGACGAAAGCGTCGCCTCCTCATGGGGGCGCGGTCCCCTCGGAAAACGCGCGCCGGCGCTTGAATCGAGATCACAATCATAAGGTCCAATGTGTGATGACCCGCTATTCCTGGCCCGTTGGCCCCAAATCATAAATCGCGCCCCACTGACCAGAAGCAACCAGCGGTAGCGTCGTTTCCCATGGCCGCGTGCTCGCTGGGTAATTGGTCTTTTCTTCCCGTCCCCAAAAGATGTAACGGACACGCAAGGTGCGCGCGATCTCGCGCCAATTCCCGGCGCCTCGCATCAGCTGATTGAGTAAATTGTTGGGTCTTGTGTAATCGGCGAAACCCTGCGACCACAGGTGACCTGGATAACCGAGGGCGACCTTCCGGCCCTGGAGCAGCAGTGGGTGATTGAAGGTCGGGTAAGCGGCGAAACGGGCCTCCACCGGCAACTGCCGGATCGCATCGCCAAGTCCGTCAAGTTCCGTGCGATCGGCAAATCCCCAACCGCCCCGGTTGGCGGCCAGTCCACCTAACAAGGTAATAAATCCCGAGCTGAAAAGCGCAATGCAAACAACCACTCGGACATCAACCGGCCAGCGAGCAATAAGCTGTGTCCACAGAAACGGGAGCACAAGAAAATAGCCCCACATCATGAGTTTGAGGTTGTCCCAGTCCCATGGCGCGGTTTGAAAAAAGTACCCCACAGCGAAGATCCCAACGGCGGGCAACACAAAGGCGACGTCCGCTGGAGGCCTGTTACCCCAGCGCCAGCTAGCTTTCCAAGCTCGCCAGCCGCACAATCCTACGAGTGCCAGCGTTAACGGGACCCATAAGCCGAAGTTCGTTAGCCAAAATTGAAAAAACGGAGCGATGACGCCGTTCCATGTCTTTTGCGCGAACGACCAGAAAAACGGGATGTCAGTGCCAAAATTCGCCGGGCCAATCCGGAAAAAGGGAGCAGCGAAGTCCCCCGATTCCTGCACCCAGCCCGGGTGCCATTTGATTATCGACGCCGCGTGAAAGTGATCGGTAGTCAGCCAGACAAAAAAAGTTGCGGGAATTAAGGCAGCGGCGAGCAAAGCGCCGGCGTGCCTGCGTATCGGCGCGTCACGGAAAATTTCGGGCCACATCACCGGGTGCGAAATCAAATGACCGATCCCGGTGACTCCTTCCTTGCGAGCAACATTAATAATAAACGTCAGTTCACTCGGACGTTCAAAAAGAGAGAGAAAAATTAGGGCGATCGTCAGGGCGAGAAATGTGTGGACGTGGAAGAGTGGCATTGAGGCGTAGAGGGATAGCTCGACCCAGAAGGGAAGCGGACCGTTTCGTTGTATCCGGTCGCTTTGTGTTCCGGGATTATCAACCCCGGCTACAGTAGCTCCGGTAAAGAATTTTTCGCGCCAATGCCATAGCAGAAGCAAACCCACCGGGATGGCGTAAAGCAATCCGCGCTGAGTCACAAACATGGATAGTGCAATGCTTTTCCAGGCGATTGTTTTGTCGCCTTGATAATCCAAAAACTTCAGCGTTTTGAAAAATTGGAAGCCTGCTATGCCGCCATTAAACAAAAAACCAGCGACACCGAAAGCGCCAGCCCAACGGAAAAACGCATAAAACGTGGCGAGTGACGCAAGCAATCCGGTCCAAACCAATCCGCGTATCAGATCGACATGAGCCAAACAGAGGAGAGCGTTGAATAAATCCATTCCGGCCGGATACCTTAGCTTGCTAAAAACGTAGATTGGATTGTCCGGCCAAAGCGCGACACCGCTCGCGAAATTCCTGATCAATGTGACGTGTAGCCCGAGATCGCCGAGGTTATTGGGCGATTGAATTTTTAATTCGTTCCCATCGATGTAGAGAAGCCAGCAAAAAGAGCGCACGGCAAACATGAGGAAGCATGCGCCTAGCAGCCATAGCCAAACCTTTCGATAGCGCCAGCGAGCCGAAGTTGATCCGGACCCGTTCTTCTGTAATCGGCGCTGCGCCCGCTTGGAAAGCCGGACTTCAGGTTGTGCACGTTGCAGGGCAAGCGCTTCGCTTGCTGATCCAGGGGAGTCAGGCGACGCGTCTGTCTTACAATTCGATTTATCGGGATCGGAAGTTCCAAGATAGGCTGCAACGGCGAATGCTGCGCCCGATACCAGCGCGAAAATCGCGCTGTGTTTGTTCAAACCGTTACCGGCCATTCCCAGAAGGAGGCCGCAAACAGTTGATAAATTGACAAAGACCAGGCCAGCGCAAAGCCATTTCATCGAGATGAACCTCGCTTAGCCAGGTCCTTTCCCGACGAAATCCGGCGATCGGTTTGGAAAAAACTCTTTGAAGATTTTGGCGCTCAAATAGAGCTTCGACGGGTCCTGGTAGTTACGAATGGTGAGCGGCTCGGTGTAATAGGCATTGTGCAGCTTTGATTCCACGTCCTTGATTCGACTTTGTTCAACGAGGAGGAAGTCACCGTCGAGGGTCGCTGGCAAATTCCCGTGCTCATAGTAACCGATGTGGGTGAAATCGCCCAGAATCCATGGAAGCGGGTACACGCTGCCCCGAATCATATGCCCAGTCAGGTGGTAGTTCTTCGGATCGCGTCTTGCCAGCTTTAGCAGGGGTTCAGTTAGCTTGAAGATGTCATTGTACGTTTGAACGTAGACGTACGGCTCAGTATCCGTTGTGCAGCGGAAGTAATTTAGCGAGATCATCGATCCGAGCGAGACGCACAAAAGAATGGCTAACGCGAAGTAGGTGGCGCGCAGAAATCTCGGACGAACAAGCAGAACTGCCGCGCCAAAGATAAATAGGAAGGGCCAGACAATATTGATGATGCACCAGGGCGTTTTGTATTTGACATAGCTGTAAGCAGCCAGGGTTCCGACTCCGTAGATCGCCAAGTAACGCAAACTGAGGTTCTTAACCTGCTGGCAAAACACGCAAAGAAGGACGCCGGCGCCCACAGGAATCTCGTAGCGCCCGATCAGCTTTAGCCAGTAATACCACGGCTTTTCATGGCCGTGACCTTGCTCGCCAGTGGCGAACCAGGCCTTATATGCTTGGTAAATTCCCTTTACGCCGTTCCAGTTAAGGAAGGTTCCCGAATAGAAAAAGACGATCGCTGCGATGCCGAGTCCGATAACCATCGCGAGATCGACGTAGGTCCATGTTTGCCTGGCTGGCCTTGCGTCGGGAAGACGACTGAGCGCGTTGGAGACCATCAACACGGGAATGGCAAGCGCCGCGCAAACAAAATGGATGACGTACGTTTCCTTGGTCAGGATCATGCCGGCTACGCCCATGCCGGCGCACCAAAGGTAATTCGGTGTCCCAAATTTCCAGAGACCGAGCAGCCCAAGGATGAACATCATCGAGAAGAGCACCAACCACACCTCGTGGATGGAGTAGCGACCGTAGAAAACAAACCCGGGCGAGACCGCCATGGCCAGTGCCGCCAGACGGCTCACGTTTTTTCCGACCAGCGGCTCAAATTTCAATGTAAGCCACACGCAGCTGACGCTCACCAGCACCACCGGCAGCCGCAAAGCCCAAACGTTCCGTCCAAACAAACTTTGCGAGAGTAATAGAACGTAGAAGTGGAGCGGCCCATGATAGTTGGTCGGATCGTATCGATAAAACCCGTTCTTCATCATTTGATCGACAAACCAACCATTGATTCCTTCGTCGAAATGCGGCGGCTTGATGCCCAGCAGGAACAAGCGGAGAAAAATGGCGAGCCCAAGGATCAACCATGGAATCCAATCTGTTTCTGCAAGGGCGGTCTTCCAGGCCGCCAGTTGATCGCGCAGAGATAGAAAATCTGCTGGCGCGGCAGCTTCGGCGCTGCTAGTACGCGCTGCAATGCGATTTCTCGTGACCGGTGGGTGCGGCTTCATCGGGAGCAACTTTATTCGGTATATTTTGCAACATTACAAGCCCGCGTACGTGACCAACGTGGATGTGCTCACTTACGCGGGCAACCTCGCCAACCTCGGCGGCGTGGTCGAAGAACATGGCGAACGCTACGAATTTTTCAAAGCCGATATTGCCAATGCCGACCAGATGGACGCGCTCATGACCGAGCATCAATTTTACGCGGTCATCAATTTCGCCGCCGAATCGCATGTCGATCGCAGCATCAATTCACCTCTCAATTTCATTCACACAAATGTAGTTGGCACGAGTGTGCTGCTCGATTGCGCGCGTCGCCACGGAGTTCAGCGCTTCATCCAAATCTCCACGGACGAGGTCTATGGCTCGCTTGGCGCCACCGGCAGATTTACCGAGCAATCGCCGCTCGACCCGAGTTCGCCCTATTCGGCAAGCAAATCCGGCGCCGACCTGCTTGCCCTCGCCTCTTACAAAACCTATGGCCAGGAAGTGCTCGTAACGCGCTGTTCGAACAATTATGGTCCGTATCAATTTCCGGAAAAACTGATTCCGCTCATGATTGTCAAAGCACTCCGCGATGAGCCGCTCCCGGTTTACGGCGATGGAATGAACGTGCGCGATTGGATCCACGTAACGGATCATTGCGCTGCGATTGTGGCCGCGCTCTTCGAGGGGAAGCCAGGGGCAATCTATAATTTCGGCGGCGACGGCGAGATGGTGAACATCGATGTTGTAAAAATGATTCTCGATAAAGCGGGCAAGCCACACAGTTTGATTTCATTTGTGACCGACAGGCTCGGGCACGATCGCCGGTACGCGATCGATTCCTCGCTTGCGCAACGTGAGTTAAACTGGAAGCCGCGGCGCAATTTCAAGGAAGGACTCGAAGAAACTATTCAATGGTACATCGACAATCAACCGTGGTGGCAGCCATTGCTCGAGCGCACCGGACGATATTAACTGTAGCGGCGGTCTATGACCCGCCGATGCTAAAAACAGAGCGACGTTCATAGAGCGCCGCTGCAGAAGAATGAAAATTGCAATTCTCGGCGCCGGCGGGCGGCTTGGCGCTGCGCTCATGCGCAAATATCGAGAAAGATTCGATGTCGTTGGTTTTAATCACGCACAGCTGGATCTCTCGAATTTCGATGAGCTGCACAAGAAACTGCGGGCGACGAGTTTCGATCTGCTTATCAATGCTGCTGCGTTTACCAATGTCGATCTTTGCGAGACGAAGCGCGACGAGGCCTTTCTGATTAATGCGGAAGCGCCGCGCGTTCTCGCCGAAATTTGCCGGGACAAACGCGCGAGACTCATTCATTTCAGCACCGATTACGTATTTGATGGCGGAAAACGCGAACCTTACGTCGAAAGCGATTCCGCAAATCCGATCAGCGTTTACGGCGAATCGAAGCTGGCAGGAGAGCAAAATGTACTTGCCGTGCAAGATCGGTATCTCATCGTGCGCGTGTCGTGGATTTTTGGGCCAGAGCGTCAGAGTTTCATTGACGGAATGATCAAGCGGGCGCAGGAAAATGAAGAAGTCGATGCAGTCGCGGACAAATTTTCCGCGCCCACTTACACGGACGACATCGCCGAAATGTTGGTTGTAACCGCCATCGGCGATGGCACGCAACCCGGAGTCACCGACCCCGGCTACAACGCTGCGAGCGATTACAACGGAATCCTGCATTTCACCAGTGCCGGCGAATGCAGCTGGCAGGAATACGCGCAGTGGGCGCTGGATTGTTGCCAGGAGATCGGCCTGCCCCTGAAAGGGAAAACAGTTGGCGCACGCAAATTAAAAGACATGACAAACTGGGTCGCGCGTCGCCCGGTTTATTCCGTGCTGTCCAGCGCAAAATACGCGAAATTGACTGGCAGATCACCTCGCACTTGGCGGGAGGCTGTCGCTGACTATATTAGGCGCTTCTATTCAAAAAAATGAAAACAAACATCTTTGCTTTTACCTTGTCGATCGTCATTTGCGTCAGTGCGCATGCGGAATTGAAATGGGACCAAACCATGGTCGAATTGCATCCGGCCGCTGCCGACAAACAGGCGGTGGCCCATTTCAAATATCAGAACACCGGCACCAAACCGGTGCGATTTAAATCGGTCCGCGCCTCTTGCGGCTGCACAGCGGCGCAATCTCAGAAGGAGGAGGTGCCTCCGGGAGAGAAAGGTGAGGTCACGGCTACGTTCAACATTGGCGAGCGCACCGGCACTCAGGTCAAAACTGTGAACGTGGAAACCGACGATCCGCAGCATACCACTACGGTGCTTACCCTGAAGGCGGTAATCCCCCAGCAACTCGAGATAACGCCAACATTTGTTTTCTGGGGACAGGGTGAAGCGCCAAAACCAAAGACGATCGTGGTGCGCGCAGCCAAGGAGTTTCCAGTGAAACACTTGAAGGTCACGTCATCGAGCCCGGACTTTCAAACCAAGGTTGAAGAAACCGGTAACGGCCAGTTCAAGATCGACATCGAACCCAAGGAGACGAGTCGACAAATTGCCTCAACATTGACGATTCAACCTGAAGACTCGCAGAAAATATTTTACGCCACTGCTCGCATTACCAACGCGCCCGCTATCCAGTAAGTAGTGAAATCTTCACTGGTCCGTCAGGCCCTTATTCTCGCGGCCCTTGCGCTTGTTCCGGGGTTTGTGGAAGCGATTTATTTTCGCGACAAAATTTCATGGCAATCGCCGGTTCCAGCCTCGGAAATGGTCACCGCGGCGCAGGCGCGTGCCTGGGACAGCAATGCAATTTGGGTCGATGCGCGGCCGGATGCCGAATTTGCGAGTGATCATGTCCCTGGGGCTGTGTCGTTGAATGAAGACCGCTGGAATGAATTGCTGCCGCAGGTTCTGGCGGTGTGGTCGCCGGAGAAAAAGGTTGTCGTCTATTGCAGCAGCCTGAGCTGCAACGCCAGTCGCGAAGTCGCCCGCCGCCTGCGCAAGGAAGCGCAATTGCCAAACGTGTTTGTCCTTAAGGGTGGCTGGGAAGAGTGGCTGAAGTCGAAGAAATGAAGCAAACGTCGAACGCTCAACATCGAACGTCCAACGTCCAACCTGTTTTGATCAACCAATTGGGCGTTGGGCGTTGGATGTTGGACGTTTGCTCTGAACCATGAAATTCGTCTGGCGAATTGTGGACTTGGTTGTCGGCGGAATTTTCATTTACGCCGGAGCTATTAAAGCGCTCGATCCGGCTCAGTTCGCTAATGACATCGATAATTACAAAATCCTGCCGTGGACCATCAGTGTCGGTCTCGCGTTTTATTTACCGTGGCTGGAAATGCTCTGCGGTCTCGCACTAATCTTCCGCCAGTTCTATCGCGGCGCATTTGCGATTTTAACCGCGCTCATCTCGATCTTTCTCGTCGCCACAATTGCTGCAAAACTCCGCGGTCTCGACATCACCTGTGGCTGTTTCGGTCACGCCAGCCAACACTGGAACTTTTCCGCGAGATCGTTAAGTCCTGGCAAAGGCCAATCGTCCTTCGCTGGCGTCAATACAGTCAAATATCGTGGCGATGTCGGCGCGGCCTGCTTGTTTTTTGACTCGCTCGACAACGGCAAGCAACTGGACCGGCATCGTGCAAAGTCGACAATTAACGAACGAGGAGGAATTGATATGATCAGAAAACTTAGGTCTGGCGACTATCGTCTGTATTCGCGAAGGAAGAACCCGCGGACGGGAAAGCGAAGGAACTTGGGCACGTTCAAAACAAAAGCTGCGGCCAAGAAACACGAACGAGCCGTTCAGTACTTTAAACGGCGCTGACTCGCGTCGGTCGGAACCCCTCCTGTTCTGGCGACGGTTTAACGTCGTCGGCTCCGTGACAAACGGCATTTTGTCGCCTTGATTAAGCCTTAGAAAAAAGGGCAGACTCTGTTCGGCAAATGAAATATCTCCAGTTGCTGCTCGGATACCTGCTGTGCCTGGCGTTTTTTGCAACGGCAGCGTGCAAGCCGAAGCCGAAAAATCAAATTGTCGGCGAACCACCCGCCGGTCAGCCGACCTCGTCGCCCGTTTTTCCCAGTCCAGTTCAATCGCCGAGCTTATCTCCATCATCTACTCAGGCGTCACAGACAAAGGCGGAGCAGAGTCCATCTCTCGATTTGTCCAGGCTGGAGAACAGCGTCCGTCCCTCAGTAATTTGGATCACCGTTTTTGATTCGTCGGGCAAGTTGCTGCGGACACAGACCGGCTTTTTTATTTCCGCAGATGGCAGATTGGTTGCTACAGCCCACGCAATCGAAGGCGGCGTCAATGCCGTCGCAAAGACAGGTGATGGCGGAATTTACAACGTGAGCGGGATTCTCGCGTCTTCGACAGCGCTCGATCTCGCAATTCTGCAAGCTGATGTGAAACAGAGGCCTTTCTTGGTTCTAAACAAGAATGTCAACCTGCCAATCGGCACACCTGTTGGAGTGGTCGGAAGCGGGCTGGCTAGAGGTGAAGGGATCCCTCGCGAAGCAACAATTTCAACGCAGCAATCCGACCGTTTCGAAATAGGGGCGGCGATTTCACCTAACGCGATCGGATCGCCCATTGTTGACGCTAATGCAGAAGTTGTTGGTGTCGCGGTATCGGCTGGTGAAAAAGCGACCGTTCGGCCTTCGAATAGTCTGGAGTCGTTGCTGTCTCAAATCGCATCCAATGCCACGCCTCGGTGGCCGCAGACTGCACAGACGAGTCCTAGTCCTAGCCCACGGCCAACGCCGAAACCACGATTAGTGTATGCGCCCGCGCCGAGTTTCCCTCCAGATGCAACGCGTCCGGGTGTCTCCGGGTCAGGCCGATTTCGCCTGACTTTCGATGCGAGGGGAAATGTGAGGAACGTCGAGATCGTCCAATCGACCGGAAATGCTCTCTTCGATCAAGCCTCAACCAAAACTCTTCGGCAATGGAAGTGTACACCCGGCCGCGAATGGGTCGCGACAGTGCCTGTCACGTTTCAGAGCCGGTGAACTCCAAATCCAAAAGTGCAGCGGTCGGCTTTCGAGTAAAGTCGGGCTGGGCGGTGGCCGCCTTGGTTGCCGGCCCGGTTAGGTCCCCGCGGTTATGCGACAGTCGCATGATCGATCTGTCGGACGCGCGGTTCCCCGAGACACGCCAGCCGTATCACGCCGCCATGGGTAAACTCGAAACCGATCCGGTCAAGATACGGGCACGCTTGCGCGTCGTGCGTCGTGTCGCGCGACAATCAATCGCGAAACTTCTCGCCGAGTATCGAGGTTTCGTGATCCGGCGCGCCGCTCTGGTCATTGGCAGTCAAATCGATCCTTCTCTAATCGCAAATCCGCATATTCGCGCGCACGCGCTCGAAGGGCAGTTATTTCGCACCGCGCTCGATGCCGCCTTGCGCGCACACCGGATTCACACGGTCCTTCTGACTGAGCGCGACGCCTATTCCAAAGCGTCGGCTCATCTAAAGAAAGCGAACAGTGACGTGCGACGTGTGACGCAGAATCTTGGTCGATCGGGCGAAGGACCATGGCGCGCCGAACAGAAACTCGCCGCTCTCGCTGCGTGGTTTGCATTGAGCCGATGAAGTCGATCTGTTTCTCGTTCGGGCATTATTGTTAGCGTCGTGGCAGAGATTCGACCAGCGACAAACGAGGATCGCGACGCGATCTGGAAGATGTTTCGCGCCGTGTTTGGTCCCGGGGACACTTACGCAGTTGATCCGCACATGTCGCGCGAGGAGGCGCTGGCATATTGGTTTCGGCCCGGCACGCACACGTACGTTGCCGAAGAGAATCGACATGTAGTGGGCACTTACATCCTGAAACCAAATCAAGCCGGCCCAGGATCGCACGTGGCGAACGCCGCGTTCATGGTCGCACCGGACGCGCGCGGGCAGGGAATTGGTCGCGCGATGGGCGAACATTGTTTGAGCGAAGCGCGCCGGCTTGGTTTTCGCGCAATGCAATTTAACTTTGTCGTTTCGACAAACACATCGGCGATTCACCTTTGGGAGCGACTTGGTTTCAGGATCGTCGGCACTTTGCCAGGCGCGTTTCAGCATCCGCAAAAAGGGTATGTCGATGTTTACGTCATGTATCGCTCATTGCTTTGACGACAATATCCCAGCGCTTTAACGCTGGGATTGGAAGGTTGGATTCTGCGCCAGCCTAATCGGAATTGCGGTTGTAATTCGCTTCGTTAGGCCGAATGATGACGGAGAATGCAGACCGTGATCCAAGTCATTACAGGCGGGCGCGGATCTTTACGGGAAAAAATCATGAACGATCCGCAGCTTCGCCGCTTTGATTTGATTCCCACCGAACACCAACGCCCGGGCCGCCCGCATGGCTGGGCCAAGATTCACAGCGAAACCGCACATGGCGCGATCAATCTCGAATGGCACGGCCGAAGTGGAACGCTGATTTGCCGCGTCGTTACCAAATTTGGCAACAAGCCCAACTCGATCATTGGCGACTTCATCGATTACCTGCTCGCGCGTCATCAAAGCCGCATTCTCGCGATCCACATCATGCGAAGATGAAAACTTTCTCTTTAATCGTTCTCGTGCTCTTGCTCGTAATCGCAAGAACTGGTCATTTGATGCGGGCCCTGCTCGCGAAGGCACGGCGTGACTTATCTGAGCGCCAAGGCGCACGCTGCCGTCGCCGCCGCCTTATCCCAAGGGCGGTTCGTAACTTTTAATCCCGATCAGCAGGCGGCGTAAGAGCGCGCGAGTATTGTGCATCAAAGGCGCGCAACGCCGCCTGGACAGTGTCGCCGAAACCAGCAATACCCTCTTCGATGGCTGGACCCATTAACGCGACAAAAGTGCGGCCGCGAATCGAAAGCCGAGGACGACGTATCGCAGCCGGACTCCGGGGATGCGCTGTGCAATAGCGTTCCATCTCTTCCATCGCCGCCAGCGTTTGATCGACAGCATGATGCCCGCTCCAAATTGCAGTGGCGTTTCTCATTTAACATTCAAAACGTGCGACTTCGCGCGGTTGGACGTGCCTTTTTGGAAAAAGGTGTTTCGGCGGCGATAGGCGCGACTGAAGCCTGTCCTAAGCGAAGCCGAAGGAGGCATGCCGGTGAATACCTCAGGCTTATCTATGGCGTCGATGCCAGAGTCAGATGCCCGGAAAATAATCCCGGAGCCTACGGGGCTCGAACCCGCAACCTCCGCCGTGACAGGGCGGCGCTCTAACCAATTGAGCTAAGGCTCCTCGCGGAAAACCTGTAGCGGCGGCTGTCCTGAGCCGCAAGCAACGTGACACTGCACTCCAACATGCGCGCATGAGGATTCCAAAGAATTCGCGAGCAGCGCGCGCTGTCATATTTGGACCGAAGAGCGTCTTTCCATTTTTTTTCTGCAACGCAAGACCGATATGATGGTTGAACGTTTTGTATGTGGGTAGCGTCGAAGATTGCGGAATGCGCCTGACAAAGCTATAATGACACTCGGTTCGGCGGATTGATCCAAACCATAAATGAGCGACGAGCGCAGCGAAGGGTTTCAG
>WNFQ01006275.1_pt1 | contig 11830 bp, 10 predicted proteins | sample 5400171 | NCBI WGS metagenome assembly WNFQ01 (sample SAMN13153356, study PRJNA577476) | soil metagenome | isolation source: 20 cm soil under Madrone tree | place: USA:California | collected 2016-06-14
GTGGAATTTGGGACCAGAGCATCCTAGGAGCACGCGAGGAGGAAAACCCCAGGACTTTGCGCACATGGCAGAATGCAGAGCGAGGGAGGAATGGCCCAGACAGTACAGAAGGCATAACTACAGTGCGGTAGTACCGCTAGAAGATAACTTACACCGGTCACTTAAACCACATTACCGGTTCAAGTTGTTCCACTTACTGTATCTTGTAGCCAAGTCACCACTTCTGGCCAGTCACAGGTTCATTCTGTCATCCACTTCCAAGAGTAGATCCAGAAATATACACTTCCATGATGGCGGATGGTTCAAGTTCTCACCGTCGCAAATGGAACAAACAGATGCTGAAGTCTGCGGCCTATACAGTTTGGCGGGTCCAACGTCAAGCTTTTGACCTGTGATGGGTAAGAACGCCTTGAATTGAACAGTTCCAAAACCGCATGTGAGCAGGTGATTGCGCGACGCCGGCGTAGGCATGGTCCATTTTCCCTTCACTACTATGGATGCAGGATGAAAAGAGGTGTGGTGCCATATCCGTTGGCCAAGACAGTCGAACGACTGATTCCTGCCTCAGTCAGTAGTCATCTGATATCATTATGGTCGATCTGCAGATAACCAGGGAGCGCGTCCAGAATTTTTTTTACATTGCCATCCATCAGGAGAGTGGGCCGTGGGCCTTCCGTTGCCGATGACTGCGCATTTCACACACCGGAGTAAACGGAACTTAGGAATTGGATTTTGAGGAGCGAACTGCAGGTTGAGAATCCATAAAGAAGGGATGAATATGAACAAGAAAGGGAATGTTACAGTAAAAAAAGACAGGTAAACACGGCGGCGTTGGCGGGCAGTTCAGATCGTGGGTGGTTTAGAGTGGGTCTGGCAGAGTTGGGAGGGGAGATGCAAAATTCCGATTTCATACTAAGAAACACTTCTACCTTTCTGCGCCAAAGCCGGCAAGCCCAACTGAGGCTATATCACCCTACTAGCAACCTACTAGGTGTCTACGGCATTAAAAAAATCCGTCTTACTGCCCTCCAATTGAAAAAAAAGTGGTGGCGGCGCAGCGGCGCCATTGATGCAGTTGGCGCTCTCGACGTGTCGCGTTGTTTGAGAGTCCTTACGCACTCTTCGTACATGTACCATGTACCACTGGCATAATCGCCGCATCTCTATCTGCCTTGTCTCTTTCGTCATCCCCCGGAACTGTGGGGCATAGTGACAGAGTCTAGAAACTCACTTTATAAATTCACTCTGGCGGGAACACTGAGAAACATGACGCATGTTCAAAGTCAAGGCCTTAGATCGCGTACAGGTTTCGCTAGTACCGAACCATTAGATTAAATCACGAAAAATAGAGAAAGAAAGTAGAGCGAAACACTGCAGAGGACACTGACGACAAGTGATCGTGTCAGATCAGATGTTTCAATTAGAACTACGCGTGCCAGAGGACTCGGCAGGCGGATTGCTTGACGTCCTCTTCCGTGTGCGAACGACTTTGTTGCGCAAAGCCCTTTCTTTGAGCTCGCTTTCTCGCCGAGAGAGGTCTCCATACTCCCGATGGACGTCACCGCTCTGTAACAGCATATTGCGCACCTCCAATCAGAACACGGGATACAACACATCGAGCGAGATGACACACCTCGCCAGACTTCGTCTTGTTTCTCTGCCGCTCAGCCTCGGCCTGTCCTTTGATTTTGATCCCCGGAGTAGGTCTGTTCGGAGACCTAACGTCTCGTGCTTTGCCCCTAACTTCTTCTTGGGTCCTGCGCGGACTCGGACTCCTTGACCAGCTTCTACTCCTACTAGGCGGCCTTTTCGCGCTCCTACCATTCTCTGCGTCTCTGCTCCTGCTCCTGCTCCTGCTTCGATGCCCGCGCCTTTCTCTCTCACCCCTTCTCCTGCGCGGCGGGGACCGTGACCGTGAGGTCGATGGGGAGCGATCCCTTCGACTGCGACGGGGGCTTACGCTGCGCCTGCGACGAGTATGATCCGGGCTTCGACTCGGTGTACGGCCGCGCGCTGGTGGGCTGATGCGTCTGCGTCGCGCTGGAGGACTACGGCTGTCGCGTCCCCTGCCCCTACGATCCCGCTCTTGGTCACGACGTGGCGAGTAGGATGGCGAGCGGCGGCGGCGCCGACGCCGGCGCGGTGGAGAAGCTGTGCTTCGCGGTGGGGGAGATCGACGACGAGGCGGAGTGATTGAACGCGCACGAATTGGACCGCGAGAATGAGAGCGACGAGGAGGAGGGCCGCGGGAGCGAGACGAGCGGTCGCTAGATGGTGTCCTGCCACGTAACGGAGGGGTGCGAGAACGCGGAGGAGAGCGATATCGCATACGCTGAAGCAATGAAGAAGATGAGAAGTATGCTCGTGAGAGGGACTGGAAGCAAGACTGACGGCACCTCCTCGGCTGCTCCAGCCATTATCCCTCGTTCTATTGTCTGACCTGTCGTCGTTTCCAAACCCACCTCTGCCTCTTCTACCACGCCCTCGACCTCTCCCACCGAAACCACCACGCTCAGACCTTTCAGACCGCTCGCGTTCGCGTACTTCGTCGAGTCGCGTCCTGCGGTCACGCTCAGCCAGGGCGCGCGTATCGCCTTCTTTGGCGCGGCGCATCTCTTCCTTTTTCTCCTCCACGAAGCTACGGGGGATGCCCGCCGGAGAAGCCTGTGCTTCGATTAGTAAGTTCCAAAGGGCGACCATGAACGCGGGAGTGGAATCAGTGAGAAAACCGGTCAGGTTGATTTGCATTTTTTTAGGATCTGGCGTCTGAACGCGATATCAATAGATGCGTTGGTGGGAAATTTTGGGAAATTATTTACAGGCTTCGACTCGTCCTCCAGGAGGCCCATGGCGTACTCGATAAGGACTTCGTCTTCGAAGCCGACGAGTTCGACGACCTTTTTAGCGACCCAAGGGCGAATGACTTGCAAGTTTACCTTGCGCATGTCTACCTGGAAGAAAGGAAGGTTGATTAAAGGGAGATGGATGAGAAAGTGAAAGGAAATACCTTTGTGTCGAACTGAGGGGGAAACTTGATTGATTTGAGGAGCTTGAGTTCCTTGTCGGAGAAGCGGCGATCCTGGTCGGCAGAGGTGCCTTTAAAAAAGCCTGGGAGGAGAGAAATGAGAGGATGACCAGGGAAAGAAGGGCGAGACTTGCCAGCGTCGGCCATGGTAGCGTCGAGAGAAGGAAAGCGAGTCGGATCAGTTCGATCCAGCACGGAAAAGACCGAAGAGGGTCTCCTACCCAACCACCAGCGCGATGCTCCAATTCACTTCATGTCCCCTCTTTCCCCCCAATCCGACCCTCCTCCTCAGTATTTTCACAAACAGCTCAGCGGTACCTCCGTAGCCCTCATCTGTGTCTTTTTTTTCTGCTTTATTGGCATCATCTACCTCAGTGCCAAGGCTTCTCGCTCTACCACCCGGGTACTCCCTGCATCCTCGTCCTCAGCGAGTCGGTTGACTGCACGGCGACGCAGGCCCAGGCTACTGGAGATCTGGCTCGACAAGCACCTTGGTGCATCCGTGCACAACTGGCGCGTGAGTCATTCGTTGCGCGTTTCCAGAACATACTGTATGTCTGTGTTCTCACCACGCCCCGTACACCCACACGGACACATACGACGTGCTTTCCCGACCATTTTGCCCAACACAGCCCCTTGCCGCGTGGCACAACGACGATGACCCCATGCGGGCCCACCCAAGGCAGGAAATGACCGTGAACCACCACAAAACGTCATTGCAAGCGCGGCTTGGCTGCGCATTTGCCTTCTTCGCCGAGCGCCGAGGAGCGATTCAAATCCCCGCATCTTCCCCGCCAGCACTACCGCCCGTTTCCGATCCTCGCATGCTCAATGTCGCCGTCCTTGTGGTGATGCCGCGGCGAGAAGACACACGGCCAGTCCCTGGATCTATGCCGGATCCTTCGGACAGGCCCGGGCTTTTCTACGAAGAGGGACAACTCGAATTAGGGGTGACGAGTCTGCTCTGTGAGCAAGCGATGTCTACAGCACCAGAAAAGTACGAACGGACAACATAGCATGCGCACTTGACATATTCCCACACATTCACGTTTCATATTCTAGCACTGATTCTAGCCGCAAGTAAGCAGGTGGACCACGCGGTTCTCTGTATGATACCTTCTTCACTTAGATACCTTCTTTTACGCGCCCAATTGCAACTGATTCAATTTCCAATCTGCGCGCCAACCTCAGAAGCTGCTTGTCGGCCCGCCTTTACACAATCTGCAACACTGACCCCACTAACTCCCGCTCCGATGACTTTCATCCGCCCGCCACACCGTTCGTGCAACGTGTGCTTGAGCTTCCCCATGCGAGCGGTGTGTCCGACGTGGTACGTCGGTATGCTCTCTGCGTTCCTGTGGACGGCATAGTGCACAGGCTGCGGGAGCGCGTGGCCAAAGTGCGAGGAGATGTGTTGTAATACCGCTTCGACGAGCTGCGCGTCTGACAACTCGTGTGCAGGCGGGTATGGCCCGCCCAGCATCGCGGTCAGCTTGGTGAACTTGGCTGCACCAGCGTCATTTTCACCGTCGTGGTCCTGCTCTGGCAGGCTGGCGGTGTCGAACACGACGCCGAGTAGTCCAACTTGAGGTCCAGGCTCTTCTTCCACTCGTGTTGGTTGTGGTTCGGAAATGAGAGAGCCGCCATCGTACCCGTGCTCAGGGCGAGGAATGAGGTAGCCGAATCCGGGTGGGTGCAGCGGTGTTGTTGTTGACTCCCCTGTGCTGTTGTTGGGGGGGTCGTTGGGGAAGACGAGGTTCAGGACCGTGACGGATGAGTGTGGGTTTGCGCGGAGGTGCGGGAGGGATGATTTGTGAGCGCTTGCTGCTCCTGCTGCTCCTGCCGGTACCGATGGTTGAAAAATGGAATCTAGAACTGGGAGAGGAAGGGCGGATATGACATGTGTGGCCTTGAGTATCACCACATCTTTATTTGCGTCTTCCCCCTCGTCATCCTTGGCGTCCACGTGAATCTGCGTTTTTTTTCTTAATCTCAGTCCCACATACAAACGACCGAAGAAAAAGCGACAAAAAACCGCGAATTGACGGACCTTGAAAGAACAATGATCGCCGCCATCGGAATCGCCATCACCATCATCCACCGTGTCGATCCCAATCTTGCGCACGGCCGTGTTGCTCCACAGAACAACATTCGGAAAACCTTGCAGTGCCTCGACCAGCGCACGCACGAGCGTCTCCATACCTTCTCTAAACGAGAACAGCGCAGCGGCACGCCCAAACCTCGTCTCCCACTCACGGTCCCCCTCCCACTCGTCCTCCTCTCCCCCGCCGAACTGGGACCTGCCGAACCAAGCGGGTGGACCGAGCTCGCCCCAAATGACAGACCCGTTCCCGCGCGTCTCGCTCGTGCGCAACTGAGGGAATGCAGCGAGCAAACTGAGTTGTCGCGAATCCGCCGCGTATATCCCGTGTATCAGTGCGCTGCCCAGTGTACGCGCGAACGCTTCGCCAAACCGCCTCGAGAAGAACGAGTCGACTGACTCGTCCTCGTCCTCGTCCTCCGTGTCCTCATCTACGGTTCCTGCTGTATCTGGTATTGTGGGGGCACCCGATGGAGATGATGGAGGGGATAAAGGAGGAGTGTGTTGTGAGCCTGGACGGTTGGCGGGAGTGAACGGTTCCGCGAGTACGGATTTGAGAACGAGACGACCTAATGGGAGCGTGAACAGCGAGAGAAGACTAGAAGGCAGCGGCTGTAATCCCTTTGTAAGAGGAACATGCAAGAACCTATTTCGAGCAGCAGGCGACGCGCGAGGCGTACAGATGACCTCGGAGCGCAGGTCCAACAGGTGTATCTATCATTAATATCATCATCCATCACGTCAATCGGAGGATGGTGGTGCGCACCAGTTCTAGGATGGATTTGGCATTCGGTCGAATCGTTCGTGGACCTGCTTCAAGCAGTACGCGCGCCCGATTCCCATGACTGTCGCATACCTCTACGCGTTCACTGCGCACCCATCCTCCGAACCGGGGACTCTTCTCGACTAGTGTTATCTGCACCGCAGGATGTTTGCGCGCGAAGTAAAAGGCGGCGGAAAGCCCGGTTATACCTCCGCCGAGGACCACGACGTGTTGATTGTGGCTTGACATAGAGCATGAACGGACGAAACCTTGACAGTATGGATGGGGTTTAATGTAGCAATCGCCACTAACGGAGCGCTCATGGAGCGTCGCTAGGACCTGTGTCATGCACCATGTGGAGAGAGAAGTGCGCAGTCCTCAGGCACTGTGTAGGTATATACGAGTCACATAGACATGAGTCCCATTACCATGAAAGTTACAGCTGATGACGATCATACACCCTCGACCTTCACTCACTCCCACGCGTGCTCCATAACACGTCCAACGATCTCCCCAACCCATGTCTCGAAACGGTCATGATCAAGAACGCCTTGTTCGTCGAAGAATGCCGTATACGGATGCGACTCGGATGCCTCCCCTCGGTTCAGCAGCGATTTGCCACCATTGGTCGAACGTCGATAAGTCAGGGAGAGTGAGTAGGCCGGGGGGTTCTCGGGGGTAGATGGTTTAGTGCGGGTGCTGAGAGTTATCCGCTCTGTAACAATCTAAAACAGCACCGTCAGCACAAAGCTTGACACAACGCAAGCAACTGCCACACTCACCCGCTTATCAAAAGTTTTGCGTTTTCCGACAAATATGGTGTCCCCTTCGATGAAATACGCATAAAGTGCCTGTGAGAGCGAAAGAGCCATGTACCTGGGATGGAGTAGATAGTGAGAAACGTGTGGTCGCGTGCCAAGAAAGACATACACGATCAGGCCTATCCAAATAACAGGCTTGGACTTTTCATATTCGAGGCGATAGGAATATAAGGCGGTCACACCCGCTATAAGTACACCAGTCCAGCCAAGGGCGAGGCGCACGTCGGTGTGATGATGAATTTGTTTGAAAAGATCGGGTCGGGAAAGGTACTATTAGGTGGATTTGGATAACGTCATTAAGAGACGGCGCTACCAGGGAGGGGATGATACGCACGCGCTTAATGGCATCGTCTAGAGCATTTTTGAGCTCTGTTAGGTTCGCGTTGTTGACTTTGACCACGTCGCGGCTCTGGGTGGACGTGGGGGGAATGGGGAATTTGGAGCGTGGTGGAGGGGTGGCAGTTGAGTCTGAAGGGGAATCTACAGCGGGCGCAGGACTGGTTCCGTTGGCTGCTTTCCTTCCGCGAGCCATGTTATATGGGGAGGAGAATAAAGGAAGAGGCGAGAGAGAGGAGGAGAGGAACGAGGAGAAGAGGAGACGTGTGACTTGGCTGACTGTACCGTTCTCCAGTTCGAACCAGTTCGCCCCCTGTGGCCCATCAAATCACAAATCAACATCACTGCTAAGTTACGCCCAATTGATCCCGGTGCCACAATAATACACTGTACAGCCTACGGGGCTACAGGGCCAGTCTACGCGGCTTTAAATTCGAAGAGCAGTTGGGTAAAGCACGCAGTGGTACGGTACTACGCAAGCACATGCATCTGCAGACTTCAAATTCTGGATCAAGCGACCTCTGAGAATCTAGCCTCCGTTGTTTCTCATGGAATTCAATTATATTTCAAAAAAGCGGGTGCATGTATGGCAGATGACCCAGCTCTTTCAAGGTCTCAAGATCTCAGGTCACATGAAAATCCGCCTGTGCCTGACTGAAATATGTCTCCTCTGCGTCTTGCATATTGCCCATCAGAAATGCGTCATGCAGGAGATGATGACAAACACACAGTACGTCCAACTGCGCCTTTCGATGACAGCCTGAGTGAGCTTAGCCTTTGTATTTTCGTTTGTATTCCAAGCCGGTTCCTACAGATGTCGCCCTCTAAGCAAGTCAGTCAGTCAATCTGAAAGATTTATATGCCTTGGCGTACTGCGAACTATACTCCATATTTCACCCTCAGGCTTTCCTTCCACATCCGAAATTGCTAGAGCCGCGGCACGCCGTCCAGAAAAAATGTATGGTGGCTTAGCGAGCAATCGAGAGCTCATCGATATGAGAGAACCATTTTGTACCCCTGTGGTCGTGCTCGTGGTCTTCTACAGCGCGACGCGCATATTCACGTGAGCTTTCAGGCTACCGCACGTGTCAAGGCGTATTCTTATTGGTCGACACGACGCGACGCGCCTCTATCCAAATTAAGCGAATCGACCGGCTAACTGCGGTCTCAAAATAATAAATAAATAAGTCGTCCTCGTCCTCGGAGAGAGAAACAGTAGGGAAACTAAACCCTTCTTTCAAAATGCCTCGTACAAAGTCAGCGTCTCCAAACGCCTCCAGACTTGATAAAGATAATATCGCTCGTTGTGGCGACCCGCTCACCAAGTGGGTTACGCGTGCGATCTATCTGCTCATCACGCTCGCGACGTTCAGCTGGCTCGACACGATCAAGGTTGGGAATCTCTTTTCATTTGACCTCTTATATAAAGTGGCTAACCCTGTTCTTAACTCCAAGGACCGATGGTATGTATTTGACCCGGTCTATCTCCACGAGCTGCAGCTCTCCGCGCTCTCCGCATCGCCCAACGACACACCAGGCATGATCTCGCACATCCTCTCCAATCTGACCGCCACCTACCCCAACACGCGCGCATATGTATGTCATACACGCGAGCATCACAGAGTATCTCATCATCTTTGGCACGCCGCTCGGTACGGAGGGCCATACGGGCCTTCATCCCGCAGATGACTACTTCCATATCCTCGTCGGGGAGCAGTGGGCGTTCCAGCCTGGCGCGCTGGAGATGGAGCGATACCGGCCTGGCGATGTGCACCTCATGCGTCGTGGCGTCGCCAAGCAGTACAAGATGCATGAGGGATGCTGGGCCATGGAATATGTTAGGGGTACGTGCTTGGTCTTTCTTGGGCTCGCCCGCTGCGACCATGAATGTTTATGCACCTTTTTTGCGCAGGCTGGGTACCACTTATGTTGCCATTTGGCTTTGCGGACACCTTCACGTCTACGCTTGACATCCCGACGCTGTACAACACTGTTCGGATCACAGGACGAGAGATGACGAAAAACCTCCTCTTGGGAAAGATATAATTTACGACGACGTTATTATCATTTTATACCGCACACTCATCTACAATAATACGAAGAAATCCTTTTTCTCTTGACCGACCGACCTGCAGCTGATTGGACCAGAAGTAGAGACAAATACGACTCTCATTCGTCGTAGATGAATGCATCATTCTGTCTTCATGTTTTCAACTTCAACAAGTGCCGCCAGCGAGCCCGTGCGGAGCACGCGTCACCCTAGCCTAGCGCTTCATATGAAACTACACATCCAAATTCTGCAAGTAGTTTGTCCCTTGTGTATACAAGATGGGTTGAGTTTCCGTCCGTAAAAACCACTTTTCAAATCAGAAAAATGTTGTTTCCCTCAACATCAGCCTATACAGTAATATGATACAAGAAAAGACGATCCAGTCTACTTGGCACCTGCGCTGGAGAACTATAGACGGTGGCGTAAGTAATCAGAATTGAAGGAAAGGGAATGGCCCATACCTTGGTGACGGATTTGGTACCCTCGGAAATTGCGTGCTTAGAAAGTTCACCAGGAAGGATCAGACGAACAGCAGTCTGGATCTCCCGTGAGGAGATGGTCGATTTTTTGGAGTACGCAGCCAATTCTGACACACTGGTTAGACCAACATCAGATAACTACGCGAGGTAACGAACTAGAAGCCTCAGTGGCAATTCGCTCAAAAATGTCGTTGACGAAGGAATTGAGGATCGCCATCGCTTTATTGGAAATACCGGTATCAGGATGTACCTGCTTCAGCACTAATCCATTTATAAGTTTACATTTACACCAAATTAGAGAGAATCGGCTCACCCTTGTAGATGTAAGACGAATATGTCTCCTTGCGGACCTTACGACGCTTCTTCTTTTCTTCAGAGCCCTCGGCAGCTGGCTTAGAAGACGTCTTCTTGCCAGCCTTTGCACCCTCAGTCGGTTTAGCGGGCGCCTTGGAGGCGGTGGAGGCGGGGGCTTTGCCAGCAGTGGAAGCGGGTTTGGGAGCCATTGGAAGTTAGAGCGACGGTTTGTATGAGAAAAGTGGTGGTAAAGCAAAGAGGCAAGAAGGATGCTGATGGTAAGGAGCAGAGTACACGAACGGCGGAGGACGGTCAGAGGGAATTTATAAGAGAGGCACTTTGGGAGTGTTTGGCCACAGACGCGTCGACGCGACGGCATTGTTGATCGCAAACTTTATTTCGTGGTAGTGCCACGTGACACTTCCACATTCAAAGTTATAAAGCGACCCACCAATTTTCCTTCGCATCACTTTCTCGTTCACACATCCTTGACCTCTTCCACAACATCAACAACACCAATCTTCCAACTACCATCTATTAGCAATGTCTGGCAAATCTAGTGGAAAAGCCAAGTCCGGAGGCAAGGCGTCGGGTGGTGAAACCAAGGGCCAGTCTCGCTCTGCCAAAGCTGGTCTCCAGTTCCCTGTCGGTCGTGTTCACCGTCTCCTTAAGCGTGGCAACTATGCCCAGCGTGTGGGTGCTGGTGCACCTGGTACGTCGTACTATTCAACAGCGACTTGGTCTTGTTGCTAATGAGGTGGCTTAGTTTATCTTGCTGCTGTCCTCGAGTATCTTGCTGCTGAGATTTTGGAGTTGGCTGGTAACGCAGCACGGGACAACAAGAAACAGCGTATCGTGCCTCGGCACTTACAGCTTGCTATCCGGAACGATGAAGAGTGAGTTGATATGAACCTTTTCTGTTCTTTCCGTGCTTATGGATCTCGAAAGGTTGAACAAGCTCCTTGGTGATGTCGTCATTTCCCAAGGTGGTGTTGTACCGCATATCAACCCTGAGGTGTGTTTCGGCGTTCATGCGCAATTGGGCATCATTAACTTGTGGTTTTTCAGCTTCTTCCTAGCAAAACCCAGAAGGGCAAGAAGGAGAGTCAAGAAGTATAGACGCTTGATTCTTAACTCTTGCCCTTTATTGTATGTTCTGTACTATTCGGTTGTTATAACATTATTTTTCTGGATTCCAGTTGGTGCTCTGCCTACATGCGTTTGACGATCAGGGATGATTTGTTCCCGAGGTGGCTGGTTGGGTTGAGACCGAAACGATACTGTGACTGTAATCATCTTGAAGGCCAGGCTATCTGAGCTACTGCAGAGTGAACTTGACAGTATGACCACTGATTTCCATCCGCTCCGTGTTACTGCCAATATTATCCATCATTTATCTTGATTCGACTGCCCGATATCAACTCTGGCTGATACTCTTGTTGACGATGTCTTTTAAAAGTTCACATACTATGATATTTGTTGGTCTCGATCGTACCCGCCCCATAATCTGTGCTCTGACGACCTCGATTGTCTCGTGCAAGCCTCATGCTGCCTGCCTCGGAACACCTTGCGTTATCGAGCATCGCAGATCTCACGACGACGAATCGCACAGGGATATTCCAAAAGAACGCGTAATGCGCTCACGGTAACAGTGGGGGTGTATAAGGACTGGGAACATGATGGTGGCCACGAGCCAGTTCATGATCATGTCATGTAACGCGAAACCTGGCGCGGATCGTAAAGGACCTGGAACAAAGGGTACAGAATGTGCAACATGGTGGCTCTTGTAATGTCATGACAACTGATGTGCCGAGACGTCGCTGACATCTGGCTTCTTGTGTTGCGCTTGATACTGCAGTACAGCAGCGGTAGGCGAAGGTCCGAGACTAGTGTGCAGTATCCCCGATTCACATTGAGACGATATAGCTGAGGTGCGATATGCTCTGAAACGTGGTGTGTGG
>WNFQ01012381.1_pt1 | contig 11829 bp, 9 predicted proteins | sample 5400171 | NCBI WGS metagenome assembly WNFQ01 (sample SAMN13153356, study PRJNA577476) | soil metagenome | isolation source: 20 cm soil under Madrone tree | place: USA:California | collected 2016-06-14
GTTCGACCTCATCACGCCTCGTTACGCCGTGCACTTTCAGAAATGACGCGGCCGCTTCGGTATCGTTGGTCTCCAGTTCGAGCCAGATGTCCGGGTGGCTCAGGTTGGGAACGCTATCGATCCAAAGCCGATTCGGGCCAGCAAAAGAAACTGATCGCAATCGAACCCGGAGGCGGGGTGAAACACAAACGGCTCGGCACGCGCAATATTTTGCGTGACCTGGAACGCAATCTCGCCCGGCAACGCGTGTCCGAAGTGGTTACGGTGATCAAGGGCCGTTCGTTCGATCTGGAAACGATCGCCGCAGTCCATCAAGCGCTCGGCTCGAATGAAATTGGCGTGCTGATTCTCGACGCCGACGCCGGTAAACGGCGCGACATCGAGTGTTACCGCAATAAATTGGCCGACGGATGCTGGATGATCATCGACGATTACTCCGGCGCCGACTCAAACGTAAAGAGCGCACCGAGCCGCGCTGACGTGGACGCGCTGGTCGCCGCGGGCGCATTGGAGCCGCTGGGGTTTTACGGGTGGAGCACATGGGTGGGCCGATGGCGCGGCGGTTCGAGCTAAGATTCTCATTCCGATTTTCGTCACGTTTCTTCAGGACCGATCACGAGATGGATCGTGCCGCTGGGCGCGGAGATGAAGAAGCCGTTGAAGTCTTCGCGCAGTTGTTCGACCTCATCACGCCTCGTTACGCCGTGCACTTTCAGAAATGACGCGGCCGCTTCGGTATCGTTGGTCTCCAGTTCGAGCCAGATGTCCGGGTGGCTCAGGTTGGGAACGCTATCGATCCAAAGCCGATTCGGGCCGCGACCGTCTGTTCATATGTGTGGCTGGGACATTTGATTGCGATGTTCGCTCCACCAGAAAACTGCGGCCCTTCGAGTTTCGCAACCATCGTCTTTGCGTCGAAAGAAAGCGGCTTCTGCTATTCTTTCCCGCCTGGCTCGGTCATTTTGATCGGGTCCAGCGCGCGCTCGAGTTCTTTTTCGGGCAAAACTTTTTTCTCCCGTGCAATTTCGCGCACTGTGCGTCCGGTCTTCGCACTCTCTTTTGCAATCTCCGCGGCGCGATCATAACCGATCTTCGGCGCGAGACTGGTTACCATTGCCATGGAAAGCTCTACCAACTCGCGGCAGCGCTCTTCGTTCGCTACGATGCCGCGCACACATTTCTCGCAGAAAACATCGACGACGTTCGCCAGCAGTCGGATCGATTCGAGAAGATCATGCGCCATCACCGGCATCATCACGTTGAGCTCGAAATTACCATTCGCGCCCGCCCAGGTGATGGTCGTGTCGTTGCCGATCACTTGCGCGCACACCATCATCAGCGATTCGCACATGACCGGGTTTACTTTTCCTGGCATGATCGAGCTGCCAGGTTGCGTAGCGGGAAGTTGGATCTCGCCGATGCCGCAGCGCGGACCGCTCCCAAGCCAGCGGATGTCGTTTGCGATCTTAAACAGACTCACCGCGATCGTCTTTAGATGGCCGCTCGCTTCGACAACAGCGTCTTTGCCGCCCTGCGCTTCGAAATGATTTTTTGCCTCGTAAAACGCGATGCCGGTGCGCTGCTCAAGATGTCGCAGCATTTTGTTCGGAGATCGACGTGGCGATTCAGACCCGTACCGACCGCCGTGCCGCCAAGCGGAAGCTCGCGTAAAACGTCAATCGATTTCTGCGCGCGCGCCTTCGCATAGGCAACTTGCTGTGCGTAGCCGGAAAATTGCTGACCGAGGCGGATCGGCGTCGCGTCCATCAAATGCGTCCGTCCAATTTTGATGATGTGCCAGAATTCCTTCGCCTTCGCTTCGAGCGCGCCGTGTAATTTTTCAAGCGCCGGAATCAGACAATTCTTCAATTCTTCGGCGGCGCTGATGTGGATCGCCGACGGGATCACGTCATTGCTGGATTGCCCCATGTTAACGTGATCGTTCGGATGAACTGGGTCGTGCGACCCGATCGGTTTGCCCCGAAGCTGGGCGGACCGGTTTGCGATCACTTCATTGGCGTTGGTGTTCGTGCTCGTGCCGGAGCCGGTCTGAAAAATGTCGAGCGGAAAATGCTCGTCGAGTTTTCCCTCCGCGACTTCTTCGGCTGCCTGCGCGATCAATCCTGCGCGTTCTGCGTCCAATAATCCAAGATCCTGGTTGCCTTGCGCGGCCGCCCATTTGATCAGACCCAGCGCGCGAATGAACGGTCGCGAAAACCGATAGCCGCTCACAGGAAAATTGAACACCGCGCGGTGAGTGGACGCGCCATGGAGCGCATCCGCCGGAAGCGTCATCTCGCCCATCGAATCTTTTTCTGTCCGCGTCGGCTTCTCGGTCATGCGGAACGATCCGCGCCAACGCCAGCCAGCCTGGAAAACCTTTTGGACTGCGCGGTGCGTCGTTCGCGACTATGCGGCGAAGGCGTTTTATGAAAAACAGTGATGAACATTGGCGGGATATTTTGCAGGAAATATTCCGATTCCGCGTACTCGAAAAATGTAGCGTGCTGCTTCAGTTCGTTGGTGACCTGATAAATGATAAAACTGCCGCCCGGCGCCAGCGCATCATGCGTTTTTCGCAGTAGCGCGCGTTTCTTGTCGATCTTGAGAATACTGAACGGAATACCGGAAAGGATGTAGTCGCAGCAAGTGATGCCGCGGCGTTTGAGCTCGTACGGCAAAGAAGCTGCATCACCATGGATCACGTGCACACGTGGATCGCCGGCGAATTGCCGTTCAAGAGCGCGCGAGAACGCCGCGTCGAGCTCGAACAGGAGCAAGTGCGAATCCGCACTCATCCGGCGCGCAATCTCGCGTGAGTGCACTCCCTCGCCGGGACCATACTCGGCGATCACACGCGGCTGGCTAAAATCCATTTTGCTGGCAACACGTTCCACCAGCGCCTTTGAGCTGGGAATGATAGAGGCGACCTGGAATGGTCGCTTTAGAAATCGCTTGAAAAAGAGTGCGCTCACGGGGAACGAACAGTCGTCTGGCGCTTCCAAGTTGTCCAGTGGTGAAGTAGCCGGGTGTATGTGATCTGTGATCGGCGCTCGTCGTTCTTGACTGATCACAGATCACCGATCACTTATTCATCACGCCGTAGCCTTGGCGAAGGCGGATCACTTCAAACACAAAGCGCGGTTAGCTCAGTGGTAGAGCACTACCTTGACACGGTAGGGGTCAGAGGTTCGAACCCTCTATCGCGCACCAGAGTCTCTTTCTCGATGCATCATAGAATCGCATGTCGATTCTTAACTGGGAGAAGGCGGAGTAGCCGGAGCCTGTGGCAACGCGGGCGCGCTGGTGGGCCGTTTTTCGATGAGGGTCGCCAAGGCGGGACGCAAACTCGTCAGGTTCTTGAGCAGATTAAACCAAAACGGCGCGCCGAGCGCGAGTAACCCCGCCGTAGCAAGAATGCCAAGCAGATGGCTGAACGTATGGCCCATCTGTCGTCGGAGCCGCGGCAATCCATGGAGTTGACTTTCTGCTGGTTGATCCCAGCGGCCAAGAAAACTCACCGGCACAAGGTCGAAGCCCGCTTCGCCTACGGTTTTTCTCAGGCGTTCAGCTTGTTCGCCGCTTGACTCTTCGAACTTTTTCGCCGCGCTTGTGTAAAGGAGGTCGTACTCATCGAGTAACGTCTTCGCTTCCTCAGCGTTGACGTTGTTCCCAGCCAGCTGCGCGTTCAAAGCTTGCCGATACTCATCCGGCGTCCGCGGCGCGGGCAAAACACTCAAAGCCTGTTCCGGATGCTTTTGTGCCCACTGAAGATAAGCCTGATGTGCGGGGGCGTTGTTCGGGTCGAGAATTTTGGTGCCTTCTTCAATTACACTTGATGCAGCTTTGGCCAGCCCCTGGGTCAATGCGGGACTGCCGCGGAGCTGTCGATAAATGTCTGCCGTATCGAGCTGGAGAACGAACGCTGCGCAAATCGAGCAAACGACCGTCACGACGCGGGTATGAGTTTGGAACCATTGCTCGGCCCGGTCCTGGGCGCTGCCGAACCACCGCTGAAACCGATCGTACGCTTCAGTTGTCGCCCGTTCCACCGTTGCGCCAAAGTTGGCCAAAGAATCGAGCACCGCCTTCTTCTGTTGCTCCGTCGCAAAGATATCCGCCGCGTGTTTGATGAGCTTAAGTTTATCTTCCGATTCTTGCGCGGGTTGGTCGCGTAGTTGGAGACAAGCCAGCAGACTTACGGATTTTTCAATCAATTCCGGCGGTACATCAGCGAGCGCTCCTTCAGTCGGAGTCAGATCTGCGAACTCATGAAGAATGCGGTAGATTTCACCTGGACGAATTGCGCTTCCCAGAGCGGTTGCATCTTTCAACCTCGAAAAAAATCCCCACGGGGCCATTCGGTTTGGCGTGACCTTGCGAATTGTGACGCCAATTTTCGCCATACTCACTTTTCTCTGGGCCGCTTTCACGGCTGCTTGCTTGTGGGTGTCTGTCGGATCGGCTGCGAGGTGTGTCCCGGCTTCCTTCAACTTTTTCTCGGCATCAATGAGCGCTTGCGTCTTTGCATCGGGAACGATCTGGACGCGATCCTTGGGTCGCCAGAGCGAATCGCTGAAAATCGGATCCCTCAAAATTTGGGCGGCCAAAGAATGCGCGTACTCGCCGATTTTGGGGTCGATCGTTTGAAACGTAAGCGCCAGTGCATTGGCGAGATTCTTACCTCGCAACGAAAACGCCGTGGAGACCATCTGCACGACAATTGTGATAAGCAGGCTCAGAACAGTCATGATCACCGCGAAGGCGATCACCGTGTCGATGGTATTTAGCATAAAGGTTCCGGGTGATTTGGCAGGGTTAGAGCATCAACGGTAGAAGGAAACGCGATGCAGCCTCCGGCGTGACGAATGGCGAACCTGATAGCGAGTCTGTTCACATGGGGGCGCTGTTGGGGCCCAACTTTATCGGTTTGAGAAACGTCTGACAAGACCAAAATCCACCAGCCATTTTGACTCCATGCTTACCAAGCCATCATTCATTTTGCTTCAAGCGCTGAAAAGTTGTATCAACTCCAGTCCGTTCCAAATAAACCCTGCAATCAATGTCTGACCTTCCTCAATTTCGCGACGCCATTGCAGCCGCGACCGAAACACTTGGCTCACTTTCAAGCCTCGAAGATCGAATGGCCGAAGCCGCCGATTTGATCGAGCAATGCTTGCGGGCGGGAAATAAATTGCTCGTCTGCGGAAATGGCGGCAGCGCCGCTGACGCATTGCATTTTGTTACCGAGCTGGTGGTGCGTTTCGCCAAGGAGCGTCGCGCGTATCCGGCGATTTGCCTCGCAAGCGACGGCGGGCTGCTGACTGCTGCGGGCAACGATTATGGTTTCGATGAAATTTTCGCCCGGCAGGTCGCGGCATTGGGTCAGCCGGGTGATGTCCTCATCTGCCTGACCACTTCCGGCAAATCGAAAAATGTGAAGCGCGCACTGGAGGAGGCGAAAACGCGCGAGCTGAAAACGATCGCCTTCCTCGGCCGCAACGGCGGATCAACCATTGGCATGGCCGACGTCGATATTTTGGTTCGCAGTGACTCAACTGCCCGCATTCAGGAAGCGCACCAGCTTCTGCTCCACGTGCTCTGCGAGACCATCGAGTCGCGGCTTACCTGAAGGGAAGGCCCATCAGCGTTTCGCTTTCGCATTATTCGCGTGGGCTGAAAAATCTATCTCTGCTTACCCCGATTTTTTCAGCAGCCGTTCGCGTTCGCGATTCAGTTGCCGGCGCTCGCTCGCAGTCAAACTTCCAATCCCAAACTTGGAAATTTTATCGAGAATCGGATCGATTGAGGCATACGCATCATCAGACTCTGTAGGAGGCGGCGGTCGTAATTTCGGAACAACGCGATACTTCGGCTTGGGAGCGAAGCGTGTTTTCAAAGCGTTCCACCAGGCAAGCTCCGGCCCCGCGCCACTCCATTCGATGAAGAGGAACGCCGCGCCGATGCTTGTCCAGACGACGACCAGATCGTTCCAAGCGTGGTAGGCAAGCAATTGAAGGGTGTAAACGGCTGCAAGAATCACGGCGATCCACTTTGCCGTGATCCGCAGGAATAACTCTGCGCGCGGATAGATTGTGGCGAAGGCAACAAAGATTCCAAAGTGCAACGCTGGCGAACCGGCGAGGACCGAGCGTTGCCACAGGCCCCAAATTGTAAGCAGCGCCGCAGGGGTGATCAGCAAAATCAGATACAACACAATGTACGAGCGCCGCCCAACGAAGCGTTCCACTTCCCGCCCAAACACGAAGAGCAAGTACATCTCGATCGCGAACCACAGCAGCCCCGATGGCGCATGCACGAACGCATAAGTGCATAGCCGCCAGATCTGGCCGCCATACCAGATTGCAGCGCTGTCGAACTGCAGCCAGGTCAATACAGAGCCACCTCCTACGGCTACGAGAATCGCCGCGAAAATCGCAGCCGCGACATGCACCCCCACCAGCATCGTGGTCACATCGACGGGATAGCGACCCATCCACGCAACCGGCCGATAATCATCGGAGGTGGTGACCCCGAACATGTTTTCAATTAATGCCGCGCATCGCGTCTGCGCAAGCGAAACGACGACGCTGCAGTGATTAAGACACGAACTGACACCAGCGAAAACACCGCCAGTTTGATAGCTTTCCTTCGGATTCGTGTTTATTCGTGTTTATTCGTGGTTAAAATCGACACCTTCGTCCCATGACAAATCCTGCGCCCGCCATATTCCCGCCGAGTGGGATCGGGGATGCAACGCCGACCAATCAAGCCGTGCTCGATTGGGTGCATGACATTGCTGCTCTCACCGAACCGGAAAACATTTTCTGGTGCGACGGCTCGGAGCGCGAAAACGAGTTCCTGATCGCTGAATCGCTCAACCAAAATGTGCTAATCAAGCTCAACCAGCAGAAGGTTCCGCGCTCGTATCTGCACCGCTCCAACCCAAATGACGTGGCGCGAGTCGAGCAATGCACGTTCGTCTGCACGCCGACGAAGGAAGAAGCTGGTCCAACCAACAATTGGTCTGAGCCGTCAGAAATGTACGCAAAACTTCGCGGCCTTTTGAAAGGCGCGATGCGCGGGCGCACGTTGTTTGTGATTCCCTACATGATGGGCCCGTCGGATTCACCACTGACGAAGGTCGGCTTCGAGATTACCGATTCAAAATACGTCGTGCTCAACATGCGAATCATGACGCGTATGGGCGAGATCGCGCTCAAACGGCTCGGCAACGATCCAAATGCGGAGTGGAACCGCGGCGTGCATTCGTTGCTGGACATTAATCCTGAGCGCCGCTTCATCTGTCATTTCCCGCAGGACAACACGATCATTTCTGTCGGCTCCGGTTACGGTGGCAACGTCTTACTGAGCAAAAAATGTCTGGCCTTGCGAATCGGTTCTTATTTGGCGCGCACACAGGGTTGGATGGCCGAGCACATGCTGATCCTGGGCGTGGAATCGCCCGAAGGTCGCAAACACTATGTGGCCGCCGCATTCCCGAGCGCCTGCGGCAAAACGAATTTTGCCATGCTAATTCCCCCCGCGCATTTCAAAGGCTGGAAAGTGACGACCGTCGGGGACGACATTGGCTGGATGCAAATTCGCGACGGTCGGCTGTATGCGGTCAATCCGGAGAACGGCTATTTCGGCGTCGTGCCCGGCACGAGCTACAAGTCAAACCCGAACGCGATGAAATCGATCGCGCACGACACAATTTACACAAACGTCGCGCTCACCGATGATGACGACGTTTGGTGGGAGGGCAAAGACGGCCCTGCTCCCTCACATGCGGTCGATTGGCGAGGTAATGATTGGACGCCGGAATCAAAAGCAAAAGCTGCGCATCCGAATAGCCGGTTCACCACACCAATGCGCAACAATCCTGCGCTGGATTCCGACGTCGAGAAAGGCGACGGCGTGCCAATCAGTGCGATCATTTTTGGCGGACGCCGCAGCGATACGGTGCCGCTCGTATATCAGGCCTTCGATTGGAATCACGGTGTTTATCTTGGCGCGACCATGGCTTCAGAAACAACCGCCGCTGCCGCCGGCACAGTTGGTAAGGTGCGACGCGATCCGATGGCGATGTTGCCGTTTTGCGGATACAATATTGGCCAGTATTTCCAGCACTGGCTCGATATAGGAAAACGCCTCTCGAGTCCGCCGCTCATTTTCAACGTGAACTGGTTTCGCAAAGGGGTGAAGAGCCAATTTCTCTGGCCGGGTTTCGGCGAAAACATGCGCGTGCTCAAATGGATTATTGATCGCTGCGAAGGAACTGGCGGTGCGCTTAAATCGCCGATCGGTTGGCTGCCGAGCCCGCACGATCTCGATCTCGCCGAACTCGACATCGACCACAAATGCGTCGCGGAAATTCTCGGAATCGATCATGAAGAATGGGCGAAGGAGCTGGCCGAGCACAAAATATTCTTCGATTCGCTGGGCGGCGTTGTACCTAAACAGCTTCTCGATCAGCGCGAACGAGTCGCCGCCCGGTTTAAGGAATAAACGTCCCGTCATCCCGAGCGGAGCGAGGGACCTCTCACAGGGTGATTGATCACACTCGCTAAGCAGAATGCCACAAACTTCGTAGGCGCGGTCCCTCACTTCGTTCGGGATGACATGCGTTTTGTACCGCAGAAATTTGCGAATTGCTTGACTGGCAGCGAATATTTCCAGTGGGTTCGAAGATCGGGAAGAGAGAAAGCGTTACCGCGGCGTCACGCACGGATTGCATCGAAATTCGCGGCGCGCGCCAGAATAATCTCAAAGGCATCGACGTCGATCTTCCGCTTGGAAAACTGACGGTCGTCACCGGTCCGAGCGGCAGCGGCAAGTCGAGTCTGGCCTTTGAGACAATTTACGCCGAAGGCCAGCGTCGCTACGTCGAAACGTTCAGTCCGTACATGCGGCAGTTCCTCGACCGCATGGACAAACCGCGCGTCGACGACATTCGCGGAATTCCGCCGGCGATCGCGATCGAGCAATCAAACCCCGTCAAAACATCGCGTTCAACAGTGGGCACGATGACAGAGATAAACGACTACCTGAAGTTGGTCTGGCCGCGCGTGGCTCGCGCGTTCTGTCCGAATTGCGGTCGCGAAATTCGACCGGAAACTGCACAGTCGATCGCCGAGCAGATTCTGCGCGATTGCGCAGGAAAGAACATCCTTATCACGTTTTGGGTGGCAGTTCCCGCGAAGACCGCTCCACGGGCATTTTTCGATTTTCTTCAACAGCAGGGCTACCTGCGCGTTTGGCTCGATGACGAAATCGTGCGTACCGACGCCGATCCGAAAATCAAACGGCTCGGCGCGCGCGTGCAGGTGATTCAGGATCGCATCGCGATCAGCGAAGAAAATCGCGTGCGATTAGTCGAAGCGATCGAAACGGCGCTGCGTTTCGGCAAAGGGAAAGTAAACGTAATCCCGATTGCGGAAAACGCCCAACGCTCAACGCCCAACGCTCAACGTCCAACCGTTCACGGATCACCCATCATCGATCACATTCCGTTTTCCACGGGTTGGCACTGTGCGTATTGCGATGTGGACATTCGCCCGCCGACACCAGGGCTTTTCAGTTTTAATAACCCGCTCGGCGCATGTCCGGAGTGCCGCGGGTTCGGTCGCACGATTTCAATTGATCTAAACAAGGCGATTCCAGACCCAAGCCTCAGTATCAAACAAGGTGTGGTGCGCGTTTTTCGCGGCGCTGAGTTCGGCGAATCACAAAAAGACTTGCTCCGCGCATGCGCCCGCCAGGAAATCGACGTCAATGTGCCGTTCGAGGAATTGCCCAAGGCCGATCAGGCTTTCGTCATCGAAGGCGAGAAGCGCGACGGCGAATACACTGATGAAGATTACGAAAACGATCGGTGGTACGGCGTCCGCGGCTTCTTTCGCTGGCTCGAGAGCAAAACTTACAAGATGCATATGCGCGTCCTGCTCAGCCGCTATCGCGCTTACATCGGGTGTCCCAAATGCAAGGGCGGACGGTATCAGGCAGACGCGTTGAATTACAAAATTGCAGCGGCGGTCCATGACCGCCGAGGCGGCGTTCTCCCACCTTCGCGTGGCTCCGGCGCGGCAGGCAGAGCGCCGCTACAGTTAACGCTTCCGGAATTCCAGGCGCTTTCCATTTCCGATGCGCGAGATCTTGTCCGCGCGCTCGACATTTCGCCTAGCGACAAGACTGCGCAGATGCTTCGCGACGAAATCTGCGCACGCCTAAATTATCTCTGCGAGGTGGGCGTCGGCTATCTCACGCTCGACCGATCGACGCGCACGTTGAGCGGCGGCGAAGTCCAGCGCGTGAATTTGACGACGTGCCTTGGCGCATCGCTGGTCAACACGCTCTTTGTCATGGACGAGCCGAGCATTGGATTGCACCCGCGCGACGTCGGCCAGCTTGTGCGCGTCATGCATAATTTGCGCGACAAAGGCAACACGCTGCTGGTGGTTGAGCATGAGGAACAAATCATCCGCGCAGCGAACAATTTGATCGATCTCGGCCCGGGCCGCGGCGAGCATGGCGGGGAATTGGTCTGGAGCGGACCACTCGATAATTTTCTCTCGCGTGAACGTTTGCGCCTGGCGAGCGCGGGCGAGGGCGCCCGCGCTCCCCAATCACTCACGCGCGATTATCTCAGCGGTCGCAAATCAATTGTGATACCTAAATCGCGCCGTAAATCGACATCATCGATCAAGATCGTCGGCGCGCGGCAGCACAACCTGAAAAATATCGACGTCGATCTACCACTCGGCATGTTCATTTGCGTGACCGGGGTGTCGGGTTCCGGCAAATCCACGCTCATTCACGAGGTGCTTTACCGGAATCTCTTGCGTGCGAAGGGACAATCGTCAGATCAGGAGCCGGGCACATGCAAATCAGTGATCGGCGCAGATCGGATTGGCAACGTCATGATGGTCGATCAATCGCCGCTGGCGCGGACCCCGCGTTCAACTCCGATTGTTTATCTCGGCTTGTTCGATCGGGTTCGGGAATTGTTTGCCGCGCAGCCGGAAGCGATGGCGCAGGGACTCGCCGCGGGCGCGTTCTCGTTTAATTCCGGCAACGGTCGTTGCGAACGTTGCTCAGGTACGGGCTACGAAAAAATCGAGATGCAGTTTTTAAGTGATCTTTTCGTGCGTTGCGCGGAATGCGAAGGCAAACGCTTTCAGCCGCACGTGTTGAAGGTGCGGGTTCATGGAAAATCAATTCATGACATGCTCGAGTTGACAGTCAGCGAAGCAATTCAGTTCTTTGCGCAGCTCGGCGACAAGTGCGGTGCGGAAATTTCCGCCGGGCTGAAAGTGCTCGAGGAAGTGGGACTTGGTTATTTGCGGCTCGGTCAGCCGCTGAACACGCTTTCCGGTGGCGAATCGCAGCGGCTGAAGTTGGTGAGGCATTTAGCCGAAACCGGAGAGCGGAAACCGGATACCGGAAAGAACGGTAATGCCCGCGGCAATCTGTTTATCTTCGATGAACCGACCACCGGATTGCATTTCGACGATGTGGCGATGCTGCTGCGATTGTTTCAGCGACTGGTCGATCGCGGACATTCGATCGTGGTGATCGAGCACAACTTGGAGGTGATCAAGTGCGCTGATTGGATCGTCGATCTCGGTCCGGAAGCTGGCGACGCCGGCGGCGAAGTCGTGGCCGTGGGAACGCCCGAGCAAGTCGCGGGCATACAGAAGTCGCAGACTGGAAAATTTCTGCGGCGCGTGCTTCTAAAAACTCTTAAAGCGCTGCCTGTCATCCCGAGCTGCAAAGACGGTGAGGGACCTCGCAAAATCTCGCGCGAGTTAGAGAGATCCTTCGCTT
>WNFQ01003535.1_pt1 | contig 11827 bp, 10 predicted proteins | sample 5400171 | NCBI WGS metagenome assembly WNFQ01 (sample SAMN13153356, study PRJNA577476) | soil metagenome | isolation source: 20 cm soil under Madrone tree | place: USA:California | collected 2016-06-14
TCACGAATCAGGCGATGACCCTGGGGGTGAATGACGTGTTCCACGTCCTGGGGTGGATGTACTTGCTGTTGATTCCCTTTGTCTGGCTCACCAAGCCGCCATTCACCGCGCGGGGAGCGGACGCGGCTCACTGATCAATCCTCACGATACCGTGTAGGATCTCGGCTACGTGGGTTTATACGTGGGTAGGCCTTTGAGTTCACCGTACATCGTTGCCGTAGGGGGCACATTGCGTGCCAATTCCTCGACCGAACGAGCCATGCGATACGTGCTCGCCGCCGCGGAACGCGCCGGAGCGAAAACCAAACTCATCAGCGGTTCCTCGCTGCAGTTGCCCCTGTACCAGCCGGACAATCCGGAACGCAGCGACGGAGCCCGGGACCTGGTGGCGGAACTCGCCCTGGCCGACGGCATCATCTTGGGCTCGCCGGGCTATCACGGCAGTATCTCGGGCCTCGTCAAAAACGCGCTGGACTATGCGGAAGACTTACGCACCGATGTGCGGCCTTACTTCAGCGGCCGCCCCGTCGGCTGCATCGCAACGGCGGGCGGGTGGCCCGGGGCGGTGAATACCCTGGGTGCGCTGCGCGACATCGTGCATGCGTTGCGCGGCTGGCCGACACCGCTCGGTGCCGCCATCAACTCGGCGGAGAACGTATTCGACGTCGCGGGTATTTGTCAGGTGCCCCGCATTGCGCAGATGCTCGATTTGATCGCCGGCGAAGTCATGGATTTTGTGCGGCAAGGAAAATGCGGGTGATTCGAATGATGCGTTGTGTGTTGGGCCGGAGCGCTCACCTAGATTGACCACTGGACATAACGCGCCGTCTCATCCACTTTGTTGCCGCGAGGAGACGCCGGTCACGGTTTCACCAGGCCCGCTTAGCCACTATCGTCACGGCACTCCAACCGCATGCGGAAGACATTCATGGCTGCGCCGAAAAATACGCCAATGACCGGGGAAATTTGGCACCTCACCATTGACGACTTGCTCGCGCCTTTGCCGGAAGCGACCCGCCTCGGTGGTCCAGGACCCTTTGTCATCAATCTCAGCGCGTCGACCGCGCCGATCACCGTGCCCGCAAAGAGCATCGCCGGCTGCGAGCAGGCGCATATGTATCAACTGCAGCGTACGGAGGATCGACGCCCTCGCTATCGCCTGCGCCTCGGTCCATTCAGCAGTGAAGACGAAGCCGACGCCGTCCTGATGATGGTGCGAGACATCTATCCAGGCGCTCTGACGGCTACTGCGGACGACGACGACTTGCGGGCGATAGCGACTCTGCGCGCGAAGACCGGTGCGTTGCCGCCGGCCTCCGAGAAGCCGGCGGTGTCGTCCCGTCCCGCCGCAAAGCCGACGGCCCCCGCGGCAGCGACGGCGGCCACGGTGCCGACGCTGTCCGATACGCCGGTATCTCCCGCCAAACCGATGGCACCCGCAACACCGATGTTTACCGCTGCGCCGCCGGCCCCCGCCAAGTCGATGGCTCGCACGATACCGACGCTTACCGCTGCGCCGGCAGCTCCCGCCCCGCCGGCGGCTCCGGCGATACCTACGGTTTCCACCGCGCCGCCGGCTCCTGCCAAGACGATGGCTCCCACGATACCGACGCTTACCGCTGCGCCGGCAGCTTCCACCAAGCCGATGGCTCCTGCGGTGCCGACGCCTTCGGTTTCGCCGGCAGTTCCGGCCACGCCGGCGGCTCCCGCGATACCGACGGTCTCAACTGCTCCGACTCCTGCCAAGCCGATGGCGCCCGCGGTGCCGGCGGTATCCGCGACGCCGACGGCAGAGCAGAAAGTTCCCGTCCGTGTACCTGCGGTCGTACCGAAGCTCAACGCGCCGGTCCTGCGACAAGCGGAAGAGTCAAGCAAGCGCGTACCCAACCTCGATGCGACGCAAACGGTTTTCGCGCTGACGGAGCTGGAACTGGAAGATGCCAGCGCTTCACTCTGGTTTGTGATCCAGCTGTCTCTGGCGGAGGAGGCCTTTGATCCGGACACTTTGCCGAATCTTGATATCTTCAGTGTCTACCGCTTGTACTCGGTGGCGGGGATCGATCAAGGCCGCATCATGCACGCATTGCGCCTGGGGTTTTTTACGGAGGAAATATCCGCCGGCGCGGTCGCGAGTTACCTGGCCACCTTTTACGACAAGCCGACCATCAAACGCGTGAGCTCAGCCGAGCGCGAGCGGTTCGCCGAGCAGTGTTTCGAGCCGCGCAAAGACGTGGGCGCGACGGGGAAACACGCGGCAATCGAGATCACGAGCGAGCGGTTCGTCCGGGAACGACGGACCGGAGCGGCGAAGTGAGAGTGTCGAGCACCAGCTATTGACTATTGATCGAGACAGCGTTTGAAGCGCTGATCGACCCGGCGGGCATACCATTGGTCTATCTCCAGCATGGTGAATGCGGCATACATCGCCGGCCCAGCCCGCTCGGTCCGGCGCGGTGCGCGGCACCGATCTCTCAATCATCGCCCGGACCTCAACAGGGTTGTTTGTCGGGGGCGCGGCCGCGGGAGGTCCGCTCGCGCAACTCGCCACGAAGATAGCCGTTGCGGCCATCGCCAGTTCGATTCGAAACCGCAGGCGAGGGCGCCGTAAGAAAGGCCTTACACCAAATGAATCAACGCGGGAATGGGACTTCCTATGTCCCACTGGGCTGAGCCGGCGCCGCGCGCGGGGCGCGCGGGGCGGCGGTGAATGATTCGAACCGCAGCGCAATGACCGATCCTGAATTCTGGTGCGGAACGCACGTGGTGTGGTCGTCGAGGTTGCGCGTGGTGAACATCGGCAGCACATTGTCGCGAAACTGCTCCACGAGTTCACAGTCGCCCGTGCCGAGTTCTCGCGGCGAGCGGTCGGCAATCGACACGGGACGCCAGACGCCGTCGGCCTGCTTGGTTCCCGGGGGCGTATCGGTTCCGCTCGGTGCAAGCGTGTAGAAGGTCAAACTCGCCCGCGCGAACTCGTCAGGGCGTCCGAAGCCGTTTGCGCATGCACCGGCCTGAGATTTGGAGTCGGGCCTGGCTCCGGCGGCCGTCAACAGCAATTTGAGCTTGTCCGCAAGGCCGTCGCAGGAATACGTCGAGGTAAAGCCCATGAACACGAATGAGTATTCGTGTTTCTGCCAGACCCCGCGTTCTCGTGCCGCGGGTTCGTCGGCCGAACTCGCGCGCGAGATGAGCAGTGAACCGAACAGGGCGCAGCCGACGACGGCCGCCAATTTCCAGCATGAGTTCATGGGCGGTACTCCCCTAAGTTGTAGCGGTATTGTTGCCGCCGGCTACATAACGAGGCACACATCGGATCGGTTGACCGCGCGTTTGAAGTCCTGATGAGCTTAAGCTTCTCACCCGGGGCGCACCAGCCCCATTGAACGTTTTCGGGCGTCCAATGAAATAAAACGAAAATCCGAGCCCGCGCTCAATATAATCCGCGCTTCCTTTTCGCGGGTGCCGCTCATGTTGTTCAAGAACTTGGTTTTTCACCGTCTGCCCACAGAATGGACGTCCGCGGCGACGGATCTGGAAGGTCAGCTTGCGGGCCGCACTTTGCAGCCCTGCGGACCGTTCGAGATGTCGACCCGTGGTTGGCTGCCGGTGACGAGCGGCGGGCGCCTGCTGCATACCGTCAATCAACATCACATGATCGCGCTGGGTGAGAATCAGAAACTGCTTCCGGGCTCGATCATCCGGCAGGTCGCGCAGGAGCGCGCTGAAATGCAGGCCGAGGAACAGGGGTTCCCGGTCGGGCGCAGGCAAATGCGCGAGCTGCGCGCTCGAGTGGCGGATGAGCTGCGCGCGCGGGCGTTCACGAGACGGCGAGTCACACACGCATGGATCGATCCGCAGGGAGGTTGGTTCGCGATCGACGCCGCGGGAATCAGCCGAGCCGAGACCGTCGTCGAAACGCTGGGCGATACGCTCGGCAGCTTCGCGCCGCTTGCCATCGAGACGGAGCGCTCGCCGCATGCTGCGATGACGTCATGGCTGCTGCGCGGCGAAGCGCCGACGCGCTTTTCGATCGACGACGATTTAGAGCTGCAGACGTCCGATAAATCCAAGACAATCATCCGCTACACGCGTCATCCCCTCGACGGCAAGGAGATTCATGCGCATCTCGCCTCGGGAAAATACCCAACCCGCCTTGGGCTGACGTGGAACGATCGGGTGTCGTTCGTGCTCACCGACAAGCTGCAGGTCAAACGGCTCGAGTTTCTCGAGATGAGCAAGGATTCCGCCGCCGGGGATGACGTCGACCCGGCGGAGCAGTTCGACATTGATTTCGCCGTCATGGCCGGCGAGCTCGCGAGCCTCCTCAAGGATCTGTGGCTTGCGCTTGGCAGGGAGCCGGCCGCGGCCGCCGACTGGCCGGCGCGAAGCAAGGTCGCGTAGGCCTGCGCCAGAGGTTTTGACGGAGAAGCGGGCTTGGGCGTAGAAGGGGGCTCGGGGAGGAACGAGGTATGCGTAGCAAAGAAATCCATCTGTTGGAACGCCCGCAAGGTTTGCCCACGCCGGCGCAGTTCAAGATCGTCGAAACCGATGTTCCTGAGCCCGGCGCCGGTGAACTGTTGGTCGAAAACATATACATGTCGGTTGATCCCGCCATGCGGCCGCGCCTGGCCGGCCAAACGCCGCTGAACGAAGCGATGGGTGGGGGTGCCATCGGCCGCGTGCTCAAATCGCGCCACGCAAGCTATAAGGAAGGCGACGTCGTACAGTCGATGCAGGGATTCCGTCAGTACTTCGTCTCCGAGGGCAAGGGGCTGTCCAAACTCGATCCCGGGGGCATGCCGCTGGCGGCGCACATGAGCGTGCTCGGTCTCACGGGTCTCACGGCGTATGGCGGACTACTGGTCACTGCGTCTCTCAGGGACGGCGAGAATGTCTTCGTCTCGGCGGCTGCGGGATCGGTGGGCAGCGTGGCCGTGCAGATCGCGAAGATCAAGGGCTGCTACGTGATCGGCAGCGCCGGCTCGGATGATAAATGCCGTTGGCTGAAAGAAGAGCTCAAGCTGGACGCGGTCATCAACTACAAGAAGGATGCGCTGCGCACCGCGCTCAAGTCGGCTGCGCCGCGAGGCATCGACGTGTATTTCGACAATGTCGGCGGCGAGCATTTGAATGCGGCGCTGCCGCGCATGAATGCGCTGGGGCGCATCGCGGTATGCGGCATGATTTCCGCGTACAACAATTTCGGCGCCATTTCGGAACCGGTAACCACGCTGTCGAACATGATCTACAACCGTCTGACGATGAAGGGCTTTGTCTTTTACGAGTTCGAACCGCTGCGCGCGCAATTCCTCACCGACATGAAGCGCTGGCTCGACGAAGGACGCATCCAATACCGCAGTACCATCCTGCAGGGCATCGAACAGGCCCCGGCGGCATTGATCGGCTTGTTCAACGGCACGAATACCGGAAAGATGTTGGTGCAGCTGGCGGAGGACTCGTCCTTTCAGTCGAGCACGATGCGCGGGAAATAGAACGACACCGTCCAGTTGGGAACGTCGACGATTTCGCTGATGCGAAGATCGCCGCAGACGCTGCACAGCAAATAGGCATCGACCGCGGGCATGCCGTGCCGGCGGCCGAGGAGATCGATCATCGACCTCACGGACGCGCGCGCGGCCTGCATCAAGTCGGGGCCGATACCGGTGGTGACCTCGTACCCCATCGCGTCGAGATGGCGGGTAACCGGTCCATGGGTTCGGAAGCGCGGGTAGGCGAGCGGCTGCTGTTTCAGCAAATCGAATTGCAAGGCAACGCGCATGGGACTCTCGATGGCAGTGCCGCACACCTCGCCGTCGCCCTGCGCCGCGTGAGTATCGCCCACGGAAAACAAGGCGCCTGCGACCTCGACCGGTAGAAACAATTCGGCGCCCTGCGCAATGTCGCGGACATCCATGTTCCCGCCGACGCGGCGCGGCGGGACTATGCTGTGCAAGCCGGGTTCAGCGGGCGCGACGCCGATCGTTCCGGTAAAGGGCTTGAGCGGGACCTTCCCCCACCGGCCGAACAGCGCCGGCGCGAGGGTCGTCGGGTCGTAATGCCACAGGTGCAGCGCGGGTTCCTTGAACTCATCGGCCAGCAGCCCGAAGCCGGGAATATTCGCGGTCCAGCCCCAGCCGGAGGGAGCGAAGGACAGCAGGGTCACCTTCAGGACGTCGCCGGGCTCGGCGCCGTCGATGAACACGGGGCCCGCGACGGGGTTGATCTTCGCGAAGTCCAGCCCGGTCACATCGCCGACGGTAGACGTCTGGCCGAGCTGACCGCCCGACGCATCGGATACGGCGAATTCCAGCGACTCTCCCGGCGCGATTCGTGCGACCGGCGCGAAGCTGCGATCCCAGCCATGATGCTGCTGATGGATGGTGTGTCGGTGCGCCGCGGCCATGGCGGCATTGTACGTAATCACGAGCGCGCCGTGCACGCAAATCATCTAGACTGCGGCGGATGTCGCTAGAAGAATTCGGCTACAAAGAACAATTGAATCGCGCCCTGACGACCAAGGACCTGATCATCTACGGGATGGTCTTCATGGTGCCGATCGCCCCCTTCGCGGTATTCGGTTTCGTCTGGAATGAAGCCAAGGGCATGGTGCCGTTGGCTTACCTGGTCGGGCTCATCGGCATGTTCTTTACCGCGCTCAGCTACGCCGCCATGTCGCGGGCGTTTCCGCTCGCGGGATCCGTCTATGCGTACGCACACCGCGGACTGCACGAGATCGCGGGGTTCTTTTCCGGCTGGCTCATCCTTCTCGACTACATTCTGGTGCCGTCGCTGCTCTATCTGATCAGCGCGGTGGCATTGCGCCCGATATTCCCCGGCGTTCCGGCATGGGGCTGGCTGGTCGGGTTCATTTCATTCAATGGCGTCGTCAATGTGCTCGGCATCGGGCTCACGGCGCGCGTCAACCGCTACATGCTGGTCATGGAATTGGTGACGCTGAGTCTGTTCGTCGTCCTGGGATTGGCCGCTCTCTACGGCGGAGCGGGCGCCGGTGGACTGACCGCCAAGCCGATTTACGATCCGGGTGTGTTTTCCTGGTCGACGGTGGCCGGGGCCACATCGATCGCGGTGCTGTCCTTCCTCGGCTTCGACGGCATCTCGACGCTCGCGGAGGAAAGCCGCGGAAACCAGAATGCGGTCGGCCGCGCGACTGTGATGTCTTTGATTCTGGTCGGTGCCTTGTTCATGCTGCAAACCTGGATTGCCACCGATTTGGCGCGCGGAATGCGCTTTGCCTCTCCGGACACGGCCTTCTACGAAGTCGCGCAGCGCGCGGGCGGCTCGTGGCTGCGGCTGGTCACGATTCTGGCGACCGTGATCGCATCGGCGGCTGCGAATGCCATGGCGGCTCAGGCCGCCGTCGCACGCATCCTGTTCGCCATGGCCCGCGACGGCAAGCTGCCCGCGATCCTGGCCAGGATTCATCCCCGCTACAAGACGCCCTACGTGAGCACCCTCGCGGTCGCCCTCGTGTCGCTGCTGGTCGGACTGCTCTTTGCCGACCGTTTGGATGATCTTAGCCGCGTGGTGAACTTTGGGGCGCTGACCGGCTTCGTGCTATTGCATTTATCGGTGATCAACCATTATTTTTACCGCGGGCGCAGCCGCGATTGGCTGCGCCACGTTGTCTTTCCGCTGACGGGTTTGGCGATCATCGTCTATGTGCTCTATGAAATGGATCGTGCCGCGAAGATTCTCGGCGCCTGCTGGATTGCCATCGGTGCCGTGTACTATCTTGTGCTCACGCTCCGCTCGAAAAGGCCGGTCGCACTCGAGATCTAATTGTCGACGAACCGCCGGGCGACGCCACCATGCGCCACCCCTTGGCGGCGGCGGACACCCGCCGTTGCATGCGAAATCCGGCGCTCTGAGGCCGGACAAACGGGGCAGCGGCGCGGCAGCACCGGGTACTATCTAATGCGTCACAGAATTGCGTCACAGAATCGCCAGGTCGACGCGTATCTCTCTAGCGCAAGGACTTTCGGATGGCTAACAATCCGACGCCATGACCTTGAAGTCCTCATCAGCTGCGGCAAATCTCACCGGCGTCGCCGCCGAAGCGGCGCAGATGGCGGCCGAGGCGGGCCTCATTTACGTGTCGGATGCCGAGCCCGGCATCCGGCGTTTGCGCGCGGGTAGGGGGTTTCGATACCTCACTCCGGAGAACCGCCGGCTCGCCGCCGCCAAGGAATTGAAACGCATCGCGAGCCTCGCCATTCCGCCGGCGTATCGCGACGTCTGGATTTCCGTCAAGGCGCGCGGCCATCTGCAGGCGACCGGACGGGATGCGCGCGGCCGGAAACAATATCGCTACCATCCCGAATGGCGGCAGGTGCGCGACAGCGCCAAGTTCGATCGCATGGTGGCCTTCGGCGAGGCATTGCCCAAATTACGCCGCAAACTCAGACGTGATCTCGGATTGCCCGGCCTGCCGCGCGAAAAGGTCTTGGCGGTGGTGGTCAGCATTCTCGATGCGACGCGGGTCCGCATCGGCAATACCGAATATGCCCGCGACAACAACAGTTTCGGCCTAACGACGCTGCGCAACCGCCACGTCAGCTTCATTCGCGACGGGCGCGCGGTGCTGAATTTCCGCGGCAAAGGCGGCGTCCAACATGAAGTTCACATCAGCGACAAGCGCATCGCACAGATCGTCAGGCGCTGCCAGGAGATCCCGGGCCAGCACTTGTTTCAGTATGTGGGCGACGACGGCCAGCGCTGTCCCATCGATTCCGGTCAAGTGAACGATTACTTGCGCGACGCGATGGGCGACGACTTCACCGCGAAGGATTTTCGCACCTGGGGCGCAACTCTGCATGCCATCACCTTGCTCGCGCGCACCCCGCTGCCGGAAATCCCGAGCGAACGTGCACTGAAGAGCGAGATCGCCGAGGTGGTCAAACAAGTGGCCGCCAAACTGCGCAACACTCCCGCGGTCTGCCGCAAATCCTATATCAACCCGGCGGTATTCGACTCCTGGCGCGGAGGTCTCATTCACAAGGTCTTCAACGGCAGCTTGAGCCTTGCCGCGCCCCGCAAAGCGGAGACGCTGGTGCTCGCTTTCCTGCGCCAAGAATCCAAGTCGTCCGGCGCGCGCTAGCCGGGCGTCTCCCGCGCCATTACTTCGACAGGTAAGTCGGATTCTGCAAAAAGTGCGGGGAAGAAGCGGTTTCGCCGCCTAACGGCGCTTCCAATCGCGAATCCTTTCCCAATGATAGGCGCTCAGCTTTTCGTTGTGCACGTCTTTCACGGCATTCGCAATCGCGTGGGCGACGCACTCCCAATACGCCCGGTTGATGCGCAGAGACCCTTCTGATTGCTTGCAAACATCGATCGCGGCGGCGCGAATTCGTCCGCGATGTCTCTGCGCGGCAAGTGACACGCTGAGAAAGAGTGTTTTTCTCGTTCATCGTGCGCGTCCGTCCTTTTGAATGTACGCGTCAGGCTCACGACGCTGTCGCATACGTGACCTAGATTTCCGCCCAGCACCGAGGGGTGATTTCGGCGCAAATCCGAAACGACTCGCGTGCAATGACCCACAACATTAGAAATCACGGAGACCATATGAATATATTCCATCGTCTTGCCCTGACGAGCACCATGACTCTTTCTTTGGGATCTGTTTCTCTTGCGCAGCACTACACGGAAACCAAGCTTCAGGCCAACTCGCCGGGAGTTGCCGAGGCCACCGACCCGCAGTTGGTCAATCCCTGGGGTCTGGCGCGCACCGCCGGAAGCGCCTGGTGGGTTGCAGACAATGCGAAGGGAGTCTCTACCCTGTACAACGGGCCGGGAATGAAGCAATCCCTGGTCGTCACCATCCCACCCGCAAATCCGAATAACCCGAGCAAGCCGACCGGTAATACCGGTACTCCCACGGGCATCATCTCCAACAGCAGCACGACCGATTTCGTCCTGGCGCCGGGTGCACCGGCCGATTTCATCTTTGTCACGCTGGATGGGACGATTGCCGCATGGAATCCGAATGTCGCGTTGGCGAACGGAGCAGCACCTCCCTCAACCCATGCCGTGAGTGTGGTCAAGACCACCGACGGCTCGGTCTTCACGGGTGTTACCAGTGCCTCAATCGATGGCAAGCGGTATCTCTACGTCGCGAATCCCAGCAAAGGGCGCGTGAATGTTTACGACAACGCGTTTCATCTTGTCGACCTAGACAAAAATGACAAATACTCGGGCTCCGACAACTTCGAAGATGGCCATCACTCGACCGATGGCCGGCCATTCGAAGATCCGCAGCTGCCTGGCGATTACGTGCCCTTCAACGTCGCGACCATCGGCAACGACGTCGTCGTGACCTTTGTGCTGGATCCGCCGGGACAAAAATTTGCGACCGCGGGCCCCGGCCTTGGCTACGTGGACATCTTCAATTCTTCCGGCCGGCTTCTACGCCGCCTCGAACACGGCTCCTGGCTGAATGTGCCGTGGGGTGTGGCTCTGGCTCCGCTCGACTTTGGGCGTTTCAGCCATGATCTGCTCGTCGGACAGTTTGGGAATGCCGGAAACACCGAGTCCGCCGGCTTCATTGCCGCCTACGATATTGTGACAGGCAAGTTCGACGGACTGGTGCAGGACGCGAACGGCAGTCCGCTCGTCATCCAAGGCATCTGGTCGCTTGGCGTTGCCAATGTCAGCCCCAGCAATCTCGATCCGGACGATGCACCTCTGGCGCAGGTCTACTTCACCGCGGGCCCCAATGACCAAACCGCCGGCCTATTCGGCTATCTCACGGCAGTTCCGAAGGAACTGATCCAAGGAAGCGATCAGTAAGTCGCGACGTAGCTCGCGACAGAGCAACTCCGCGACGGAGCAGCTCCGGGCGGAGTGCAGTGGACTTTAGGTTCATCGCATTCCGCCTGCCTTTCGAGAAGGAATCCTGGGATCCTTGACACCTCTTGACGGAAGAGCGGGTGGGCTACATGCACGATGTGTGCAAGACTTTCGTTTGCCACCCAGTACACAGTTGCCACCCAGTACACAGTTGCCACCCAGTCCAATTGGCGATGTCGGAGGCAATCCTGGCGATTGCACGGCTGTTGCTGAAATTCACCATCGCCATGACGGGTGATCGACCCGTGCTGCCGGTCGGCACGCTCTCGACCCGGCCCGACCACGCGCCGGCGTTTGTATTGCAAGCACGTGAAGCTGCGCTATTTCATCCCGGCGGCTTTCCGCCACCAATTCTGCCGGTAGTGCAGCCACTGCTGCAGATTTGAGCGGGCCAACGCCCGAGAAATTCGGACATACTCCGAGGAAGACGGAATATTGGCGATGAATTCCAATGTCAAACCGTTCGGATCATCGAAGCGCAGAGAAAGAGACTCTCCGCGATCCTCGAGCATGTTCGCCACGCCGGCCGCCGCTGCGTGCAGAGAAGTGCTTGGGATGAAAGAGCGATGTATGCTCGGAGAACGCAAGCACATTTCCGTCCGCCATCTCGAAGAACGTATGACAATACCGTGAACCGTCGTCGCGGAGCGGATCCTCGAGCACAACGGTCGCGACGAGCGGTATTCCCAGAATGTCCTCGTAGAAATGGCGAGTTTCCTCGGAATCCCAACAGGCGTAGGCGTGGTGATGTATATGCGGGACCGGATCAAGGGCCGCCGTCATCTCCGCGGAACTCATATCATCCTGGCGCATTGCGTTCCTCCGGCCTTGACGGTGGCTACCAGGATATCGGTCGCACGGCGATATTCGTCATGCGTAATCTCGTGCTTGCGCATGAACTGAAGCACTGTTTGTTCGAGGTCCTCGAGGATGTTCACAGTGCGTTCAATGCTCATGCACG
>WNFQ01013589.1_pt1 | contig 11819 bp, 10 predicted proteins | sample 5400171 | NCBI WGS metagenome assembly WNFQ01 (sample SAMN13153356, study PRJNA577476) | soil metagenome | isolation source: 20 cm soil under Madrone tree | place: USA:California | collected 2016-06-14
GAACACGTTCGCCTGCTCAACGAGAGCATCTCCTTTCAACGGCGTGGCCGGATGGAACAAGCGGCGCGAAGACTGGCGCAGCGGGTCCTGAGGCTACTGGGGCGGCGCTGATGCTTTTTGCGTTTAATTTCCTCTTCTGCTATCGGGAATAAGACGCAGCGGCAGGCGGATCGCGCAATCCGAGTATTGGACAGTTGACGGCTGGAAAATCGCGCACATTTTCTAAAGATGCCAAGGGGCGCAAGAAACTCGCCGGCCCCATGTTGCGCGCCCTGCGCCCCTGCTCTCGGTGCCCCGGCTCGGCGAACACGAATCAAGGCTGTCGGCGGTCGCAAATGCCGTAACTCGGCGAATTCACCGAATCGGCGCGTCCGAGGAAGGGGCTCGATGCGGGAACCCCGACGCAATGTTTTCTGGTAAGCAGATATTTGGATAGCGTGGATCGATGACGCATTCGCCGGCACGCTCATGTTCCACCTCACCCATTGAATAGATCGAATACACGAAGGATTGGTTTTTCTCCGCGCTCGCAATCGCTGAGTAAATCAATTTCTCAGCCTCGATAAACGTGTTGTACTGGGGTCGATATCCCGTATGCAGACTATAAAATATGATATTGACTATCGACGCGATACTCCATGTCACAAAAGCCGCCGGCCAGAAGATTCGTGCGAATCGCATATTTGCTCGCAGCGCACCAGCTATCAGGAGCACCTTCAAAAAAGGCAGGGTTTGAGACGCATACAGTTCGGATGCCTTGAAGAATAGAGACGGCACCAACGAGAACAATAGTAATACGAGGGTGAGTCGGATTGGTGTTACGGCGCGCAATCCGAGTGATGGCACGTCATGTCGGCGCATTCTCGCCAATAAAGCCGGAGCATAAAGCAGCACACCGGCGACAAAGACTCCGGCGCCTACGACGCAAATGCCGATAAGCGTTTTGCTGGCTAGCACGCCGCCGGTCAGGGCGATTGAAGTAGGTACAGGCGACAGTGGCACGATAACGGAAAAGATGAAAGCGAAGATCCAGTACAGCGGGTTCTTTAACCCATAGTGCGTTCCCGGAGTGATACCGAAAGTAAAGAAATAGCCCCAGACGACCGCAACCACGAGCGCCGATTGGATGCACAGGAAAGCTGCTATGGAAGCCCATTGGCGTTTGAGTAGTAGTAGTAAGCTGCAGGTCCAGACTATTCCATAGGATGTTTCCTTTGACAGGATGCACAAGAACGCCAGCAGAAGGAGCTGTCCGCTTCTTAGCACAATAGCGTCCTTGTCCTTCGCTTCCACGTACTTGACTGCAACGAGCGCGAGTGCCAAGGAAAAAGTGTTCGCCAGTTCCTGACTGACTGTGTCGATCTGAAAATAGGTGTCGGCGGCAAGAGGAGTGCTAGCACATATCAAACTCACCCAGGCGGGCAATGCATTGTTCGGAATGACGGTACGCAGGAAGGCTAGTGTCAAAAGCGACGTTGCGACATAGTTCAGAAAAGACACTACGAGCCACAGCGAAAATCCTAATTTGGCCGAGCTCCACGCAACGAGATATTCCAGCGGTCGGACGTTGTTACGAAGCGCTTGCCGCAGACCACCGCCGAACAGCGACCCCAGCAGCGTGAAGTCGTCGCCGATGTACGAGATGTGACGTGCGAAATAGAAGTAGAGCAGCCAGAGAAAAGCTGAGACGATGGCGCAAAGGACCGCTGGTTTCACTCTCATGAATAGGAGCCCGAAGCAGCAGAAGCTACCGCAAAGTGCGCCGCATCGCAACGCTGCGCACGAATTGAATGGTCGGGCGATCGAGGAGGAAGTACGGATGCTTCTGGAGCAACAGGCGGAGCGGCGTGACGCCGACGGCCGGTTTGCGGCGGTGCGTAACGGGTTATCAGCCTCAGCGCGCGCTCCTCACCGGCACGGGGCCAGTGCGTGTGCATTCCCATGCAGTTTGTGGCAGAGCAATCCACCACAACGCACCAAAGCGATATGGTCATAAATAAAAAAGAGGCAATGTCGATGCAGCCGGCGGAACTGTCCGTGGTAATCCCAACCTTCAACGAGCGCGGGAATTTGGGCGAGCTGATCAAGCGTATCACTGCAGCTCTCGAGGGCATTCGTTGGGAAGTCATCGTTGTCGATGATGATTCTCCGGACGGCACGGCAGCCGAAGCACGGACGATGTATGGTGGCGACGCGCGCGTATCCATCCGTTCTGCGATCCATGTACGACTCCCTGGCAGCTGATGAAGCCGATCTCGTCATCGGCAGCCGTCATGCCAGCGGCGGGGGCGTGGGGCAATGGGACAGCCGCCGGCTGGTGATCAGCCATTTTGCGACCCGCTTGTCGAATTTCGTGACGCGTCGAGCAGTCGCCGACACGATGAGTCGTTTCTTCTCGCTCAAGCGGCAGGTCTTTGAAGACTGCGCCAGGGACCTCTCGAGCCTAGGATTCAAGATTCTGCTGGATATCATCGCCTCATCAAAGGATAACGTCCGCATCAAGGAGATTCCCTATACCTTCGGGACGAGGTTGTCCGGAGAAAGCAAGCTTTCCACCAACGTGGCCTTGGAGTTCCTGCTGCTGCTGGCCAACAAGCTGGTCGGCAAATATGTCCCGGTGAGATTCCTCGCGTTCGCGAGCATCGGTGCGCTAGGTATAGGCGTGCACTTCCTTGTGCTGTCCATCGTGTTCAAGGGTCTGAACGTGAGCTTCCCGGCGAGCCAGGCGATCGCCACAGGCGGCGCTGTCCTTTTCAACTATTCCATCAACAACGTTCTCACCTACTCCGGCCAATCGCTCAAGGGATCCGCCTGGCTCAAGGTTTGCTGACGTTCTATCTCATCTGCGGCGCGGGCGCAGTGGCCAATGTCGGGGTGTCGAGCTACCTGTTCGAGCACGATACGTTTTGGGCATTGGCGGCCCTTTCTGGCATCGCCATGAGCGCGGTGTGGAACTACGCCGTGTCGGCGCGCTACACGTGGAAGGTGACTTAGTGAGTCTGCTTCGCATTACTTCGAGCCGCATTCAGCCGTAGTGATGGGCAGAATTTCGAAGCTCGAAGTGTGGACGTGGGCGTAATATGCGCCACTCTAATGGCGGTAACCTTCTGGCCAAGCAACTTTTATAGTTGCAAATTTGCTCGAAAGATTCTGCGTGTGTTCCTCAGTCCATCTGGGTTTTTTTCTACTCGTCAAGCTCTACGCTGGCACAGGTCTGGAGTCCCAACCGTACGGCTGCCGCTGAAGGCCCACACGCCGGAGAATCCGGCCCGCGACTGTATAGCTCCACGCAACCCGTTCTTGTCGGACAGTGGGCGTTTTTCGAACTCATGATCAAGCCTACAGCCGACTTTACTGCGGCCGTCAAGGTCTGGATAAACGGCCAGGTTCTTTTCGATCAGTCGCTCGTCAAGATGAGATACCCTGACGTGGGCCAAGGCGGTTGGATGTATGTTCAACACACTGCCTACGGCGGAGCCCTGACCCTACTTGACCTGAGTCGATTTCTTGTAGCGGTTATAGAACTCGCGCGCACTACTTGGCTGTTCAACTCGCGCCTGCACCGCAGCGATTCCGCCGCGGCGATCCGGAACGCGTGCCGAGGGCCGGACGAGTATGAGCACGCAGTCCGTGTCCCTTCTCACTCGCCGTACTGCGGTGGGGTTTAAGAGGTTAACTGGGGCCACTTCGACGAGGGACCGTATACAGCACATAGCCGATAAACATTTCGTCCCAGCTTTGTGGTCCGTAACGTACCTCCTTTGAAGGATCGGGATTCGTGGGGTTCAATCGGGAATTATCAAAAGCACCTCTTACCAAGAGCTCGGTCTTGGCCGGGATCAGTTTAGGTGTACGCAGGTTGTAAAGACTTTGCCAATTGAAATGGAACCTGGGAATCGACAGCAGCATCTCGCTGCGGCCGTCGGGGTAGTGTGCCTCGTAGCTGACGTGGCTGCCGCGTAGATGCATGTGCGGTAAGAAAGAATACAACACCGCGTCCTGGTCAAACACAAACTTGGCTTCAACGGGATAATCCTCAGCATACGGCGGTATGCGAAAGTCCCTGGTCCAGGCACTGGCTACAACAAGTTCACGCGACGGCGGGCGCTTGTGCAAATAGATGGCGAGCCTGGGCCTGTCGGTCGTAGCATAACCCACCGCAGTGTAATGCAACTGGAACTTGAGCACCGTCCCCTTCGGCAGAAATCGCCCGCTGTCTCCCGGGAATGGCTCGACGGGAAATCCCGCGATATATGCCGCGAAAAACGATTCCTCCAACTCCGGATGAAATCCAACAAAAGCCAAGCCGTGGTGCATCACTGCACGGTTACTCGGCCTGAGGTGTACCGCACCCACCCACACATCCCGGTCGAAAGGCAAAGGGATATCGATATAACGATAATCGATAACACCAGACGCCGGAATCTGCTGCTCAGGAACATCGATCACCAGGTCCGGCTCTCCCAGAGGCCACTCTGGAACGCTTTGCGCTTTGCGCTCCGAAAGGGGATCCGGCCCCTCGCCGCGCGGCGCGCTGGCATCGATCCAGTGGACGAGCGTACGTATCTGCTCCACGCTCAAGGAGCGATCGTTGGAAAAACTGCCGATGGCTGGATCGGCGTGCCAGGGCGGCATGCGTCGATTCATGAGCACCTCGCGCATCATGGCAGACCATCCCTTGACCCTATCGTAGCTATCCATCGCCCAGGGAGCGATGCCGCCGGCCTGATGGCAGGACACGCATTTTTCCCTCAGTATGGGCGCCACCTGCTTCGCATAAGAAACATCCTTTTTCTGATTATGCAGACTGACGCGACACCCTATGGTGGGCGGCGATGCCAGACCTATCGCTCGACCCTCGAGCAGGTCTGTAATGGCGTCGCGCAGATAATGTTGCCGGGCCGCGGGCTTTGCTATCTCATAGTAGAGCCGATCATCCACCGGCCCACGGTAGACGACCTGCCAAGTTCGGGTGTCGATCAGTAGCGCGTCGCCGGTGCGATCGATGCCCAGACTTTCGGCGACCAGCTGGGTCCGGTCCCTCAGGATCGGCATATCGATCCCGTATCGAGTGGCATCTCTTTGCAGGGTCTTCCTGTCATCCTGTGGATTGGCATCGATCATCAGGAAGCTGACGCTCCGATTGGCGGCCTGCTCCTGCAACTTCATCAGGATGCCATAGCTCCAATTGGCGAACCGCGCCCGCAGCTTCATCAGAAAGCCATCGCTCCGATTGGCGGACTGCTTCCGCAACTCCATCAGAAAGCCATCGCTCCGGTCGGCGAATTGGTCCCGCAATTGGTTCAGCGCCGGGATACTGTCGCGCGCAATGTTGCAGTCCGACCCATAAACGAACAGGACGACGGCACGTGAATTGACGTAACGATAGAGCTGATGATTCTTCCCTTCGTGATCGAGCAAAGCAAAATCGCCCACGAAGGCCATCCCGTCGCGCCCCATCGCAAGCGGCGTCGCAGCCGGGTGCAAGGTCAATTGCAGGACATATACGATGGCGGCAAAAAGGCTGAGGGCGACCGCGACGGAAACCGCCAGCGTCAGCAGGCGGAATTTTCTTTGCTCTTTCGTCATGTCAAATCAGGTGCCCGTTCTGCACTCTCGATGTTGCGCGACGCAGCGGAGCGTTGCCGTGTGTGAGCCCAATCTCTGACCCATTCCCGCCCCGGCTTTTCGATCCAGCGGTAAGTGAAATATGAAACGGCGATGACCATCGCCAAGAAGACCGGGTAAGCGATATCGCCATGCCAGAGCTGGGTCCCTAATGCGTCAAAATACTGCCCGTTGATCTCGCGAGGTGTAAAAGGGTCGACGTGCCACAACTTTTCGAGCGCTCTGCCGGCGTCGAACATTCTTCTCGCAATGAAGAAGTGCGTCATGTAGATGGAATACGAGACGGTCCCCAAGAAAACCAGCGGTCGCAATCGGAGGAACGCACTGGCGGTTCCCGCTTCAAACGCAAAGACCAGCACCACCAGTCCGAATACATAGGGCGCCGCGACAGATAGGAGAGTGGTGCCGGACGCGCTTACGAACGCGACAATCAATCCGATTGCGCCCCATTCGGCAATCGTTCCGGACAGCCACCTTTTGAGCTTGTCGTTCCATCGTCTATAGACGTTCCAGGACACCACCCCGGCAGCAAATCCGTAGACGCACCGGATAATGCCCCAGTCGTATTCCGTAGCCATGTTGTGCTCACTCAATGTCGCGACCAATACCGGACCCCCAATCATGGCGACGAGCAGAGCGATCCGCCCATGCTTGCGAAGCCCGACTAAGCACGCAGCGAAGATGACATAGGTGTAGAACTCTGTGCTGATGCTCCAGCTTTGCGCATTCCACGTGAAGAAATCGTATAGGTGCAAGCTGTGGATGAGCAGCAGATTGGCAAGAATGGTATCCGGCGCTTCCTGGGGAGTGCTGAACGGTGCTGGTGCTGCCTGGGTGATCGACGAAAGTGCCGGGACCAAGATCGGCAGCAGTTTGACGGCGACACCGACCGCCAACATGGTGAAATGAAGCGGATACAGCCGCCCCAGTCGCAACAAGAGAAACCGCCCGACTCCGAAGCCATCGAGCAATCGCTGCTGGTAGTTCGCGGCAATGACAAAGCCGCTCAGCACAAAAAAGAAATCGACGAACAGCCAGGAGTTGCTCAGGAACGGCACTCCGTGCAGATGGCTGTGGACCAGGTGGCTGTAGGCTTCGAGATGGAATAGAGCCACCAGGCATGCGGCGATGCCGCGCCAACTATCCAATACTACGAATCGTTCCATGTCTACCCCTACCGCGCTGGCGCGTTCCGCATCACTAGTGCGGCCAAAGCCGAGCCCCCCGACCTCCTTGTCACCCGCCGTATTGCCACGGCGTCTCCGCCATCGTCAATGGTCGAACCTCCGCGCGGGATTCCGCTTCCACCACCCGCAGGATCACCACGGCGTGATCTCCTTCGGTATCGACAATCCGTTCAACCTGGCATTCAACGTGCGCGGGCAGACTGGCCAATATCGGCGCAGCGGTCCTGCCCTCCGCAAACGGCTCTCCGTTGATCGTCGTGCAGTTCGCACGGGTCGGGAAGAAAAACCTGCGGGCGATTTCATGCTGCCCGTCTGCCACGATGTGTAGCGCGGCAATCCGGCTCTCCGCCAGGCATTTGAACACGTTGCTTTCCCTGCGCACCGCCGCCACGATCAGCGGCGGCTTGAAGGATACTTGCGAGACCCAGGAGACCGTCGCCGCGCCGTAGCGATCTTCGCTCCGCGAGGTTAGAACGTACACGCCGTTCGAAAGCATGCGCAGCGTCTTCTGCCTGACTTTCGCATCCATCTCCGTTACCCCGGCTGAGCCTCGCAATCCGCTTGCCGATGCGATCTTTCAGCCCAATGCCGCCGCTCATCCCCAAGCTCCCTGTGCTCGCTGGCCAGCAGATCGAACATCAGGCGATCGTAGGGGCGGCCGTCGATGTAATGACATTGACGCTGCCTGCCGATGAAGCGGAAGCCGAGGCGTTCTATGATCCGCAGCGACTGGTTATGGCCCACGGCCCAGGTATTGATCGCATGCAGGCCCAGATCGCGGAACCCCAGGGTCAGGAACTTTGAACCGGCGACCGTCGAATATCCCCGGTTGCGGAAGGATTTCTCCCCGACCGCTCCCCAGAACATCGCGGTTTTGAAGGTCTTGAGCAGCGCCGGGGTGATGATTTGCCTTCCGTTGCCGAAGTCCAGCCACTGGTGGTTCTCCTTGCGGGCAAGCCAGCCCGCCACCAGCTCAAGAAGCTCGGGCGTGTCGAGTGGGTATAGCTTCATGTCGCTCCATCGCAGGATAGGAAGCGGTTGTTGACGGTCATGCTGCGATCGCAAGGTGGCACATAGTCCGGTCGGATCAGCACCGGGTCCAGCTGCGCAGACACGAGGTCAAATGCCGTCCTGTACAGTGCACGCTTGGATGAAGTCCGATGAAAACGCTGTATCTGGTCGCCGGCGCGCGCCCTAATTTCATGAAAATCGCCCCGCTCGTCCGCGCGCTGCGGGCGGACGGCGCAAACCTGGGCTTCAAGATCATCCATACCGGCCAGCACTACGACCACGAACTGAACGAAGTGTTCTTCGACGAACTGGGCATTCCGGCGCCGGACGTACTGCTGGGCGCGGGCAGCGGCTCACACGCTCGGCAGACCGCGAAGATCATGGTCAGCTTCGAGGAAACCTGCCAGAAGCGGCGACCGGACTGCGTCCTCGTTGTCGGGGACGTCAATTCGACCCTGGCCTGTGCGATCGTCGCCAAGAAGCTCTGCATACCGGTTGCCCATGTCGAAGCCGGGCTGCGCAGCGGCGACATGGCCATGCCCGAGGAAGTGAATCGAATCGTGACCGATGCGATCGCCGACTTTCTTTTCGTCACGGAGCCGAGCGGGGTCAGGAACCTGCTGAAGGAGGGAAAGCCGGCCGCGCGCATCCATCATGTCGGTCACGTGATGGTTGACAATCTGCTGTACCAGCGTGACAAGCTTGCGCTCACCGATACCTCCACATTCGAGTCCTCGGAACTGAAGCTACGGCTCGGCGCCTACGGCGCGGTGACCCTGCACCGCCCGTCCAATGTGGACACCCGTGATGCGCTCGAGCGGATCGGCACCATGTTGCGGAAGGTAGCGCAAAGGATTCCGCTGGTGTTTCCGGCGCATCCCCGGACGCGTGGCAATCTCGATAAGTCCGGCATCTCGCTGGGGGACCGGGTGGTGCTGACCGGCCCCCTGCCCTACATGGACTTCCTTAACCTCTGGAAGGACGCAAAGTTCGTGCTGACCGACAGCGGCGGGCTGCAGGAGGAAACGACGGCACTGGGCGTGCCGTGCATCACGGTGCGCGAGAACACCGAGCGGCCGATCACGGTCGAGCAAGGCACCAACGTGGTTGCCGGCACGGACCCTGAGAAAGTGAGCAGCGAGGCATTCAAGATATTGGACAGGCGGGGCAAGCCGGGACAGCGGCCAAGATTGTGGGATGGCAAGGCCGCAGAGCGTATCGTAGCGATTCTGGCGCGGGAGCTGGCATGAACAGCCGCGTTGAGATCATGGGCTGCTTCATTGACAACCTGTCGATGGAGCAGACGCTGCAGAAGATCGAGAGCTTCATCCAGTCCAGCCAGCCTCATCAGCACGTGGTGGTTAACGTCGACAAGGTCGTCAAGGCGAGCAAGGACCCGGGGTTGCGCAGGATCATCAACGAGTGCGCATTGGTGAACGTTGACGGCATGCCTGTGGTGTGGGCCTCGCGCCTGCTCGGAAAATCCCTGAAGGAGCGGGTGGCGGGGGTGGACCTCTTCGAAGCCCTGGTGGAGCGCTCCGCGGAAAAAGGCTGGCGCGTGTACTTTCTCGGCGCCCGCGAAGAAGTCGTGCGGGCCGTGAACGACCTCTACGCGAGGAAATTGCCGCGATTGCGGGTCGCGGGATATCGTGACGGCTACTGGAATCCGGAAGAGGAGGCCGGGGTCGTAAAGCTGATTGCCGACAGCCGGCCGCAGCTGCTGTTCGTCGCCATCAGCTCACCGAAAAAGGAGCAGTTTCTCAACCGCTACCAGGCCGAAATGAAAGTCCCGTTCGCCATGGGAGTCGGGGGAGCCTTCGACGTGGTGGTCGGCAAGGTGAAGCGCGCGCCGGTGTGGATGCAGAAGTGGAGCCTGGAGTGGTTCTACCGCTTCCTGCAGGAGCCGAGGAGGATGTTCAGGCGCTACCTCATCGATGACATGTACTTTTTCTGGCTTCTGTTGAAGGAATTGTTCAGAAAGCTGGGACGATGGGGTTAACCCGACCGGAACGGTGACCAGTGATCCGGCCGTTACGCAATCTTGGGCTGCGCCTGTGCTCGACCCGCTACGATCAGATTACACGCTGCAGGAACTGTGAGTAGAGGTCCCCCCGGCGTCCCCACAGATATCCCAGGAGCCGGCGGTGGAGGAAGGAGGAAGCTTCGCGGGTGAAGATCTTCGAGGAATAAAGCGCTCCGAGCTTCTTGAGGCGACGAAAGGGGCGCTCGGGCGGGTTGAGGGTCATACGGCCGGACACGCCAAGGGTGGGAAGTCCCCAGCGGTAAGCGAATGTGTACCACATTGCCTGCGAAGAGAGGCACACCATGCAGTCGCGTCGCCCGAGGGAAATTTCGCGCGCTCCGCGCCTAACATCCACTTCCAACGCCCGCTCGAGGTCCTCCAGGTAAAACGTTACCGGGGGAATCCAGCGGAGTAGGACGTCGTGGTAGCGGCGACGCATGTCCTGGAGACGCTTCTCTACCGTGGCCAGGATCTTTTCCTTCGCCACCGCATCGTGGGTCCTGATGGGAAGATCCTTGATCCGCCCTGAATCCTTCCGGTACGCTTCGATCGCCCTCTGCGTCCCCAAGAACGGACCGCTCAGATCCCACGTGTCTCCCGGGTACATTACCACCAGCCGGGACGGATCCACTCGCTCCGCCACATCATCGATGGTGCTCGCCTGAAGGTTCATGTGGGCGTTGTCTTGGTGGGAGAAGCGGATGAAGCTCGCGAAGGGAATGAAGTAGCAGGGCCTGAGAGTTTCGATGTCCTGCATGAACTTGCGCATCACGCATTGGCGCGACTGCTCTTTTCGATTGATGTCGTTAGCGTTCCCAGACCAGCCGGCGATGGAGAATTGCTCAAGCAGGACGTCGACTGCGCCCAGGTCGCGAGACATGGAGCGCATGGTGGCGACGGGGAGGTCGCAATCGTTCACATTGAGCACGACTTTGCTCTCCGCCCGCACAGCGAGGCTGGAATCCAGGTGCCCGACCTGGCGACAATAGATTTCCACTTCCGGGGCGAGAGGGAAAAACCTGGCCCGGGGAAGTTCAATGACCTCCTTGAATCGGAGGGACGCGAGGATCTTTATGATTTCGTCCGAATAATAATCCTGGAAGAGCACGGTGATGCGCGACCTGAGGTCCTCCCGGATACTCCTGAGGGTGGGAATGCTCAGATGGTCGGGGTGTTCGTGGGAGATCCAGATGTGGGTGACCTCCGCAAGGTCCTGTTCGGAGAGGACGGGCTCCGGGTGCAGCGTCCAGCTCTCGTTGAAGACCTCTCCCCGAAACCAGGGATCCGTGAGGAGATGGACCTGCCCCGTCTTCACCAAGATCGAGGCATGGCCGACGAACGAGATCCTCATCGGGAAGAGCACTCCGTGTCCAAGTCGGGGGCCTCTAGGGCATCCGGATCTCAGGCCTGCTCATGCATGGCCAACTGGTAGGCATGGTCTAGCACTTGAACCACCGTTCGCTCCGTGAAACGCTCGGCGATCCGCGCCTGCGCGGCAGCAGCCATGCGAGCGAGCAAGTCACGGTCGGCAGCAAGACAGATCATGCGGTCGGCCAGCATTGCAGCGTCACCCGCGGGAATGATGAAGGCGCATTCGCCGTCCGCACCCACGACCTCCGGGACTGCACCTACCGGCGTTACGATGGCGGCACAACCGAGTGCCATGGCCTCGAGCAGCATGTTGGGAAAACCCTCGCTGCTGGAAATCTGGAGGAAAACCTCAGAACGGCGAAGCGTCGTCAGCGCCTCGTCGTAGGAAAGGAAGTCGAGCATCCGGACGTGACGGTCGAGTCCGGTGCGCCTAATTTCATCGCGCAGGGGTTTAGTGACAGCCATTAAAGTAATTTCGGCCCTTACGCCACGCCCGACCAGCTCCCGAACCGCGTCCAGCAGCACATAGGTACCCTTCAGCTGCGGTGCCTCGCCGCAGCACAGAAGAAAGCGCGGCACCGCGGGCATCGGGAACGCAC
>WNFQ01022400.1_pt1 | contig 11819 bp, 12 predicted proteins | sample 5400171 | NCBI WGS metagenome assembly WNFQ01 (sample SAMN13153356, study PRJNA577476) | soil metagenome | isolation source: 20 cm soil under Madrone tree | place: USA:California | collected 2016-06-14
TTTCCATTCGGACCAGTCGAAACGTCCGAGCTTGCGTTGCTCGGCGCGCTCGCGGATTCGCCGAATGGCAGCCCGGGCCACTTCGCGGCTGCGGACCGGCTGTGCGGGCACAAGCCGAGCAACCTCCTTCCCGTGACGGGTGATGGTGACCTCTTCGCCCTGCTCCACTAGGTCAAGCAGCTGGCCGAGCTTGTTCTTCGCCTCGAAGGCACCAACCAAGCGCATAAAAACTCTCCTAAATGCAAGCTAGATTAAGCTAGCTTGATCATCCGAGAAAGGCAAGAGCCGCCCCTGTCTTACGCTGACCCGAAAGCAAAGTTTGGGACGAACGAGCCGAGATGGGATTAGTTGCTCGGTCCAGCGGCAGCCCAGGCGCGACCGATGACTTGACCGGCATCCCTCAACCGCTTTCAAATGCTGCGCCGTTGGAGCGGGCATTGGAAATATCAGCGACTAAAAAATCTGCTCGTTGTCGGGGCGTCGAATACCTACAGAACGCTTTCCACATCGGTCTTCGAGAAATCATTGCCGACGTACAACAGGCGACAGTCATGCGCCTTGGCGACTTCATAAGCGAAACAATCGCCGAAATTCAGCCCTGCCGGATGGACGCCCTTCCCCCAGTTTTCATAGGCGGCAGCGATCCGCCGCGCGGAGGCCGCCGTTACAGTGACGACGTCGAAGCCAAGGCCGTCGATCAATTTCGCCATCTCCTCTGCGACCTTGCGCCGAGCCGCGACGATCAGAGCTTCCGCCACGGTACCGGCCGAAATTAGAACTACCGGCTCGGTTTCTAGCATTGCCATGCAGACGTCGGCGTCCGCCTCGCCGAGAACGATGGCCATGAGCGCGGAGGTGTCGACCGCAATCATGTGGTCGCGTCAATCACTCGGGCAGACCGTCTTCGCCGTACAGGAAGTCTTGGCTTCTGGCGGCGCTGGGCCCCGGTGTGGCGCGAGCGCCGCCGGACTTCCGGACCGCCTCAAGTAGCTCCCTGCGGGCCTTGGGGTCCTGCATCGACCGAACGGGAACAAGGCGCACGGCTGGCTGGCCGTGGCGAGTGAGGATGATCTCGTCCCCCGCTTCCGCCCGTCTGACCAGGTCCGTCAGCTGGCCCTTTGCCTCGGTTACGGAAATATGCACTGGATCACCTGCTCTTGACTTGCCAAACCGTTCCTTTGGGAAATGGACCACTAGATGGTCCATGTCAAGGTGACGTAGGGATCTGGCAGATCAATTGGGGGCAGCGGGCCGCCCGCGCTCGGGAGGACAAGGTGACGGACGCCGGCGCGGACACGTTCCCGAAATTGCTGGGGCGCAATGCCGCGCGTTTTCCCGGCCGTCCGGCAATGCGCCACAAGGATTTCGGGATCTGGCAGACCTGGACCTGGGCACACATGCTGGCCGAGGTGCGCGCTTACGCGGCCGGCCTGTCCCGCCTCGGCCTCATGCGCGGCGATCGCATCGCCATCATCGGCGGCAATCGGCCGAGACTCTACTGGTCCATCATGGCGGCCCAGATGCTCGGGGCGATCCCGGTGCCCGTCTACGCCGATGCGGTCGCGGAGGAGCTTGCATTCGTGCTCGCCCACGCAGATGTGCGCTTTGCCGCCGTGCAGGACCAGGAGCAGGTCGACAAGCTCTCGTCAGTGTCCGAACGCCTGCCGGCCATCGCCCACATCCTCTACGACGAACCGCGCGGGCTGCGCGACTATGATCACGCGAGGCTGCACGCAATCGAGCGCGTGATCCATGACGGCCACGCCGCACTTGCGGCGGATGCTGCGCTCGGCCGCAAGCTGGACGGCGAGATTGCGGCCGGCAAGGGCTCCGACGTTTCGATCGGTCGCGTTCGATCGGCTTGACGAAAACGACGCCACGCTTGCCCATCTGCCGCTCGCCTGGGTGGGCGATCATTATCTCAACTACACGCAGGGAATGGTGGCGGGCTTCTGCCTGTCGTGTCCGGAGACGAGCGACACCGCGCTCGCCGACGTCCGGGAGATCGGCCCGACCTTCTTCTTCGCGCCGCCGCGCGTGTTCGAAGATATGCTGACCCGCGTCACCATCCGCATGGAGGATGCCGGCCGCCTCAAGCGCGCGCTGTTTGGGTACTTCATCGGCGTCGCACGCCGCTACGGCGAGAAACTCCTCGACCGACGGGCCGTGCCGGTCTTCGGCCGGCTGCTCTATGCGATCGGCAAGATCGTGATCTACGCGCCGCTGATGAACGTGCTCGGCCTATCCCGGGTGCGCGTCGCCTACACGGCCGGCGAGGCGATCGGTCCCGAGTTATTTTCGTTCTACCGCTCGCTCGGCCTCAACCTGAAACAGCTCTACGGCCAGACCGAGGCGTTCCTCTATGTCACGGCGCAGCCTGATGGGCAGATCTTCTCCGACACCGTGGGCCCCGCGGTCCCCAACGTGGCGCTGCGGATCGCCGACAATGGCGAGGTGGAGTTCAGGTCGCCGGGGATGTTCGTTGGGTATTTCCGGGATGACGCCAAGACCGTTGCGGCGCTGACGCCTGACGGCTTCGTCAAGACCGGCGATGCCGGGTTTGTCGATCCAGCCACCGGGCATTTGAAAATCGTCGATCGGGCAAAGGATGTCGGGCGGCTCGCGGACGGCACGCTGTTCGCGCCAAAATACATTGAGAACAAGCTCAAGTTCTTTCCCAATATCCGCGAAGCGGTCGCGTTCGGGGACGGCCGTCCGTTCGCGGCCGTCATGCTCAATATCGACCTTGCGGCGGTCAGCGACTGGGCCGAGCGCAATGCGATCGCCTATGGGTCCTACCAGGAGCTCGCGGCCCATCCGCGTGTCTACGACATGCTGGCGCAGCATGTCGCCGAGGTGAACCGCTCGCTTGCGGCCGAGAAGGTGATGGCCGGCGCACAGATCAGGCGCTTCCTGGTGTTGCCCAAGGAGCTTGATCCCGACGACGGCGAACTCACCCGCACCCAGAAGGTTCGGCGCAGCTTCGTCGCCGAGCGCTACGCGCCGTTGGTGACGGCGCTCTATGACGGCGCGGCGGAAGCCACCATCGCAACCGAGGTCACGTTCGAAGACGGCCGCCGCGGCGCTATCGCGGCGGGCGTCAAGATTCGGGACGTGACGGCGCCAGCGGAGGTGGTGGCGCACGGGAAAGCCGCATGAGCGGGCCGGCGGAAACTTCTTCGCCCTTTGTCCGCAGGGTAAGCACCTTCGACCACCCTCCCCTGAAGGGGGAGGGTCGGACTGCCGAAGGCAGTCCGGGGTGGGGTGGCGGCGGGCCAGCAGATGACGGCGACGCCGCGAATGCTGAAGCGCTGTCACCCCCTCCCGGCCCGCTGGCGCGGGCCGACCTCCCCCCTCCAGGGGGAGGTGGGTTGCTCCTCTCCGTCGAAAACGTCTCCCTCTCGTTCGGCGGCGTCAGGGCGTTGACGGACGTGTCCTTCGCTATCGCGGCCGGCGAAATCCGCGCCATCATCGGCCCCAACGGCGCCGGCAAGACCTCGATGCTCAACGTCATCAACGGGTTCTATCATCCGCAGCAAGGGCGCATCACGTTCAAGGGCCGCACCCGCACGGCGATGCGGCCCTACGAGGCGGCGAGCGGCGGGATCGCCCGCACGTTCCAGAATGTCGCCCTGTTCCGCGGCATGTCGGTGCTCGACAACATCATGGCGGGGCGCACGCTGCGCATGAGCAGCGGATTTTTCTGGCAGATGCTGCGGTTCGGTCCGGCGCTCGATGAGGAAGTTGAGCACCGGCGCAAGGTCGAGGACATCATCGATTTCCTGGAAATCCCCCACATTCGTAAGATCCCGGTCGGCCGGCTCCCCTATGGCCTCCAGAAGCGCGTCGAACTCGCCCGCGCCCTCGCCATGGAGCCGGACCTGTTGCTGCTCGACGAACCCATGGCGGGCATGAACCTCGAGGAGAAGGAGGACATGTCGCGCTACATCCTCGAAATCAATCGGGAGTTCGGCACCACGATTGCATTGATCGAGCACGACATGGGCGTGGTCATGGACCTGTCCGACCGCGTCGTCGTGCTCGACTACGGCCGCAAGATCGCCGACGGCGCTCCGGAAGAGGTCAAACGCGACACCAGGGTCATCGACGCCTATCTTGGCGTCGCGCGGTGAGGGTGATCATGCAGACAATTGCTTATGGCGCGGCGCTTTCTTCTCCCTCTCCCCGCTTGCGGGGAGAGGGTCGGGGTGAGGGGGCCTCTCCACAAGCTCAGACTCGCGGAGAGGCCCCCTCACCCGGCGCGCAACAGCGCGCCGACCTCTCCCCGCAAGCGGGGAGAGGTGGAGGCGATCCCTGAATGGACCTCCTCTACAAAATCTTCATCGATCCCTTCCTGCAGATGGCGACAACGCCCGACCTGCTGGTCCAGACGCTGTGGGAAGGCCTCGTCGCCGGCGTGCTCTATGCGCTGATCGCGCTCGGCTATGTGCTGATCTACAAGGCCTCGGGCGTGTTCAATTTCGCTCAAGGGATCATGGTGGTGTTCGCGGCGCTCACCCTTGTGGGCCTGCACGAATTGGGCATACCGGCTTTCGTCGCGCTTATCCTTGCGCTCGGCGTGATGCTGGCGCTTGCGGTCGCGGTCGAGCGCGTGGTGCTGCGCCCCCTCGTCAACCAGCCCGAGATCATCCTGTTCATGGCGACCTTTGGGCTGACCTCCTTCCTCATCGGGTTCGGCGAGTTCGTGTTCGGCGGCGAGCCCAAAGTGATGATTACCGACGAACTCCATCTTCCCGGCGGCGCCATCGATTTCCAAATGCTGGGCGGCTTGGTGTCGCTGCAGAAGATCGACGTCGCGGCTGCCGTCATTGCGTCCCTGATGGTGATCGGCCTCGCGGTGTTCTTCCAGAGCACGCGGATCGGACGCGCTTTGCGGGCGGTCGCCGATAGTCACAAGGCCGCGCTTTCGGTCGGAATTTCGCTGGAGCAGATTTGGGTTGTCGTGTGGTTCGCGGCCGGCATCGTGGCGCTCACCACCGGCGTCATGTGGGGCGCGCGTTCCAACGTCTCCTTCGCGCTCGAAATCGTCGCGCTCAAAGCCCTGCCGGTGCTCGTGCTCGGTGGTTTCACCTCGGTTCCGGGTGCTATCGTCGGCGGCGTCATCATCGGGGTGAGCGAGAAGCTCGGCGAGTTCTACTGGGGGCCGCTCTTCGGCGGCGGCATCGAGAGCTGGCTCGCTTATGTGATTGCCCTGGTTTTCCTGTTGTTTCGGCCGCAAGGCCTGTTCGGCGAAAAAATCATTGAGCGGGTCTGACATGCTCTACCGCGAAACCGGACAATTCAAGACAAGCTATGCGGCTGATGCGGCGGTGTTCCCGATTCTGCAGGACCGCATCGGTATCGCGGCCATCCTGGCATTGGCGTTCCTTGCCGTACCGTTGACCCTTTCGGACTTTTGGATCAGCGCCGTGCTGATCCCCATTCTGGTGTTTTCGCTCGCCGCCATCGGACTCAATCTGCTTACCGGCTATGCCGGACAGATTTCGCTCGGCACCGGGGCGTTCATGGGGGTCGGCGCCTATGCGTGCTACAAGCTCACCACGATCTTTCCGGAGGTGAACATCATTCTCCTGATTGTCGCGTCGGGCCTCGCGGCGGCCGCGCTCGGCACATTATTCGGGCTGCCGTCGCTTCGCATCAAGGGATTCTACCTCGCCGTCGCGACCCTGGCGGCGCAGTTCTTCCTGTCGTGGTGCTTCGTGCGGGTGCCCTGGCTCTACAACTACAACGTCTCGGGAGCGATCGAAGTACCGACCCGCACCATGCTGGGCGTCCCGGTCACCGGGCCCAACGCCACGCCAGTGACGCGCTATCTCCTCGTGCTGGCGATTGTCGTCGGCATGACGTGGGTGGCGTCGAACCTCGTCCGCGGCCGCATCGGCCGCATGTGGATGGCGGTGCGCGACATGGACATCGCGGCGGAGCTGATCGGCATCCGGCTGTTCCGCACCAAGCTTATCGCCTTCGCGGTGTCGTCCTTCTACTGCGGCGTCGCCGGCGCCATGATGGTATTCCTGTGGTTCGGCGCCGCGGAGGCCGACAGCTTCAATATCGATCTGTCGTTTCGCGTCCTGTTCATGGTGATCATCGGCGGCCTTGGCAGCCTGATCGGTTCGTTTTTCGGCGCCGCCCTGATCTGGGGTCTGCCGATCGTGCTGCGCAGCCTGCCCGACGCCCTCGGTGTGCCGATTCGCGCTGCAACCGTCGAACACATTCAATTGATGATCGTTGGCGCCTTGATCATCTTCTTCCTCGCGGTCGAGCCGAGCGGCCTCGCCCGGCTGTGGCAAATCGGCAAGCAGAAGCTCAGGGTGTGGCCATTTCCGTATTAAACGGGCAATATTCATTGAGGACAGCATCTACATTCCTCTGCTCACCTATCGCACCGGACCATTCGCTGGCTCCGGCATTCCGATCGCCAACGGCTTGCACGATTATCTGAGCATGCTCAATGAGCGTGACGGCGGCATCGGGGGCGTCAAGCTCAATATCGAGGAATGCGAGACCGGATACGATACCAAGAAGGGCGTCGAGTGCTACGAAGCCGTCAAGGCAAAGAAGCCGGTGATCATGAACCCGTGGTCGACCGGCACGACGCTGCAGCTCATCCCCAAGGCGTCGGTCGACAAGATCCCGATCCTGTCGATGGCTTATGGCTTGTCGGCCTCCGCTGTCGGCAATGATTTTCCCTGGGTCTTCAATCCGCCGGCGACCTATTGGGACGGCCTGTCGATGATCTTCAAGTATATCGGCGGCAAGGAGGGCGGGTTAGAGAAGCTCAAGGGCAAGACCGTCGGTTTCATCTTTTTCGAAGGCGGCTACGGCCGCGAACCGATCCCGCTGCTGGAACAGTTCGCGAAGGACTACGGCTTCGAGGTCAAGATGTATCCGGTCACGGTGCAGGAGATGCAAACCCAGTCCGCGCAATGGCTTGGCGTACGGCGCGACCGGCCCGCCTGGATCATCATGTGGGGCTGGGGCGCCATGAACCCGACGGCGGTCAAGGAAGCCGCGAAGATCAACTACCCGATGGACCATCTCGTCAGCGTGTGGTGGGGCGGCAGCGAGGACGATGCCCGGCCCGCCGGGCCCGGCGCCAAGGGATACATAACGCTCAACTTCTCGGCCGTCGGCGCCAACTTCGCAGCGATCCGGGATATCCAGAAATACGTCGTCGACAAAGGTGAGAGCCAGGTCGCCGCCAAGGACAAGGTGGGCGAATCCCATTACAACAAGGGCGTCTACAATTCCGTCCTGATCGCGGAATCGATCCGCAATGCCCAGAAGCTCACCGGCCGGAAAGTCGTGAGCGGCGAGGACGTGCGACGCGGATTGGAAACGCTCGATATCAATCCCGCGCGATGGGCGCAACTCGGCCTGCCGGAATTCGGCGCGCCGCTGAAAGTATCCTGCACCGACCATAACGGCCACCAGGCCACCTACCTGCAGCAATGGGACGGCCGCAAGTGGGTGAAGGTCTCCGATTGGGTTGCGCCGATGACGGACCGCGTGCAGCCTTTGCTGGATGCCGCGGCGAACGACTATGTGTCCAAGGACCCGGCCTGGCCGAAGCGCACCGAGCCCTGCGATAGATCGTCGTGAATGCTCTCCGTCAACAACATCGAGGTGCTCTACGACCGCGTCATCCTGGTGCTCAAGGGTGTCTCGCTCACGGTGCCGCGCGGCGGCATCGTGGCGTTGCTCGGGGCCAACGGTGCGGGCAAGACCACCACCCTCAAGGCGATCTCCAACTTGCTCCGTGCCGAGCGCGGCGAGGTCGCCAAAGGCACGATCCTGTTCGACGGCGCCGAGGTGCAGGCGCTGTCGCCCAACGAGCTGGTGCGCCGCGGCTGCATCCAGGTGATGGAGGGGCGGCACTGCTTCGCCCATCTCACCATCGAGGAAAACCTGCTGACGGGCGCCTTTACGCGGCGTGACGGGAGAGCCGCGATTCGCCGCGATCTCGACCTTGTCTATTCGTATTTTCCCCGCCTGCACGAGCGCCGGTCGGCGATTGCAGGCTATACGTCCGGCGGCGAACAGCAGATGTGCGCGATCGGCCGCGCCCTGATGTCGCGCCCGAAGATGATCCTGCTCGACGAGCCCTCCATGGGGCTGGCGCCGCAGATGGTGGAAGAGATTTTCCAGATCATCGGCAATCTCAATGCCACCGAAGCGGTGTCATTCCTGCTTGCCGAACAGAACACCCACATGGCGCTCAGGTACGCCCGTTACGGCTACATCCTGGAAAACGGACGCGTCGTCATGGACGGCGAGGCGAAATCATTGGCGGAGAACGAGGACGTCAAGGAGTTCTATCTCGGCATCGCGCAGGGCAAGAGGAAGTCGTTCCGCGACGGGAAGCACTACAAGCGCCGCAAGCGCTGGCTGGCGTGAGCCTTTACCCGGCTGACTCCTCCTTGGCCCACGCGATCGCCTGCTCCAGGCGATCATTGCCCCAGAACAGTTCGCCCGACCGGGTGGTGAAGCTCGGCGCCCCGTAGATGCCGAGTGACTGCGCCTCTTCGGTCGCCTGCCGCAGGGCGCCCTTCGTTTCCGCGGCTTCAGCTGCCGCGAGGGCGTCCGGCGGCATGCCTGCGTCCTTAAGGATCGCGGCGAGCACTGCGCGGTCTGCAATCGAGCGGCCTGTCGTGAACTGTGCCCGGTAGACGGCGCGGGAGAATGGCGGGCGCGCCACCGGCGGCAACGCCGTGGCGACGCGGGCGGCCAACAAGCTGTTCTGCGGAAACGGCTCCGGCCGCACGATCGGCGGCAAGTTCATGCGCGCGCATTGGCGCTCCGTGTCGCGCCACATATTGCGGCCCTTGGCGGGAAAGAGGTTGAACGGGGAACTGGTCCAGCCTTGGGCGGCGAAGATCGGCCCGAGCAGGAAGGGGCGCCACGCAACCTCGACGCCAGCTTGCGCGGCGAGCGTCTCGATGCGCTCGGCCGCGAGCCACGAATAGGTCGAGGCGAATTCATACCAGAATGTCAATGACGGCTTCATGCGGCGCGCCTGTTGCGGCTTTCGATCCCCGACTGGTCACGGTTTCGGCACCAGAGCAAGAAGGCGCGCCACCATGGCGCTGTTCGGATCGGTGAGCGGGTCGAGCACCGTGAAGTGATCGGCGCCGGCGATCTCCTCGCAGCGCGTCGCAACGCCGGCGTTGCCCCAGACGTCCGCGATGACGCGACTCTGGCGCAGGAACTCATTCGACTCGCGCGCCCCCACTACCGCGTCGAGCACGCGGCCGCGCGGCGCCGGCCACAATGCGGGCGAAATTTTTCTTGCACTGTCGATGTCAAGGCCGATGTCAAGGCGAAGGTCCTGATTCATGGATAGGTGCACCAGCGGCGCGAGATCATACACACCCGAGATCGCGTATCCGGCCGCCACCACATCGGCCGGCACGGCGGCGTCGAGCGCCGGCCAGTCCGTCGCCAGCAGGGCTGCCGTCAAGTGGCCGCCGGCCGAATGGCCGAGCACCAGCATGCGCTGGCCGTAATGCCGCCACAGGGCGATGAGCGCGCGGCGCATCTCATCGATGATGTCGGCGATCCTCACGTGCGGACAAAGATTGTACCCCGGCACCGCCACGCCGATGCCGTGGGCGTTGAGGCCCGCCGCGAAGTGGCTGAACAACGACGGCTCGAAATTGCGCCACCAGCCGCCGTGGATGAACACCGCCAGCGGGGCGTTGGGGCGAGCATCGAACAGGTCGATCACCTCGCGGGCGGTCGCGCCGTAGCTGATGCGCGCCTGGCGCGACGCCGGCAATCGGGCGCGGTAGGACGCCGAATCCGTCGCCCACCGGGCAAAGATCTGCGGGTGCTCGGGCACCCGCGCCCGATTGTCGTATTCGGCTTCGTAATCGATTGCGGTCATCGCGATGCTCTTCGGGGGACGCACAGTGAGGCAAGGCGCGGCGGCCGGCAAGCGCCATTGCTCTCCTGCCAGAGGGGGCGGTTAGTACTACTGAGTCATTTAGGTGAGTCAGTTGGTCGCATATGATCCTGCTTTAGAATCAGATGGTTGTCGAGCTTCCTATCAGCGGGAGGCTGGAATGGATCTCAGGGGCAGGAAGGAGATTACGGCTCGCTTTGAAGCGTACGTTGGTGAACTGACGAAGGTGATCGGGCATGCGGACCGCAATGAGCCGCTGCGGGATTATTGCGCTGGGCTGCTGGCGACGGAGGGACGCCGGAGTGTGGAGCCGATGGCGGCGGTGACGGATCCGGGGCGCGTTTCGGCGCAGCATCAGAAGCTTCTGCACTTCGTCGCCAATTCCCCGTGGTCGGATGAACGGGTGCTCGCCAAAGTGTGCGAACTTGTGGTGCCGTCGATGACGCGGCATGCCCCGATCAAAGCCTGGATCATCGACGATACGGGGTTTCCCAAGAAAGGCGAGCATTCGGTCGGGGTGCATCATCAGTATTGCGGACAGCTCGGCAAGCAGGCCAATTGCCAAGTGGCGGTGACGCTGTCGATCGCCAACCATCATGCCAGTCTTCCGATCGCCTACCGGCTCTATCTGCCGCGCGCGTGGAGCGACGACGCGGCCCGCCGCAAAGAGGCTCGTGTTCCAGCCGAGATCACGTTCAAGACCAAGCCGCAGATTGCGCTGGAGCAGATCCGCGCGGCTCTGCTGGCGGGCGTTGCTCCCGGCGTGGTGCTGATGGATGCGAGCTACGGGAACAACGGCATTATGCGTCGGGCCCTCACAGGCTTGGGGCTCAGCTATGTGGCGGCCATCCTGGCGACCACTAAAGTGCGCCATGTGCGCAAGGATGATCCCAAGCCGCCACGTGTCAGCGTCGAAGCCTTGGCGCTCAGCCTGCCCAAGCACGCCTGGCGCACCATCACGTGGCGGGAAGGCACGAACGAGAAGCTGCAGTCGCGCTTTGCCCGTGTGCGCGTGCGCGCTGCGCCGATCCGGGGCGAAGCACGTTTTGCCGAAGAGACACTGCTCATTGAATGGCCTGAGGGCGAGGCCAGGCCCACAAAATACTGGCTTGCAACCGTCGACCGGAAGATGTCGTTCCGCGGCCTCGTCGATCTCGCCAAGATGCGCTGGCGCATCGAGCGCGATTATGAGGACCTCAAGCAGGAAATCGGCCTCGGGCACTATGAGGGCCGCCGCTGGCGCGGCTTCCACCATCACGGTACGCTCTCAATCGCAGCCTACGGTTTCCTGATCTCCGAACGGGAGAGGATTCCCCCCTCAGGACCACGTTCCGCCGCTCCAATCGAAAAATATCCCCTTCCCAGTGATTACCGACCCCGAGGCGCCCCCGCTCCGACCGCAGCGACACGTTCCCAACTCGATCGCCACGATCCGTCGTGCGCTCGCCTTTGCGATTGCAAAGGCCCTTTCGCGATGCCCGTGCTGCCTGCGCCGCCTTCCGCGCAGCCAGAGATGGAATTTATGACACAGTAGTGTTAGCGCAAGCGTAATCCGCCGACCCGCGGCGCAATACGCCTTCGGCTATTGCGCCCTACGTCACCACGTCACCTCACGCGCCAGCTCTTGTCGAGATAGCGCTCAGCCCCGACTTCGCTCACCTGGATCGCGGCCCGGAACGCGCCGTCGGGGGTCGCGGTGAAATAGGTCGTGGTCCTGGCCGCGACCTGCTCCTCGTCCGGACCGTCGACGAACGCTTCCGTGATGGCGCGGCCGTCGAAAGGCGGCAGGTTGGCGTCGCGATCGAGCCCCATCAGCGCGATCAGCGTCGGGGTGACATCCACGTTGCTCACCGGCGTGTGTACGGTGACGCCGCGCTTGAAATCGACGCCCCAG
>WNFQ01012937.1_pt1 | contig 11816 bp, 14 predicted proteins | sample 5400171 | NCBI WGS metagenome assembly WNFQ01 (sample SAMN13153356, study PRJNA577476) | soil metagenome | isolation source: 20 cm soil under Madrone tree | place: USA:California | collected 2016-06-14
GGGCTGACGGCTAGCGCGGTCGAGAAGGGCGCCTGGAGCCCCGCCGCCCGGTCACGGCGCGGGCGGAACGACGAGGCCATCGTCCTGCGCGTCGAGTACGGGCTCGCGTCGTTCCTGCTCGCGTCTGACATCGAGGCCGCGCGCGAGCAGGCCCTCGTCGCCACGAGGTCGCCGCTCGCCGCGACCGTCCTCAAGGTCGCGCACCACGGGTCGCGCACGTCGAGCACCCCCGCGTTCCTCGGCGCCGTCGGCCCGGCGATCGCCGTGATCTCGGTGGGCCCGCGCAATCCGTACGGCCACCCCGATCCCGGCGTGCTCGAGCGTTTGGCAGCGGCGGGGGCGCGCCTCTACCGGACGGACCGCGACGGCGCGGTGATCTTCGAGACCGACGGCCGGACGCTCACGGTCACCCGCTGGGCCGCGCGGGCGACCGACCGCTTCTGCCTCGACCCCGAGGCGATTTGTTAGAATCGAGCGCCATGGCGAGAGTCAACGACCACTACCTGAAGCTCCGGTCGAGCTATCTCTTCTCGGAGATCGCGCGGCGTGTGAGGGAGTTCCAGAACGATCACCCGGGTGCCGGGCTCATTCGCCTCGGGATCGGCGACGTCACTCGTCCGCTGGCACCCGCGGTCGTCAAAGCCTTGCACTCCGCGGTGGACGAGATGGCGCGGGCCGAGACATTCAAGGGGTACGGCCCGGAGACGGGGTACGACTTCCTCGTCGAGCTGATCGCCAAGCACGACTTCGGCGAGCGCGGCGTCACGGTCGCGCCCGACGAGATCTTCGTGAGCGACGGGGGCAAGAGCGACTCGGCGAACATCCAGGAGATCTTCGCCGCCGACTGCGTCGTCGCCGTCATCGACCCGATCTACCCCGTGTACCTGGACAGCACCGTGATGGCGGGGCGGGCGGGCGCGGCGCGCGACGACGGCCGCTACGACCGTGTCGTCTACCTGCCCTGCACCGCGGAGAACGGCTTCGAGCCGCCGCTCCCCGAGCGCCACGTGGACCTCATCTACCTGTGCTTCCCGAACAACCCCACCGGGGCCGTCCTCGGGCGTGCGGGGCTCAAACGCTGGGTGGACTGGGCACGGCGCGAGGGCGCGGTGCTCCTCTACGACGCGGCGTACGAGGCCTACATCCGCGACCCGGAGATCCCACACTCCATCTACGAGATCGAGGGCGCGCGCGACGTCGCGATCGAATTCCGCAGCTTCTCGAAGACGGCGGGCTTCACCGGGACGCGATGCGCGTTCACCGTCGTGCCCAAGGGCCTCATGGGCCGCGACGGCGCCGGCCAGCCGGTGAGCCTCAACGCGCTCTGGTTCCGGCGCCAGTCGACGAAGTTCAACGGCGTGCCCTATATCGTCCAGCGCGGGGCCGCCGCCGTCTACACCGACGAGGGGCGCCGCGAGGTCGGGTCGGCGATCGATTTCTACATGGAGAACGCCCGGCTCATCCGGGTGGGGATCGAGGCGGCGGGGCTCAGGGCCTATGGCGGGAAGAACGCGCCGTACATCTGGGTCAAGACGCCCCGGGGGCTCGGCTCGTGGGACTTCTTCGACAGGCTCCTCGGCCAGGCGCACGTCGTCACCACGCCGGGTGCCGGGTTCGGGCCGAGCGGCGAGGGCTACGTGCGACTGACCGCATTCGGCCGGCGCAACGAGACGGAGGAGGCGGTCGACCGGATCAAGACCCGCCTGGCGCTCTAGTCAACGTCAGGGGGAGGGGCGCTGCTCCCCGACACCCCCCACCGGTCACTCGCGGCGGCCACGCCCACACACCGGTTGCGCGGGCGGAGCCCGCGCCGGAACGGCGGTGACTCGGGCGCGCTTTTCGCGCCGGGTGACGAACGCTGTGGGCGAGATCGCCGTGGACGGGAAGGCGGCGAGGATCTGTCGGTCGCCGGTGACGAACGACACCCGAAGATCCCGAGCCAGCCCCACGAACTCGCAGTCGTAGGCGGAGCACCCCGAACGCGCCGCGAGCCCGAGAACCTGCTGGGACGCGACGGTGTACTCTCCGCCCGCCATCCTGCGCTCGGCCTCATGCGCGATGCGGACGGCGTCGTCGAGGCCGAGCCCGCGCCGGTGCACCAGGCACGCCAGAACGTTGCGGAATTCCGAGCGCCAGAGCAGCGGGGCCACCCACACCGGATCCCGGACCAGCACCGTTTCTGCCTGCGCCGTGTTCTGCCCGCTCACGTACAGATACACGAGCAGATTCGTGTCAACGACGATCACGCACGCCCGGCGGTCTTGAGTCGCGCCAGCACCCGATCGGTGAGACGCCCACCCGCCGGCGTGTGACGCACCTCGCGCGCGCGCGCGAGCAGGGCTTCGGCGTCCACCGGAGCCGCCTGGGCGAGCACCTCGAGGCACGCGATGACCTCGCGGTTGAGGCTCCGCCGGTGCAGGGTCGCCCGCGCCTTGAGACGGCGGACCAGTGGCTGGGGGACGTTCTTGACCGTCAGCGTCGCCATCGTGGTGTATCCAAATTGGTACCAGAATGGATCCATCGAGAGGATACCGCGAGCCATCGGCCCGCGTCCATCCAAAGGCCTTCGATCGAGGGTTTTGCTTCCGCGGGCTTGGCCCGCGCAATCGAGTCCTGGGGGAGGTCTCGGAGGGGGCGGTCGGGGCCCCCTCCGATCGAGAATGGGGGCAAAGCCCCCTCCGATGCCCTAGCTCTCGTACGCGCGCTCGTACTGGGCGCGCAGGCGCTCGAGCTCCTCGGGGTCGAGGCGCATGCCGAGCGAGAGGCCCATCTCGCCGAGGATCGTCTTGATCTCGTTGAGCGACTTCTTGCCGAAGTTCTTCGTCTTCAGGAGCTCGGCCTCGGTCTTCTGCACGAGATCGGCGATGGTCCGAATGTTGGCGGTCTTCAGACAGTTCGAGGCGCGGACGGAGAGCTCGAGCTCGTCCACGTTGCGGAAGAGGTTCTCGTTCAGCTCGGTCCGCGGCCGCGTCTCGTCGCGCTCGGCCGCCTCCTCCTCCGGCGTCGCCTCGGGGAAGGCCGTGAGCAGCGCGAAGTGGTCCTCGAGGATCCGTGACGCCTCGCCGACGGCCGCGGTCGGCGCGACGCTGCCGTCGGTCCACACCTCGAGGACGAGCCGTTCTCGCCCGGTCGCCACGGCCTCGACGTGGAAGTTCACGCGCTTGACCGGCGAGAAGTCGGCGTCCAGCAAGATCGCGTTGATCGGCAAGGCCTCGGGCTCACGCTTCTCGGCGGACACGTAGCCGCGGCCGCGCTCGACGCACACCTCCATCTCGAGCACCCCGTCCTTGTCGAGGGTGGCGAGCGGCACGTCGGGCGTGAGGATCTCGACGTCGGCGTCCTTCTCGAAGTCGCTCGCCTTGACCACGCCCGTGCCCTGCGCGCGGAGCCGGAGGATCTTCGGACGGTTGACGTGGTGCGTGAAGACCACCTTTCGGAGGTTCAGCATGATGTCGAGCGTGTCCTCCGTGACCCCCGGGAGATGCGAGAACTCGTGGAGCACGTTCTCGATCTTCACCCACGTCGGCGCCGCGCCGTGGATGGCCGACAGGAGGGCGCGGCGGTAGGCGATGCCCACGGTCAGCGCGAATCCTGGCTCGAAGGGCTCGATGACCAGCTTGCCGTAGTTCTTTTCCTGAACGGCCCAGTCGTGACGCGCGGGAAGCTCAAGCTCCACCATGAAGACCCCCTCAGAGGTGACCCGGTCGTGTGGAGAAACGCGGGGCTCGCCCCAGGCCACTCAGTATACCAGAGGTTCAATGTTACACTCGTAGAATCATGGGGTTGCGCCCTCTTCCGAGCGCCCTGACCCTCGGCGCCGCCGTGCTCGCCACGGTGCTCGCCTGGGAGATCTTCACTCCCGCGCCGGCGCTCGATGCCGGAGGCGTGGTCGTGGAGATCCCCGCCCACCGAGGCGTCCTCGGCGTCGCCGCCGCACTCCGGGACGCCGGCGTGATCCGGAGTCGCGCGGCGTTCATCACGCTGACCCTGGTCCGGGGCAGCGCGCGCAAGCTCCAGGCCGGCGAGTACGAAGTCGAGCGCGGTGCTCAGGCTCCTCGAGACCGGCCGTGTCAAACAGCACATCGTCCTCCACCCCGAGGGCGCAACCGTCACGGAGCTCGCCGGGGAGCTCGAGCGGGAGCGCATCGCGAGCGCCGCGGCGACCCTGCGCGTCGCGCGCGATCCGGCGTTCCTCCGCGGGCTCGGCATCCCGGGGCCGAGCGTCGAGGGCTACCTGTTCCCGGACACCTACCAGTTCGTGCGCGGGATGACGCCCGAGGAGATCCTGACACGCATGGTCCAGCGCCTCCGCGCAAAGCTCACGCCCGACACGCTCGCGCGCTCCCGCGGGCGCGGGCTCGACCTCCACGGACTGCTCACCCTCGCGTCGATCATCGAACGCGAGGCGGTCGCGCGCGACGAGATGCGCCTGATCTCGGCGGTCTTCTGGAACCGGCTCAAGCTCGACATGCCGCTCCAGGCGGACCCGACGGTGCAGTACGCGCTCGACAAGGAGCGCCGCGCCCTCACCCGCACCGATCTCCTCGTCGATCATCCCTTCAACACGTACCGCCACCCGGGGCTCCCGCCGGGGCCGATCGCGAGCCCGGGCCTCCAGGCGATCGCGGCCGCCCTCGACCCCGCGCCGGTGAAGTACCTCTACTTCGTCGCAAGGGACGATCGCCGTCACTACTTCTCGACGACGATCGAGCAGCACAACGCCGCCGTCGCCCGGTACCGGCTCGCCCGCAATCGCTGAACGTGCTATAAAACCCGCGACATGATGCGCTCCACCGCGCTCGACCCCGCGGTCCTGCGCCCGGGGGCCCGCCGCCCGCTGCCGCTGCTCTACCGCCTGTTCCGCGCGCCGGTGCGCCGGCTCCTCGAGCGCGTCTTCGACCTCGCCGTCCACGGGCTCGAGTACCTGCCCAGGAGCGGACCCTACATCGTCGCGGCGAACCACCACAACTATCTCGACGGCGTGGTCCTCGGCGCGGTCGTGCCCGAGCCGATCCGCTTCATCGTCATGCCGCGCGTGTGGCGGGCGACCCCGCTCCACCCGCTCTTCCACCGTCACGTCGGCTCGATCCCGATCAACCTCGAGCGCCCGGATCCGGGCGCGCTCCGGCGTGCGCTCGGGGCGCTCGCCGTGGGACGCGTAGTCGGGATCTTCCCCGAGGGACCCTTCAGCGTCCGCGGGCGGCTCGAGCGCGGCCTGCCCGGCGTCGCGCTCCTGGCGCTCCGGTCGGGCGCGCCGGTCATCCCCGCCGGGATCACCGGCACGTACGAGGCCCTCGCCGAGCGCTGGGGCCACATTCCGCGGCGGAGCGCGCTCCGCGTCCGCTTCGGGCCGCCGCGCCGCTTCCTCCCGGACGGCGCGCACGGTCGACGGACGGCCCGGCAGAGCGTGACCCAGCGGATCATGGACGACATCGCCACGCTGCTCACGTGAAACCCCGGCCGGGACGCAAGAACGTCAGAAAGCCGTGGGCGGGCCGCTTCACGCAGTCGACCGATCCGACCGCGGAGCGCTTCACCGGCTCGCTCGCCTTCGACCGGCGCCTCTGGCCCTGGGACATCACGGGCAGCGTCGCGTGGGCGAAGGCGCTCGGCCGGGCGGGGCTCCTCACGGCCTCCGAGCGCGACACGATCGTGCGCGGTCTCGACGCCGTGCGGGAGGAGCTCGCCACGGGCACGTTCCCGTTTCGGCCGGAGCTCGAAGACATCCACACGAACGTGGAGCGGCGACTCCACGACCTGGTCGGCGACGTCGCCGGCAAGCTCCACACGGGCCGAGATCGCGCTCGACGAGCGCCTCTATCTGAAAGACGTCGCCGCGCGCGTCGCCGAGGGGCTTCGGCGCGTGCAGGAAGCCCTCGTCGCGCGGGCCGCCGAGACCGTCGAGGCGCCGCTGCCCGGGTACACGCACCTGCAGCGCGCGCAGCCCGTCGTGCTCGCCCACCATCTGCTCGCGTACGTGTTCATGCTCCAGCGCGACCGCGAGAGGTTTCGCGACGCTGCGGCACGGGCCGACGTGCTCCCCCTCGGCGCAGCGGCGCTGGCGGGGACCGCGTTCCCGATCGACCGCGAGGCACTGGCGCAGGACCTGGGGTTCGCCGCGGTCTCTCCGAACAGCCTCGACGCCGTGAGCGACCGCGACTACGTCCTCGAGTTCCTGGCGGCCGGCGCGCTCGCGGGCATGCACCTCTCGCGGCTCGCCGCGGACCTCACGCTCTGGGCGACCGCCGAGTTCGGCTTCGTCGAGTTCTCGGACGCGTTCGCGACGGGCTCGTCGATCATGCCCCAGAAGAAGAACCCCGACGTCGCGGAGCTGATCCGTGGCAAGAGCGGCCGCCTCTACGGCAACCTCGTCGCCGTGCTGACGACGATGAAGGGCCTGCCGCTCGCGTACAACTCCGACATGCAGGAGGACAAGGAGCCGTTCTTCGACTCCGTGGACACGCTCGAGGCGATCGTCGGCGTCCTGCCGCCGCTCCTCGCCACGCTCACGTTCCGCACCGATCGAATGCGGCGCGCCGCGGGGGAGCACTTCTCGACCGCCACCGACCTCGCGGACTACCTCGTGCGGAAGGGCCTGCCCTTTCGCCAGGCGCACGAGGTCGTCGGCCGGCTCGTGCGTTACGCCCTCGACGAGGGCAAGACGCTCGAGGACCTCACGCTCCCCGAGTTTCGCCGCTTCTCGCCGTTGATCGACGGCGACGTCAAGGACGCGATCACGGTCGAGGCCTCGCTCCGGGCGCGGGCCGTGACCGGCGGCACGGCGCCGGCGGCCGTGCGCCGCACGCTCGCCCTGGCTCGCACGCTGATCGCCCACGGATGAGCCCCCGCGCACGCCTCGCCGCGGGCGTCCTCCTGACGACGCTCTCGCTCGCGGCGTGCGGGCGCAAGGGACCGCCCGCGGCGCCCGAGGCGCGCGTCCCGCGAGCCGCCGGCGACCTCGCCGTCGTCGTCCGCGCGTCGACGATCGAGCTCAGCTGGACCAACCCCACACGGCGTGTCGACGGCACCCCTCTGCGCGACCTCACGCTGGCGCGCGTCTTCCGCGTGGACGACGCGGGGGGTGGGGAGCCGAAGCCGGCGATGCAGGTCGACGGTCGGATCGCCGGCTACACGGAGATCACGGCCGTCGCTTTGGACGCGCCCGCGCCGGCGTTCGTGGCGGGTCACCGCGTCACCGTCACCGACGGCCGGGACCTCACGTACGGCCGGCGCTACACGTACGTGGTCGTCACCGCCGACGCGCGCCGGCGCACGAGCCCGCCCTCTCGACGCGCCTCGGTCACGTATATCGCCGCGCCGGAGCCGCCCGCGGGCGTCACCGCGCGTCCCGGAGAGCGCGAGGCGCACCTGGCCTGGCAGCCGCCCGCGCGGTTCGTGGACGGGAGCGCCGCGGCGGGCCCGCTCGCCTACGAGGTGCTCCGGGCGCCCGCAGCGGACGGGGAGCTCACGCCCGTGGCGACGGCGGCGCCCGGCCGCCTCGCGCTCACGGATCGCGGGCTGGAGAACGAGCGCACCTACTCCTACGCCATCCGCGCCGTCCGCACCGAGAGCGAGACGACGGCCTATAGCGCGCCGTCGGCGCGCGTCGCGGTGACCCCGCGGAAGACGACGCCCCCCGGGCCGCCGGAGAACCTCGTCGCCATTCCGTCGGCGGCCACGGTGCGGCTCTCGTGGAGCCCGAGCCCGGACTCCGACGTCGCCGGCTACGTCGTCTACCGCGCCGCGGCCGAGGGCGCCTTCGTCCGCGTGGGCTCGACGCGCGCGCCGACGACCGCGTTCGTCGACCGTGACGTGCCGCGGGGCACGTACCGCTACGCCGTGACGGCGCAGGATCGAGCCGCGCTCCCCAACCAGAGTCGGCACTCGAACGAGGTGACGGTCAGCGTGCCTTGACTTCACCCCGCGTGGATGCTACGAACAAACGTTACATGGCTCACTTCGCCTACCGCCACTCCGACCTCTGCTGCGAGCAGGTGTCGCTGCGCTCCCTCGCCGCCGACGTCGGCACGCCCGCCTACGTCTATTCGAAGGCGGCCCTGCTGGAAAGCTACCGGGGCTACGACGACGCCTTCGCCGAGGTCCCGCACGTCGTCTGCTACTCGGTCAAGGCCAACGGGAATCTCGGCGTGCTCGGCACGCTCGCGCGCGCCGGCGCCGGCGCCGACATCGTGTCGGGCGGCGAGCTCTTCCGCGCGCTGCGCGCGGGCTTTCCTCCCGGGAGGATCATCTTCTCCGGCGTGGGCAAGACGCGCGACGAGCTCCGCGAGGCGCTCAAGGCCGAGGTCCTCATGTTCAACGTCGAGTCGCTGAGCGAGCTCCGCGCGCTCGACGACGTCGCCCGGGAGACTGGCGTGCGCGCGCCGGTGGCGCTCCGTGTGAATCCCGACGTCGATCCCGAGACCCATCCGTACATCGCCACCGGGCTCAAGACCTCCAAGTTCGGGATCCCCTTCGCGCAGGCGCACGAGGTCTATGCGGAGGCGGCGAGCCTCAAGGGCGTGGAGGTCGTCGGCGCGGACATCCACATCGGTTCGCAGCTCACCAAGGCGGCGCCGCTCGCCGACGCCGTCGCGCGCATCGCCGCGCTCGTCAAGACCCTGCGCGAGCGGTCGATCGAGATCCGCATGGTCGACGTCGGCGGCGGCCTCGGCATCCGCTACCGCGACGAGGCGCCGCCGACCCACCGCGAGTACGCGAGGGTCCTGCTGCCGGCGCTTCGCGAGCTCGGCGTCACGGTGCTGCTCGAGCCGGGTCGGTCGATCGTCGGCAACGCCGGGATCCTCCTCACGCGCGTTCTCTACCGCAAGGAGACCGGGGAGAAGACGTTCGTCGTGGTCGACGCGGCGATGAACGACCTCATCCGCCCGGCCCTCTACGACGCGTATCACGAGCTCCAGCCGGTCGCGGAGGCGCGGCTCGACGCGCCCCGGGAGACGGTGGACGTCGTCGGCCCGATCTGCGAGTCGGGGGACTTCCTCGCGAAGGACCGCGCGCTGGCGCGGACCGAGGAGGGTGACCTCCTCGCCATCATGAGCGCCGGCGCCTACGCCTCCGCGATGGCGTCCAACTACAACACGCGGCCGCGCGCCGTCGAGGTGCTGGTGGACGGCGACCGTTACACGATCGTGCGCCGCCGGGAGACCTACGAGGACCTGGTGGCGGGGGAGACAGTCCTATGAGTGCCCCGTTCCAGGGTTCGTTCGTCGCGCTGGTCACCCCGTTCCGGAACGGCAAGCTCGACGAGGCGAAGGTGCGGGAGCTCGTCGAGCTCCACGCGAGCCACGGGACCGACGGCATCGTCCCCTGCGGGACCACGGGAGAGTCGCCGACGCTCTCGCACGACGAGCACAAGCGCGTGGTCGAGGTCGTGATCGAGGCCGCCCGCGGGCGGCTCAAGGTCGTCGCGGGCACCGGCTCGAACTCGACGGCCGAGGCGATCGACCTGACCCGGCACGCCGAGCGCGCGGGCGCCGCGGGCGCGCTGGTCGTCAACCCGTACTACAACAAGCCCACGCAGGACGGGCTCTACCGCCACTTCCGCGCGGTCGCCGAGACGGTCGCGATCCCGATCCTCGTCTACAACATCCAGAGCCGCACGGCCGTCAACGTCGAGACGGGGACGCTCGAGCGCCTGGTCCGCGACGTGAAGAACGTCCTCGGCGTGAAGGAGGCGTCGGGGTCGCTCGACCAGATGAGCCAGGTGATCGCGGCGTGCGGGCCCGACTTCTCGGTCCTCTCGGGCGACGACAACCTCACCCTTCCGCTCCTCGCGATCGGCGGCCACGGCGTCGTCTCGGTCATCGCCAATATCCTGCCGCGCGAGACCGCCGAGATGGTCCACGCCGCGCTCGAGGGGGACTGGAAGCGCGCGCGCGACCTCCACTACCGGCTCTTCCCGCTGGCGCGGGCCGCGTTCCTCGAGACGAACCCGATCCCGATCAAAGAGGCGATGGCGATGGCCGGCATGCTCGAGCCGGAGTTCCGGCTGCCGATGTGCCGGATGAGCGACGCGAACCGCGAGCGGTTGCGCGCGATCCTCACGCAGTACGCCCTCGTGAAGTAACCGGTCACGATGCCCGTGGCCTCACCGACCGCCGGTGCTTCGGCGCCCCCGGCGGGTCGTCCCGTCGACGTCGTCGTGGCCGGCGCCGCCGGCCGCATGGGGACGCGTGTCGTCGCGTGCCTCCAGGGCGCTCCCGACCTGCGCCTGGTGGGCGCGCTCGAGGCGCCCGCGCACCCCGCGCTCGGCCGGGACGCCGGGGAGCTCGCCGGGGTCGGGCGCGTGAGTGTGGCGGTGGGCGGCGATCCCGCCACGGTCGTCACCCCCGACCGCGTCCTCGTCGAGTTCTCCGTCCCGGAGGCCTCGCTCGAGCACCTGCGGCTCGTCGCCCGGAACGGGGCGCGAGCGGTGATCGGCACCACCGGCTTCACCGCGGCGCAGCGCGCGGAGATCATGGACCTGGCGAAGCGCGCCGCGATCCTCGTCTCGCCGAACATGTCGGTCGCCGTGAACGTCGCGTTCAGCCTCCTCGGCACGATGGCCAAGGCTCTCGGCGACGAGTACGACGTCGAGATCACGGAAACCCACCACCGCTTCAAGAAGGACGCGCCGAGCGGAACCGCCCTCCGGATGGCAGAGATCGTCGCCGCGGCCCTGGGGCGCGACCTCGACCGGGTCCTCGTGTGCGGCCGGCAAGGCCTGCCGGGCGAGCGCACCCGAAGCGAGATCGCCGTCCTCTCGCTCCGCTCGGGCGACGTGGTCGGCGAGCACACCGTGTCGTTCGGCTCGCTGGGCGAGCGTCTGGAGCTGACCCACCGGGCGCACAGCCGCGACACGCTCGCGCGCGGCGCCCTGCGCGCGGTCCGGTTCGTGGCCGGGAGGCCGCCCGGCCTCTACTCGATGCAGGACGTGCTCGGCCTCACCTAGCGACGCGGCCATGCAGATCGTGCGGTTCAAAGCGGGTGACAAGACACGGTACGGCGCGCTCGAGGGCGCGACCGTCGTCGAGTACGCGGGGACACCCTTCACGATCTTCCGGCGGGGCCGGCGCCGTCACCTGCTCAAGCACGTGGTCCTCCTGGCCCCCGTCCTCCCGTCCAAGATCGTGGGGATCGGCCTCAACTACCGGGACCGCGCGACGGAGCTGAGGCGGGCGATCCCGGCCGAGCCCGTCATGCTGCTCAAGCCGACGACGACCCTCATCGGGCCGGACGATCCGATCGTGTACCCGTCCATCTCCGCGCGCGTGGAGCACGAGGCCGAGCTCGCGGTCGTCATCAAGCGCCGCTGCCGCGACGTGCCCGTCGCGCGCGCCCGCGAGTTCATCCTCGGCTACACGTGCCTCAACGACGTGACCGCGCGGGACCTGCAGGAGAAGGACGGGCGTGGCACCCGGGCCAAGGCGTTCGACACGTTCTGCCCGATCGGCCCGTGCGTCACGACCGACATCGACCCGAGCGCCTTGGCGATCGAGGCTTACGTCAACGGCGAGGTCCGTCAGTCCTCGAGCACCAAGGAGATGGTCTTCCCGATCGAGGACCTCGTGGCGCGCGTCTCCCAGGTGATGACGCTGCTCCCGGGTGACGTGATCACGACGGGGACACCCGCGGGGGTCGGCCCGCTCCGGCCGGGTGACCGGGTCGAGGTGCGGATCGAGTCCATCGGGATCCTCAAGAACCCCGTCGTCAAGCTCTGATGGCGGACAAGCTCCTCCTCGAGGATGTGCGGTTCTACGGCCAGCACGGCCTGACGAAGGCCGAGCAGACGGTGGGCGCCTGGTTCTCGGTCGACGCCG
>WNFQ01003256.1_pt1 | contig 11814 bp, 7 predicted proteins | sample 5400171 | NCBI WGS metagenome assembly WNFQ01 (sample SAMN13153356, study PRJNA577476) | soil metagenome | isolation source: 20 cm soil under Madrone tree | place: USA:California | collected 2016-06-14
CGCGTCGAGGCCGATCTCGGCCAGCACCTCGGCGGTGTGCTGGCCGAGGCAGGGCGCGGGTGCACGGAGCGTCCAGGGGGTGGCGGAGAGCTTGTACGGCGCGCCCGGCACGGTGACCGCGCCGGCCACGGGATGCTCGATGGCGGCGAAGAAGCCGCGCGCCCGGAGGTGCGGCGAGGCGAGCAGGTCGCCCATGGTCGACACCGGCGCCAACGGGACGCGGCGGCGCTGTGCCGCCTCGTAGAGCTCGTGCACCGACTGCTCGCGACACCACTCCTGGAGGAAGCCCTGCAGCGCGTCGAAGTTGGCGCCGCGCGACAGACGGTCGGCGAACAGCTCCATCGACGCCCACTCCGGCTTGCCCATGATGTCGACCAGGCACTTCCACTGGTGCTCCTCGACGCAGCAGAGGAAGATCCACCCGTCGCGGCACTCCATGAAGCAGAGGGGCTGGATGGGCTTGGCGCCGAGGCGTGAGGCGAGGAGCCCGCAGTAGGGCCAGAACTCGAAGGTGAGCTCGAGGATCGCCGCCAGGCACTCCTGCGTACACACCTCGACGTGCTCCCCCCGCCCGGTGGCGAGGCGGGCGAAGAGGGCGCCGAGCGAGCCGATGGCGGCGTTCAGGCCGGCCTGGAAGCTGGACTGATCGCCGAACGCCTTGAGCGGCGGGAGGTCGGGGCGGGTCGGCTCGCCGTTCAACGCCGCCACGCCGCCGGCGCTCCAGGTGACGACGTCGGGGCCGCGGTAGCCGGCGTGCGGCCCGCCGAGCCCGAAGGGCGCGATCGAGGTCATGACCAGCGCCGGGTGCATGGCCGACAGGCGCTCGTAGTCGAGGCCGCGGCCCGCCATCTCGCGCGGGTGGACGTCGTGCACCAGGAGGTCGGCGCGTGCCGCGAGGCGTTCGAGGACCTCGCGCCCGCGCGGCCGGGTGAGATCGAGCGTGATGCCGCGCTTGTTGGCGTTGAGATAGAGGAAGAGGCCGCTCTTCTCGGGATGGGGGACGTCGCCCGGGAAGGGGCCGCGCGCGCGGGTCGCGTCGCCCCCTCCGGGCGGCTCGACCTTGATCACCTGCGCGCCGAGATCCGCGAGCAGCTTCGCGGCATAGGCGGCGGCGACGCCGCTCCCCACCTCGAGCACCTGGAGCTGGTCGAGGGCCGCGGGCATCTCAGCTGCCGGTCGCCAGCCGCACCAGCTCGGCGACCGTCGCGGGCTCGTCGAGGAGCGCGAGGCGCGTCATGAGCTCGGTGTGCGAGTGCTCCTCCACCGGCCAGTCGCTGTAGATGCGCCATTCCTCGCCCGTGCGCTCGAGCACGTGCACCCGCTTCTGGTCGTCGGTCATGCCGATCGCGGCGCGCTCGCTGGGGGTCAGGGCGAAGAGCGCGTAGCCCGCGCGCTTGCTGGTGACGAAGTACACCTGGGCGTGTCCTACCAGGGTCGCCCCGGCGCGGGCAACCAAGGACAGCCTCCTGATCAGAGCCCGGCGGCGAGCGCGACGGCCACCGCCGGCCGTCCCCCGTCCCGGTCGACGGCGGGCTCGCCGAGCGCGAGGCGCTCGGCGGCGATGCCGAAGTCCTGCACGAGGAGGCTCCGCAGGCGGGCGGCGCGCGCGCCGGCGAGCGCGCGGAGATCGCCGTCGGAGACCGTCCGCTCCGCGGCCCACTCATCCAGCGTCTTCTGCAGCTCGGGCGAGAGCTCGGCGCTCTTCCCGCTCGCGCGCGCGGCGAGCACGTCGCGGATGGCGTTGCGCGTGCCGCGGCTCGCGAGGTTGCGGAGCGTCCCCAGCGCCCCCCTGTCGGCGGCGAGATCGGCGAGGATCGCCGCCTCCTGGAGCGCACGCACGTCGGGTCCGCCCGCGCTGCCTCTCAGCTCGAGGCGGAGCGCGGGGGCGCTGCCGAGCACGGTCCCCAGCTGCTCGACACGCGTCCGCGCCTCGGCGTCGACCTCGGGCCTGCCGGGGGCAAACCCGATCGGCTGCGGCGTGGCGTCCACCTTGTCGTCGCCCGCGACCACGGCGCCGAGCAGCCGCAGCGGCGAGGCGAGGGCGTTCACGATCGCGTGGCGGAGCGCCTCCGCGATCACCGCGCCCACGTCCACCCGGGCGCCGCCCCGGCGGTCGCCGCTGACCGGAATGGTGAGCGCGATCACGCCGTGCACGTCGCGCATGAGCCCGAGCGCCAGCGTGAGCGGCACGCCGAAGTGCTGCGCGAAGAGGGAGTCGCCCGCGGCGCCGGCCAGGTCGAGGCCGGCGAGGCGGAGGCTGGTCTCGCTGTCGTAGCGGTCCGTCTCCCAGCGCGCCTTCGAGCCGAAGCTGGCCGCGCCCCGGGCGATGCTGTAGCCCGAGGCGGTCACGTAGGGGTTGAACTGGGTGAGCGGGATGCGCTCGCCGCTGGCGTCGAGCCGGATGCGGCTGCCGCTGCGCGTGCCCTTGAAGGAGAGCGGCGCGTTGCCGGGTGCGCGGAGCGAGAGGGCGAAGTCGTCGAACACGGTCTCCGGGTAGCCGAGCCCGTGCGCCGCGACCCGGATCGCGGCGAGACGGCCCTGGTAGAACGGCTTGGTGGTGCGGTCGAGCACCGATACCTGGCCGCCTTCGAGGTCGAGATTGGCGAGGGTGAGCGCGAGCGGGCGACCGGCGGGCGCCGGCGCGGCGGCGCCGGCGGGTGGCGGCGCGTCGGCGGGCGGCGGCGCGGCATCCGCCGCGGGCGCGCCCGCGGTGGGGAGGGCGATCCCCTCGGACGTGCGCGTGAGGGCGACGCTCGGGTTCGAGAGGTGCAGGCGCTCCAGGTCGATGCGCAGCGGCTCGGCTGGTGCCGCCGGCTCGCCCGGGAGCACGCCCGGCACGCGGATCTCCCGGATGCCGAGGTCGAGCTGCTTCCAGGCGAGCGAGAAGTCCTCTCCCTCGCGCGGCGCCACCTGGAGATCCGCGAGCGCGAGCTGCCCCGATACGACGAGCGCCGGATGCTCGGCGGCGATCGTGAGCTCGCCGCCGAGCGCGCCGCCGGGGAGGAGAACCGGTGCCGCGCCGGTGGCCGCGACCAGCCGTCCGAGCGCGAGGCGGTCGATGCGAGCGGTCAGATGCGCGGCCAGCGGATCGAGGCCGACCTTCCCGTCGAGCGCGATCGTGCCTTCGCCCTCGCGCAGCTCGAGCGCGACCGTGGCCGGGGAGCCCTCCGCGCTCGACAGATCCGTGACCGTCGCCTTCACGATCCGAATCTCGAGCGGCGGGGGCTCGAGGAACACCTTGGCGAGCGTGTCGCTCACCTCGAGCTTCGCCACGCTCCACGTCCACGGCGCCGGCGGCGGCGCGCCCTCGGGCGGCGGCCGGGGCGGCGTGCCGCCCGTGGCGCTCGGCCGCCCGGCGAGCAGCGGCAGGGGCGGCGTCTCGCGCGGGCGGACGAGCACGGCGCCGCCGTCGAGGGCGACGCGTTTCACGCGCGCGTGGCGGGCCGCCGCGTCGAGCGTCTCGACGTCGAGGTCGAGACGGCGCCAGGCGAGTGCCGGCTCCTCCGCGCCGGGCACCTCCACGGCGAGATCCCTGAGCGCGAGCGTGCCTCCCAGCACGGGATTGGCGCCGGGCTCGGCGCGGGCGGTGAGGGCCGCGTCGAGACGGCCGCCGAATCCGCTCCACCCCAGGGCGGGCACGTGGACCTGCGTGCGGTCGAGGGGCAGGTTCGTGACCTCGACCCTGGCGTCGACGGCGAAGCCGTCGCTGCGCGTGGTGACCGTGGTCTCGACGCGCACCGTGCCGTCGGCGAACCTGGCCTCGATGACGCCGTGCCCCGGCTCGCTGCCGGTTCCGTACTGGAACGAGAAGCCCTTCAGGTCGAGGGCGGCGAGCACCAGCTCTACGGGCTCCGGGGGCTCGACGACGTAGTCGCGCAGCCGGAGATGCCCGTCGCGCAGCGCGGCCCGGTCGATGACGACGTTCCACGGCTTCGCGGGCGGGGCAGGCTTCGCCTCCGGTTTGGGTGGGCTCGCGCGCAGGGCGGGCAGGACGAGGGCGCCGCTCTGCAGTCGATCGACGTTCACGGCGAGGCCGTCGAGGGCGAAGTCCTTGACGCGCAGCGTGCGGCGGAGGAGCGGCAGCCACCCCACCCGCACGTAGAGCCGGTGGAAGGCCACCAGCGGCGGGTCGGTCGGAGCGGCGCTCTCGGCGCGCAGCGCCACACCCGTGAGCGCCGCCCCGCCGAGAACGAGCCACAGATCCACGTCGCCCACCTCGAGGCGTCCGGCGAGCGCCGCGTTCGCCTGCGACACGATGACTCTGCGGAGGACGGGCGGGAGCGCCACGCGCACCGCCACTGCCAGCGCGAGGAGCCCGAGCGCGATCCGCACGCGGCGGCGAGCGAGCCACGAGGACCAGCCTCCCCACCTGCGCTCCGCGCTCTGGTTCGCGTCCGGCACCGCGGGGCGATCATAAGCGAGCCGGCGCGCGGACGCCACGTTCTCGGTTCACTTCCCGCCGGCGATGGGCTAGAGATGCCAGGCGGTGTGGCGGGAAGTCCTCGCATGAAGCTGGAGCCCGGCGTCTCCTTCCTGCGCGAGGTGGTGACGGAGTGGCGCAAGGACAACGCGCTCAGCCTGGGCGCCGCGCTCGCCTTCTACGCGCTCTTCTCGCTCGCCCCGCTCCTCGTGCTGATCATCGCCATCGTGGGCCTGGTCTTCGGTCGCGCCGCCGCCCAAGGCGAGATCGTGGCCCGCGTCGCGGGCGCCGTCGGGCCGGAGGCGGCGAAGGTGATCGAGGGCATGATCGCACGCGCGAGCGCGCCGGCCTCGGGCGTGATCGCCACGGTCGCGAGCCTCGCCACCATGCTGTTCGGCGCCTCGGGCGTCTTCGGGCAGCTCCAGGCCGCGCTCAACCAGATCTGGGGCGTGACCGCCGGCAGGGCCCGCGGCGTGCGCGGCCTCGTCCGTCGGCGCCTCACCTCCTTCAGCCTGATCCTCGGCATCGGCCTCCTGCTCTTCCTCTCGCTCGTCGTGTCGGCGGTCCTCGCTGCCGTGCATCAGCTCCTGGCCGAGTATCTCCCCGTGCTGAGCGGGCTCCTTCCGGCGCTCAACTTCCTGATCTCCCTTCTCATGATCACCGCCCTCTTCGCCCTCATCTTCAAGGTGCTGCCCGACGCGCCCATGAACTGGCGGGACGTGTGGTTCGGCGCGGGGGTAACCGCGCTCCTCTTCACGCTGGGGAAGACCCTCATCGCGCTCTATCTCGGACGGACGGGCCGCACCTCGGTCTACGGCGCCGCGGCGTCGCTCGTGGTGCTGCTGCTGTGGGTCTACTACTCGGCGCAGATACTGCTCGTCGGCGCCGAGTTCACCGAGGTGTACTCGCGCCGCTACGGCTCGCGGCGCGAGGACGCCGCCGAGTAGTCAGTCGCCGGACTCTCGCGCTCTCCTGCCCGGCCGGCCGCGCTTCCGCCGCGCGACGACGCGCGACGAGAGCGTCCGTGGCGCCCCCGTCCTACCGGACCGGAGGTACGGGGCCGACGAACGTCCGACTTCGGGCGCTATGTCGTCCTGGCCCGAGAAAAGGCCGTTAGTATGCGATATCCTCACGGCATCGGCGGGCAAGTTGGAGGCGGCAGCGCGTCCCGCTCGGCCACGAACTCGTTCACGACGTCGACGCTGCCCCGCGCTTCGGCACACCACGGGCGGTCCGCGCCGAGCGTGAGGCGGACCGCGATCCGCCCCTGCGAGGCCTCGTCGAGCGTGTAGGGCCAGGCCGCCGTCCCGCCTTCACCGAGATGCGATCGGCGCGCGCGGTGACGCTGCGGATCGGGGCGCTCGGATCCTTGCTCCGGAATCGGTAGAGTCTGCCCCCGATCAGCGACCAGCCCGCGAGTGGGCCGGCCGCGGGAAGGGCCGCCGTGACCGCCTCGCCGCTGCCCGCCGAGTTGTACACCGCGAGCGTCGCGCCGCCGCGTGTGGGATCGCCGGGGCTCCCGGGGACTGGCGGCAAGATGCGGTTCGCCGGCAGATCGAATCTCGTCGCGGACTTGAAGGTGATTCGCCGCCGCTTCGGATTGGCGGCGTCGTCCCGCAGGCGGAGGACCGTCGTGCGGATGAGGACCCATGGCAGAGTCGTCGTCGTGGTGCTGGTAGTCGGCGTGACGGTCGGTGCGCCGCAGCCGGTCGGCTCGTTCGTCTCGTCGACCCCCTCGGGGCGGATACCGAAGAGCGGCCTCGGACAATCGACTTCGAGCGCACCCAGATCCGGCGCTGCGCCGGTGAACCCGTCGTTCACGTTCGGCAGGAGGAAGCCGGCGTCGACGGCGTCCGAGGCCGCGTCGAGCGTCGTGTCCGGCGGCGTCATCGTCGTCCGGTAGCTGTCCGGCGGGACGAGCCCGCTCGCGAAGATCGGCGGCACGAGGAGGACGCCGTGCGGCTCGAGCACACCCGCGCTCCGCATGGCCGCGAAGCTCGTCCAGCTCCCCGTCGCGTGAAAGTCGAACGTGCCGTTCGGGAACCAGCCGTCGTAGTCGAAGATCCCATCGTCGATCGGACCCGTCCAGTCGGCGACGCGCGCTCCCGCGGGGCTCGGACCGACGAAGAGGTTGTTCGCGATCGTGAAGTGGTGGCTGGTCGCGGAGGTCTGGAGGTTGAGTGCGAGGGCGGGGCTCACGAACGTGTTGTGGTAGACGAGCATCCCGCTCGGCTCCCCCGACGGCGTGCCGCCGGCGTGGAACTTGAGCTGCTCCCAGCCGGCGTTCGCCACCACGTTGCGGAGAGCATAGGCGGGGCCGCCGAAGATCGGCTGGAAGCTCAACGGGGCGTAGGTGTTCGTGAAGCGATTCCGTAAGACGCGCATGTTCCCCGCGCTGTAGTCGAGCTCGACGCCGTTGTCGTATGCCGAGAGAATCTCGTTGCCGTAGAAGTCGATAGCCCGGGCGCCGGGCTGCGCGGTCTTCATCGCGTCACCGAAGCCGACGATCTCGTTGTGGCAGACGACGTGTCCGTCGCCCTCCACGTGGATGCCATCGTCGCTCGAGTGCACGCCGCCGTCGTCCGGGTAGACGAGCGGCCACGCCAGCCGCCCCTCGAGGAGGTTGTCACAGATGTAGAAGTCCTTCTGATCGGGCTTCGAACCGAACCCGAGCCGCACGTTTCGCGCATGCACGCGGCGGACGACGTTCCCCTGCGCCCCGCTCCCCTGGAAGCGGAGCGCCCGATCCGCGTCCTGCAGCGTCAGGCGCTCGACGTGGACGAAGCTTCCATAGACCTCGAGCACGTTGCAGGGGGAGCAGCCGCTCCCGTCGAGGACGACGCCGTCCGCGCTCGCGCCGCGGATGACTATCGGATCGTCCGGGGTGCCGCTGGCGAGCAGGGCGAACGTGCCCGTGTAGGTGCCGTCCGCGAGGGTGATCACGTCACCGGGCTCGGCGGCGCCGAGCGCGGACCGCAGGCTCGCCGCGTCCCCGACGTTCCTCGCCCTCGGATGCAGCGGATCGGCCGGCGGGACCGCGCGAAGCGTCGCCGACACGACCATCGTCTGATCGACCGGACCGTCGGGGTCGGTTGCGTGGAGCTCGATCTCGTACGTCGTCCCCGGCGCGAGTTCGAAGATACTTCCCGCGAACTGGTCGGGCACCGTCCAGCCGACGACGCTCTCCGGATGCACGCGGAAGAGATCCATCGCGCTTCGCCAGGTCTCGGCGCCCAGCGGGCGATAGCGGACGGCGACCCGGGCGTTGTGGTTGTCGTCTCCGGTCACGAGAAGCTGGACGCCGAGCGTGACCACCGTCGGGCGGTCCACGCTGACCATTCCCGGATGGAGCACGTCGTCGGCCCGAACCGCCGCGGCGGCGAGCAAGACGAGACCTGCGATGAAGACGCGGGCGCGCGGCATCGGGGGATGGTTGCCCCCGATCGAGGTCCGTCGTCAAGCCGAAATCTCCGTGTCGCCTCACCTCCTCGTCGGAGGCCAATGGATCCTCCCGGGCGACGTCTCGTCCTCGCGCTAGCGCAGCTAGCGCTGCGCGCACACGCCCAGCGTGCCGAAGCGAACGGCGCGCGAGTACGCGATGACCCGCAGCCCGTGGGGCCCGAACTCGCCGAGCGCCGCGTAGCCCTGGTCGGTGCTCACGCTGCGGGACCAGTCCCACGTGGCGGCGAGCAGGCGCTCGCCGTGGACGCGCTCCCAGAGGAGCGTGTCGAAGGCGATCTCGGCCGCGCTCCGCCGCCGGGGACGGTCGGGCGGCACGGGACCGAGGACGCGGTCCTGATCCGCGTAGGCGCGGTTCAGCGTCTCGTCGAGCGGCTCGCGGCGCACCAGGCACCAGCCCGCCGTACAGGTCTCCTCGGTGGCGAACGGCTGATCGTCGATCGTCCACTCGGGCCGGAGGAGGTAGCCCACGCCCTTGTGCACGGCCGGGTCGAGGCCGGTGCGGAGGCGCGCGGCCAGGCGCAGCATGGTGAGCGGCCCCTCGGGATCGCGCGGCAGGCGCAGCACGAGCATCTCGCCCGCGGCGCGCGCACGCTCGAGGTCGGCTGCGCCGAAAGGCAGGCGCTCGACCGCCGCCTGCTCGGTGGGGGTCAGGACCGCGAGCGCGTCGAAGCCGAGCGCAGCCGTGATCTCGCGCGGCCCGAGGACGGCGCCTCCGAGCGCGCGGGCGGCGGTGTCGAGTCCGTCGGGGTCGCGCGGCATGGCGCGCATCTTCGGTCGCGGGCCGGGGCAAGTCAATTCGCGTGCGTCCGGTTGCCGCTCGCGGTGACGTCGCGGGAGAGGTGGTGCGCGTCGCGCCGGGACTGCTCTTCAGCTCGGCCGCCCGGCGAGCCCGTGCGTGAGGGCGAAGAGCGCGCTCCGGTACGGCGAGTCGGGGAGCTCCGCGAGCCCGCCCAGCGCGGCGTCGATGTGGGCGCGCGCCCGCTCCCCGACGGCGGCCAGGACGCCGGTGCGGCGGATGCGCGCGAGCCCGGCCTCGATGTCCGCGGCCACGAGCCGCTCGCTCGAGAACAGGTGCGCCAGCTCGGCGTCGTGCGCGAGCGCGAGCACGATCGGCAGGGAGGGATTGCCGTCGCGCAGATCGATGCCGCGCGGCTTGCCGGTCACCGCGGGCTGGCCCTCGACGTCGAGCAGGTCGTCGCTCACCTGGAAGGCGAGCCCGACGTGGCGGCCGCACGAGCCCATCGCGTCGACGAGCGCGGTGGGCGCGCCGGCCAGGTGTGCCGCCGTGCGCGCGCCCGCCGCGAACAGCGAGGCCGTCTTGCGCTCGATGATTTCGAGGTAATCGGCCATGGTCACAGCCGGATTGTGCCGGAAGCGCCCCTGCATGATCTCGCCCTCGGTCAGGCTGATGCACGCCTCGGCCGCCCAGCGGATGACCTCGGCCTCGAAGCGCGCGCAGAGCGCGAAGGCGCGGCTGAAGAGGAAGTCGCCCGCGACCAGCGTGTCGGCGACGCCGAAGGTGCTGACCGCCGAGGGCCGTCCGCGGCGCGTCTCGCCCCGGTCGATGATGTCGTCGTGCAGGAGGGTGGCGGAGTGGATCAGCTCGAGCGCGACCGCCGCCTCGATCGCATCGTCGCGCCGCGCGAGCGGCCGCTCGCCCGCCGAGGCGTAGTAGACGAGCAGCACGACGAGCGGGCGGATGCGCTTGCCGCCCGCCTGGACGAGGTGCGTGGCGATCGCATGCAGGCGCTCCTCGCGCGCTCGCAGCTCGGCGTCGAGCCGCGCCTCGACCCGGACGAGGTCCTCCTCGATAGCGGGCGGGAGGGACGGAGTGGCGATGGCCGCGGCGCTGTGGGCGAGGGGCTTCACGGCGGAGGCGAGGCGACTCAACGAGAACGGGCTCCCAATGTCAAGGACGGGTGCCGGCGAGGGCGCGCAGCGGCGCCTTGAGCAGCTTGCCGGTCGGCCCCTTCGGCAGCGCGGCCATGACCGTGATACGCACCGGGCGTTTGAAATCTGCGAGGCGGGTCGCGCACCAAGCGAGGACCTCGCCCTCGTCCAGGCGCGCGCCCGGGCGCGGGGCGAGGAAGACCCACACGACCTCGCCGTAGAGCGGGTCGGGCGCGCCGACCACGGCAGCCTCCGCCACCGCGGGGTGCGCGAGCAGCGTCTCCTCGATCTCGCGCGGGTAGACGTTCTCGCCGCCGCGGATGATGAGCTCGCTCGCGCGTCCGACGATGTGGAGGAAGCCGTCCGCATCGAGGCGGCCGAGGTCGCCCGTGTGTAGCCAGCCGCCGTGCATCGCCGCCGCCGTCGCTTCCGGCGCCCGGAAGTAGCCGCGCATGACGTGCGCTCCGCGGAGCAGGATCTCGCCGACCGCGCCGGAGGGCAGGTCGCGATCCTCCCCGTCGACGATGCGCAGCGGCGCGAGCGGCACGCCGCACGAGCCCGGCCGCCGCCGCCCGTCGATCGGGTTGAAAGTGGCGCGGCAGGTACACTCGGTCAAGCCGTAGCCCTCGATCACCGGCACGCCGAAGCGCCGCTCGAAGGCGAGGAGGAGATCGGCGGGCACCGGCGCCGAGCCGGTGAGCAGGAAGCGCAGGCTCCCACGCGCGAGCGTGGCCGGCGGGTCGGGCTCGCCGAGCAGCAGCGCGAGCATGGTGGGCACGGTGCCCGCGGTCGTCGGGCGGTGGCGATCGACGCTCGCCCAGAACTCGGCGGCGCGGAAGCGCTCGGCGATGACCGCGCTCGCCCCCGCGCACAGCGGGACGAGCGTCCCGATCACGATCGCGTTGGCGTGGAAGAGCGGCATCACGGTGAGCACGCGGTCGCGCGGCCCGAGGCGGAGCCAGTCGGCGATCCGGCGCGCGTTCGAGAGGAGGTTCCGGTGCGTCAGCATGGCGCCCTTCGGGCGCCCGGTGGTGCCCGACGTGTAGAGGATGAGCGCGGTGTCGTCGGGCGCCGGAGGCGGGGGCAGGGGGCCGCCCGCGAGCACGGCATCGGGAGAGAGCAGGAGCGGGCAGTGCGCGAGCGGGCCGAGCGCCCGGACGCGCTCGTCGGCGGCCACCAGGACGCGCGGCTCGGCATCGGCGAGCAGGTGATCGACCTCGGTCGCCGTCCAGCGGAGGTTGATGGGCACGGCCGCCGCGCCGGCCGTCGCTGCCGCGAGCAGCGTCTCCGCGCAGGCGAGCGAATTGGGAACGAGGAGCGCCACGCGGTCGCCGGGCCGCACGCCCGCCGCGACGAGCGCACGGGCTCGGCCCGCGACGCGCGCGGCGAGGGCCGTCCCGACGAGCGTCTCGCCGCTCGCCGCGTCGATCAGCGCGGGGGCGCCGTCGCGACGGCGGCTCTCGAGCAACTCGTGGACGGTCTCCATCCGAGGCGGCGATGGTAGCCGCAACGTTGCGCCGGCGCGAGGCCACGGCTAGTGTCGCGGCGACATGGCGGAGCTCACACCCGAGCGGGTGCGCGAGGCGCTCCGTACCGTCCTCTTCCCGAACTTCCGGCGCGACATCGTGACCCTCGGCATGGTGGGCGAGGAGATCGCGATCGACGGCGGCACGGTGCGCCTACACGTGCGCCCGGGGACCGACAAGCCGGAGGTGCTGCAGCAGCTCGCGCGGGCGATCGACGCCGCGCTCCGTCGGCTGCCAGGCGTCGCGCACGTCGACGTACACTTCGCGCGCGCCGAGGAGGGGAGGGGGCGCGATCCCTTCGCGCAGCGCGCCGCGTTGCCCGGCGTGGCGCATATCATCGCGGTGGCGAGCACGAAGGGCGGGGTCGGCAAGTCGACCGTGGCCGTGAACCTCGCGCTCGCGCTGGCCGGCGAGGGACGCCGGCGCGTCGGGCTCGTCGATGCCGACGTCTACGGGCCGAGCCTACCCATCATGTTCGGCACCGGCGAGCGCCCGCGGGTCGGGCCGGACAAGCGC
>WNFQ01005199.1_pt1 | contig 11814 bp, 11 predicted proteins | sample 5400171 | NCBI WGS metagenome assembly WNFQ01 (sample SAMN13153356, study PRJNA577476) | soil metagenome | isolation source: 20 cm soil under Madrone tree | place: USA:California | collected 2016-06-14
GATCGCGCTCGCGGGCGACCTGGCGCAAGACCTGAAGACCGGCGCGCTCCTCGGCGCGACGCCGCGCAGGCTGCAGATCGGCCAAATGATCGGCGTCGTCGCCGCCGCGCTGCGCGCCGGCTCGGTGCTCTTCCTCCTCGACGCCGCGTACACCCTCGGCTCGCCGACGCTGCCGGCGCCGCAGGCGAAGCTGATGGCGACGCTCGCGAGCGGCGTCATGGCCGGGCAGCTGCCGTGGGCGCTCATGCTGCTCGGTGCCGCGCTCGCGCTCGCGGCCGAGGCCGCCGGCGTCGTCACGTTGGCGTTCGCGATCGGTCTCTACCTGCCGATCACCACCTCGACGCCGCTGATCTTCGGCGGCATGCTGCGCGCGCTCCTCGCGCGCTCCGCCGACGCGGAGACGGGAGGCGACGCCGCAACGCTCTTCGCGTCGGGACTCATCGCCGGTGACGCCCTCATGGGCATCGCCATCGCCGGGTTGGTCGTGAGCGGTCTCTCCGCGACGGTCGCGCTGCGCGCGCCCGGCGAGGGGTCGCCGCTCGAGACGGCGTTGACGATCATCCCGTTCGCGCTGTTGATGGTGGCGCTCGCACGCTATGCGACCGCCGGCGACGCCGTGCCGCCACGGCGCGGCACGGAACGATGAGCGCGCGCGATCGCCGCCGCGCGCCCGAACGGAGGCCCCCGTCGGCGAGGGCGCCCGTCGCTGACGACGTCGGGACCGCCACGGACAATGCCGGCGCGAACGGCAGCGATGCCTCGACCGCAGCCGCCGCCGGCACGGCGGCCGCCGTCGCGCGCTACGAAGCGGAGGTGGCGCGGCACTATCGCTGGAACCTCGGCGCGCATCTTCTGTACGGGCTCTTCGGGACCACGGGGTGGCGCCTCATCACCGCGCCGACGTTCGTTCCCGACTATTTGTTTCGTCTCGGCGGCTCGAATCTCGCCGTGGGCGTGCTGCTGTTCGCGGGCGGCGTGGGACGCTTTCTCTCGCCCGTTGCGGGCGCCGCGTACGTCGCGCACCGGCCGCTCGTGAAACGCACGGCGGTCGTGATCGGCAGCGCGATGCGGTTTCAGGTGCTCGGGATGGCGCTCGCCGCGCTGCTGCTTCCGCGCACCGCGAACTACGCCACCTTCTTCGCGCTCTACTGCGCGTTCAGCGTGCTGAACGGGCTCCAGACCGTCGTCTACGGGCTTCTGATGGCCAAGGTGATTCCGCTCGCCCGGCGCGGCCGCTTTCTCGGCCTGCGCGACTTCGCCGGCGGCACGACGGCCGCGGCGGTCGCATGGCTCGCGGCACGGCTCCTGCGCGACATGCCGTTCCCGGCGAGCTACGGCGTCACGTATCTCGTCGCGTTCGTCTTCACCTCGCTCGGCCTCGTCTGTTTCGCCGCGATCCGCGAGCCGCAATCGCCGGTCGTCGACGAGCCGCGCTCGTTCGCGACCACGCTGCGCAGCGTGCCCGCGCTCCTCGCCGGCGACCCGCCGTTCGCGTGGTACTGCGTCGCCCGCGGTCTCGGCGCGCTCGCGCTCATGGCCGCGCCCTACTTCATCATCGCCGCGAGCCGTTTTCTGCCGCACGATCCGGCGAACGTCGGCCGCTTGAGCGTCGCGTACTTCGTCGCCAACACGATCGCGAACCTGCTGTGGGGCCAGCTCGCCGACCGCATCGGCTTTCGCGGCGTGTTCCTCGCGGCAGCGACGCTCTGGGTCGCGGCGCTCGGCGTCGCGCTCGGCGCCCCGACGACGCTCGCCGCGGCGACCGCGCTCTTCGTCCTCGTCGGCTGCGCGCAGGGCGGCATGCAGATGGCGTCGATCAACCTCGTGTACGAGTTCGGCGACGGCGCCGGTCTCGGCCTGCGCATCGCGGTCGTGAACACGCTCGGTGAGCTGATGGCGGCGATCGCACCGCTCGCCGGCGGCGTGATCGCCGACCGCTGGTCGTACGAGGCGCTGTATCGGGTCGCGATCGGCTGCACGATCGCGGCGGCGGCGACCATGTACCATCGCGTTCGGCGCCCGATTCCGCGGCGCGCAACCGCATGGTAGCGTCGCGCCGCCATGGATCGCACCGCCGCCTCGCTCCTCGCCTTCGCCGCCGGTCCCGAGAATCTCGAGCGCCGCGCCGCCGCCATGCTGATGCTCGCCGAGCTGAAGCTCGACGATGCGAAGACCGCGGCGGTCGTCGCCGACGCGCTCGCCAGCGAGACCGTGCTCCAGGAGTACGCGCTGCGCTACGTCGAGAAGCTGCGCCCGACGGCGGTCATCGCCGCCGTGCTGCCGCTCCTCGAGGCAAGCGACCCCGCGGTGCGCGAGCGCGCGCGGCGTCTGCTCGTCCACTACGGCCTGCCGGCGGTCGGAGCAGCGCGGCGCGCCTCTTCCTCGTCCGTGCCTGTGCTGCGCTCGCGCTCCCCGACGCGCGACGCTGGCTGCTCGCCGAGGCGATGCACGTCGACGTCCCGCACGTCCGCGCCGAGGCACTCGCCGCCCTCGCCGCATGCGTGCGCGGCGAAAAGCTGCTCGCGAAGGAGGTGACGGCGCTGATCGCGATCGTCGAGGACCCGAACGCGGCGCACCTGGTGCGTCAAGCGCTCGAAATGCTCGAGGGATACCGCTTCGGCGCCGACGCGCCGCCGGTGCTGCTCCGTCTCAGCGAGAGCACGCACGTCGCGGTGCGCTCGTTCGCGCTCGCCAAGCTCGGCGACAGCAGCGCGCCGGGCGCGCTCAAGGCACTCCTCGGCAGCCTCGACGACGCGGACGCCGTTCGCCGCTCCGCCGCCGGGTCGCTGCGGAAGATCCCGGAGGCGCGGCAAGCATTGATGAAGCGGTTCGTCAGCGCGACCGACGCGAGCGCCGCGTTCACCATGGCCGAGACGCTCGCAGGCTATGGCGCCGCGTGGCGACGGCCGGCGCTGGAAGCGCTCTGGCGGCGCTACGTCCAGGCGTTCGCCGCCGAGGACCGCATTCAGGGGGCGTTCCTCCACTTTCTACGCGGCGCCGCGCCCGAGTTCCTCGCCGAGTCGCTGCGAAAGGAGAGCGCGCGCCTGATGAAAGCCGGGCGCGCCCGCGACGCCGCCCGTCTGCGGCAGATCCTACGCGAGCTTCCGGTCGCGACTGACGAGGACGCGTATCAGCTCGCGCTCGCGCTGGTGAAGTTGCGTCGCCGCGGCGTCGACAGCCCGTTCCGTCGTCCCGACCCCGCGCTCGACGTCCTCGCGGCCCTCGAGGAACGCCCATTTCCGACCAGCACGCGCTTGAAGCGCGAGCGCACGTTGGAGCCCGAGGAGCTCTACGCCATCGGCTTCGCGCTCGCGGAGAGCAGCGGCGCCGGACAGCGCCTCGGCGAGGAGCTCCTCGAGCACGTCGCGAAGCGCCAACCCAGATCGCGCGTCGGCAAGAGCGCCCGCAACAAACTCGCCCTCAGCGCCTGACCCACCGCCCCGCCGCTCGCTGCCGCTCGCCGCCGAACCGCGGAAGCGAACCCAGCGCGGCGCGCAGTGGCGGTGCAGACCATCGTACCGAAGGACCGTTCGGACCAACTGGCGTAAGGGCCGCGGGCGAGGTGCGGGCGCCGTCTGCTGCACCCGTGGTGCGCAACCTTACCCTCTTGCGCACGTCGGGTGCAGCGGACGGCGCCCGCACCTCGCCCGCCGTCCGGCCGCCGCTCCGATCGCCCGTCAGAATTGGTACGTCAACCGAAGGCCCGTCTCCGAGCGCCCGCGGTTCAACCCGCCGAGTCCCCAGGGCTCGAAGTTGATCTCCTTCGTCGGGTTGATGATGAACCGCTGCGCCAGATTGACCCCGAAGTTCGGCGTCACGAAGTAGTCGACGCCCCAGACGACCTCCTGGCTGTAGCTGTTCACGGGATCGAGCAGGTACACCATCGACGGCACGACGCTGCCGCCGCGGTAAAAGCCGAGAATCGCGAACGTGGTCAGCATCTCCCACCGGTGGACGTCGTCGCGATACGCGACGGGTGGCGACTGGTTGAGCGGCTTCGTCGTCGTCGGCAGATCGAGGCCGCCGATCGTGCTCTTCGCCTTGTTCACCATGTAGGTGAAGAAAAATTGCCCGGTCAGGAAGAACGTCGTCTTCTTGTTGAGCGGCCGGATCCACGTCGGCCGATCCCATGCGATCAGGCCCGACCACACGTCCTGCTTGCGGATGCCGGGAAGAAACGGCGCGAATGTCGTCTCGCGGACGCACGATTGCTCGCCGCGGGCGCTGCGCGCGGCGATCGCACCCGGGCTGTGGCCGCACGAATAGAATGGAATGCCGAAGTCGTACGTCGACTCGGCGCGCCAGACGACCTTGGTGTGCTCGTCGAAATAGTTCGCGGCGGTGCCGATCGTCGGAATGTACGGCGTGTAGAATTCGACGGGCAGCGTCCGGCGCTGGATCAGATCCTGCGTGCGAGTGTTGCCGGCCTCGGTGGGCTTGATCCCTTTCGCGACCGCGGCCTCGGTCATGGCGCCGCCGCCGCCCGAGAAGCGCTGATAGATGAATCCCAGCTGCATCTGCATGCCCTCGGGCAAGACGGGCGTCTCGCTGCCGGTCACGCCGTTGAAGCGGATGCCGACTTGGCTGTTGTCCCACGGGTTGCGGCTGTAGTTCCCCTGCCGGAAGAGCTTTGTGCCGTGCATCAGCCGCACGCTGTGGAAGATGTTGAACGCGCCGCTGCGCGGGTTCGTGAGCGGGTTGCCGAGCTTCACGCCCCACGGCGCCGGCAGGAACGTGACCTTGTTCGGGTACCAGTCGCCGGGGTTCCAGTACCCTTCCGCGAAGACATTGCTCCACGAACCGAGGCTGCCGAAGTCGTAGAGTCCCTTGAACATCCAGAAGGGAATGCGCAGATCGTCGAAACCGAAGCCGGGCGGCGGCAGCTCCTGCTGGAAGTGCCACGAGAGATCGAGGTTGTTGACGCGGTCGAGCAAGCGGAAGCCGTCGGACTCGCCCCAGATGATCTGCTGGCGACCGGCTCGTAGGCTGAAGCCGGAGAGCGGCCCGCGGAACTTGATGTCGACGTAGGCCTCGCGCAGCACGCTCTCGAACTTGAGGGCGTCGCGGGCTCCCTTGTTGAAGTCGCTGAGGTCGTTGAAGCGCGGGTCGACCTTCTCGCCGGTGAACTCGCGCTTGGTGGTGACGTCGGGCGTGTAGTCGTACACGCTGTCGTATACGCCGCGGTACAGCAGGAAGAGATGCGATTCGGAAACTAGATCGGAGAGGTCGAAGCGATCGAGCCACTTGCCGCCGCGCTGCACCCACGCCCAATCGACGCGGATGCGCGCGGTGTTCCGCTGCTGGATGAACTGGTACTGGTCCCAGTCCGGATGGCGGACAAGCTCCTGCGATTGGAGATTTCCGGAGATCTCGAACGGCCCGAACTTCTGCGTGGCGAACGCGACCCCGGCCGATCCGAGAACGGTGAGTGCCACCATGACGGTTCCCAGCGCGCGCCGCGTGCTGCCCATCAACATGGAACCTCCTCCGCGCGCCTCAGCGCGCGTGTGATCTCAGGCTGCGTGCGGCCCGGGGGACACCGACACGCTAGGCGCTCTAGCGTATGGACACATGTATACGCAACTGGCGCCCGACTCGCGTCGGTCCGGTGCTCGCCTCTGCATACGTGGGCGGCGGGCGCGACGCGGAGAAGCGGGCTTCGTTGGATCGCAACGCGACCCAGTCGGCGCGTCCGACGTCGTCTGGTTTGCAACAACCCAATCGCGGCCCAGTGGCGTAATTTACTATTGCGACGCGGGGCCGTGTCGGTGTCGCCGGATGGCGACGTCAGGCGGAAAGGGCGGTCGGGGGGCGGTGCTCGGCGCGGGTGGCGGTCGGAAATCGCAAGGTGAAGCACGACCCGCAGCCGGGCTGGCTCTCGACCGTGATCGTACCGCCGAGGGTCGCGGTCAGCCGACGGACGATGTAGAGGCCGAGCCCGACGCCATCGTGACGGCGGCGATCGCTGCCGTCGACCTGGCGGAACATCTCGAAAATGATCGCCTGGTCCTCCAGCGTGATGCCGACGCCGGTGTCGCTGACGGCGATCTCGAGCGTCGTGCCGTCGGTGGCGAGACCTGCACGCACCGTGACCGCTCCGCGCTCGGTGAACTTGAGCGCGTTGTGGACGAGATTGCGCACGATCATCTTGAGCTTCGCGTGGTCGCTCTGCACCTCGGGACGATCGCGCTCGACGTCGAAGCGGAGCGCGACACCCGGCTTCACCCACGAGACCGGAATCTGACGCTCCAGCTCGTCGAGGAGGCGGGCGACGTCGACCGCGGCGACGGTCACCGGCAGCGCGCCCGACTCCATGCGGCTCACGTCGAGCGTCGCCTGGATGAGTTCGAGCAGCTGCCGCGAGTAGTCGAGCACCTTCACGGTCACGTCGTGCTGGTCGGGGGTGATCGGGCCGAAATCGCCGTCGCGAAGCAGCTCGCTGTAACCCATGATCGCGTTCAGGGGCGTGCGCAGCTCGTGCGACATCGTGCCGATGAACTCGGACTTGAGACTGTTCGCGGCGCGCAGGTTGCGCACGAGCCGGCCGTTCTCGATCGCGGCGGTCGTCTGATACGCGATACCGGTCAGCAGACGGCGCACCTTCGCCGGGTACGGCGTCGACCGCTTGCGCGACCCGGCGAACAGCGCCCCGATCACCTCGCCCCGGCGCGTCAGCGGCACGGCGAGCACCGAGCTGAGACCGCCACGCTGCAACCATTGGACGGGCATCGGCGGTGACTTGTCGCCGCTGTCGCCTTCGGCGTAGCCGGTCCGGAGGGCCTCGGTGAGAACCGGGAACTCACGCAGGTCGAAATCGAACTGTCGCGCCTCCTCGAGCACGTCGGCCCGGCGTACGTCCGTGCCGGCAGCGATGCGAAACGTCTTGCGGGCGTCGTCGAGGAGGAGGACGTTCACGAAATCGCAATCGACGAGCGTGCACGCGAGCGCTGTCAAGCGCTCGAGGGGATCCTCACCGTCGAGATTGGCGTCGAGGAGCTCGGCGGTTTGCACGAGGGCGGCGGAGGTCTCCGCCTCCTCGCGTTGCGCCGCATGCAAGCCGGCGTTCTCGATCGCGACCGCGACCTGCGTCGCGATGCCGACGATGAGCCGCCGCTGAAACGGCGCGAACGCCTCGCCGCGCTCGCGATATCCGGAAGCGAAAAGCCCGAGGGTCCGATTGCCGCAGCGCATCGCCGCGAAGAGGCCTGAGCCGATCTTCCACTCCTGGAGGGCACGCGCGCCGGGACCCATCGTCGCGTCGGAGACCTCGACGAGACCCTCCGCCGCGATCAGCGCCCCGAAGTCCCAGAAGCCGCGTCCGATCGCAGCGTCCGCGGGGATTCCGAGACCACGGCTCGCCAACAGCCGGTACCCCGACGGCGCGGCGGCGTCGACGAGGATCGTCGCACACCAGTCGGTGCGCAAGCGCTCGATCGCGACGTCGTGCAATCGGCCGATCACGACGCCGGCGTCGAGCGACGTAGTGAGCGCGCGACTCACCTCGAGGAGCCCGAGCGCCGCCTCGGCCGTGACGCTCAGCTCCGCGTTGGCGGCCGCGAGGCGATCGCTCGCGGTCGCGAGGTGGCGGTTCTTGTCGCGTAGATGCTGCTTGTAGAAAAAGCTGTGATGCGCGACGCATACGAAGATGAAGACCGACGTCGCGAAGAGCGCCGCCGGACCCGAATGGGCGAGCACCTCGGTGCCGCCGAGCGACAGCAGGAAGGCGTAGCAGGCGGCGGCGAGCGCGGTAATCACGATGCCGCACATACCCGACACCATCGTCGCCGGCACGATCGTCATGAGAAAGAACTGCCGGAAGAGCACGCGGTGCGGCCCGAGCGCGGCGAGGCCGACGGCGATCGCGACGGTATCGAGAACGAGCTGGACGTAGACGAGCTTGTGCGGATCGCACCCGCGTGCCAAGGCGCGCTGATACAAGACGCTGAGCGCGGCGGTCACCGCGGCGACGGAAACCACCGGCAGCCATGGCAGCTCGATGCCGCCGACGAAGCTGATGATCGGAACGCCGAGCGCGACCGCCGCCGCCGTCCGCAGGCGGGTCAGCGACAACCAGACGTTGATCGCCGTGACGTCGGAGTGCTCGAGGGCGTCGACGCCGCTCGCGCCAGCGCGGTCGGTCGGGAGGCCGGTCGTCGGCAAGCCTTCGGCGCGCACGCCCGCAGAGCAGCAAGGCTCATGCCACGGAACTCGCCTGCTCCTGCCGAGATAGCCTTCTAGTATTAGGAGCTTGCGGTCGACGAGGGGAGCGTCGGCGGGGCGCGAACGCCGCGAGTGTCATCGCCGTCATTGAGATGACGCGGGCTGTTCACGCGCGTGCGGCGGCGGCGCTCGTCGTCAGCGCGAGCGATCGCCGCCGACGCGTCGTCGCAGCTCGTCGAGCGCGCGCTCCAACGCCCGGTGACGCCGGCCGAGGTGCACGAGAAAGAGCGCGAGCAGCACCCAGATCGCCCCGTAGGCGCTGAAGAGAAACCAGAAGCGATCCGGCTGCGTCACGGCGTCGCTCCGCCGACCGCGGCGCGGCCACCGAGGGCGTCGACGTCGTCCTCGAGCGCGCGCAGCTCGTCCTCGAGCCGCAGCGCCTCGAAGCGCCGCCACACGAGCCACAGAAAGAGCGACGTGAACGCGACGAGCGTGACGACGAGGGCGACGATCATGCGCGCATCCTGGATCCCACCTTGTCCCGCCGGCGCCGAGATCACCGACGGGTGCATGCCGCGCCAGAGACGCACCGAGACCATGATGAGCGGCACGTCGAGGACGCCGACGATCGCGAGCACGGCGGCGTAGCGCGCGATTTGCGGATCGTCCTCGCCCATTGCGCGCAGCACCAGGTACACGGCGTAGATCGTCCACAAGATGACCGTCATCGTGAGGCGCGGATCCCACGTCCACCAGGTACCCCAGATGGGCCGCGCCCAGATCGGGCCGGTGCAGAGCACCATCGTGCAGAAGAGCATCCCGACCTCGACCGCGGCGCGCGCGAGGCGGTCGTACGTCGCGTCGGTGCGCCACAAGAAGAGCGCGCTCGCCAGCGCCGCGAGCCCGAACCCGAAGAACGCCGACCACGCCGCGTTGACGTGGAAGTAGAATATCCGCTGCACGGCGCCCTGCATGCGCTCGTTCGGCACGTAGAGAAACACGCACGCGAGCGCCGCGAGCATCGCGACGAACGCGAAGCCCGGAAGCACGGTGTCGGCGACGGGCGCGATGCGAGCGCGAATGGTCATCTCAGCACCTCATTCGAGTACCAGCTGCTCGAACAGCATCCAGCCCGCCACCGTCACGATCACGTCGAACGTCGCCAGGACGCGCAGCCAGGCGGCGGCGGCCGAGGCGCCGCCGCCAGCGAGCACGATCCGGCTCGCCTCGACCGCGCAGATGACGACCGGGACGAGGAGCGGCAGCACGAGGAGCGGCAACAGCAGCTCGCGCGCGCGTAGCCGCACGGAAATCGCGGCGAAGAGCGTCGCCAGCGCCGAGAAGCCGATGAGCCCGAGCGCGTTCACGAACGCGAGCTCGAGCGGCGCGGTCGGCATACCGGTGCCGAGCACGAGCACGAGGAGCGACGTCAACACGACGTCGGCGATCGCCAGCACGACGAGGTTGGCGACGAGCTTGGCGACGAAGATCGCGCCGCGATCGACCGGCCCGAGGAGAAGCCCGTACCACGCGCCGCTCTCGCGCTCGACGAGAAACGTGCGCTGTACGGCGAGAAGGCCGGCGAAGATCAGCGTCACCCACAGCACCGCCGGCGCCGCGGCGCGTGCGCCCTCGGGATCGAGCGCGAAGGTGAACGTGAGCAGGATCAGCACGACGAGCACGATCAATGCGGCGATCGCCTCGCGTGTCCGCAGCTCGAGCAGCAGATCCTTGCGCAGGATCGACCACACGGATCAGGCCGCCACCGCGCCGGTCACCTGCCGGTAGGCCGCCTCGACCGATGCCGTCGCGTCCGACGGCGAGGCTTCCCAGACGACGCGACCCCGGTGGAGGATCACCGCGCGCTCGGCGACCGCACGGCCGCGCTCGAAATCATGGGTCGCGACGACGATCGTGCGGCCGTCGGCGCGCAGTCCCGCGAGGATCTCGCTCAGGAGATCCGCGCCCGCGGCGTCGAGCGCGCTCCAGGGCTCGTCGAGCAGCAAGAGCTCGGGATCGTGGAGGAGCGTGCGCGCCAGCGCGAGACGTTGCTCCATGCCGCGCGAGAACACGCGCACTGACCGCGTCGCGTTCGCCGCGAGGCCGACGCGCTCGAGCCACGTGTCGGCCGCGTGCTCGGGACGAGGCAGACCGTAGAGCCGGCCGTAGAAGACGAGGTTCTCGCGTGCGCTCAGATCGGGGTACAGGAAGCTCTGATGGCCGAGGAGGCCGATCCGGCGGCGAGTCTCCGCCGACGGCTGGCGCGAGCCGAAGAGCGCGAGGGTGCCCGCCGTCGGCGCGTAGAGCGTCGCGCAGATGCGCAGCAGGGTGCTCTTCCCGGCGCCGTTCGGCCCGAAGAGCGCGACCGTGTCGCCGCCGTCGACGCGTAGGGTGAGGTCGCGGAGCACGCGCACGCGGCCGAACGATTTGGCGATCGTGTCGGCGTCGACGACGGTCATTGCGAGAAACGTACCGTGTTTCGGAAAGAAATGCGACGCGTGATCAACGACGGGGAACGTCGGCGCGACGGCGATCGAGCTCCGCCAACGCCGCGAGCGCGCGCGTCTCGTACGTGCGCCGCAGCGCCGCGTAGTCGTCGGACGAGAGCTTCCCCATCTGGAAGTCGAACTCCGCCTCTTTGATCGCCGCGTACGCGAGGTCGCGCTGCTTCTCGAGACGGTGGCGCTCGGGGTCGATGGGTCCCGTTTCGGCCGCGGGGCTCGCGGCGACGCGCAAGAGCGGCGCCGCGATTCCCCACGCGACGGCGGCGATGACTGCCAAGCCCGCGGCGTACGCGAACGTGCTCGCGTCAGGCATCGAAACCACGCAGCTCGGCGTCGAGTCGCGCCCGCAGCTCGGGATCGTCGTCGGCCGGCGTCGACGGACCCACCATGGGTGGCGGCCGCCGCCAGCGCCGGGTCAGCACGACGATCAGCACCGCCGCGAGCAACACGACCGCGAACGGCATGATCCACGCAATGAGATTAAAGCCCGTCGTGGTCGGCGCGGCGAGGATCTTCTCGCCGTATTTGCCGGCGAAGTACGAGAGCACCTCGGGCTTCGTCTTGCCGAGCGCCAACTGCTCCGCGATCTCGTTTTGCAGCGGACCGCGCGACGGACACTGCAAGTGGTTGCAGGCGTGGACCGTGAGCCCGCAGCCGCACTGACACGTGAGCGACTCCTCGACGTCGGTCTGGCTCGCGCTCATCGGCAGATCTGCGGGCGGCGCCGGCGATCGAGCGTCACTCGCTCCATACCGCCAGCCCGCGCTCCTCGACCGCGAGCGCGGCAGCGAGCGCACGCTGCTCCGCGGCCGTCGGCAACACCGAGACCACGGTGCCGAGCACCATCACGACGCCACCGATCCAGATCCAAATGACGAGCGGATTGATGAACGCCTGCAACGTCATGAGCCCGCTCTCCTGGTCGTAGCTGCCGAGGACGAGATACAGATCCTCGCGCCAGGTCGTACGCATCGCGACCTCGGTCGTCGGCTGCTGCTGCCGCTTGTAGAAGCGCTTCTCGGGAAACATCGTCGCGATCACGCGACCACCGCGCGCGACCTCGATCTCGGCGAGCATCGAGGCGACGTGCGGATTGTCGGCCTGCCGCATGCCCTTGTACGTCAGCGCGAAGCCGCCGACCTCGACCGTG
>WNFQ01007529.1_pt1 | contig 11814 bp, 9 predicted proteins | sample 5400171 | NCBI WGS metagenome assembly WNFQ01 (sample SAMN13153356, study PRJNA577476) | soil metagenome | isolation source: 20 cm soil under Madrone tree | place: USA:California | collected 2016-06-14
CGCCGGATCTCGATGTCGCGCAGGTAGTCGCTGGTGATATCCCCCGTGATGTAGTGCCCGTCGAAGCACGAGGTCTCGAAGTTCTTCAGCCTCGGATTGGCGCGGCGCACCGCGTCCTTCAGCGCGTCGAGGTCCTGGTAGATGAGCGCGTCGGCGCCGATCTCTCCCGCCACCTCCTCCTCGCTGCGATGCGCGGCGATCAGCTCGGCGCGGGTCGGCATGTCGATGCCGTAGACGTTGGGGAAGCGCACCGGCGGCGCCGCCGAGGCGAAGAACACCTTGCGCGCGCCCGATTCGCGCGCCATCTGCACGATCTCGCGGCTGGTCGTGCCGCGCACGATCGAGTCGTCGACCAGCAGCACGTTCTTGCCCGCGAACTCCATCGACATCGGGTTCAGCTTCTGGCGCACCGAGCGCTTGCGCACCGCCTGCCCGGGCATGATGAAGGTGCGGCCGATGTAGCGGTTCTTGACGAAGCCCTCGCGGTAGGGCACCCCCAGGCCGGCCGCGAGCTGCAGCGCGGAGGGGCGGCTGGAGTCGGGGATCGGGATCACCACGTCGACCTCGAGGCTCCGGTACTGGCGGCGGATCTTCTCGGCCAGCTTCTCGCCCATGTTGAGCCGCGTCTCGTAGACCGAGGCGCCGTCGATCAGGGAGTCGGGACGCGCGAGGTAGACGTACTCGAAGATGCAGGGGTTCAGGCTCGCGTTCGGCGCGCACTGCTGGCTGTGGAAGTTGCCGTGCTCGTCGATGAACACCGCTTCGCCGGGGCCGATATCGCGCAGCACGCGGAAGCCGAGCGCGTCCACTGCGACCGACTCCGAGGCGACCATGTATTCGGTCCCCGTCAGCGTGTCGTTGTAGCCGATCACCGCCGGCCGGATGCCGTACGGATCGCGGAAGGCGAGCACTCCGTTGCCGGCAATCATCGCCACCACGGCGTAGGCGCCCTTGACGCGCCGGTGCACATTCGCGATCGCCGTAAAAATGGTCTGCGGCTCCAGCCGCAGCTTGTCCGACGCCTTTTCCAGCTCGTGCGCTAGCACGTTGACCAGGACTTCCGAGTCCGAGCCGGTGTTGATGTGCCGCAGGTCGGTGCGGAACATCTCCTCTTTCAGCTGATCGGAATTGGTCAGGTTGCCGTTGTGCCCGAGGACGATGCCGAACGGCGAGTTGACGTAGAAGGGCTGCGCCTCCGCCGAGCTGAACGCCGAGCCGGCGGTCGGGTAGCGGCAATGCGCGATGCCCATGTTGCCGGGCAGCGAGCGCATGTTGCGCGTGCGGAACACGTCGCGCACCATGCCCGGCGCCTTGTGCATGTGGAAGGAATTGCGCTCGCTCGTGACGATGCCCGCGGCGTCCTGGCCGCGGTGCTGCAGCAGGAGCAGCCCGTCGTACAGCGGCTGGTTGACGGGCGAGCGCGCGACGATGCCGAGAATCCCGCACATCGGATCTAGCTGTCCCCGGTGTGGTTAAGGGTCAATGATATCGCAAGCGCTCGGCGAACGCGGGCGGCAGCCAGGGCTTGAGCTGGATCACCGTCTCCGCGAGGGACCGCCCCATTACGGAATCGGTCCAGAATGGCTTGCGCGGCAGCGGAGACAGCCCCGCGAGCATGGCGAACGCAACGAGGACCACGAGGCCGCGGACCAGACCGAACAGGGCGCCGAGCCACCGGTCAAGGTCATGCAGGCCGACGACCTTGACGATCCTCGTAAACAGCCTCGTAGCGAGGGCGGCGACCACCAGGGTCCCGACGAATATCAGGAGGAATGCAACCAGCACTCGGATCTCCGGGCGCATGGCGGCGGGAAAAGTCTCGGCAAGCGGTGCGGTGAGCAGGTTGGCGGCGAAAAAAGCCAGCACCCAGCCGGCAAGGGAAAGCACCTCGTGCACCATCCCGCGCCACGCACCCCAGCCGATCGACAGCAGCAGCACGACGATGACGGCGATGTCGAGCCAGCTCATCCGGACCTGGTGGTCACCGTCCCGGGTTGCAGGCCGAGGCCCTTGAGCTGCTCGAGCGCCCTCTCCGCCGCGTCTTTCGTCGGAAACGGACCGGCGCGCACGCGGATGAGGTTGCCTTTCACGGCTTCGGTGTAGTAGGGAATCTTGGCGGCGGCAAGCTTTGCGACCACGCCGTCCGCGTTCGCAAAGGCGCCGACCTGCACGACGAATTCCTTGTCACTCGCCTGCTTCTTCACGGCGGCCGGCTTGGGCTTGGGGGCGAAAGCGGTTTCGTTCTCGCCCGGGATCCTCACGCTGACCGGCGGCGCGGTCTCGCGCGGCTCCGGATCGAACACCATCGGCAGCACGATCACGGCGAGCAGCACGAGCGCCACGGCGCCGACCAGCCGCCTGCGGCCGCGGCGCTTCAGAGTATCGACGTCCTGAGCTTCAGCCATGCAATGATTTCGCCGACGGTGAGGAATGAGCCAAAGACTACGATTTTATCATTTTCACCCGCGCGCTCTTTCGCCGCCGCAAACGCTTTTTGCGGAGAGTCGTGCAGCTCGAACGGCGCGCTTGCTCCCGTCTGCAGGAAGGCGTTCTTCAGTTCTTCCGCGGTCGCCGCCCGCGGGCCGGGCAACGAAGCGAAGTGCCAGCGCGTGATGCGCGGCGCCACCCCGCGCAGCACGCCGGCGATGTCCTTGTCGCGCAGCATGCCGCAGACCGCGATCGTCTCCGGCGCGAACCCGGAGGCGGCAAGGTTCTGCTCCAGGGTCTTTGCGGCCTGCGGATTGTGGGCTACGTCGAGGATCACCTGCGGGCGCCCGGGAAGGATCTGGAAGCGCCCCGGCAGGACCACCTCGGCAAGGCCGCGCCGGATCTCCTGCATCGTGATGGGCAGCGCCAAGGCGTCCAGCGCGCACAGGGCGGCCGCGGCATTGCGCAGCTGCACTTTGCCGCGCAGCGCCGGAAACGCCAGCCCCGCGCGGCGTCCACCCGGGCCCCAATAGGCCCATTGATTGGCCTGCGCGACGTAGCCGAATTCCTTTCCGAGAAACAGCTTTTCTCCCGCTGCCTGCATGACCGAGCGCGGCGGATCCGGTGCGGCGATCACGGCGGGTCGGCCCGGCCGGAAGATGCCCGCCTTTTCGCGCCCGATCGATTCTCGGTCGGCGCCGAGATATTCGACGTGGTCGATGCCGACGCTCGTCAGCACTGCGCAGTCAGCGTCGAGCGCGTTCACCGCGTCGAGCCTTCCGCCCAGCCCCACCTCGAGCACCGCCGCGTCGAGGTTCTCGCGGGCGAACAGCCACAAGGCGGCGAGCGTCCCGAACTCGAAATACGTCAGCGCGGTTTGACCCCGGACCTTCTCGACTGCCGCGAACGCCTCGCACAAGGGACTGTCTTCCACTTCAAGACCTGCAACGCGCACGCGCTCGTTGTAGCGCACGAGATGCGGCGACGTGTACAGGCCGGTGCGATAGCCGGCGGCACGCAGGATCGATTCCAGCATGGAGCAGGTCGAGCCCTTGCCGTTCGTGCCGCCCACCGTGATGACCGGGCACGCGAGCGCGGCGGACAGGCGGCCGAGAACTTCGCTCACCCGCTCCAGGCCGAGCGCGATGGCGGCCGGATGCTGCGCCTCGATATAGCGCAGCCAGTCGTCGAGCGACCTCAGGACAGGCCCTCCTCGTAGATGCGGCGCACGGTCTCGATCGTATCCGCGTCGGCAGGGCTCTTGTCCGGCCGGTAGCCCTTGACGCGCGCAAAGCGCAACGCGAGGCCGCCCGGATACTGCGGGCTCGCCTGGACGTCGTTGAAAGCGATTTCCACCACCAGCTCCGGCCGCACCCGCACGGTCCAGTCGTCGCGCCCAGTCTCGCGGGCGAGGATCTCTTTCGTCTGCCATTCGAGCAGCTCGTCGGTGAGCCCCTTGAAGGTCTTGCCCAGCATGACGAAGCCGCCGCCGGCCGGGTCGCGCGCGCCCAGATGCAGGTTCGACAGCCAGCCGCGCCGGCGCCCGTGGCCCCATTCCGCGGCGAGCACCACCAGGTCGAGCGTATGCGCGCGCTTCACCTTGAGCCAGCCCGCGCCGCGGCGGCCCGCTTCGTAGAGCGCATCGAGCGCCTTCGCCATGACGCCCTCGTGGCCGCGTGGCGGTCACGATGCAAGGGGTGAGGTTTTTCCGCGGCACCGCAGCCTCAAGGGCCTTACGCCGATCGATGCCTCCTTTGTCGACGAGCGGCTCGCCGTCGCGCAACAGGCAGTCGAAGAAGAACACCGACAACGGCAGCTCACCGCGCACCTCCTCCACGTCCAGCTTGCGGCCGAAACGCCGCATCGTCACCTGGAAGGGATGCGGCTTGCCGTCGTGGCGCAAGGCGATCGCCTCGCCGTCGAGGATCAGCGAGCGCGCCGTCACTGCGCGCGCCGCCGCAACGATCTCGGGAGCGGCAGCGGTGACCTCGTTCAGGTTGCGCGTGAAAACGCGCACCTCGTCGCCCGACTTATGCACCTGCACGCGCGCGCCGTCGAGCTTCCATTCGAGGATCGCGGTGCCGAGCGCAGCCAGCGCCGCTTCGATGTCCTGCGCGGGTTGCGCGAGCATCGGCAGCACCGGTTGCATCAGCCGGATCGAAAAGCGCTCGAGCGCGGTCGCGCCGCCAGTGAGCGCGGCCTCGGCGACCTGCGCGATACCGCCGGCGACGCTCGCCGCGCGCCGCACCTCCGCCGCAGGCAGCCCGGCCGCCGCCGCGACCGCCTCCAGCATGACGCCTTCCAGCGCGCCCTGGCGAAGCTCGCCGACGATGAGGCGCGCGAGGAAATCCTGCTCCTCGGCAGTCGCCCGTCCGAACAATTGGGCGAGCCGCTTTTCGCGCCGGGCTGCCGCGCCCTTGCCCTTGACTGCCTTTAGCTCATCGAAAGTCTGGTCCACATCACGAATTGTCAGCGTGGCCGCGATCGCGGCCCGGGTGCGCGCCGACTGCAGGCTCGCATAACCGAGCGACAGCTTCCCCTGCCGGATCTCGCCGCTCAGGTAGGGGATCGCGACGCGGATTTCGTCCGGCTCGAGACGCCCGAGGCGTACGGCCAGCTCCCGCACCTTGGCGAGCCGGCTGGGCGTGCCGGAGACCTGGGTCGACGTGCGCACCACGTCGGAAAGCAGCGTCACGCCACGTTGTCGGCGGGCTGCCCTTGCAGGAGGGAGAGGATGCCGTGGAGCTTGTCGCGCAGCTGCCGGCGGTCGACGATCATGTCGATCGCGCCCTTCTCCAGCAGGAACTCGGCGCGCTGGAAGCCTTCGGGCAGCTTCTGCCGCACGGTCTGCTCGATCACCCGCGGACCGGCAAAGCCGATCAGCGCCTTGGGTTCGGCGATCACCACGTCGCCGATCATCGCGAAGCTCGCCGAGACGCCGCCCATCGTCGGATCCGTCAGCACCGAGATGAACGGCAGCCTGCGCTCCGCGAGGTCGGTGAGGGCGGCGGTGGTCTTGGCCATCTGCACCAGCGAAAGCAGCCCTTCCTGCATGCGTGCGCCCCCGGAGGCGGTGACGCAGACGTACGGCAGCTTCTGCTCGATGGCGACCCGCACGCCGCGCACGAAGCGCTCTCCGACCACCGATCCCATCGAGCCGCCCATGAAATCGAACTCGAAGGCGGCGCATACCACGCCGAGCGCCTTGATCGAGCCCTGCATCACCACCAGCGCGTCGCTCTCGGCGGTCTGCTCCTGCGCCTCGGCGAGCCTCTCGGTGTAGCGGCGCGAGTCCTTGAACTTGAGCGTGTCGACGGGAAGCACCTCGGCGCCAATCTCGAAGCGCCCGTCGGCGTCGAGCAGCGCATCGAGGCGCGGCCGCGCGCCGAGGCGCTCGTGGTGCCCGCACTTCGGGCACACATTGAGGTTTTTCTCGAGGTCCGTGCTGTAGAGCACCGCGTCGCAGGCCGCGCACTTCGTCCACAGGCCCTCGGGCACCGTTTTGCGCATGCCGGGGCCGGTGCGCTGGATCTTGGGGGGGAGGAGCTTCTGCAGCCAACTCATGCGTCCAGCGCCTGCCGTATGGGCTTCAGAAGAGCTTTCACCCTGGACGTCGAATCCTCGGGCCCCGCCGCTTCAATCTCCTGGATGATGCGGCTGCCGATCACCACCGCGTCGGCGGTCTCGGCGACGCGGCGCGCCGACTCGGCGTCGCGGATGCCGAAGCCGACGCCGATCGGTAAGCGTGTGGCCGCCCGGATTCTGGGGATCCGGGCGGCAACGTCCGATAAATCGATGTTCGAAGCCCCGGTCACGCCGCGCAGCGAGACGTAGTACAGGTAACCGCTGCCGATCCGCGCCACCTCCTCGATCCGCTTTTCGGTGGAGGTCGGCGCGAGAAGAAAAACCGGGTCGATGCCGTTCTTCTTCGCCACGGCGGAGAATTCCACGCACTCCTCCGGCGGGTAGTCGACGACGATGACGCCATCGATGTCGGCCGCCTTCGCTTTTTCAAGAAAGCTTGCGCTGCCCATCGCTTCGATCGGATTGGCGTAGCCCATGAGTACGATCGGCGTCGCGGCGTCCTGTTTTCGAAATTCAACGACGAACTTCAATACATCCGAAAGACCGACGCCATGCTTCAGCGCCCGCTCGGCCGAGCGCTGGATCACCGGGCCGTCGGCCATCGGGTCCGAGAACGGCACGCCCAGCTCGAGGATGTCGGCGCCCGCCTCGACCAGCGCGCGCAGCAGCGGCACGGTAAGCGCCGGATGCGGATCACCCGCGGTGATGTAGGGAATCAGCGCCTTGCGCCTGGCGCTCGCCAGGGATGCGAAACGCGCTTGGATGCGCGACATCTCAGAGCTGCAGGCCTGAGCGCTGGGCAACGGTATGCATGTCCTTGTCGCCGCGGCCCGAGAGATTCACCAGCAGGATCGCCTCCTTCGGCAGGGTGCGCGCCAGCTTGGCGGCATGGGCGACGGCGTGCGCGGATTCGAGTGCCGGGATGATGCCTTCGCAACGGCACAGCTCGTGAAATGCACCGAGCGCTTCGTCGTCGGTCACCGCGACATATTCGGCGCGCCGGCTGTCCTTGAGCCAGGCGTGCTCCGGGCCGACGCCGGGGTAGTCGAGCCCGGCCGAGATCGAATGCGTTTCCGTGATCTGCCCGTTCGCGTCCTGAAGCAGGTAAGTGCGATTGCCGTGCAGCACCCCGGGTTTGCCTGCGCACAGCGACGCCGCGTGCTTGCCGCTCGCCAGGCCTTCGCCCGCTGCCTCGACGCCAATCAGCCTTACCTTCAGATTCTTGATGTACGGGTAAAAAATCCCCATCGCGTTCGAGCCGCCGCCGACGCAGGCGATCACCGCGTCGGGCTGCCGACCGGCGAGCTCGTGCATCTGCACGATGCATTCGTCGCCGATCACCGACTGGAAGTCCCTGACCATCATCGGATAGGGATGAGGACCGGCGACCGTCCCGATGATGTAGAAGGTGCGCTCGACATTCGTGACCCAGTCGCGCATCGCCTCGTTCAGCGCGTCCTTCAGCGTGCGCGATCCCGATTCGACCGGCACCACCGTGGCGCCGAGGAGCTTCATGCGATAGACGTTCTGCACCTGGCGCTTGACGTCCTCGGTGCCCATGTACACCACGCATTCCATGCCATAGCGCGCCGCCACGGTGGCGGCGGCGACACCGTGCATGCCGGCGCCGGTCTCGGCGATCACGCGCGGCTTGCCCATGCGCCGCGCGAGCAGCGCCTGGCCGATGGTGTTGTTGATCTTGTGCGCGCCGGTGTGGTTCAAGTCCTCGCGCTTGATGTAGATCTGCGCGCCGCCGCAGCGCTCCGAGAGCCGCCGAGCGTGGTAGACCGGGCTTGGCCGTCCCACGTAGTGCTTGAGCTCGTAGTGAAACTCGGCCTGGAACATGGCATCCGCGCGCGCGCGCTTGTAAGCATCGCGCAGCTCGTCGAGCGCGTGCGTCAGCGTCTCTGCGACGAATACGCCGCCGTAGGGACCGAAATGCCCGCGCGCGTCGGGCAAGTCATACATCCGCATTCCTGACCTCTGCTATGAAAGCGGCGATTTTCGCGGCGTCCTTGATTCCCTTCGCCGACTCGACTCCGCTCGAGACATCGACCCCCCACGGCCGCACCCGGCGGATCGCCTCGGCGACATTGTCCCGCGCCAGCCCGCCCGAAAGGATGAGCGGCCGGTCGCGTGCGGCGGGCACCAGCGACCAGTCGAAGCTCTCGCCCGCTCCGCCGTACTCCTCGACGTGGCTGTCGAGCAGCCAGGCCGCGGCGGCGGAAAACGGGCGCAGGTATTTTAGCAAATCGATCCCCCGCCTCACGCGGCAGGCCTTGACCCAGGGCACGCCGAACTGCGCGCAGAACTGCGGCTCCTCCTCGCCGTGGAATTGCAGCATCGCGGGCCGTACCCGGCCGATGACCTGCGCCACCTGCGCCGCGTCCGGGTTGACGAACAGCGCGACGCTCTGCACGAAGGGAGGCAGCGCATCGCGTACCTCGAGCGCGCGCTCGACGCTCACAAAGCGCGGGCTCGGCGGATAGAACACCAGCCCGATGGCATCGGCGCCCGCTTCGGCCGCCGCGCGCGCGTCCTGCCGCCGCGTGATACCGCAGATCTTGACGCGGGTTCTCATCGGGGCAGTCCCCATTTCGCGTCGTACTCCACGGCCTCCAGGCAAAGTCCTTCCGGCGCGAAGGTGGGCGCCGCGCGCGCACGATCGCGCGACTCGAGCACGTCCCTCACCCAGGGCGCCGGATGCTTGCCCTTGCCCACATAAACGAGCGTGCCGACGATGTTGCGCACCATGTGGTGCAGGAACGCGTTCGCCCGCAGCACGAAGTCGATGCGCTCGCCGCGGCGCTCGATGTCGAGCGAATGCAGCGTGCGCAGCGGCGACTTGGCCTGGCACTGCGCCGAGCGGAACGCCGAGAAATCGTGCTCGCCGACGAGCAGCGCGGCGGCCTCGCGCATCGCATCGACATCGAGCGGCAGGTGAATCCAGCCGACGTGGCTCGCGGCGAGCGCCGGCCGCACCGGACGATTGAGAAGCGCGTAGCGGTAGGTACGGCTCACGGCGCTGTAGCGTGCATGGAAGGACGGGTCGACCTGCTGCGACCATAACACCGCGACGCCGTCGGGCAGCAGCGCGTTCACCCCGCGAACCCAGGCAGACAGGGGTCGGGACGCGAGCTCATCGAAGTGCACCACCTGCCCGCGCGCGTGCACGCCGCGATCGGTCCTGCCGGCGCAGGTCACTCCGACCGGCCCGCCGGCAATCGCGCCGAGAGCCGGCTCGAGGGCGTCCTGCACGGCGCCTCCGCCGGGCTGCGTCTGCCATCCAAGAAAGCGGCTGCCGTCGTATTCGAGTCCTAGAGCTATGCGCATAAAGCAAAAAGCCGCGGTCGCTGGCGCCGCGGCTTTTTTCAGTTCAGTAGGGCGGTGTACGGCGGATGCTAACCCAGCTTGGCCAGCAGCTGCTGCGCCTGGCCCTTCTGCACGCTGTCGCCGTCCTTCATCACCTCGTTTAGCAGCTCCCGCGCGCCGTCCTTGTCTCCCATCTCCTCGTACGCCTTGGCGAGATCGAGCTTGGTGGCGACTTCCTGCCATTTCGGATCGGTGCCGGCGGGAGAGGCGCTCGGCTCGCCCACCGCACCCAGGTCGAGGCTGATGGAAGACAGGTCCATCGGCGCCGCGGTATTGTCGGGTTCAGCCTTTTTCTCCTCCCCGCCGAGGTCCAGGCTGATGTCGAAATCGAGACCGCTGTTTGCGGACGCAGGCACGGCCGCCGCGCCGGATCTCTTCGCTTCGCCGCTGCCCGTGATGTCCAGATTAAAATCCACGCCGGTGGCGGTTCTCTCGCCCTGCCGTTCACCCATGATCAGCGTGCCCGCGGGGGTGAAATCGCTCTTTGCGCTCGCGCCAGCTGCCGCCGCCGGCGCGGCATCGAGGTCGAAGTCCAGTCCGCTGGGCGGCGGCGCCTTCGGTTCGTCGATCGAGAACTCGGGCAGGTTCACGACCTGTTGAGACGATGTGGCGGCGCTCAGATCGAAATCGAGGTTCGGCGCGGCAGCCGCCGCGGCAGCTGCTGCGGCAGCGGGGGCGCCGCCACCGCCATACAGGCCATTCTGCGGATCGATCGAACGGCCAAGCGCGGTAGCCTTGTCCCATTCCGGACCGGAACCGTTGGTGAGCGACTTGAGTTTGAGGGCCGCCTGCTCGAAGGCCTTGGCGTCGCGCCGATTGGCGTAGATCTCGAGCAGCTTGGAATGCACCGCAGTGCGTCTTGCGTCCTTTTGCAGCGCTTCCTTGAGGATTTCCTCGGCCTGCGCGTCGCGGCCGTAGGCCATGTAAACGTCTGCTTCGGCGATCGGATCGACTTCGTCGGCCTCCATCCCGGCCAGCGGCTGGCTGAGCGAGCCCTGCGACAGGCTCGGCGACGGTAGTGCGGCGCCGGTTCCAGTCGACGAGCCGGTGGTAGAGGCGGCGCCTAGGACGCTATCTTGAAATCTGGCCTGCGTGGTCTTTTTTTTTCTCCATGTCCATACGCCGTAGCCGGCGAGCAGCACGATCACGCCGCCCAGCCCAGCAAGCGCAATCGGGTTGTCGAGAAACTCATCGACGATGCTCGGCTCGGGCGGAGGTGGAGGTGGAGGTGGCGCCGGCTTGGGCTTCGGCTTGGCTGCTTGAACCGGGGGCTTTGGCGCCTCCGGCGCGGGTTTGGGGGCTTCAGCTGGCGGTTTTGGTGCTTCGGCTACCGGCTTCGGCGCTTCCGGCGCAGGTTTCGGTGCCTCGGCCACGGGCTTTGGGGCTACGGGGGCGGGCACCGGGACTACGGGAGCGGGCTTCGCCTGCGCTTTTTTCTCCAGTTCGGCCAGCTGCTGGTTCTTCATTTCCAGCAGCTTCTGCAGGTCGGTGACGTTCTTTTCCAGGTCGGTGACACGGGACTGCGCTTCTTTCAGCGCGCGTTCGCGGGCAACCGCGTCGTCGTCGCGCGCCGCCCGGCCGGCCGGCGCGGCCGGCTTGCCCGGGTCAGCCTTGGAAAGCCGGACCTGATCCTGTGGCGCGGCAGCCGGCGCTTCCGGTTTCGGCTCGATCTTGCCTTCGGCTTCGCGCCGGCCGCCCGGCGCTTCCACGGACGTCGACGCCGTCGCGAGGCGGCTGCGGTACGCGGCGAAGTCGTCCATGTGCGCTTGCACCAGGCGCTTCGCTTCGTCCGGGTCGATCGTGCTGACGGTTTCCGCGCCAGGGATGTTGAGGATCCGCCCCGCGCGCAGCAGGTTGACGTTCTTGCGGATGAACGCATCCTCGTTGGCGCGGTAGATCGCAATCAGCATCTGGTTGAGGTTCGCGCCGGGCGGCAGGTTCTGGCGTGCGATTTCGCTCAGCGTGTCGCCCTTCTTGACCGTGACCTTTCTCTCTTCCGCGGCAGCCGGCTCGCCGACTGGCTCCGCCGCGGGCTTCTCCTCTTCCGCCGCAGCCGGCTTTTCGACCTGCGCCTCGGCGGCTGGCGCCGGTGCTGGCTCAGCCGCGGGAGCCGAGACGGACGGCAGCGGCTTGGCTTCGACCGGTGCGGGTGCAGGCGCGCGTGCAAGTTCGGGCGCCGGCTGCGCTGCCGGCGCTTCGGCGGGCTTCGGCTCGGGGGTGGCGGCCGGCGTGGCGGGCGCCGCTGGCGCGGCCGCGATGGCCTGCGGCCCCCTGTATTCCGGCGGGTCGAGAAGAACCGTGTACTCGCGCACCAGCCTGCCGGTGGTCCACTGCAGCTCGACCAGCATTTCTAGGAACGGATCGTTGACCGGCTGAGTGGTTCTTACGCGCAACAGCGGACGGCCGCCGCGACGCTCGATGGTGAACCGC
>WNFQ01008491.1_pt1 | contig 11813 bp, 9 predicted proteins | sample 5400171 | NCBI WGS metagenome assembly WNFQ01 (sample SAMN13153356, study PRJNA577476) | soil metagenome | isolation source: 20 cm soil under Madrone tree | place: USA:California | collected 2016-06-14
GCCGAGCACGGTCACGGCCATCGGTCCCTCGATCTCCTGTCCCGGATGCCGCAGGCTGAATGCCAGGGGTGCAAGGCCGAGGGCCGTCACCGCAGCGGTCATGAGAATCGGAATCAACCGCTCGTTGGCGCCGCGCAGCACGGTTTGCATATCCCACGCAGCGCCTTCGGTGTCGACCAGATGCTCGTAGTGTGCGAGCTGCAGGATGGCGTTGCGCGCGCTGATTCCGAACACCGTCACCAGCCCTACGAGCGTGCCCAGGGAGATTCCGATGCCGGTGGCCGCGATGGCGAGCACGCCGCCGATCAGGCTGAACGGGAGATTGATCATCACCAGCCAGCTGTTGGCGCGCCATCGAAACGCGACGAACAGAATCATGAGTATCAATGCCAGCGCGAGACCGGAAAAAAGTGCAAGTTCGGTGCGCGTCTTGTTCTCGGCGTCGGCCGCGCCGGTGAACTCGATGAAGAAGCCCGGGGGCAGAGCCACCGCCGCTGCGATGCGTTGCTTGGCGTCGAGAACGGCGGCCTGCAGTCCTCGGCCGCTGACATTGAAGTTCACGGTGACGCGACGTTGGCCGCCGTCGTGTTCGATGCTGTAGCGGTCCGCCGTGGGTGTCAGGCGGGCCAGGTGCGACAGCGGCACCTCGCCGAGCGGTCCCGAGATCATCAGCTTGCTCAGCTGTTCCGGCCGATGCCGCAGCTCATCCGGGACCAGCAAGACGGTGTCGACGGTGCGCGTACCGTTGAAGGCCTGACCGAGGGTCTCTCCCGCAAAGGCCGATTGAACCGGTCCGAGCACGTCTTGCGTCCGCAGCCCCATCGCTGCCAGAGCCTGCGGCTCGAGTTCGATCGCAATGGTGGGCGTGCCGCTTTGGCGTTTGAACTGCAGATCCACCACTCCGGGCTCCTTGCCGAGCGCAGCCACGAGCTGATTCCCGATGTCATCCAGCGTATCCAGGTCTTCGCCGAACACCTTGATGGCGACTTGCGCCGTGCCGCCGGTCAGGCTTTCGCTGATGCGGTCGCCGAGGAAGGTCACGACCTCGCTCTGGATGCCGGGGTACTTCTTGAGTATCGCCCGCAAGTCATCCTGGGCCTTGGCTTCATCGACCGAGGCGTTCGCTTTGAGCTCGACGTGAAATTCGCTTTGATGCGGTCCCCAGGTATCCTCGCCCAGCTCGGCGCGGCCCACCTGTTGTTCGATCGTCGATACATAGGGCAGCTGCAGCACCTCGGCGGAAATCCGCCCGCCCAACCCAAGCATTTCCTGCAGCGAGGTGCCGGTGATGGAACTCACGACCTGCATGACGAAGTGACCTTCGCGGAATTCAGGCATGAAGGTTCCGCCGAGAAACGGCACCGCGGCGACGGCGGCCGCGCAGCACGCAACCACGACGGCGCCGACGAGCTTGAGATGGTCCTCGACCCACTGTACGGCCCTGACTTGCCGGTTTTTCGACCATGCCAGCCAGCGGGACTCCGAGTGCGCGTCGCTGTCCCGCAGCAGGAGTGCGCACATGGCCGGGGTTGCGGTCATCGCGACGAGCAACGAAGCCGTGACCGCGAGAATGAAGGCGAGCGCCAAGGGCCCCACGAAATGTCCCTGAACGCTGGAGGTAAAGAGTTCCGGCAGGAAGACTGCGATCACGACCAGAGTTGCGTAGATGACGGGACCCCTCACTTCGAGCGACGCCTCTCGAATGACGTCGAGCCGCGGCAGCGGGTTCGACGACAAGGCATTCGCGCGCATGCGCCGCAGGATGTTCTCGATGCCGACGATCGCGTCGTCGACCAATACGCCGAGTGCGACGGCGAAGCCTCCCAGGGTCATCGTGTTCAGCGTCTGCCCCATGCGGTCGAGCACCAGCACGGCGGCGAGCAGGGACAGAGGAATCGCCGTGAACGCAATCACTGCCGCGCGCACGTCGCGCAGGAACAGATACAGCACCGCAAGGATCAGCACCGCCGCAATCGCCAAGGAGTTCTCGAGATCTCCCAGGGCGCGTTCGATGAAATTCGCCGGGCGGTGCAGGGCGGGGTACACGGTGATGCCCTGCGCCTGCAAGGCGGGCGCGAGATTCGCCAGGACCTGCTCGATTGCCAGGGTGGTCGACAAGGTATTGGCACCGTACTGACTCGCGAGCGACAGCATGACGCCGGGTTTGCCCATGATCAAAGCGTCGCCCGACCGCAACGCCGGCGCCTCTTTGACCTCCGCCACGTCGCGCACCAGGACCGGCACGCCATTGCGCACGGCGATGACGGCTTGTCCGATGGCGGCCGCATCCGGTTTCGGCGTGGGCGATCTCAACAATACGCGTTGGGCGGGCATGTCGATGAACCCCGCGCCATGCAGCGCCAGGGCGCCGCGCGCGGCATCGCCCACGTCGACCAGCGTCACGTGATAACTCGCCAGTTTATTGGGGTCGGGCTGGATCTGAATCTGGCGAACGTCGCCGCCGAACACCAGGACGTGCGCGACGCCGGGCACGGCGAGCAACCGGGGTTTGATGACCCAGTCGGCGGCATCGCGCAACGCGTAAGCGTCCACCTTGTCCGACACCAATCCGATCTTGAGCAAATCCATCGTGCTCGACACCAGCGGCGAAAGTTTCGGCGTCCCCACTCCGGTGGGCAGGGTGCTTCCGATCTCGGACAATCGTTCGGAAATTCCCTGACGCGCAACGTGAACGTCCACTTTATCGTCGAACGTGATGATCACCACGGACAGGCCGGGTATCGATTCGGAACGAAGCGTCGCCAATCCCGACGCGCCGTTGACCGCGCTCTCGATACGTTTGGTGACCAGTTCCTCTACCTGTTGCGGTGCGAATCCCGGCGCCTCGGTTTGGATATCGACCTGCGAGGGAACGAATTCCGGGAACACGTCCAGCGGCGAACGCATGACCCCGAAGCAACCCAGGAACAAGGCCAATATGGACAGCGCCGTGACGAATCCGTAATGACGCACGCACAGGGATACCAACCCCCGCATGATTTACTCCGCTTCCGTGCCGGGATTGGTCTGGCGCGCCAGGAGCAAGCCCGCCGCCGACGTTACGATCAGATCGCCGGGTTTGATCGAGTCCTTGACGAAGTATCCGTCGGCCATCGGTTGGCCGATATCGACCGGCGCGCGCGAGAACACGCCGGGCTGCCGCTCGACGAAGCACCAGTACTTGCCGTCGATCACGATGAGGGCGGCGGGTGGGACGACGATGCCGGACTCGGGCTGCTCGGACTTGTCGCCTGCCGCCCATGTCAATACCCGCTCGCCTTCGCCTGCGTCCGTGTGTTCGAGCACCGCGAAGAAACTGCGTCCCGGGATCCCGGAGTCGAACGGAGCATCCCAGACCGGTCGCGCCGCCCATCGGTCGCCGACCGTTGACGCGTCGAGGCGCGAGACGCGCAGGCTGCCCGGCGCGGGGCCGGTCAGCACGCCGAGAGGAAACGTGACGCGCAGCAGCTTGGCGTGGCCCGCGGCGACCTCGTCGAGCATCTTGCTGTCGTCGTGTCCTGCCCAGGGAGGCCGCTGACCGAACAGCGCCGAGGATTTAGCCTCCGCGAGGCGAAGTGCCGCAGCGTCCACCGCCGCCTGGCGCGCCGCGCTCTCGTGCGCCTCGGCGCTCTGGGCGCCGGCGGTGCCGTCGAGGCGCGTGATGCGCGCAAGCACGGCCCGGCTCAGGCGCACACCCGCCCGCGCGGTGACCACGTCGGCTACCGCTTGCGCAATCGCGTCGTGACTCAGCACGACGCCGAATCCCTGCTTTGCCGGGATGTACTTGCCGGGCGCCGCCGCCGTGGTGGCGATGCCCAGTTTCGCGACTTCCTCCGGCGTCAGCTTGACCTCAGCGTCAGCTGCCGTGCTTTTTTCGTCGGGCGCGGCCTTGGCTGCGTCTGCCGCAGGCTGTTGCTTACTGCAAGCGCCAAGAAGGCCAAGAAGCGTCAGGCTCAGCAGGAGCGAGAGGGATATGTGCCGCACGGAGAGATGTTGCATGGGTATCACAATTGTTTTTGCGAAGGTGTTGGATACTGCCAGCCGCCGCCCAGCGCCTTGCACAGGCCGAGCAGCGCCTGAAGCCGGGCCAGCTTGTATTGGTTGAGTTGATCGCGAGCGGCGACCAGCGTGCGTTGTGACTCGAGGACGGCCAGGTACTCCCCGGTGCCCTCGCGAAATCGCACCTGCGTGCCTTGGTAGGCGAGTTCGCTCTGATCGACATTGCGCTGCTGGGGTTCCTTCTGCAGCTCGAGATAGTGGATGGCCGCCAGCGACTTCTCCACGTCGAGAAGTGCCGCGAGAATCGAACCGTGGTAGTTGGCCACGAGTTCTTCCTGCCTTGCCGTGGCCTCCTGGATTGCCGCGCGGCGGCGGCCGGCGTCGAATATCGTCTGCGCCAACGTTGCGCCCGCGGTGAAGGACCAGCCGGTTCCCGCCAGAACGTTGACCGCGGCGTTCACGGCGGGATGCCAGCGTGTCCAAGCGATCACCGGTCACGGCAAAGCCCTCGGGCGCATGGCCGACGAGCAGCGCCAGTGCTCCGCGCGCCTCGACTTCCTGCTGCTGCAGCTGAGGAATGATCAACTCGGAAGTGGCGACCGCGGCGCGCTGCGCGGCGAGTTCCGCCGCGCCGATGCTGCCGGCATCGTAGCGGGCTTCCGTGAAGTGCAGGACACCCTGAGCAGCCTCGAGGTTCAGGCGGGCAAGCGCAATGCGTTCGCGCAGCGACAGAATTTGAAAATAGTTGCTTGCGACGGCGTTCGACAAGGTGATCCGCACGGTCGTGAGATCCGCGCGGCTCGCGTCGGCCAGCGCTTTCGCGGAATTGCTCGCCGCGCGATTCTTGCCCCAAAAGTCGATTTCGTAACTGGCCGACAGCAGCGCGCCCCAGTCGGTTTCATTCGCCGTGGTGCCATGCGTTCCGCCGGCGAAGCGCGTTGCCGTGCCGTTGGCGTCGACCTGCGGCAATAGCGCCGCGCCGGCCTGTCGAGCTCGCGCATCGGCCTGCTTCACGCGGGCGACGGCCGCGGCGATATCGAGACTGTCGTCCTGGGCGAGCGTAACCAGTGAATCGAGCTCGCCGCTCCCAAATCCGTGATACCAAGTCCCGTCCGGCCACTGCGCGTTGCCGCTCACGGCCTGCTCGAAGGCCGGCGGGACGGCCGGCGGAGCCGGTTCCACCGCATGCAGCGCGCAGGAGCTGCATGCAAAGCCTATGAAAATCCAAAGGATCGTTCGTGGGTGCACGGTACCTGACTCTTCGTTGGAGCCAAGGGAAAGTAGCACGCGCGGAGCCGGCGGGTTTTGTATTTTTGCAAGGCGTGGACGATACGTGCCGCGGGTCCTTTGGTATAGGATGCGTGAATGAGGCCGCAGGGCGGGCGCGGCGCAGCTGAGCCGCCGGGATACGGAGCCGTCGATGCACCGATTGGGAATTGCTGGATTACTCGTGGTCCTCTCGGTCACGGGCTGCGCGTCGTCGAAGGGGCCTTCCACGAGCGGGGGGCCGCGGGCCGCACAAGCTGCAGCGACGCCGGACTCCTCGCCGCAATCAATCCCGCCGCCCGCACCTACCTCGCCGAGCAAGGCTGAACCACCGCCCGGCGGCGGTTCTGACCGGAGTCCGGCGCCGGTCAATACTCCGGACGCCGCGCCGCCACCGCCCGTGAGCCCTGCGGCGCGCCCGACTCCTGCCAAAGGGAAACCCTCCGGCGACGCTCGCCCGGTCAAACAGACCGGTGCCGCGACGGCCCAGACTCGGCCGCCGGTTTCATCGCCGGCGTCCGCAGCGGCGCCTCCTCCCGCGTCCTCGCCCGCAACGGCGCATGATTCTGCGCCGACCGCGTCCCGGACGCTCAATTTGGCGGACTTGGAACAACGCCTCCGGGGAACCCGCGCCATCGGGGTATTCACGAAACTCTCGCTCAAGAATCAGGTTGACGATCTGCTCAATGCGTTTCGGGAATTATATCGGGGACCCAACAAGCACCCGCCCGCGGAACTGCGGCAGCGCTACGATCTCTTGCTGCTCAAGGTGCTCACGCTGCTTCAGGATGGCGACCCGCCGCTCGCGGCGGCGATCTCGTCTTCGCGAGAAGCCATCTGGAGCATTCTCGCGGATCCCGACAAGTTCGCAAAAATCTAAATACCTCAAGGAGACACCATGGCACCGCGCATTTCCGCTCTCACGTTGACCGTAGTCACTCTGTGGGGCGGCGTTCCCCTCGCCGCCGCCGATGACGCGCTTGGCAAGGATCTCAAGGCGACGATCGCCCTGCAGGGAATGACCTGCGATCAGTTGGTGGAGTCGAAGCGCAACGGAGACAGCGACTACACGGCTTCATGCAAGGACGGCAATCGCTATCACATCTATGTGAACGCGCAGGGGCGGGTGATCGTGCAAAGGCTGTAGTTCTGCGAAGCACCGCCGTGGATCGCGCAGTTCAACGCGCATACGAAATGCGAAAAGCGTCCGGCCGTCAAGTCCGCGGGGTCACCGCGCCTGCCGCGATGTCTCCTTCTTGTAGGACTTGAGAATCGAGGCCAGGAGACCGGGAAAGCGCGCCTCCAATTCCGCCGCGCGGACGCGGCTCGACAGGTCCACGCCCCGGCGTTCGGACACGATCAGCCCCGCTTCCCGAAGAATGCGGTAGTGCTGCGAGCACGTCGATTTCGGCATGGAGACCTCGAGCTTCTGCGTCGTCTCCGTGCAATTCATGCCGGCCGGCGTCTTGAGCAGCTTGCCCACGATACCCAAGCGCACCGGATCGGAGAGGGCATGCAGGATGCCGGCAACGGTCACGTCGTCGATGTGCGGATGTATGAGAGGGCGTGCCACACCCGAGAGAATAGCGCAAGACTTGCGTTCCTCATAATTCTATAGTTCAATATTTGTGAACTATCTGGAGGACGCTATCCGCAGGACTCTGCTGTCCGACGGACGTTATCCAGTCTCCCGCATCAGCATGGAACCATTCATGACCACATTGTTCGATCCAATCCGAGTCGGCGATCTCGAGCTTCCGAACCGCATCATCATGGCACCGCTGACGCGAAGCCGCGCCGGCGCGAGCCGCATCCCCAATCAACTGATGGCCAGGTACTACTCCCAGCGCGCTTCCGCGGGACTCATCATCGCCGAAGCCACCGTGGTCACTCCGATGGGGGTCGGCTACGAGGGCACACCGGGCATCTGGTCGGCGGAACAGGCCGAAGGCTGGAAGCTCACGACGCGAGCCGTGCATGAAGCCGGCGGCCGAATTTTCCTCCAGCTGTGGCATGTGGGCCGCATATCCGATCCGAGCTTCCTGAACGGTGCGCTCCCGGTGGCGCCGAGCGCCGTCGCCGCAGCGGGCAATGTCAGTCTGGTTCGCCCGCCGATACCCTTCGTCACGCCGCGCGCGCTCGATCGCCAGGAAATTCCGGGCATCGTCGAGGCATTTCGCACGGGCGCATTGAACGCACGGCTGGCCGGTTTCGACGGCGTCGAACTGCACGGCGCCAACGGCTATCTGTTGGACCAGTTTCTGCAGGGCAATGCCAATCTACGCACCGACGACTACGGCGGTTCGATCGAGAACCGGGCCAGGCTCATGCTGGAAGCGACCGATGCGGCCATCTCCGTGTGGGGTGCCGGGCGGGTCGGTGTGCATCTGTCGCCGCGCGGGGATTTTCATTCGATGGGCGATACGGATTTGGCGCGGACCTTCGAGTATGTCGCCCGCCGGCTCGGCGAGCGCAAGATTGCCTTCATCTGCGCACGGGAATACCTAGGTCCCGACCGCATCGGGCCGAAGCTCAAAGCAGCGTTCGGCGGCGTCTATATCGCGAATGAAAAGTTCACGCACGAGACCGCCGGGCAGGCGGTCAAGGCCGGAGAGGTCGACGCGGTGGCGTTCGGCAAGCTCTTCATCGCCAATCCCGATCTTCCGCGGCGATTTGAGTTGCGGGCGCCCTTCAATGAGCCGAGGGTGCCGGAGTTCTATGGCGGCGGCGCGGAAGGGTATACGGATTATCCGAGCCTGCCGCACGCGCAGCACGGCGCCGAGTCGATCGGCAGCCAGGCGCGCGTGAACGCGCGCGTTTCTTCCGGCGTGTAGACCCGCTGGAGCTCGAAACGGCTGCGAATCGCCGGCGGCGGATGGATCGATACAGGGCGATCCGTAAACCGGATGAAACGTTCTCCGCCGGCTGCACGGTTCATCGGATTCTTCGTTTGCGACCTCACGTGCTACGCTAACCCCGTGGAAGGCATGGTAGTTGGAACGAAATTGACCCGATGGGACAGGCATGGCGGCATCGCCGCGGCGTTGATCGCTCTTCTGGCGCTCACCGGCGCGGACCGCGCGCAGGCCACGGTATACACGCTCTCGGGCCCTGACGCGACCGTGGTCGGCGAGGACCAGACCATCGAGACGGTCTATGAGGACACGCTGTACGATCTTGCAAGAAAGTACAGCTTGGGCTCCGAGGAGCTGATTCGAGTCAATACCGACGTCGACCCCTGGCTGCCGGGCGCGGGCAAGAAGCTCATCGTTCCCGGCCGGCACATCCTGCCGCCCGGACCGCGAGAGGGAATCGTGGTCAATCTCCCCGAGCACCGGCTGTACTACTACCCCAAGCCGAAGCATGGCGGTCCGATCGAGGTCATCACTTATCCGGTGAGCATCGGCAAGATGGATTGGCGCACGCCGCTCGGAACGACGCGCGTGATCGGGAAGCAGAAGAATCCCACGTGGTACCCGCCGGAATCCGTTCGCAAGGAACACGCCGCGGCGGGCGATCCGCTGCCCCCGTTCGTGCCGTCAGGTCCGGACAATCCACTCGGACTATTTGCCATGCGCCTGGCTGCGGGGAACGGCACCTATCTCATCCACGGAACGAACAACCCGATCGCGGTCGGACTTGCCGTGACGCATGGCTGCATCCGCATGTACCCGGACGACGTTGCCGCTCTCTTTCCGCTGATTGCGGTCGGCACACAGGTGCGCCTCATCAATCAACCGGTGAAGGTCGCCTGGGTCGACGGCGAACTGTTGCTGGAGGCGCACCCGCCGGTGGATGCGCAGGGGCAAAGCTTCGAACCCGAAATCGACCAGTTCGCCGAAATGCTGCGCGCGGCGGTGGGAGATACCACCGTTGCGATTCACTGGGACTACGCCCGGGAAGTACTTCAGAAGGCGGATGGCGTGATCGCGACGGTGGCGCTCGCGGCCGATGATCCCAGCGTTCCCGAACCGGCGCCCGCTCCCCCGACCGCTTCGCGTGCCGATAATCCGCAACCGCCGATGCAGTAAAACATGGTGTGGGAGATCGTACCGTCATTGTGCGAACCGACAAAATAACGGTGCCATGAAGACCCTTTCCATTCCGCGAGAATCGATACCATCGGCACCGCATCAGGCGCGGTCCAGCCCTTGGGCCATGTTGAGCGCGCTGGGCGTGGTGTTCGGCGATCTCGGCACGAGCCCCTTGTACTCCCTGCAGACCGTGGTGCAGGCCACCGGCGGACAATTCAGCCCGCAGAGCGCACTGGGAGTGCTCTCGCTGATCGTGTGGACCTTGATCGTCACGATCTCGATCAAGTACTGCCTGTTCGTCATGCGGGCCGACCACAGCGGCGAAGGCGGAATTCTGGCGTTGATGTCGCTCATCGGTGCCAATGGCTTCATGCCCGGCTTCAGGCTCTTGACCGCGATGGGATTGCTGGGCGCGGCTCTGATCTACGGCGACGGCGTCATCACGCCGGCCATCTCGGTGTTGAGCGCGCTCGAGGGTGTCAATGTGGTGACGACCACGTTCAAACCCTTCGTCATGCCGGCGGCGGTGGTCATTCTCCTGTGCTTGTTCGCCGCGCAGCGCTTTGGAACCGAGAAAATAGGCCGGGCATTCGGGCCGGTGATGATGGTCTGGTTCATCGTCATCGCGATGCTGGGGGTGGTCTCGATCGCGCGCCATCCGGGCGTCGCCGCGGCGCTCGACCCGCGCTACGCCGTGCGGTACTTGGCCCACGAGGGAAGCACGGGCTTCCTGGTGCTGGGGGGAGTGTTCTTGTGCATCACGGGCGGCGAAGCGCTGTACGCCGATATGGGTCATTTCGGCAAGGGTCCGATCCGATCTTCCTGGTACGCCGTGGTGCTGCCGTCGTTGCTCTTGAGCTACGCCGGACAGACCGCCTTCCTGCTCGACAAGGGAATGGTCGCCGGCAATCCCTTCTTTCAAATCGCGCCGTCCTGGTCCATCTATCCGCTCGTGGTGCTGGCAACTCTGGCCACGGTCATCGCCAGCCAGGCCATCATCACGGGCTCGTTCTCCATGACCCGGCAAGCCATGCAGCTCGGCTGGCTGCCGGGCGTGGCGATCCGACAGACATCGGATCGAATGTACGGCCAGATCTACATTCCCGTGGTCAATTGGCTGCTGATGATGGCGACGCTCGCGACGACGTTCGCCTTCGGCAGCTCCGATCGGCTGGCCGGCGCCTACGGCACGGCGGTATCGACCACCATGCTGCTGACCACAGTCCTGCTGTATCGCGCCATGCGCCATGTGTGGCGCTGGCCCATCGCCGCGGCGATTGCCGTGGCCGGTGTTTTGTTCATCGTCGATGGAAGCTTCTTCGTCGCGAATCTTTTCAAAATAGCGGAGGGCGGGTGGCTGCCGCTGAGCTTCGCGGCGGTGCTGTTCGTGATCATGATCACATGGCGGACCGGCACCGACGCCATACGCGCGACGCTCGTGCAGCCCGCGGAGGCCGCGGACCGCTTTTTGTCCGAGCTGAAGCGAGGCGTCATCCCCCGCGTGGAAGGCACCACGGTCTTCTTGACGAGAAGCACGCAGAAGGTGTCCGGGCTCATCATGGCGCACGCGCGCTTCACCGGCGTTCTGCCGAAGCACGCCATCGCTCTCAGCGTCGTATTCGAAACCACTCCGCGCATTGCCGGCGCTCACTGCACCGTCGTCGAGAACGTCGCCGAGGGACTATGGCATATGGTGGCGCGCTTCGGCTTCTTCGAAATCCCGGATCTGCGGCGAGCGCTGCGCAACGCTCAGGGTCTCGCCGAGGGGGTCGATTTCGACAAAGCCCTGTTCGTGGGGACGCGCGACCTCATCGTGCAGAGACGCAAGAGCCCCACGTTGAGAGGCTGGCGTTTGGCGCTGTTCGCGTTTCTTTACCGCAACTCGGTGAAGGTGGTCGACCGGTTCAGTCTGGCGCCCGAGAATGTGATCGAGATCGCCAGGCAAATTGCGATCTAGCACCGCGATAGTCGGCGGTTTGATCGTGAAGGATGGGGCCGGGATCGTGGGCCGCCCTGCGCTCGTGTAGGAGAAACGCTGAGAGCGTTGTCAGGCTTGCGGGTTAGGGGTCGATGGCGGGCAGGACGCGGCCTCGTGCATCGCCAAAACCGATCCGCGCCATGCCCGGCTTTTCGCACCACCCGCGGAAAATCACGCTGTCCCCGTCCTCCAGGAAGGTGCGGGATTCGTCAGGACTGATCTGTATGGCCCGGCTGCCGCCCGCGCTGAGTTCCAGCAGCGACCCCGCCTCTCCGGGAGCCGGTCCCGACTGAGTGCCGGTTCCGAGCAGATCGCCGGCGCGCAGATCGCAGCCGTTGACGGTGTGGTGAGCGACCAGCTGCGCGATGGTCCAATAGGCATGCCGAAAAGTGGTCGAAGAGAGGCGGTGCGGCGGCTCGTGCCGTTCGCGCATGGCCGCGCTTTGAATCAGCGCGTCGAGCCGGATATCGATTGCCCCGGCGTCGCGGTTCCATGATGAGTTCAAATACGGCAAGGGCGGCGGGGCGTCTGCGGGC
>WNFQ01003258.1_pt1 | contig 11810 bp, 19 predicted proteins | sample 5400171 | NCBI WGS metagenome assembly WNFQ01 (sample SAMN13153356, study PRJNA577476) | soil metagenome | isolation source: 20 cm soil under Madrone tree | place: USA:California | collected 2016-06-14
CCAGCCCGGCGAAGGCAAACGCGGTCCAGGGAAAGATGGGAAATAGCCAAGTTTGCGGTTCGCCTAGGTTGTGAACTCCGTTGATATACGACTGGGTCGGCCAAGGGAGCCAGTTCGGCCGCCACGTGGTCCACAGAAGTGGCGTCAGGAGAGAAATGGTCAGCGCGATCGCGGTGGCTGCAGCTCCGAGTCGAAACCGGCTGACGTCGTTGCGGGCCGTAGCTAGAACCATCCAGCAGACGAGGCCCATCATCATCATCGAAACGCCGATGGTGTTGAGGATGTCCACGCGGAATAGGTCGCTCCAGGGGGCCCATCCCCAGGCGATAAGAAATTCCTGCACGCGAAAGAGAATGCCCAAAGCGAAGACCTCCGCTCCCAGGCGGATGGTTATGCGCGCAATCTGACCCGCGGGCAGACCCTTCCTCCGGAGTTTACCGGTGACCAGCGCGACAGAGACTCCTGCCAGGAACAAGAATAGCGGAGCGGGCAGTGTGCCGCCCAGCTGCGAGTACATGAAGAAGGTCGTCTTACGACATTCCGGCGAAAGCCACGCGTCGTAGCAATGCGTTTGGAACATGAGGATGCAGGCGAGCCCGCGCATCCAGTCGATATAGGCGAGCCGGGATGTCTTGGCAGGAGGCAGAAGGCGTGGGCCTTTCGCAAGATTGCAGGGAATCTCTCCACCACGAGGCGCCGTTACGTGATCCCGCGGATGCGCACTGGTGCGACGGGAGAGGGCTGACTACGCAGGGGAACACGTAGAGCTAGGATGTCCGGAGCCGCCGACACAGAACGGCTCCGAACCGTTCGCTCAAGGTTTGGTGGTCATCGAGTCGGCTACTTGACGGCGTCCTCGGTTTTCTCCGCACCCTTCTTGGTTGCATGGACCGTTTTCTTTACGCCCGTTTTCACGGTATGCCCGGTTTTCTTTGCGGCGTCATCTGTCGCGTCGACCGTCTTGTCCGCCCCTTCCTTGGTGGCGTGGCCCGTCTTTTTGGCCACGTCGGCAGTCGTGTCTGCCGTTTTTTCAGCGGCCTTCTTGGTAGCATGTGCAGATTTCTTGGCGACTTTCTTGGTGCCATGGGCCGTGTCCTTGGCGGCCTTGTCCACGTCGGATTTCACGTCCTGGGCGAAGGCCAACGTGCCGAAAGAAAAAGCGATCAGGAGCAGCGGAGAGAGCAGGTTCAATCTCATGTAGATACCCTCGAAGCAGGATTGAATTTGAGGGATGGATTATCTACCAGCCCGGGTCCGAAGGCAACGCCGCGCCGGCGCGGATGCAATTCTGAAGAGATGACGAAAATGGTGACGAAGCTCGCGAGACCGGAGCCCGAATGAAATGAGAAAGTTATCTATCGCAACGGACGCTGCTTGAGGGAGCCGTTCAGTGGAGAAGGTTCAGGCTTCTGGGAACGTTGCAGCATCCGATTCAGTTCGGCGACGATCTCCATCTGTTTCGCCGGGTCGGGCTCCTGCACGGCCTTGAGGCATAGCTCTCGCCATGCTTGCTGTTGTTTGCTGGTCATGATCCTTCCCGTCTCGTGGTTGGGGACGGGAGCCAGAAATCTAAATTTTGTCTGGATGGAAGAACTTATCGCATCGTCGCCCCGGCTGGAAGAGGACGATGTTCCTATTCTGGGCGGGAATCAAGATGGTAAAGGGGGCTGGCTGGGCTCAGGATGTCCAGGCGGGACCGAGACATCTCAGACGAAGTTTGGGCTATTCCTCGACGCTTAAGGGCGTGCAAGGGGGAAGGCACGCCGGTTGCGGCGCTCGCATTGTAAACTGAAGTGATAAAAGAGCTTGAAGGAAGTGGGCGCGTAGCTCAGAGGGATAGAGCATCGGGTTTCTAAAGCGCCGCTACTCACATCCTACCTAGCGGGTTCAATCACTTAAATCAGAAGCCTAACCTAAATCGGGCAAAGTCCTCCTCACTCGAGGCGAGTTGTGCAACCAGATGTGCAACCAATTTTGCACCGATCCGAGGGTGCGGACTTGGCTGGGCAGCCGTGAGTTTTTCTAAATCATCACCGGTTTCGTACGACAGAAAATATCGGATTTATCGTCAATTCCGGGGCTAATTTTGGAGTACTCCACTGCGATTTAATTCATTAATTTGTTATCTAATAGCTTTCTCTAAACTAACCACCCGTGCGCAATCTTGAACAGACACGGTCGGGAAGCCGGTCGTACTCTGCAGGCAATTCGCTTGCAACACTTCAGTGAGGGGCCATACAGGATTTGACGGTCCTCCCAACATCCCTTGCGGGCTTCTCTTGATCTGCCACAGGCTGGCAGCAAGCAGCCACGGCGGCGGGCCGATGAGGGCCAACTTCTTATGCTGGTCCTCGTAGCACTCGCACAACCTGGATGAAGGAGTCGAATTTGAGTTCGGCTTGGATTCCAAACAGTCAGCAATTCAAGCAGTAGCGGTGGAATGCCCTTGAATCGTTGCCTGGCTGCTTCGCCACTATCTGCGTCAATTTCAGAACTGAACCTTCGGCTGGATTGCATCTCGGGCATCTGAATCTGCCAGTTAACTTGCAAGGCATGGCTGGGCGGGCTTCCCTTACTTGGTTTTGTTGAGCGCGAGCAATTGGAGACGTAGAAAGGAGATGCGGGCGTCGCGTTTCTGACTCGCGGCCTGGGCTTCGCGTGTCCAGCCGAGGTAAATGGCCTTGATGTTGGCTTCCGAGTGCTGTTTCTGCAATTCAGTCATTTCAGCAGTTATTTTTGCGCGTTTCTTGCTGGATGCCATTTTGGGCCTCCTGCGAATCGACGATTCACAAGATGCCCGTCGCTTTGGGAGCACGGCAGAAAGGTTGTGAACTACACTTCAAGCCTACTCCCCAATCCGTGAGGTGTCCATCAGCAGGCATCGCACAGACCATTTGGGACAGACCAAGAGCGCTGGATCGCTGTGCGAACAAGCTGCCGTTGAGCAGGACCCCTGAAAAACTCATAGCATTAGTGACTGAAATCAGCGCTCTGCTAGACGCTAAACAAACAAGATTGGATGCGCGAAAACACCCGCCCGAAGCGCGGCAAGTAGCACCCTACGCGCTCCGCTGAGTGATTTCGTCGAGGGTATCCAATCTAAGAACTAGGAGTGCAAGGCTGTCGGCGCGCTTCTGATACTCAGCCTCTTGTTCGCGTGTCCAACATCCGAACATGGCGTTGGCGGCAGCCTCCGATTGCTGCCTCCGCAATTCAACGATTTTAGCGACCAATTTGGCACGAGTGTGTGGAGCCATTCGGGCCTCTTGCTCCAAGCGTATTCCACAATCTGAGGATGTGCCATCCTGCAGATACTGTAAGGTCTCTATCGGGCTCAGCGTATAAAGCAAGTAGCCCTTAGCGCATCACAGAAGGCTCCTACCTTTCGTAGTAGACTTCGCCCGCCAACAAGGAAACTCACCACACCAGTCGTTTGGGAGTATGATCCGTTCGTGTTACTACGGTCGAGGGGGAGACCATTCCCCGCCGTTAGCAGTAGCAGACAAGAACGCTCAACCGCTGACGGCGGGCCTAAGTCCCGTTTTTGTCCATAATTAATGAGCGCCGACTGAGACGCACCGGTTACAATTCCTACTATGACCATCTCGCCTCGGTACTCAATCAACTCCAGCAGGAACGCACCCGTCTCAACTCGAACGCCTCAATAACGCACTCTCCGCGCTGAACGGAACCGGTCAGAGATAATTTCGAATCAAGGAATTCCCCTCAGGGGGATTCCCGATGGACGTTGATAAGCTGCGCGGACTCAAGTCCGAGCTGGACATGGCGGCGTTTGATGCAAAGTTCAGACCCGATAGCTCTTCAGCGGCGGACAAAGTGAGTCAGACGACAGAATGGCGAGCACAATAGGATCGTTTCAAGAGATGGGCGGCGACGCTTGACGAGGCCCTTCGAGATTGGGGCGGCATCAAGCTAGGTCCTTCACTGGGCCAATCCACTGATCCCTTCATTCCTGGATAGGCGACAGTCACCCATGTGGAATCAGGTTCATGCGTAAACTCGGTCCGACACTTGGCGTAGCGGGAAGACATAACCTTAGGCGTGCAATGTTCGGGAACCTCTATCAGTTCGCCGTTGCAGCCTTGCTCGGGAAAAATGTCGCTGTGGAGCATAACGGCGTGTGTGCTGTCGGCCTTTTCCGGACGATAATACTCAGCTCCTCTTAGAAGACGCCTCGTATTTATGCCACCCAATCGCTGCCAAGCCCGTCCCAAGTAACATCAGGGTAATTGGCTCAGGCGTGGTTGCAAATCCATGGGTAAAATACACCCCGAATCTTTGTCGAAGTGAAAGGTCGCTTGCACGTTAGCCCCACCGCCACATCAAAGGGAGTGTTATTTTCATCAAGGAGCACAGCGGGCGCCTCAAAGCCGAGGAACGTTCGGATCGTAAAGTCTTTGCCATTGGTCGAAGTGTGAAAGGACTTAAGAACACCGAGCCGTGTTGGTAAACCCGAGGTTATAGGTTGTTGCCACCAAACTGGGCGAAACCGCTCGCGAAGAAGAGCCCAGTGCTTCCTCCCAGTGTCGCACCCGGTGCATATCCTCCTACATCAAAGAAGTCATACGGTACTCCACCGAAAACACCCACCGTGAGTCCAACCCCTTGTTGCAAGAAAAAGAAGTTGTCGCATCGTTCGCACCAAGACCCATTCGAATGTTATCGGCCAGGGATGGCAGAACCGCCAACAGCAGAATGGATGGAATTGCGAAGAGTTTTCGATGCGCGGACGGTCAAGAAGTGCTGGCGAGCATCTTATACACCCGATTGTGAACGACTGAAATGCCGCTCTCTTCTGCGACCTTTAGGCTTCGACCAGCAGCGCCCCGTAGATCGTTGCCGAGAGAATTTCCGTTTGATAGTTCTCCGGTAGGAATTAGGTTACGCGCCCACCCACGCGGGCACGTTGGTAACGGCCGCAGTCGCCGAGCAAATAAATGCCACCGATACTTACGAAGATGGGGACATGCGCCGTCGCTGGCGTCCCTGGCCCTTGATAAACAGGTGTGATGATTGTCGCAGTTGGTCCCGAATTCCAAGCCGTCGAGCTATGTTCTGCCACTTCGGCCACAACGAATCCGTTGACGAGTGTTCCTGCAACCACCTCTGCCGGTCCGGGGCATCCACCGCACCAATTGACAGCCGGGGAATCCCCCGACATCGAAATCGTTGCATTGTTTCCATAGGCGATTGTGAGCGAGTTGGCGGACAAAAGCGCCACTCCAACGGCAGTGCTGGCGAAGGCGGAGGCGTTGTCACTGGCAGTCGCTTTGATAGCGCAGATTCCGCTGGCAATTCCCGTAACGAGGCCTGATCCGTTCACCGAGGCATCCCGGCGTTGTCGGTTGTCCAGGTGCAGCCCGGAGAAATTGGAAGATCGTCCTGGTCGTATGCGTTGGCAAACAACTGGATCGTTGAACCTGCCGTTGGCATGTGCAAGCAGTTTGGCGAAAAAGGGTGATTCGGACGAACAGTAACTCTCTTACTTGTTCCTGCCATTTTTAAAACTCTCCTTTGGAGACGAAAATACCGAACTATCCGAGCCGTGGTGGCCGCAGTGGGCCGAACGGATCATACGAATCGGCTAACATGCGCTTCTGTGTATTAACTGAACTGGGTCGCTTCCATTGACGGGTTGTTGAGGGCGGGATATCAGTCGGAGCAAGCAAGACGGGGCTGGGGGGTACCCTCCTTTCTCAGAGGGAGAATTCTGGGTATCCCACCCGGCCCTGAATCGTGGCAGTGAAGGCCGGACGGTCGTCCAGCCCTCGCTTAGAGAACTAGTTCTTGACCGTCATAGTGTCGGAGTTGACTGCTTTCTTACCGGTGACCCCTTCGAGAGCCAGGACTCCTCGGTACTCGTTCTTGTCGCACTGAATCGCGAGGCCGCCAGACGGGCGCGACAATTGGGGCCTATGCGTAGGAGATCGCACTCGCACGGCCACGAGAAGTTTTCCGTACGAACTCAGGAGCTGAGCCCAGGCGATTTCCCCATTGGCAGCGTCGAGTCCCGTGTTGCGGCGCGAGGATTGCTGCAACAAACTCAAATAGCTTATACGTTGATTCTCGACGTTCCTGACTTGCCGCTTCATCTGGAATCGTCCAGTTGTGAGCGTTTTCGATGGCCCAAAGGAGAGATTTGCGAACTGCTGTACCTCGACGGTCGAGCTTCCGACATCAGCCAAGAACAACTTTACGCTTTCATAGAATGCTACCCGATCTTGCGGGGCTGAGCGCAACATTGTCGAACAGCCCCGAGAGGTAAGGCACAGACACGCAAGGAAAACCGAGGTTTTGACCGCAACAATCACCGCGTCAGTTGCGCCGGGACGGATCAGATCATTGTTTACAGACTCTTGCAAAAAGCGCTCAGGCGCTCATTGAAGCCTGCTGCATCGTCCAGAACGCTGCGTACCCCAAGCGCCTTACCATTACCGCAGTAACTTTTGATCTCCGCTATTTACTGCTCAACTGTAGACAACCGGGTGCCTATTTGCTTGTATGCCAGATGCAGATTCGTAGTTGCGGAAGGGCTTGTGCGCGGAGACTCCGTCGGTGAGCCAGAATGGCAGACATTGGCTCGACGTTTATAGAGCCACGGTGATGGAATTCGACCGGGAGAAGTTGCCCGCGAGCATCGACGTGGCTGAGAAGGCTATCCACCAACGCTTACGGGAATTGCCGATCGCAAACTCTAAGGAGCGTCGCGAACTGAGAGATGCACTCAACAGTCTTGCAGTTCTCAAGAGAATGCTCTAGCCCATTGGGCGTGTTGAAACAGTTTTCTGTTGGTCTGAAATCGAAAACCGGCGCACCGATCCTGCATGTCGTGCCAGCCCTACTGCGCAATACACCACCCAATCGAAAAATCCCCATACTCATTGACCTTGGATCGGGCCAATTCTTAACTAGTGAAATCGCCGGGTCACAACAACAAAGCTGCGAGCACCCATTAGGCCAGTCACTCGCGTGTTTTGACTTCCAGGACCACAGATCACCATCATGAATATGAGGTGAGTGAAATGGCCCATGTTCGCATCTTATTGCTGCTAGTCTTGGTTGTCGCAGGCTCGCTGTTCAGCCAAACAACACCTGCGGTCAGTGCGGCACAACTTTATGAGAAAGGCATGAATGCTTTGACCGGGGCCGGAGTCAGCCGGAACGATCTCAACGCCAGCGACTATATTCGACGATCCGCTGAACTGGGATATGCTCCCGGCCAAGTCGCCCTGGGCTACTTTTACGAGACCGGCACCATTCTGAGCCGGGAACCGGAGCAGGGTACCCATTGGTATAAGAAAGCCGCTCAGCAAGACGATGTTTTGGGCGAATGGCTCCTCGGGCGAGCCATTTTCAATGGCGAGACCTCCATGCGCGACCTGAATGAGGCTTCTGATTGGCTGAAAAAGGCGGCTGCACATAACGATCCTTTCAGCGCATATCTGCTGGGCATGATCCGGCTGGAACGTAACGACTACACGCAGGCCGCAGAATGGTTCCGTAAAGCTGCTAATCAAGGTTTGCCTCAGGCGCAACAACAATTAGGACAGCTGTTGGAACAGGGCAAGGGCGTCGATGTGAATAAGTTCGAGGCCTACGTCTGGCTATTGGTGAGCTTCAACGCGGGGATCAGGAGTACTGCCGCCGATTTGCAGAGGCTGGAACCGGAGCTAGGTAGTAATCAGGTGGAACAAGCGAAGACCAAAGCTCGCGAACTGGAGTCATCTGTGGTTCGTGCGGTAGTCGCCCGGGGTTGCACCGGGTGGGCAGGAGAGTTCGATCGGGTTCCGAGTCCGCCGCCACCAGACGTGCAGCGCTTCTGTCGATAAGCGTCTCCCGCATCACCATCAATTCGCTGCTGGACGACCATTCAGGGCCAGACGCTGTCTGCCACCCGGCAAAGCCTCGCTACGGCAACGCTCCATTCTGCCGCTCGTGCGAGTGCGCGATGCATGCTGCCACGAAAAGGTTCGAACCTACCGCGCACGACCGGAGCCTATACGTTGGAGGAGATCAGAATCATCATCGACGCGCTACCGAAACGGTCAGCTGCGCGATGCGCCGCGGCACTCGCTGCCTACGCGGGACTTCGCCGCGCAAAAATCGCGGGACTCCATTGGGAAGACATCGAAGACGATGCTATCTCGATATCGCGCACTCGTTGGCGCTCCCACATTAGCCATCCTAAAAGCGCAGCGAGTCGGAACTGGGTGCCGATCATTCCCACGCTCCGTTAGCGAGTTGGCCGAGTACCGGAGTCGATGGAAACCGGGAAAGGCGACGTTTACCGAGGAAGGTGACCAGATACCAGACACAGCGCTTTTTCGTATTGATCTCGTCTTCCTTGGACGGAGGACGATCCGGGATGCGTGCGAAAGGGCGAAGGTCGAGTGGCGCGGCTGGCACGCTTTCAGACGTGGAATCGCCAGTTTCGTTATACGCGATGGGCGGACGATCTCAACGTGCAGCGCGTGTTGCGGCATAGTAAAGTAATCGTAACGAGAGAGCACTACATCAAGCTGCGCGATCCGAAAGTGGATGCCGCGATGGGTGCTCTAGCGCGGGCGATTTCGAAAGAAAAAGAGCGGGCAAGGAGCGCAGCGGTAAGCGAAATCGCAGAAACCCGCGTAAACAAAGAGCGGGCGCGTAGCTCAAACGGATAGAGCATCGGATTTCTAATCCGAGGGTTGCAGGTTCGATTCCTGCCGCGCCTACCAAAACCCCACACAGTTGACACTTTCTCATGCCGCTGGCTCCGATTGGGTAACATTGGGTAACCAACCGTTGACCACGGCCTCCAACGGCTTCTCGAAATCCCCAATATCAGTTCTGTCGTAAACGTCCATCGCCAAGTTCACTTTTTTGTGTCCCAGAATATCTGACATGACTTTTGGATGGACCCCAGACCGCCGCAAAGTCGTCGAGAGGGGGTGCCGAAAATCGTGCCATCCTCCGAAGACGATGCCAAGCGACTTTGCAGCGGGTCGAACATACCTCTTCAACGCATGCCGGGGTTTATTGGGAGTGAAAGCTTCAGACCGGAACACCCATTCCTTTCCTTCCCCGATTGACCGGATACGTTCTACCAGCTTCGCGTCCAAGGGCAGCTTGCGTACCGACGGCAAGGATTTCACCGTGTCCTCGTCGCCGATGTAGATTCGACGAGAAACCGCGAGAACGTTGCTCTCGACATCCGACCACTTGATGCCAATCGCTTCGCCGATACTTAGGTTTGGCTAAAGAGAGCACATGACCTATTTGAACCTATTGGGTAACTCCTTGAGTAACAATCGTATTGATATCTGAACCCTTCTCTGAACACCGGAGACCGGTCGCGTCAAGACTTCGACGTTCAAATCTTGGAACGATGGATGAACTAGATACTAGCGGTCCAGCGTACTGCCAGCTTGACTTTCGGCTTGCGGCAACTTACGTTCTCGTGTATCCGCTCTAGCCACTGACCCTCTACAGCCAACTCTGGCGCGTTCAACATCCCGCTTGCAGTTGCCCGAACGTAAATTGAGGAGATTTTGAAATGCGAACAGTAGCCCTCCCCCTGCTGTTTCTCGTACTGGTGTGTTCTGCCAGTGCCCAATCTACTACCGACACCACAACTCAAGACGCCTGCGGAGGCAAGGCGAACCAAGCTTGCTACAACATTCCCGCAGTCAATCAGAACACCGTCGCTGGGTTCATCTCGATCGATAACCGGGCGTCTTCAACATTTCCGTTGCAGTACAACTTCTATCTTGGTCAGTACGGAACCAACGGATATCACGGAACGTATTCAGGATTCGTTGCCAATCCGAATGGAACCAAGAACGATTTCAACGGTGTAGCAACATTCGAGTCGGATGACGGCTCACTCGCAGGAACATTTCAGTTCCATGCTTACTATGTTTCGGTTTGTTCGGGACGGGGTTGTGGCGGAACACTAGGCTGGCACTATCGCATCTTGGCGGGAAGCACCGCGACGGTCAAATAGTCACCAAACCGGGAACCCTTAGGATCGTCGCCGTGCTTGCTCGGAAGAGTAGACGTGACCATGAGCCGAGGGTTCCCCATTAAGCAACTGTGGGTATCGCTGTTGTAATCAATTACACTCGGGACTGGGATGAGGCATCGAACCATGGGACTCCTGATGGGCCCCGACCATTTTCGATGCTTGCTGAGAGTTTGGAATTTAGATTTGAAAAGTTGTGCGGTAAACAGAAAATATCGAGCAGCTAGGTGACTATGACTTAGATCCAGACTGCGGGGGGGCCCGGTACCCCTATCAGCCCAAATCCAAAGCATGGTTATACCTAACTCCCTTTGGTCATCCCCCTACCCCTATCTAACGTCTATCCCCTGACTAACCCTGATGAACGGTTCGAGGTCAACGGGCATAACTAGAACAACAGCGAGAATGCCGAGGTCTGGCGAATCCTTGCCTTGCCAGCCCAAAAACGTATCCACATTCTTGACTGCTAACCCGCTGATGTCGTTCTCCCTCGATAACGCCTCTACAGCTCTACAGCAGCCCACAAACGAACGTTTGATGTCCCGAGGTCAGCGAACGCGCTACGAGTCTCTAGGACGCGAGGAAACGGCATCTACCGAGATCGTCCCTTCTTGGCGATGCTTGTGAAGATTTCCGAGGTAGCAAAACTTTCGTGCTATTGCACTGCGGCAGCTACTGGAACCAGACATCTTCGCAAGAGCACTGAAATGGACTGCTGGTTATCGGTCGCGAGCGCGATGATCTCATCCAGAAGCATGAATCGGTAATCGTACTACGGTCGCGGAATTGGAAACACGTTGTCAATCTTCAGCATGATCCTCTCAGCCCACTGGACAGCAGCGCCGATCATCGCGTCTGTTCTCGGGCTGCCTTGTGGTCCGCCGAACAGGTCGTCTGTCGTTTTCAGGTGCCGTGCTACCAGAATCCCAGCAATGATGCCGAGCACTCGTTTGCGACCCTCGTCCATGCTGAAGCATAGCATATTCGTCTTTTCTTCGCCTCAAGCTTTAGCCGGACCGAGGTCGTTGTATACTGTGCTGCGGTCCCCCCGAATACCAGAGAAAGCATCGGCAGTCACCTCACTCACAGTGTCAACGACGCCGACAGTACTAGAGATAACCCTTACTGCAACGCTCGGGATTCCGTTTCTCGTTCTGGTGGTCGACTACGTTTTCAGGATACCGGCGTTCTTCAAACAATGCGGAATTCGGGGCCCGACCTTTGCCTCTTGGGCTTAGGTTCGGTTGGATCGGTGTTCCTCGATCAGAGAGTTGCTTCGGCGTTTTTCGTCCCACCAGTGCTAGGAGGGCCAATTGCGGTGCTGCTGATCTTTTTCCTTCGGGGTGTTTGTTTTCGTCTTCAAAAATTACCCGAATCCACGATGGTTGCAGTTGCGACGATGGTCGCGGGATTGGCATCTACATTCAAAAGACAGTGTGTGCTTTCGCTGCGATCGGTTCGGCGCGAAGTCCTCGTCAGGGTGACTCGGGAGCTGAAGAAACTCCTGCCAAACCTCACAAATGATCAGCAGAGCAAAGCATGGATTTGGAGCGGAAGTGAGTGGAAAAAGACCCTTGGTATTGGGTTAAGGTGAACGCGTCAGAGATTAGACATTCTCTGGATTTTTCACCGGAGCCGAGAACTGGGGGAAATGTTCGAAGCCGACTGGTGGAGGCGCTCAGTGGAATTGAAACTGACTTCATCGGGAATTTGACTGCTGTTTATTCATGGGTTGTGCCGACAACTGATTTAGGGAAAAGTTTCCGGATCTGCTTAACTTTTCGAG
>WNFQ01005303.1_pt1 | contig 11810 bp, 10 predicted proteins | sample 5400171 | NCBI WGS metagenome assembly WNFQ01 (sample SAMN13153356, study PRJNA577476) | soil metagenome | isolation source: 20 cm soil under Madrone tree | place: USA:California | collected 2016-06-14
TGTAAATTCTGTTCGCGTCGATGAAATCGTAATTCTTCACTGCGCGAAAGGCCGCGCGATAAGCGATCAGCTCCGATTCGAAATCTGTTTCGCCGCAATCGCCTTCGCTGTCCCCTACTCCTTGTTTGTCCATTCGGAATAAGGCGAATTCCTGGAGTTCTGCGAGACCGCGAAATACCAGACCGCTTTCGTCTTTCGTGTCTGCGGGCGCTTCCACGGAATCGCAGCTCAACCAACCAGCGACAAAGATGACCGGCAGTTTTCCTTTCGCATCGCGCGGTTTGGTAATGATCGTTCGTAATCGCGCGCCATCGGGCGCCGTGACCGAGTCATAGATCACATCGACACGCGGATAGGTTTCGCGTGGAGTCTTGCTTTTACGCGGAAGCTCTTCCGCTTGGGCGGTGACGGCGAGCATGATTGCCGCCGTAAGCATCGATCTCAATTCCATTTTGAAGTTGGAATTTGATTCTTTACTTGGAACTTGGAACCTGAGATTTAGGATTTACGGCCACAGCCGCTGCGACGGCTTTCTGTGCGGCATCCGCCAGGTCGCCCGCCGTAATCAGAGCGAGACCGCTTTCTCTTAGTAATTGTTTCGCTCGCTCGACGTTTGTCCCTTCCAAACGAACCACCACCGGCACGGAGAGCTGGACGGTTTTCGCCGCGTTGATGATACCCTGGGCAATGACGTCGCATTTCATGATCCCGCCGAAAATGTTCACAAGGATCGCTTTCACCTTTTTGTCCGCGAGCAGAATTTTGAACGCTTCGGTGACCTGCTGTTCGTTGGCGCCGCCGCCGACGTCGAGGAAATTGGCCGGCTCGCCGCCGTAAAACTTGATGATGTCCATCGTGGCCATCGCCAACCCTGCGCCGTTGACCAGGCATGCAATGTTTCCGTCGAGTCCGATGTAGTTGAGCCCGTGTTTTGATGCTTCGACTTCGCGGGGGTCCTCTTGCGCGACGTCGCGCAAAGCTGCGATCTCCGGATGTCGATAGAGCGCGTTGTCATCAAAATTAAACTTGGCATCGAGCGCCAGCACTTCGCCCTTGGTGGTGACAACCAGCGGATTGACTTCGACCATCGAACAATCAAACGCGATAAATGTGCGATACAGTCCTTCAAATAGTTTCGATGCATTTTTCAACTGCGACGACTCAAACCCAAGTTGTTTCGCTATCTTTCGCGCCTGAAATGGCTGGAGCCCAGCCAGCGGATCAATTGCCTCACGGATAATCTTCTCGGGCGATTTCGCTGCGACGGCTTCAATTTCGACGCCGCCCTCGGTGCTGGCGACAACCAAAGGCGCGGCAGTAGCTCGATCGAGCAGAATTGCAAAATAGATTTCGCGAGCTATGTCCGCCGATTCCGCCACCAGCACTTTGTTTACTGTCCGGCCAGCGGGCCCGGTTTGGTGCGTCACCAGAATCTGCCCGAGCATCTTCGCCGCAACTTCACGGACTTCTGCAGGCGTCTTGCGAACGTGCACCCCGCCTTTGAATCCGTTCTTAAACGCTCCCTTCCCTCGCCCGCCGGCATGAATCTGTGCTTTGACGACAATATCCACGTCGCCAAGCTCACGCGCGATCTGCTCTACGTCGTCGAGGGTCGCCGCGACTCTGCCACGCGTTGTGGCCACATCAAATTTTTGCAGCAACTCTTTGGCTTGATATTCGTGGATGTTCATTGCGCAAATTCCGCGCAGAGTCGAATAGCCTGTGGAATGCGGATCAGCAAAGATTTTTCTTTTGCAAATTGGCTTGCCACTCTCAGATGGAGCCAACTACGGTCGCAGGTATGAGAACGTTCATCAAAATATCCAGTCTATTTTTTGCGCTACTTGTCACAACGAACTTATCGGTCGTAGGCGCCACGTCCGAAAAGGAAAAGGCTTTTACCGACAAATATAAAAAAGCATTCGAAGCCAAGGACACAGCCACGCTGGAGTCCTTCCTTTACACACAAGGGTCAGACCCAGCGGCGCTCGAGTTTTACAAAATGATGCAGTCGGGGGAAGCGGGAGAGAAAATTTCCTCGATTCAGCTCGTTGATCTCACGCCGGAGGACGTGAAAAAAGCGACCACGCCAATGGACGGACCAACCGGCAAAGCTTGCCTGACTCTCAAACCAACGAAAAAGCTCATTATCAAGGTTGAGAAAAAAGACGGGAGCGGCAGCTCATCCAGCACGAGCGAAAACTTCGTCGCTGAAAAGGACGGCAAATTCGTGATCCCCGTGCCGGGACCGTGTAAGTAGCGCAAGGTAGGGAACGCCGCGCCGCGGCGTCCGGACGGCGCAGCCCGCCGTCCCATTGCGTTCGATCACTTTCGCTCTTCTTTGAAAAGAGTGCCCACGGTGCGCTGATGCGCCGGTGGCTCGAGCGAGTTGACAAAATTTCGAAAGCGTTCGGAGAAAACTTCAGGCCGAAGTTTCCAGTAATGCGCCATGCCAGGCGCGAGGATGTAATGCCGCAGAAGACCATGCCAGCCTTCGAAAAGCTGCCTGTCCATCAATCCATAAACATAATGAAAATGGATTGTCTCGAACGCCTTCAAGAACTGGTAGGCCGCATGAAAAAAGCGCGCGCCGATATCTTCGAGGCCCACGCGCCAGATGCGCTCCAGTTCGGCATTCTCCATCAAAGGTTTGGTCACATCGCGCAGGGCGGCGGCAGCGGCGTCTTGCGTGGCCAGCTTTGCCACGCGCGTGCTCCGGTGTACTTGCAACGCCAGATATAACACCGACAAAACTACGGCGATGGAGCCGATTAACTGCGAGATTGCGCTGATCGCGTCCCAGTTCATTGCTCCATTACACCGGAAGCCATCTTACAGTGTCATTCTGAGCGAAGCGAAGAATCTCTGATCACTTCTGGTTCGATCACCACGCGAACAGACTGAGATGTTTCGCTTCGCTCAACATGACAGCGCCAACATGGATGGGCCGCTACTTCGGCTCCTCTGCGACTTTGAGAACGATTTTTCCGCGTGTGTGACCAGTCGCGACTTGCGACTGCGCTGTCTTTGCTTCGGAAAGCGGAAACGTTTGAGAGACGATCACTTTGATTTTCCCCTGGTCTATCAATTTGCCGATCTCGGCGAGTTCTTGTGAATTTGGGTCCACACTCAGTGCAGCGCCGTGAATACCATGTTTGCCGAGTTCAGTCTGGTCCAGCCGCGCAACGATCGATACAATGAATCCGCCTTTTTTTATCACGCCGTAGGAGCGCGCCAGCGTATCCTTACCCACCGAGTCGAGTACCACATCAACGTCCTTCGCAGCGTCTTCGAATTTTTGTTTCGTGTAATCGATCGCTACATCGGCCCCAAGTTCTTTCAGCAGATCCTGATTCGCGGTCGATGCCGTGGCGATCACCTTTGCACCGCGCGCCTTGGCAATTTGAATGGCAAAGCTCCCGACGCCACCTGATCCACCGTGAATGAGCACGGTCTGGCCGGCACTTAACTTGGCGCTGTCGATCAACGCCTGCCAGGCTGTCAATGCGACAATGGGCACTGCTGCGGCCTCAACATACGTCAGTGCTTTCGGTTTGAGTGCTGCTTCGCCTTCTTTGACCAATGCGTATTGCGCATAGCCGCCGCTATTGTCCAAGCTGACGTACGCGAACACAGGATCGCCTGCTTTGAACTTCGTGACCTTGCTTCCAATTTTTTCAACCACGCCGGCGACGTCCCCACCGAGAATGATGGGGAACGCGCGACTTCCGTCTTTACCGAACAGCCCCGACCGGATCATGCCATCAACTGGATTCACGCCGGCCGCTATGACCCTGATGAGCAGCTGATTATCCTGGGGTTCTGGTCGCGCGACATCCTCGTACTTTAAGACCTCCGGTCCGCCATACTCATGAATGACAACCGCTTTCATGGTTGGTGTAGCGGACTGAGCGGACAACACTGTTTGTAGAATCCCCGCCGCAACAGCGGCGGCAGGAAACATCCGTTGTCTCAAATTGGACATAACGATCGCACAGAGTTGGCAATACTACTGACTCTTCATAAACGTGTGAAAGACAAGACGCCATTTGCGTTCCCGCTTTGTCCACACACTTGCCACGTTATAGGTGCCCGATGTGTCCTGTCCGTTGTGCGTGGCTTGCGTCGTCACTTGGTAGGTAACCACTGCCATGTTCGCACTCGGGAATGCTACTCTCATATCCGCAAAGGAGTTGTCACGCACATCGTATTTTGGAACATCCGCAAGTTCGGCATCGACATTTTTGAAGCCTCCCGCGTCAAGTCCAACGAACTCAGGCGCCAAATATTTTTTAAACGTCTCCACCTGCTTGTTCTTGAACGCTTCTGTGGCGACTTTCTCCAAAGCGACGACCGCTTTCTCTCTTTGTGCTGTCTTTACCTGCCTGGCTGGAGTCGGTGCAGCAAAACAAGTCGAAACAGCCGTCGCCAGTGCCACACCACAGATAATGACTTGTCGTTTCATAATTGAATCTAGACCCGTAGCGGAGTGCTCGTCGACATTTTCTAGATATTTCAACGGCCGCGCTCAAATGGACGGTCGCGGCGGGGGTTCGGGCGGTAGATTTAATTGAGGCGCGGACGTCGCAGGAGTGGAGGGTAACGATAATAAAATCGGCAAAAACTCCGGCGGCATGAAGTTCGCCCACACATCGTAATCCGGACCGAACTGCCGTATAAACAAAAGTGAAAATGAGCGGAGCAAGACAAAGACTGGGAGCAAAATTACCGTTCCGACATAAGGAATCGCGGTGATGCAGCAGGTCGCGCAAGTTACAACGCATGCTACAAGCGCGCTGGCCAACCCCAGAACAATTAAAAATAACCAATACAAAAGGATTTCGCCCGGATTCGCCGCGATCAGTTTGGTGACGGCCCGGAACGCCTCGTAGGCTCGGCACCGGCGGCGATACATTACGGGCGTCATAAAATTAGCGATCAACGACCAGACAAACACGAGCAGCAGCATGACGAATACCCAAGCGACGATCGCCGATATCAAATAAATGTTAAGCTGATCCCGGTGTATGAAAAAGTAGTAGCGGCTTTTGACCAGTAGGAGGATGACCGGTACCGAAAGCAACACCGCGAAGACGAAAAGCGCGAGGCCAACCACTAACGAAAACAAGAAATAGCTGTTCCCCTCGGTTCGGAACTCACGCCACGGTGCTGCAACTGCGCCGCGGTTCTTCACAATGCAGTCGGTAAACATAAATCCCCCTCGTGCTCGCAACCAGGCAACAACGAGAACGAGAGCAAGCACCAGACAAATCAGCACGCAAATACCTGTTATGAGAACCGGCTGCGGAATTTGGCTGATTGTCTGATTTAGTGTCTGCACATGCTCGCGGCGATCGTATTGGTAATTGAAACCGCCACCACTACCAGCCAGGTTCGCGAGCCACGCGACGAAGCCAATCACCAGCCATTTTTTGAAATCGAACGGCTGAAACAGAATCTTCTTCATCAACTCGAACGCTTCGCCGAACGGCTGAAAGATTTCGATTTTAGGTTCGTCTCCATTCACACGCGGCATTCTGAACTGGTTTCGTGGATCTAATCAAGCCCGCTGCGCTGTAGAGTCCGCTGTTGTCAGCGGATAGGTACACGCGCGCCTCGAAGGATCCGCTGAGGACAGCGCACACTACAGCTGGCGACGCGCGGTTGTTTAGTAAGCCGGCAGCGCCATGTTAGTTCTCGATGCTACATGCGCAACGTCGCCACCCGATTGGCGCCGAAGTAATCGGCAAAGATGAAACGCATTTTCGCGTTTGGGCGCCGAAAGCTCGAGAAATTGATGTCGTTCTGGAAGATGGCACAAGCTCGGAGCCAATCTTCTATCCGTTAACACCGGAAGCAGGTGGATATTTTTCTGGTGCCGTCAACGTCGGCGCGGGCAGCCGCTATCGGTTTCGAGTAAATCGCGGAGAAAACTTTTATCCCGATCCGGCATCGCGCTTTCAGCCACAAGGACCACACGGACCCTCTTGCATAGTCGATCCGCGGCAATTCCGATGGGCGGACACGAATTGGCCGGGCGTTACGTTAAAGGGCCAAATCATCTACGAAATGCACATCGGCACATTCACGAAGGAAGGAACGTGGTGTGCCGCAGTGGAGCAGTTGCCCGAGCTGGCGCGCGTTGGAATCACGGTGGTCGAGATGATGCCGGTCGCGGATTTCCCCGGGAAATTCGGCTGGGGTTACGACGGTGTAAATCTTTTTGCGCCCTCGCACCTGTACGGAACGCCGGACGATTTGCGGGCATTCATCGACCGCGCGCACTCGTTAGGCGTGGCCGTGATTCTCGACGTCGTTTATAACCACTTCGGCCCCGACGGGAATTATCTCGGCATTTTTTCCGACGATTATCTGATTCGCGAAAAAGAAAACGAATGGGGTAACGCGATCAATTTTGACGGACCGAATTCAGGACCGGTGCGGGAGTTTTTCATCACGAACGGCCGCTATTGGGTTGAGGAATTTCATCTCGACGGATTCCGCTTCGACGCGACACACGCCATCCGCGATCAATCCACTGAATACATCATCGGCGCGGTTGGGCGCGCCGCGCGCGAGGCAGCCGGCTCGCGCTCGATTCTTCTAATCGCCGAGAACGATCTCCAGGAAGCAAAGATGGCACAACCGTCCCGCGAAGGCGGTGATGATCTGGACGGAATGTGGAACGACGATTTTCATCACAGCGCTGTCGTAGCGTTGACTGGTCGCAACGAAGCTTATTTCGCCGATTACCGCGGCACGCCGCAGGAATTTATTTCTGCGGTAAAATACGGTTTTCTTTATCAGGCGCAGGCGCGCTCATGGCGAAAAGCGTTGCGTGGAACGCCCACCTTCGGAATTTCCCCGGAGGCTTTCGTTTGCTTCCTCGAAAATCACGATCAAATCGCGAACACCGGATCAGGGCAGCGGTTACGCTTTCAAACTTCACCCGGGCGCTACCGCGCCATGACTGCCTTTCTGCTGCTCGGGCCGTGGACGCCACTGCTGTTTCAGGGACAGGAGTTCGGCGCGTCGAGCCCGTTCCTATTCTTCGCGGATATCGGCGACGCTTCCGTACGCGACGCAATTCGGAAAGGTCGTGCCGAATGGCTGGCGCCATTTTTATCGCTTACCGAGGACCAAGCGTGGCGAGCTTTGCCCGCTCCAGACGAACCGGAGGTTTTCGCATCCTGCAAACTGAATTTTTCTGAGCGAAAAAATAATCGTGAACTTTACGCTCTGCACATTGATCTTCTAAAACTGCGACGAGAAGATTCGCGTCTTCGCCAGCAGAGTTCCGGCGGAATCGATGGCGCAGTCCTCGGACCGGCAATTTTCGCTCTCAGATACTTCTCCGCGAACAACGACGATCGTTTGTTGCTGGTGAATTTTGGGGAGAGTCACGTCTTGCATCCCGCTTCAGAACCTTTGCTTGCACCGCCCGAGGGTTGCAGATGGGAAATACTCTGGACGAGTGAATCGCCGCGTTACGGCGCAGCCGGTAGCGGTGCAGTTACCACTTCCGAACCATGGGCTTTGCCGGCTGAATCAGCAGTGGTGTTGAAACCCGTGCCTTAGGATTCTGCCTGTCCGACGAAGCAGCGACGAAGAGTGTTCCCAGCGGAGCTTGCTTGGGGTTCACAAAGCGCAGTTTTCAAACACGGCACGATACAATGGGTGATGAATGGTTACGGGCAGGTTCCCTTTCCGCCTCCAACTTCAACACTGGCCGCCAGAATGCCCGCGGTCATCCGTCGCGCTTTGTTTGCAACGACCTTCCTATGTTCAACCCTTTTGTGGGACGTACACGGCAATGAGGTTACGGGACCGTCCCCGCCGTTGCCGATGGCAGCCGGCAAGGAAATCACTGCCAACCTTGTCAATATGATCTTCTGGTTCGATCGGGTGGCGAGTGATCCCCCAAGGGCAACTACCGCAAATTATCTTGCACGCGTATCCGATCCCTCCTCTCCGTTATACCCGAGTTATCTAGAGTACAAGCGAGGTAACATTGATCGCCATGAGCTTGAAGACCGACTGCCTCACGTCGCCATGCTCGGTGATAGCCTGACACAACATTTTTATTTCTCTTCGCTGCCGAGCTCCTTTTGGCGGGCGCGGACGGAGTGGCGCAGAAACTGGTTTCTCGATACTGACCCGAGTCCCGACAGCATTTTCAGCGTTTACGAACGATTGGAGTACTTCACGCCAGTCGTGGCGACAGAATTCAACGGGGCTGGGGCCCTGGTCGCGGCACCGGCATCACAAGAGGATCTGCGTGAAAGACTCGTACGAACCCGCAACTTGCCCGGGCAGGTAAATCACGTTTTGCATCGAACGAGATTTCCAGACCTAATCATGATTTGGATTGGACACAATAACTTGGACTGGGTCCAGGGCCTTTCCTCGGAAGAACGTCAGCACCCGCAACAGCGCCTGCGAGCGTTAGCTGCACAAGTGCGGGTGAATTATACTGAATCCCTTCAGGGCCTCATCGACCGCGCAAAACGCGAGAACCATCGCGTGGCCATCGTCGTTTTCGGTCTGGCGAACATTGATAGGTATTTGGAAGGAAGGAGGCAGGCAGAAATCCTGCACACAGAGAATCCCAAACTCTACCCTCATTTTGATAGTGGCACCCGAAGTTTTGAATCTTTGCAGCCGCCGTACCAACAAAATATGGCGCGGCTCGCCGTGCTGATAAACACTGGGTTGCGTGCAATGGTCGCCGATCTGGAACGCGAGCTCAGTAACGCCCATCACGTGCGCATTGAGTACTCCGATGCTTTAACAAAAATCGATTTCAATCACTTGGAACTGCTTAATACCGTAGACGGATGGCACCCATCGATCGAAGGACACAAGGTTTTGGCGCAAGCCGCCTTCAACGCTTTGCGTCCAAGTCTCGTATTTCTTGGAATTGGAACCACACCGAAGAAAAAAGCACCGCTCATGGCAATTAGCCAGCCACAGTAGTCGGTTCTCTCGACCTGGTAGGTCGTTTTCTTAACCGTTTCAATTCGATGGGCAAGTGGTTCCGGTTTCAAACAATTTGAACGAGCGACTCTCCGCGGTGCGGCGGAGCCGGTCGTATTGCGGTTGCCGCTCAGGGGCAATTGGTTTTGCAGCCAAATCAGCCGTGGCGTTGCAGCCCTGGTGTAGCCCCGAAAGCGTTCGGGGCTGTCCCTCAGCGGACTCCCTGCGCGTGCAGCTCGATTACTTCTGCGTTGAGGACAACGCACACTACAGCAGCTGTCGCAACGCGTTTGCGCGCTTCCGCTTCACAGCAGATAACTTCCGCCGATGAAATTTGCTTTGCTCGTTCTCGCATCTGCTTTCATGCCGTCGTTTACGTATGCACAGGAGACGCCTGCACCTACTCCACCACCCAGAGTCTACCCTGTCGCCCTGCCGAATTACGACGAGGAGACCGCCACACGTTTGCAAATTTTCTTGGACAACTCCGACTTCGGCCCGGGCAAAATCGATGGCAGAATGGGCGAATTTTTCCGGAAAGCGCTCATCTCGTACAAGCACGCGCACGCGATGCCAAAGACCGGCGCGGTCGATCAATGGATGCTCGACCAGGTGCCGGTGACTTACACCACCTACACAATCAAGGAAGAAGATCTGAAACAGATCGGCGATGTGTCCGGCAGCCACGCCGAGCAGGCAAAGTTGAAATGGCTGCCTTACACGTCATTGCTCGAGTTCGTGGCGGAGCGCTTTCACTCTGCGCAATCGTACATTCAGAAACTGAACCCCGGCAAGAAGTGGGAACACCTGCAGCCCGGTGAAACTCTCAAAGTGCCGAACGTTCTGCCGTTTGAAGTCGAAAAATTCACTGAGGGAAAGCTTCCTGAAAATCCTGCGTTCGCCTCTCGGAAAGTTTTCGTCGATACATACGAGCATTTGCTGGAAGTCTTCGACCACGACCAGCTCGTCTGCGTGTTTCCGATCACACCTGGATCGAAAACGCTGCCCGCGCCGGTGGGCACATGGAAAATTCTCGGAGCAACCGTTTGGCCGTGGTTTCGGTACGATGAAGGCATGCTGAACTATGGAGTGCGCACGGAAAATTATTACAATCTCCCACCCGGTCCGAACAATCTGGTTGGCATTCTCTGGATGGGCTTGAACAAACCGGGCATTGGCATTCACGGCACCAACAACCCGGAGACAATCGGCCGGGCTGCCAGTCACGGCTGTATTCGCCTTGCAAACTGGGACGCGGCGCGAGTGAAGGACTTGGTGAGCGTGGGCAACACTGTCATCATTTTCTGATACTCCCCGCTTGTCATCCCGAGTCGCGCAGACGACGAGGGATCTCACAGTCGAAGCTTGGGGCATCCGAATTACACTGCATCGGCAAGCAGCTTGTGTGAGATCCCTCGCGCCGCTCAGGATGACCGCCCGGGGTCCCAATGGCGTCAGTATCTTCAGGTGGAATGCGTGGGAAGATAATCCGCTGGATTATCTCGGCTGGCGAGCGTCCCGCTCGCCTATACAAGACAGGCTGGAAGCCTGTCGTCCGAGTCAGGCAAGATGCCTGACTTCCGAAAAATTTTTCGCGCGGAATCGCGAACTCGAGCGTCTAGGCTGTAGATCACAAAAAAATGGATGCCAGTGAACGTGAACAGTACCGGGCGGCCATTCACGGCGATCGAGAAGCATTTGAAATGATTATTCGCACACACAGTCGAACCCTTTTCGCGATCGCGTACGGCATTTTGCAGAACCGCCAGGAAGCCGAGGACGTGGTGCAGGATTCCCTCGTTAAGGCCTGGAAGACACGGTGGCGCGTGCGCGACCCGGAGAAATTTCCGGCCTGGCTGGCAACGATCGCGCGACACAGAGCACATGACGTCTTTCGCAGACGCCGAGTCGTTCCTTTTACCCACGAAACAATCGAGACAAACGAACCGGAAACAACTGATACGGCGGCGATCGATCAACAGTTGCATTCAGCGCTCGCGGCCTTGCCGGAGCTTCACCGCGCCGCGCTTACACTGCGTTACTTCGAGGAGATGGATTATCGCAGCATCGAAAACATGTTGGGCCTGACCAATGGCGCGCTGCGTGGAATTCTCGGACGCGCTCTGGCGTCGCTCCGCAAACAGCTCCGCCCCGCTCTCGCTTCAATGGACTAAACCCATGGCAACCGTTCACGACGAAATCGACAACTGGCTCGCTGCCGATCTTTACGGCGAACTCTCCGAGGACGAGCAGCGCCAGTTGCATACCCATCTCGTCGACTGCGCCGCGTGCCGAAAAACTCATCAGGAAACCAAAACCATGAACAAAATTCTGGAAGAAACTCTCGCTCAGGAGAAACCCGATCCGGCTTTCGAACAAAGAATGCTAGCCGTTTTTCGTGACCGCATTCCCAAAAGAAGCGGTTTCGTAAAACTGCTTTCTGATCTGATGCGTTTGCGCGCCGCACAAATCACCGCAGTTGCAGCGGTGCTGCTTGGGCTGGTGCAGCTCGGGCGAATGATCACAGGGGAAACTGCGACTACGCTGCGCGGTCGTGAGGACCACACGAACGAAGGGTTGTTCCGGCAACCGGCACAGGTCGCGGCGACTGGGCAAACTCAAGCCGGTGCTTTGGACAAGTCAGACGGGCTTTTCACAAGCCGATCACAAGACGCATCGCTACCCGAATCACCACCAGCTCCTGCAACTCAATCGGAATCTGACAGACGAAACACGGCGCCCGGCCTCGCCGCTGCGAAAGCAACCACCGTTGCCGCGGAAAATCTTGCACGTGCCGAACAAGCTGAAGTCAAGCCCGGCGAAACGCCAGCTCC
>WNFQ01019756.1_pt1 | contig 11808 bp, 12 predicted proteins | sample 5400171 | NCBI WGS metagenome assembly WNFQ01 (sample SAMN13153356, study PRJNA577476) | soil metagenome | isolation source: 20 cm soil under Madrone tree | place: USA:California | collected 2016-06-14
GTTTGCCCAAAAGCCTGGATCGGTTCGATCGCCGGGCGAGCTTCGGTTCCAGGATAAGCTGATTCCAATTCTTTACCAGGGCATCGCTTGGGTCGATGAATCGGATTCGCGAATCGTTCGTCTGCGAACAGATCTTTTGACACCTCTGGCGGATGTACACCTACGAAGACTCACAGCAGAGATTCATTTCGGAGACGCGCAAATAGAGGATAGCTCCTCGCCATTGTGGCTGCCGCGTGAAGTGCGGGTCACATCCGATGTCAATGGTCAGGTATTTGAAGAATGGCATGTCTACTCAGCCTACCGAGCATACTCAGTCCAGTCGAAAATTGTGCTGTCTCCTTGAGGCTTCGTTTCTTGGAGAATTTACGAGAACGGCTGGGAAAGTTCGGGCTGGAATTACACCCGGATAAGACGCGCCGGATCGAGTTCGGCAGATTTGCTGAACAGAACCGGAAACGTAGAGGGGAAGGAAAGCCCGACACGTTCGATTTTCTAGGCTTCCAGCACATCAGCGGGAAGAATGGGGTAGGGCGGTTCACGGTGAGGCGCAGGACGATCCGCAAACGCATGCGGGCGAAGCTGCGGGAAATCAAGCAGCAGCTCCGTGAGCGTATGCACGATCCCGTGCGTCAAACCGGTCACTGGCTCAAGTCGATCATGCAGGGCCACTTCAACTACTATGCGGTACCGGGGAACCTCGACAGTCTCGGCGTATTCCGGAATCGGGTGCTTGGGCATTGGGGGCATACACTGCGCCGCCGAAGCCAGAAACGATCGATCTCCTGGGAACGTATCCTCGCCTTGGCTAAGCGCTGGCTTCCTCAACCGCGAGTGCTCCATCCATATCCTGCTGTTCGCTTTGCCGCCAGTCATCCGAGATAAGAACCGGATGCGCTAATCAGCGCCCGTCCGGGTCCGCGCGGGGGGTACCACGCAAAGTGGTATCCCTACCGCGATCTAACAACCGGACGACTGGTGTGACGCCTGATTACAACAGCTACACGATCAGGGGAGTCGTTGAACTATGCTCCTATGCTCTCCTCAGTGGTAGGTGCTTCTAGTCGAATCCTACACTGCCCGGCATGCATCTCTTCTCAGTAACATGCGAACCATAGGGATGATCGGCGGGCTTGGGCCTGAGTCCACTATCGACTACTATCGCTCCATCATCGCACGCTATCGCGCCCGGCGGCCCGATGGGGGATATCCGCATTTGGTCATCAACAGCCTCGACGTCGATAAGGGCATCACCATGCTCGATGCAGGGCGCCTTGGCGAGCTCGCCGATTATCTTGCAAACGGGCTGGAACTGCTGGTGCGTGCAGGCGCAGATCTTGGTTTCATTGCCGCGAATACGCCGCACCTCGTGTTCGACGAGGTCCAGCACCGGTCAGCTATCCCCCTTCTCAGCATCGTGCGCGCCACCTCTGATTGTGCAAGGGCGCTTGGCCTGAAGAAAGTGGGCCTGTTTGGAACCGGATTTACCATGCGAGCGAACTTCTACCCGGAGGAGTTCCAGCGGGCGGGAATCGCCCTGGTCCTACCGAAAGATTCAGAGCGGGAATTCGTTCACAGGAAGTACATCGGTGAACTGCTGAAGAATCAATTCCTGCCGGAAACAAGGACGGACATTCTGCGTATTGCGCACCGGATGAAAGCCGAAGACGGTGTGGAAGCGTTAATCCTAGCGGGCACAGAGCTCCCACTGCTATTGCGCGACTCGGGCGACACAGGCATCGAGTTTCTCGACACGACCGTGATTCACGTCGAAGCCATCGTTGATGCGTTGCTGGCTTGAAGCCAGAGTTGTGTTGCCTAGGTCCGCCCGCTCCTGGTCGAACCAACGAGAAGGCACTTATCATTTGTAGCTAGGTGGCGAAAAACCTCAGAATAGCAGGCGGTAACCTTGAAGAACGACGTGGAAGAACCGCCTAACTTGGGTCGTTGAAGACCGAGGCATGCCTAGCGCCCGTAGCCATCAGCCTTTCGATGTCTTCAACCGGGTGAATGCCGCCACGCGCTCCGAGCGCGGTGCAGTTCAAAGCGGCAGCGGCACAGGCGAAGTGAAGCTGGCGGGGTAGCGGCCAACCTTGCAGCAGTCCATAGATGAACCCCGCGTGAAAAATATCCCCGGCGCCGGTAGTGTCCAAAGGTTTCACCTGGAAAGCGGGCGCATAATTGAACCGCGATCCATCCCACGCCAGGACGCCTTCGTGGCCCAGGGTTGCGGCGGTAAGGCGGCAGCCAAACCGGCTCCGGAGTGCGGGCAGCGATCGACGCAGATCTGGTTCGCTGACCAGCCGTCCTGGGATGTCCCGGCTCGTAATGAGGTAGTCAACTTTGTCCAAGAGCGCTTCGACTCCAGGGTAAACGTCATCCAGATCGGCGATCACAGGAACACCGGCATCCCGAGCCCAGCCGGCTGCTGCAACGGCAGCGGCGGTGTCGTGTCCATCCAGGTGAAGCGCACGAGCAGTGGTAATCCATTCGCGTGGAAGTTCTTCCGGCTGCAAGGTCAAGCGGTTGTCGCGTTTCCAAAGAACGGTACGCTCGCCGGCGTCATCAACCAGGATTATCGCTTGCTGGCTGGTGCAGCCCGTAGCTGTGATCAGACTTGCTTCGACGCCGAGCCTTTCAAATTCCTCCCGGTGGATCATAGCGGCCGCGTCGTCACCCACTTTGCCCACGTACCGGGTTCGCAGGTCCCACTGTTGGCACGCGGCTATCGCGGTAGCGACCTGGCCGCCCGGCAAGATAGCCGAGGAACGAAATTCGACTTTGGACCCCAGGGCGGGGTGGTGCGGGAGGAGAATCAGAGTGTCGGTAGCGTTGAGCCCGACACCGACAACGTCAACCTGGGAGGATGTCGTCACGATTCAGTTAAAGCGTGTGGTGCGCCAGAGGGCAATCCCGCAGACAAGAAGAAGCACTACAATCGCTACGATCAAAAGCGCGGCCGGGGCCCAATGGAACGGCATTCCCGGAGCGCGCGCCATGGTCGCAAACACGGCGAAGATAGTTGTGGCCCCGCCAACCAGTACCCAGTCCAACGGGCTGCGCGAAGGCTTGCTTTCGCCCGCTACTTGCATTCCCTGCATGCGGGCTTCGACGTAATCCAGCGCGATGCCGTATCGCTCGGATTCGCGCCGCGCGGCTTCTTGCCATTGCCCCTGTTCTTTGCCGGTTGCCGAAGAAAAAGCAATGGCGCCGACTCCCAACATCATCAGGAGTGAGCCTCCCACGACCTGCACGTAGGTTGCCGTACCGCTGCCGCGCAACTCGCCGAAGACGAACAGTCCCCACAGCAGACCCCAGAGCTGGTTGGTGTTGGAGAGCGGAATACCCCTGCTGATTCCCGAGTACTTCGCGGCATATTGCTGGAAGACATCTCCAATCACCCAAATGAAGCCGCCAAACATCAACCAGAAAAGAACATCCCGCGCCCGCGTCAGTTCCTGCCAGAGCGGAGCCAGACCAAGATAACCAACCGCGAGTGCAGTCATCATGCCGAGTTCGCCGAAAGTGAAGAAGGTCACGAAAGAAAGCGGATTCATTCCCGATAGATAGGCTTTACGGTAAGGAACATACATTGTCCCCCAAAGGACGCCGGCGCCAAGAGCAGCCCAAACACCGCGCATGGAATGAGTTGCGGGCGCCTGGGTCGAGGATGCGACGGCCAGCAAGGCCGCACCGACGCACATGACCATGGCGCCGCCCAGAACGCCCGCCCAGCGGCGCCAGCCAGCCTGGCGTAACTCGCCGAAAAAAACGAAGCCCCACAATATGCCCAAAAGGCTATTTGAATTCCACAGAGGGAAAGCAATGCTTAAACCAATGTCGCGGATGGCAAAAATAGTCATCGTGTTCGCCACCGCCCACATGCACCCCGCGAGAAGAGCCCAAATGATGAGGTGGGGCGCCCGGCGGAGCCCATGACCATGACAAGCGAAATGACGACCGGTGACATGCCAACCGCAACCAGCTTGGTTGGGGCCTCAGCCGCACCGAGCCACGCACCCGCGGTCAGACCGGACAAGATGCCCAATACCTGCAGCTTCCGCCGACGCGGATTCCCCTGCACGAATGACTCATCCCCGGAGGCCAGGACAGAATGCATGTTCCGTCGATCCCGTGCTTAGTGAATGGATTTCAAAAGAAGCAGTCCGCCGAGCAAAACCGCGAGGGGGACCCAAAAATGTGCGTCGGTCAGTACGCGCATTATCCACCCGCGGGGCTGATTACCGCTGTCAATCTCTTGCATGTCGTCTTATCAGTGCAAACGGAAAGATTACGAGAGATAGGCGGATTTCACAAACGCCTCTCCCTGGAAGGCTGATCCTGATGGGCGACAGGCCGCGAGGCCGGTCTGCGCCCCGTCTTTAGCCAAGGCCACGGCCGCACCGTGCGCTCAAATCGGGTGTGAGCATGAAATCTGAAGAGTATGATCGCTGTGTTCTAACCGGGATCGATTTGTAGTTAAGATTAGTTCTAAGACACACACGAGGCCACGGGTCCGACATTGAAAACCGCAAAGCTCAGCCTGCTCGGCTTTTTCATCGCTCTAATATTTGCAGTGGGTCTGGCTGGATTTCGCCATACCGGCCGCTGGCTTACGCTGGATGATCAGTTGTCGCGGGCGGACGTAATTCTGGTTTTGAGTGGGGGCCTGCCGTACCGCGCCGAAGAAGCCGGGAAGGTCTTTGGCCTGGGCTACGCACCCGAAGTGTGGGTAAGCCAGCCGGTTAGTCCCGCGAACCGGATGGAAGGGCTTGGTGTTCGCTTTGTCGGCGAAGAGGAATACAACCGCGAAATCCTGATTCATGAAGGCGTCCCGGCCACGGCGGTTCATATTCTTCCAGATCCTGTCGTCAACACGGAGCAGGAAGTGGAGGAAGTAGTGCGCGAAATGCGGCGCACGGGAAAGACCAGGATCATTATCGTAACTTCGCCGCAACACACACGGCGGGTCAAAGCCTTGTGGAGCAGGCTGGCGGGCGGCAGTTCGACGTTGATGATTCACGCCGCCCACGCTGATCCATTCGATGCCGACCACTGGTGGCGAAACACGCGCGATGTTCTTTCCGTGGTGCGCGAGACCCTTGGTCTGGTGAATGCCTGGGCAGGTCTGCCAATACCGCCACAGACCAACTGAGTTGCCACGCAAGCGCTGCCTACAAGTGGGTGAGCGTGCCCGTGATCTTGGTCTGGCGCAACGCCCAGGCAAAGGTCAAACCCGAGAGCGGCAGCAGGATCACGGCGAAAAGAAGCAGCGCCCGCACGGATGGCCACAGTTGGGCAAAACTGGCGCCCGCCAGCAGTGCCTGGCGCATTCCCTCAAGCGAGTAGGTCACGGGAATGAGCCGTGCAATCCACCGCAGGGGCCCGGGCAATACCGACACCGGATACATGATGCCGCCGAGCAGACTCGACGCGCCCACGATCAGCCAACGGGCAGGATTCCCGCGCTTGAACAGCAACAAGTAGCTGGTGGAAATGATGCCCAGGCCGGCAAACGCCAGAATCGAAGTGACGAGAATAATTGCGGCCCCCAGCCAATTCGCCTCGCGAATGGGGAAATGAAAGAGCAGCGCTCCCCACGCCAGGTAGATCACCGTCCTCAGGGCGAGCAAGACAAACGGGTAGGCGGCCGAGGCTACGAGAATCATCGTCAGCGGCGTTTCAGTGACGAGCATCGCTTCCAGCGTGCCGTTCTGCTGCGCCTCCACTATGCTGGTGTCGAAGGCACTCAAAGACACGGTGAGATAGTCGAAGAAAGCAAAGCCCACCAGCGCGAAGGCAAAGTAGTCGCTGCCCGCCGGAAGCGCGAGGCTAAGTTGGTCATTAGAAACGAATCGTGAGAGATAATAAAAGGTCGCGACGCCAAAAAAAGCCTCCAGAATTTCGAGCGCGAAAGCTATCCGGTAGCTGCGGGCAATGGCGACGTCGCGTTTGAAAAATGCCAAAACCCTGCGCAGAGTACGGTGCGAGGTCCGGGGCGTATTCACCAGAGCACCTCGGTCCGCAAGCCGGTCGGAGTCAGCCGTTCGAGCGCTTCTTCCAGGGTGGCAGAGCCGGTTGCATCACGCAGACCTCGCGGGGCATCGCAGGCCACCAGTCGTCCTTTGTCCAGCAGGATGACTCGATCCGCCAGTTGTTCGACCTCTGCCAGGGTGTGGGAAGCGAACAGCACCGTGGTCCCGTGGCGGTCGACCAATTGAGCTTTGAGAAACCGCCTGAATTCCGCCGCTGCCATGGGATCCAGACTGCGCGTCGGCTCATCCAGCAGGAGCACGCTCGGACGGTGGATCATCGCGCGCGCGAGTCCAAGGCGATGCACCTGTCCGGTGGAAAGGGTTCGCACCTGGCTCCCGATAAACGCACCCATGCCCATCAGTTCCGTCAATTCCTCCAGTCGCCTGACTGCTTCCGCGTCGAACAGGTTATTCATGGCAGCGAAGAAATTCAAGTTCTCGCGCGCCGTGAGTCGGCTGTAGAAGCCGCCATCGGTTGCCGAGTGAAACCCAAGCTGCGCGCGTACCTGAGACGCCTGCCGCTCCACATCGTACCCGGCCACGCGGGCGTGACCGCGCGTCGGCACCAACAGCGTTGCCAGGATTCGCAACAGGGTAGACTTGCCCGAGCCGTTGGCGCCGATCAGGGCGGTAACTTCACCGGCCCCAACCTGGAAAGACACTCCTAACAGCGCAGGATGCGTGAGCGGCGCGAAGGGATTAAGAAACGCCCGCACTCCGGTTTGCGGGACCGGAAAATACTTCTCTATCTCTTCCACAACCAGCGCGCTTCCTGCCATGCTTTATCGTATACCCTGAATGTGCAAAGGCCGAGGTGCGCCGACGCACAGCCCTTCTGAGAAATCATGCCTGAGGACATGAGCGCTGGCTCTGGAGCGCGCCGGCAGTCCCCAAGTTTACCCGCTAGGGTATAAGTATGGCGGCGGTTTGCCCGCGATACCTCGCCCTCAAGTCGTCTCGCAGGGCTAAGGAATCAGGCGCAGGTGAGGGTATGGCTCTTGTACAACTCGTAACCGCGCCAGGTTAGTCGAACCACGCCTCGGGTTTGTTCCTCGACGTGTTTTTCATTTCTCAATTCGGCGACCACCTCACGCGCCAAAGGTGAGTCCATGGTTTGCCTTGGTAAAGTCACGAACTGGCTTCGGTCGGATTCGTAGCGCTCGGCCAGAGTCAGCAGGATCGTATCCCGAATGATTTCCCCGCGATCCATATAGTGTTTCTCCTTAAGCCAATACTATGTGCCCCTGCTTCACCCGAGAATGGCCCTTGTGTGCCAGGGTGACAGTTACTTTAGTCACGTGTCTTGGGTCGGCCGAAGTCGTCCGGGTAACGTATATTGCGCCCTCGTTTGAGCGGTGACGCGCTGTGGGAGCGGCCGTAGCAGCTATTCGTGCCGCAAGGCCTCAATAGGATCCAGGCCGGAGGCCCGGACGGCGGGTACCATGCCGCTGACCAGTCCCACAGCCCCGAGAATGAGGGTGGCGGCGACCAGCGTTCCCGGGGCGATCATCAAGCGGATGTCGCCGGCCTCCCCATTCTTGGCGAAAGCGCTGTATAAGGTGAGCCTTCCCACCGAAAGCGCAACCGCGTAAGCCAGGACAATTCCAAGCACTCCGCCGATGAAGGTAATGGTCAGAGCTTCTGCGAGGAACTGCAGCAGGATGTACCGCCGTTGCGCGCCCAGCGCCTTCTGCACGCCAATCTCACGAGTCCGCTGGGTGACTGAGACCAGCATGATGTTCATCAGGCCGACGCCTCCGATACCGAGCGTAAGCGTGCCAATGAAACCCATCAGGATCTTCAGCCCTAGAGTAATGATTTCGAACTGGTGGACCTGGGTCATGAGGTTGAACACTCTCACTGCCTGGCGGTCTGTCTGGTTGAACTTGTGCTGCATCGCCATGATGGTGCGGACCGATTGTTCCAGCCGCTCGTACTCAGGAGTCTCGTAGGTGAACCAGATCGAGTCCAGGTAATGCGTGTCTTTCAGATCGCTCATGGTGGTGAAGGGGACGTACAGGACCCGGTTAATGTCGCTGTCTCCCTCCTGCATTTTGGGGCTCAGGACACCAACGATTTCGAAGCTGAGGCCGTCAACCCGGACGCGCTCACCCAGCGCGTTGCGTCCGGAAAACAATTTTTCCTTCGCTTCCGAACCGATCACCGCTACGCGGGCGTGCTGAATCTGGTCTTCCAGGTTGTAGAAGCGACCCTGCCCCAGCTTGAGAGCGCGGACGGAGATCACGTTGGGATAATTACCGGTGACACTAAAGTCGAAAACTCTGGTCTCGTACTGGATGTGTGCCTGCTTGCTGGCTTCGGGTGTGATATATGCGATCTGGGGAAGATTGGTGGTAAGTGATTCAACATCATCTTGCGTAAAGCGGACGAGAACTCCTGCTTTCTGCCCACCGGCCTGCATGGAGGTGCGGCCCGGAACCACGATGACGAGCTTGGTGCCGAAATTGGCAAAGATGTTAGCGCAGGCTTGGCCAAAGCCATCGCCATAAGCGAGTAGCATGACAACCGTGGCGATGCCCCAGGCCATGCCCAGCATGGTGAGCGCGGTGCGGCGGCGATTGTGACGCATGGCGCCGTAGGCCTCGCGGAGCAGATCACGGAACATCATTCACTCCTGCGCTTCACTACTCCTGCCGGAGCGCGTCCACCGGCTGCAGCATGGCCGCTTTGCGCGCAGGATAAAGACCCGCGGCCACTCCGGCCAGCGTCAGGCTGCCGATTGCCAGCATCGCCGACATGGGCACCAGTTTGGGCGGATCAAATCCTCCCGGCCCCTGCACCGTGCCCAGCGTCGCCATCAAGGCTGTCGCCAGACCCATGCCGATCAGCCCACTACCCAGAGTGAGAAGCAGCCCTTCCAGAAAAAATTGAAACAGAATACTGCGGTTGGTGGCGCCCAGGGCCTTGCGCAATCCGATCTCATGGGTACGTTCGCTGACCGCTACCAGCATGATATTGATGACGCCGATGGCGCCCAGAGCCAGCGTGACCATTCCCACCGCCCCCAGGAACATGTTCATGGTGTCGAAAATGGTCCCCACCATCTTTGATTCCTGGATCATGTCCCAGCCGTCGAAGGCGTTTTCATCGCTGGCATCGAAGCCGTGATTGCGGGCGACGATCTTGTGAACATCATCCAGCGCAAGCAGGTGCTCAGCGGTCACGCGGGGCTGATATTCAATAAAGGAAATGGAGTTGTCGTGGTTTTCTCCCTTGAGCGGGAAGTAGGTGGCCATTACCTGGAAGGGGACGTAGGCGCGCATATTCAGCCAATTGTTGTCGCCGCGGCCCAGGTGTGGCATGCTGCCAATGACTTCGAACCTAACGCCGTTCAGCAGGACGAATGCGCCCACCGCCGGGCGCCCGGGGAACAGGGTCTTCAGCAGTTCGTTGCCGAGGACGATCACATTGCGTCTCTGCGCTCCGTCCAATTCATTCAGCCAGCGTCCCTCCTTGAGGGGAAGATAACTTATTTCGCTGAGCTGGGGCTCCGCGCCCAGGATTTCTCCGCCCGCGTTGGCGAATTCGCTGACCTCGTGCAGGTCGGTGCGAGAAATCAAAGGGCAGGCATTTCTGACATGCGCGCCTTTGCGGATATCCACGTAGTCCTGGTAGGTGAGCAGATAAGAACGGGCGGAGTTCATGCTGCCCTTTACGGCGGGCGCGCGCCCAGGGAAGATAAACATGATGTCCTTGCCGAACTCGGCCAACTCGCGCTTGTTGCCGGAGCGGAAGCCTTCGCCCACACCTACCAGAAGCAGCAACGATCCCACACCCCAGGCGATGCCGAACATGGTGAGGAACGAACGCAACTTGTGTGCCCACAGGCTGCGGAAGATTTGCGCGAAGATGTCCAAAACCATCCGCATAATCGAGAGACATTGTACCTTTTCGGCTGTCGCATGATAGACACATCAGATTGGCACATTAAGATGGGAAGACCGGCAGATGCGAAGAGCGGCGCCCGCGCCGGTTGTGGCCATCGCAGCGAGCGCGAAACGCGTGCATGCCACGAGAATCGCCTGGGCTCTAGACCTCCGCTGCCCCGATAACACTACGGAGGTGTTGTCATAGTGAGCCGGCTTTGCCGGAGCGAACCCCAATCATGGGGTTATCGAGTACTGATTCCATGGCCATGCGAAGTTTGGTGTGATCTTCGTCGTCCAAGGCCACAAAACGAAAGGGTTGAAGGCAGCCCGAGGTCGACTGTTGCGTCGGCTGCAGCATCTCAGCCATGGCGCGAACTGCTCCCTGGCTGGTCTGAAATGTTATTTGCACGAAGTCGCCGTGCTCCAGCGGGTTAGCCAGACGAAACAATCCACCCGTCGCAGAGAGCACATGCAACTTCGCTCGAACCGTTCCGCTGGCTTCCGATCGAATCGCAACCAGAACTGATCCACCAAGCTTTACCCGAGTCGCTCGCGTGACCGAGTTGGGTTGTGGGAAATAGGTCATGGCCGCGACTATCTCACCGGGGCCTGCCGCACACGAGATTACTCAGGGACGTGGCCAGGCGGCGAGTCAACCTCGAAGGGCTGGCCCGCTAAAGATTCTGGGCAAGTTATGTAGGTGGATGTTGAAGTCCGGAGCAAATACTTACTAGTAACCTGCCATTGAGTTACAGAGGTTACCTGCAAGCATCAGGTCCGGAGCAGCCGGTTCTTATTGACAGCCTGTAAAGGCCAGTGTGGCAGCAGTCGCACCCATCCCCGGAGTTACTGACAGGGTTGCATTGGTGTTGGTCACATTGGTCTCGAGGCTCGACGGGCTGCAATCCGAGAGGCCCGCCGATCCGGGCACAAACGCATTCGCATCCATGGTGTAGTCAACCGAGCCGGAGGCTGGCGCGGCGGGGACTTGATTGCCGGCGGAATTGAAGCCGCCAATACTCGGGTTCGCGCCGGGAACGCTGAACGCGTAATTGACGCAGTCAGTGCTGGGCGGGCAGGCAAGGCCGGACGCGGTTGTAAGGGTTGTGGTCGCTGCGGATTGCTGGGCCAGGGGAACAGTGACCAGCACGCTGTTGCCAATCGATTGCAGCGCGGAGGCGACAAGATCAGCCGCCGTCCCAGTGCTCCCAGTGCTGGTCGTGATCTGGCCGGTTATCGAAGCCGGAGTACCGGCCGGAGCAAGTGGAACTGTGCCCAGGGCGTTGCCCGGCTGTACGCCCGTAATCACGGTGGCTGAGTAGGTGTTTCCTAGTCCATCGACGGCCACTGCCACCACATCGTAAGTTCCCTGCGGTACCGGGCAGAAGGCAAATCCGCCATTGGAGGCGGCTACTGTCTCCATCACAACCCGGTCTACACCCGCGCTGTCTTTCTGTTCCAGGGCCACGACCGTATTGCCACCGACCACCGGCTGTTGTGTGTTGCCATCGATGATCGTACCGCTGATGGCGGTTGAAGCAGACTGGGTGGACACTTCGCCCGCGTGCAGCACGGGCTTCAAACGGTACTGCCCGTTGCCTTGAACCACCACAGAAGCACAGGCGTTGAAATCAAGGTTCAAGTCCTTGGTTTCTCCCGCACCGACGGTGAAGTCTCCGCCGGCAATCTGTCCTGACGGAATCTTGATTCCTGTGTTCGACTCCGATGAAAGCTGCAGGGGTTGCGGGGTGTTACTGGGGTCACTGGTCAACATCAGGCAATTGGCCGTGCTCCCGCACTTGTTCCCGTTCACGCTGACGCTGTTGTCCGCCAGGATGACGCGAATCTGCTGATAGTGGCCGGCTTCGATTTCCGCCGACCCC
>WNFQ01012980.1_pt1 | contig 11806 bp, 11 predicted proteins | sample 5400171 | NCBI WGS metagenome assembly WNFQ01 (sample SAMN13153356, study PRJNA577476) | soil metagenome | isolation source: 20 cm soil under Madrone tree | place: USA:California | collected 2016-06-14
CGTCTGGTAAAGAGGTAACGATTGTACCCTCCAAAAAGTTCGTCCCCGCCGTCGCCCGAAAGACTCACCGTTACACTTTCCCGAGCGAGCTTGGAAATAAGATATGTGGGTATTTGGGATGAATCAGAGAATGGCTCGTCATACATCGAGGGCAGCAACGGCACAACATTTAGTGCGTCGTTGGGCGTTAGATAAAGCTCAGTATGATCGGTTCCCAAATGAGTTGCGACCTTCTTGGCGTAGGTTGCTTCGTTATATCCGTCTTCGTGGAAACCGATTGTAAAGGTCTTCACCGGGCGGCTGCTTTGCGCCTGCATCAGCGCGACAACGGCACTGGAGTCGATTCCACCGGAAAGAAAAGCCCCAAGAGGAACATCGGCAATCATGCGAAGGCGGACAGCTGACAGAAGCTGCTGCTGGAGCTGTTCGATTGCCTCCGCATCTGAGCCAGCGAACGGTGACCGCAGTCCTTCCCGAGCCACTTCGTTGCCTGACCAAAATGGGTGCAACGCCGGTGCGGCCATGGCAGAGCTGAGGGTCAAAATATGGCCTGGCCGCAACTTGTAGAGGCCTTTGTAGATGCAATGTGGCGAGGGAACATAGTTGTGGCGGAGGTAGAGGGCAAGGACATCGCGATCGATTTCACCATAAAAGTCTGGATGCTGACGGATGGCTTTCAGTTCAGAGCCAAAAACAAGGTCCCCGCCGGCGTGTCCATAATAAAGCGGCTTAATTTCCAGGCGGTCTCTAACGAGGTAAAGTGTACTTTCCTGGCGGTCCCACAGAGCAAAGGCAAACATGCCAACAAACCGTTTCACAGCGGATTCTACTCCCCATTGCTCAATCGCCGCTAGCATAACTCAAGTTCGGCTCGAATTTCCTCGAAGTTATAGACTTCACCGTTAAAGATGATGACGTAGCGGCCCGAGGCGGAATACATCGGCTGATGGCCTTCGGGTGAGAGATCCAGAATGGAAAGTCGCCGAAATGTCAAACCTATTCCGGTTGCGCCATCATAAAAGGTTCCGCAATCGTCGGGGCCGCGGTGCGCCAGAGTCCTCCCCATGCGATCCAAGATTTCTACGGGATCTTTGGTTCCTAGTTTGGTCTGCCAGAATCCAGCGATTCCACACATAAGGAATAAAAGTTGCGGGGTGCTTTAGGTTCGGTAGCAGCTATCTGAGCTGTATTGCATCCGACTATTAGCGCCCACGGCTAACTCGATTGCTCCCCCATAGGGATGGTCCGCAGAACTAGAAATCAATACTTCACTTCGTGTGCATTCTTTAGCTTGGCCGATTTGTATGCCAAAGCCAAGCACTCTCTACGATTTCGCCGAGTGGGGAGGCCGCCCGGTTGTCAGCTACCAATACAGGTGGATCTCCGGGACGTCGATCAGCGGCCCGATACGGGACACTGACTTTGCTGACGCGCTCCACCATTTGCAACACTTCGCGAACTGAGTATCCTTGGCCGGTGCCTAAATTGAAAGCGCGGCTTGTTCCTCCTTTGAGTAAAAATTCGAGCGCAGCGATGTGCGCCGATGCAAGATCATCGACGTGAATGTAGTCCCGCACAGCTGTTCCATCTTCAGTGGGATAATCGGTCCCAAAAACCGATAGAGGAATGCCTGTCAGAGCGGCTTCGATCGCCAGAGGAATAAGGTGAGTTTCAGGATCGTGGCATTCTCCGAGCTGCCCGGAAGCGCCTGCCGCGTTGAAGTAGCGCAATGCTACCCACCACAAACCGTAGGCTTTTTCGTACCAATGGAGGACTCGCTCGATGAATAACTTGCTTTCGCCATAGGGATTCACGGGGTGTTGAGGGTGTTCTTCCGAGATTGGCACTTTTTCGGGAATGCCATACGTAGCGCATGTAGAGGAATACACGAAATACTTCACGCCACTGTCCAGCATCATGTCCAAGAGATTCAGGGTGTTGACGGCGTTGTTCTGGAAGTATTTGCGCGGGTCTTTGACGGATTCCCCGACGTAGGCGTGGGCCGCAAAATGAATTACCGCTTCTATGTTGTGCTGCTTCAATGCGCGCTGAATTGAAATCTCATCTGAGAGGTCGGCCTCGACCAATGTCTTCGACCCAACGGCCCATCGATGGCCAGCGGAGAGATTGTCAAAAATAATAGCAGTGTGGCCAGTTTTCTCAATGGCAGCAGCTGTGTGGCTGCCGATATACCCTGCTCCGCCCGTGACCAGGATGTTCACTGTTTTTGCTCCAAATTGCCTCTAGCATTATCGAATCTCTTTGAATGCCCTTCGTTGAGTAGACCACTGAAGCTCCGCCGTTTGCAGTGCTTCACTTTAGTTTATAGGGTCAGGGCCTCATTTTTTAACACAGCTGCAAAAGACCCGAAGGCCTCCAGGGGGAAAGATTTCTTGCGTCGCGATGAGACCGGTGGTGATTGTACTCCTCGATCCAGTGAGCGATAAAAGCCCGTGCTTCCTCGACGGCGCGATACTCCGAGGCCCAGACTTCCTCCTCTTTTAAGCTGCGATGGAACCATTCGATGTAGTCGTTGGCCTCCGGGTGATAATAGGCCGTGCAGCGATGCATGATCCCAAGCCGTGCGAGCGTTTCCAGGAACCGGGAAGTAGTGAACTGAGTGCCGCTGTCGGTGGTCAGTGTCAAGTTCTCCTCGCGGCTTCCTGCAGGAAGCCGATGTAACGCGATTTGCTCTAGCGTTGCCAGAGCGTCTTCTGTTCGGCAAGGGTTCGAGCGCTTCCAGCCCACGATCTCCCGCGTGCAGCAGTCGATCACTCCCAACCGATACGCCCAGCCCACTGCCGGGCCGAACCAGATTTTCGTTATGTCCGACTGCCATATTTGAGTTCGCTCGGCAGCTTCCATGCGGTCCCACTCTTTCCATCGCAGGGCTCGATCTCGAACAAGAAAGAAATCTGGCCTCGAGGGACTCGAGAACATTTCGTCAGTCAGTAACCATTGCCTGCTGATACGCTCAGTTCCAACGGTTCTCCGGGGTAATCCAAGATTGCCGAACAATGAGCTAGTATGCGACCCAGCATCATTTATTATACTAGTGCGTCGATATGAGCGGAACGGGTTAGCAATCTATTCTCCTTCCTCTCAACAACGAGGCAGACTTCATCGCAGCACTACTCGAGGATGTGACTGAGGCCGCATTCAGTTCTCGCTTCAGGGTCGCACGCGAGCGACGCGCCCGTTATTTCTGACAGGTTGTGGTGAACCGGGGCCTCTTGACCCTGTCAAAAAAGTTCGCCGACAAGGCATCTCTTTTCACGTTTGAAACGCCTGCGGTTCAAGATTGATTCGCACCTTCAGTGGTCTGCTAACTAGCTGATCAAGGGAGGGGCTGACATGTGAAAATGTCCAGGTTAAATGAAGTGCAAATCGATTCCCCCAAGTCAGTCCTCGAGCGAAGGGTTCCGCAGCTCGCAGACCTTTTATGTCGGCAACATACGCGGCACTTTGGGTTTCATTGCCGCACTGTCCGTGTTGGTCAGTTTCACGTACTTTTGGAATTTCCAAGACTTTACGACGCCCGACTCACCCAGCTATATAGATTCTGCTTGCAATCTGGTGGCCGGACACGGATTTTCAGATTCTACGGGATATCCCGAGAGCCTCCGCACACCCGGCTACCCTTTGCTCCTAGCGTTCTTTTTCCGACTGGGACTCGGCTTGAAATATGTGGTTATTTTTCAGCATCTGATGAACCTCGTCATCGCACTGGCCACAACGACTTTCATTTTTACCCTCACCGGAAGCCCCAGGCAATCCTGGATCACGGGTATCTTGCTTTGCCTTGACTTACCAACTGTCCATTCGGCCAACACGATCATGACGGAAATCCTCTTTACGGCATGTTTGGTCGTCATTCTATGGTTACTCTGGGCAAAATGCGTGCAATCGCAAAGTCCGTGGTTTCGTTGTAGCGCAGTAGGACTTCTGTCGGGAGCGTCTGTTTTGATAAGGCCGGTGAGCCTGTTGTTCTTTCTACCAGTTATTGTTTACCTTTTGCTGGCTCGGCAAACCTTTCGGCTGCGAGCAGTACTCAGCTTCGTGCTTGCGTTCATGTGCTTTCCGTTGCTGTGGGCTGGTAGGAACTATCAGAAGACGGGTTACTTCACGGTTAGCACACTCACCGGAATTCAGTTCCTTTCGTATCGTGCAGCCGGGACCTTGGCCGTCAATGACCCGGGAGATTTCTACTCTAACTATGAAAAGCGCAGGGCTCAGTTAGAAATCCAAGCGTGTGACGACCTGAAAAAGCTGCAAGGAAAGAATTGCGATGACTTGAGTATTCCTCAGAAATCAGAGTATTACTCAAATTTTGGTCGCAAACTCATATTGCAGCATCCGCTTAGTTATGCAAAACTTGCTCTTCGTGGCTCCACCACAATCATGTTGGGAGGGGATGCTGTCCGTCTGGCGCAGATCGTGGGAGTAACTCCGGCAGTCGCCGCGAGAATTCTCTTGGCGTACACGATTCCTTTATTCTGCTTTGCGTGGCTTGGCTTGTTCCGGTGGTGGAGAGAGAACAGAAGACTCTTCTATCTTTCCTCTCTGGTGCTTAGCTACTTTGTGGCAATATCTGCAGGCGGTGAAGCTTACTCAAGATTTCGCGTACCCATTATGCCGCTCTACGCGATGTGTGCTGCTGCCGGTGCGGATTACACGTTGAAGCGCTTTGGGAACGACTGCAGGCCGGTCGGCGCATTCTAAATAGTCCGCTCCAGGGATCGTGGCAACTTTACTAAACCATTTCGATATTAAGGCCTGATAGTGAGAACACTTTGAATTGTCACGGAAGATGACCCACCTAAGAGCAATTCCCGACAGAGCGGTATGATAGATCCCAGCGAAGATGAAAAAATCTGCCACGAAACCAACCAACATCGACGTCGAAACGGTCAAAGGCTTTGGCCAGGAGTGGAGCGCCTTTACACAAGAAGGCTTGTGCGCTTCCGAACGGGCAGGAAGTTTCGGCGAATATTTTTGCCTCATTGACTGGAGCAATAGGCCGAAAAGAGCTTTGGATATGGGCTGCGGGAGCGGACGATGGGACGTACTCGTAGCTCCACTCGTTGGCGAATTGGTGGCCGCTGATGCTAGCCGTGAGGCCCTGGAGGTCGCTCGACACAACGTCCAAGCCCCAAACGTGTCATTTATGGAGGCTACGCCCGACAGTCTGCCATACCCTGATGGGTATTTTGACTTCATCTTCTCGCTCGGAGTTCTGCATCACCTGCCAGACACGGGAGGAGCGATATGCAGCCTCGCCAAAAAACTCTGCCCTGGAGGGACTCTGCTTCTTTATCTTTACTACGACTTTGATAATCGGCCAAGTTGGTTTAGAGCGCTATGGAAGATTGCCGATTGGGGACGGCGATGGATCAGTGGCCTTTCCTTCACATGGCGGCATGTTCTCTGTGAGATCATCGCTGTTTGCTTGTATTGGCCAATGGCACGGACTGCGAAGTACTTTCCTGTTCCCGATACTTGGCCGCTCAAGTTCTACGCTGAACGAAGTTTCTATTCCATGAGAACTGATGCCTTGGACAGGTTTGGAACAAGGCTTGAAAAGCGATTCACACGAATACAAATTATTGAAATGTTGAACTCTGCTGGCCTAATGGGTATTTGCTTTTCCGATTCCATGCCGCACTGGGTGTGCGCCGCACGGAAGCCTTCAGTCACCTAAACTGAAGTTCAATGTGCTATGAAGACTAGTGCGTGTCCGCCAGGTGACTCCTGTAAAGGTCTTCATAACGACGGGCAATCATCGGCAGAGAGAATTCGTTCTCTATGCGCCGCCGCGCTGCCGCCCCGAGGTGTCTCCTATGCTCGGGACCTGCCTCAATAAGCTGGCCAATGGCTTGCGGCAAGCCATAGCCTCGCCGATGGAATTGGAAAATCCTTCACCCCAAGCCGAAGCGGAACAGGCGATGTCAAGGGCCGCGGTAAGGCGTGGTATGTCCGGACGCTCGTCGAGCAGAAGTGTGTGGCCCTGAAGCCCTTGTTCCGCAATTCGCTCCATGAGCATTGGCTCCGCACTGGTAACGCCGTTTCCGGCGAACAGAAAAGAAACCTTACGATGCGCTCGGGCCACCAAGCCGGCGGCACGCAGGAAACCGGCGTGGTCTTTCATGGGATGGAAGCGTGCGATCAATCCGATCAAGATTGTGTCACTTCCGATCCCCAACTCGGCGCGAACCTGTCGGCGTGCTTCGTTGTCAGGGCCAAACATTTGGCAATCGAATCCGTTGGGAATGACGACTCGTCTGGCGGCGTGGTAGCCCAACTTCTCGTGCTGCCTCGCGCCAATCTCGCTGTTGTAGATAATGGCCGCCGCGTGCCGAGACAAAAAGGCGCCGAGCCGGATAGTAGCCGCCGTCAGCAGGGGCTCCGCAGCCATGTCATTAACGCACATCCGAATATTCCAGAGCACTGGGACGCGCACTTGCGACGAGACTCCGGCAAGGCTCGCCATGAGGTTGCCATGAGGCATCCAGCCCTGGATGAGCTGCGGGCGTAGGCGGCGCGTGAGACGGATAATAGAGAGGACGCGAAGGGGATTTGGCATTGCTCTCCGCAAACCCAAACTGTAGACAGGAATGCCAAGTTTGGAAATTCGCCGCCCGATCGATCCCTCACTCATCAGAGATACAACGGCGGGGTCCCAATCCCTCGTTGTGGCAGAGAGGAGCTTGAACAGCATCGTCTCGGCACCGCCGGTGCTAAGACCGGTGATCACATGCATGATTCGCATCTTGAGGTTTCCACGCGTACATATCTTTACCTAGTTCAAGCCAACTGCAGGAAGTTAAATGTAGCTGTTACGATGGGTTTTCCTTACCGTCCAGAATTAACATCCACGCCTCAGCCACTGGAAATTTATTTGTTGTATCCACAGTTCGGAATTTCAAAAGGATCGGGCACGTGCGTGGAAAGATCTCCTCAACTTTCGCTGTGCCGCAATGGCGGCAAAACGGCAGTAATTAATGGCAGCCCGCAGTCGAATCAATATCGGCGCTGGAGAGAGTCCCAGTTCTCGGTAATAGGTTAGGGTAGTTTTCGGACTTGCCCCCTTGAGTTCAGTCACATTGCTGGAAAGACCTCTTGGATTTGGTTCGTAGATTCGTAATGCCTCATTAATGTAACGGGACGCATACTTACGAGATATGCGGTTCCAAACTAGACCTTCGGGAACGAAACGTTCGCCTTCCGGAAACGGGAATGTGCGTAAAACATCGGTGCGATTGATTCCCCACCCCTCTGAAGAACTCCCCCATGTTCCTGAATAGCGATAGCGCATCTGGTCGGCAAACGTGAACGCGTCCACGGGCGCCCCAGGAAACGGTTTGCCGATGATCGCTCCGTCCGGAGTGCAGCATAAGCAGGAAAGGTTCGCAAATTTGGAAGGATCTGGAATTTGCCGCCAATGATAGTCGAATCTCTCCAATGCGGTGGGAATGCAGACATCGTCGGCGTCTAGCAAAACAACAAATTCTCCGTTAGCAACAGATACGCCGAGATTCATGGCGGTGTGCTTACCGCCGTTAGGCTTCCAGAAATATCGAATCGGGAATACTCCTTTCCAAGAGGACATCAATTCCTTGGTTCCATCTGTGCTGCCATCATCGATGATGACCCATTCGAAATCGCGGAAAGTTTGAGCGCACAGGCACTCGTATACCCGCCCGAGTAAATGTGCAGCGTTGTATGTTGACGTGAGTACAGTGAATCTCATATTCAACGTATGTAGTTGCTCTCAGTGCCCAACAAGATCGACCATTAATGGCCAACCATCCTCAATAGCGGAAGCAAGGCCCACCACGACTCAGTCACATGCCCATAGATTGCAGAAGGCGGGGGGTTGGTCAGAGACGGAAAGTTGTGAGCCCCCCACCACGTTGACCGAGCCAAATTTCGCGTGAAGAAGAGCGAGCAAATGCCGGGTGTCAGCGAGGTGCTGATTGCATTCGACCAGCAACTTCAAGTTTGGCGAGCGCGCCAGGGTGCCACTCATACCACTCAAAGCACGCACCTCGGCTCCCTCAACATCCATTTTACACACATCAATGGGAGGCAGGTCGACCGAGTCAATGGTGCGTCCTTCAACAGTGATTCCCTCCCCGGTTCCCAAAAGAGTCGAACCCCCCGAATTCTTCGGGTTGCGGAACAGCACAAGTGATTGCGGATGGTCAGTAGCGGCCATCTCGAACACAGTGACGCGGTTGGTGAACCCATTGATTTCTATGTGGTGACGGAGAGCGCGAATGTTATCTGGATCGGGCTCAATGGCATATACTCGCGCGCCACGCTTAGCGGCGATCAGGGAGTAGATACCAATGTTGGCACCCACATCCAGTACCACAGTTCCAGGTTTAATCGCGGAACAGAACAATTTACGTTCTTTTTTTTCGAAAAGCCGGGGCGCATGCCAGAGGTTGATGCCTATCGTTTCGCAAACGCTTATGTCAAACCTGAGGTCGCCGTCGAAATCGTTGACGCGAAATAGGGCATCGGAAGGAAAAAGCCTTCGATAGATGTATAGCAATCCACTCAAGCCGCGGAGTTGCGGCAGGTAGCGAGTTGCGCGGGCCATACGTAATGGGAAAGGGGCAATCATAATTACTGTCGCTCTTGCCAGCGAGGAGACCAAGATCTAGGAGCGTAAGCCATCTGGTCGTAGGACGTGTCCTAATTTAATTTTTGCCGCCATCAAATGTCTAGAGGCAGGTGACACGCTGATCTTCTTCCCAAACGGGACAGTGAGAAACGCGATAATTTTAGTTTCCAGTCTTCCATCTTGCAACGTATCAGTGCGTGGAAAAATTGCAGAGTGTGAACTCGATTCTAATGATCGCCAGGCCTGCACCAAAGGATGATTGGTAATTGAAACGGAAAAGTTGTTCGCGGCGTCTCGCACTGCAACCAACTTATCCCCATATAGATCGGGTTGTTGAGTGTCGTGCACACATATGATTCCGAATTTGCGCATTTTTGGAATCGGTTCTTCGAGATCCCCTTGACGTTCTGATAGTCGTGGGTTCCATCGTGCATAGCCAGATCTAGGGGTTCGGGCAGTTTTCTGAGAAACGATGTTGAAGGTTCGAGGTACAGTTCCCAATATTTATCTTGCTCCCGCAAGAGACGTTTGAATCTTCTTTCAGCAAAATTGCAGGCATGGACCGTTGCACCAGTCAATAATGCAGCAGCTCTCAGAGCCCCAGTGGTCCGGCACAAGCCAAAATCGGCCCCGGTCAGCTTAACAAAAGTCTGCTGTATTCCCCTACGGCGTATTGCAAATCGAACTTGCCCAGGGCCAACTTTGATGTTTCCGTGATCTTACCAGAAGGTATTAGCCTGCTGCAGAACGAATTGATGGCCTCCGCCAGGGTGACTGGGTCATCGGGAGGAACCAAGACCATTCCCTCGCCACAATTCTGAATTTCTCGTATCGCTCCAGGGCAGTCGGTGGCAACAACCCGCTTTCCCAGGGCCAGTGCTTCAAGCAGAATGTTTGGCAGTCCCTCATAGCGAGACGAGAGAACGAACAGGTCGGCATACTTAAGATATGGCCATGGATTCCGTTGGAATCCTAAGAGGTGCACCGCGTCAGTCAAGCTAAGTTTTTCGATCTGCTCTATCAAATCACCTCGGAGAGGTCCTTCACCCAAGAGCAACAGTTGGGCCGTGGAATAATGCATCAGAACTTTGGGCATGGCTGCAACAAGAACATCAAAGCCCTTCTGCCGAGTTAGGCGACCTGCGGCCACCAAATGAGGACCAGCGCCGGTGTAAGGATTATCGCCGCTGTCCGCCAGATCCTGGAGCCGTTTGACGTCAACAGGATTGTAAATGCGCACCAATTTGCCTCGCGGTACATTGAAATGCTCAGCCATGTCCTTAACCATGGAATCGCACAGGCATACAACAGTGTCGGCCCGCCTGTAAAGACGCCGATAAAGCCATCTCCAAAGTTTTGGGTGCTGGGTCTCTTCCGGAAGGACAGCGCTAACAACAGCGGCTTCACGCACTACTAGCTTAGTAGCGCGCGGCAATAGCGGCTTGCATAAGATCAATGCTAGATTCAAATGCCCTAGAGTAGACAGTATTGTCTGGGGCCTGACCTTCCATACGAGCCTCACGATGCTTGGCAGCGCGTAACGAACCCTGGGCACCTTCAGGTCATGCATGACCACGTCCTCCGGGATGTCCTGTCTGTAGGCTCCGGCGATCTGCAAGACTGCCAAATGGGGCTCAAAACGAGTGCGATCCAGATGCGCAAGGAGCATCGAAAAAACCCGTTCCGCACCCCCTCCTTCGAGAGTAGGAATGAGAAAGAGCACCTTCGTACGTCGCGAGGTCACTGGATGGGTAATCTTGTCCACCATGAGAACAAACAAGCAAGCCATTTATCCATCATGCTTGAGGAAAACGAATTCGTTGTTTCCATGACGCCCGCCAACGGTCTTGAGCTTTACCAGCATGAAACCCCTCGCCCTGAAGAAGTCGAAGACCGCTTCAGGTCTTGCAACCTCAAAAGGATAGCCACCGAGCCAATCGACCAAGTCAGTAAAATAAGACATTCCTCTTGACCGCTTATATTCACGAAAGCGATGGAAGGGATTCTTGCGGAGCACCAACACGTCTTTGATGAAGCCGCGTACCAAGAAGTAGCCGCCAAAAACTGTGATGATCGACCAGCGCCAGGCAAATCCGCGACTGTAGCACCGCTTCACTGCCCTCCAGAAACCAGAGACGAAATCTTGGTCATTGTAGAGTGCGATGAACAGCCTGCCGTTCGATGCTACGTGCGCGACAACATACTCCAATGCCTGCCACATGTGGCCGGTATGGTGGAGCACACCCCAGGAATACACGACATCAAATTGCCCCAAGCGGGAAAGGTAACCGTCGTCCAGAACGCTGCCCTGTTCAATGGTCCAATTGCCAGCATTTTGTAAATAACGGTGCTTAAGCGCTTGCGCGCAGGCGACACTTTGAGTGTCATAATCAAAAGAATGGACTGCGTCAGCCCCTAGCCGCATGGCAGCAAGAGAAAAAAGTCCACTGCCACAACCGATATCGAGAAACGACTTGCCGCCAAGGTTATTGACTTCGAGCATGGCACGGAGTGACTTTTCAGCCTCGGCGATGCGAACTTCATTCAAGTAATGCAGAAAGCGCTGCCAGTTCTTTCCGAATGGAAACCTCGTGTCTGATCTAGTCGCTTCGAATTTTCGCTCTACAGCCACGGTGGGGCCGATTGACACAATTGCTCCTCTCTGAATCGCCCGGAATCAAGACTCAGAACCAAGGCGTTGTTAAGGCTTCATTAGGCGCTTGCTTCGACCTCCCGCAAACTCGCACGCGTTTCGGAGGCTTATCCTGGCATCAAATCGCCCCCAGCGTGTGGCAGCAGGTCGTCAAAGAGCTGCTCTCTCTCATTGATAGAATCCGAGTGATGGGAGCCTTTCCCGCACCCGGCAATCACTCATAAGGCCGTCCCCCCATAGCGGCAAGCACCCGTACATCTTGGGGCTGACCAGACATGACTCGCCGGGCCTCTCGGGCCTGCCGCGATATTATCAAGGTAATCCGCATCTCCTTCAACGGATCACTCCTTGCGTCTGCGCGGTGATGGAACCGGAGGCATTCTGTCGGGCCAGGAGCCTAACGGAACAGGTACTCAGGAACAGGAAGGACGCGATGTAAACTAGGGAGGTGGATAGGGCGATTCCGGCGATCCCCCACATCCTCATTAAAACCAGATTGAGGACGATGTCCAAAACAAGGT
>WNFQ01004075.1_pt1 | contig 11801 bp, 10 predicted proteins | sample 5400171 | NCBI WGS metagenome assembly WNFQ01 (sample SAMN13153356, study PRJNA577476) | soil metagenome | isolation source: 20 cm soil under Madrone tree | place: USA:California | collected 2016-06-14
TCGCGATATTCCGGCGGCAGCGCGTCGCCCTCGTCGAAGCGGTCCGTGGCTGCGACGGCGCGCTCGAAGCGAGGCAGGGGATCGCCCGCCGCGTAGACGCGGCGCCAGAACGGCCATCCGTCGCGGGACGCGTGGACCGGAATGGCCGTCGTGCCGCCATTGCCCTCGGCGGCGCGCGCGCCGTGCGCCGCGGCCGTCGCGCGCTGGTGGCCACAAGCGCAGCCGAGGAGCCCCGCCGCATAGAGGTCAGCCTGGCCCGCGACGAGCGCCTCGGCCATGCCCGGCAGCAGGCGGTCGCCAACGTTACCGACGTTGGCGCCGCACGCGGTGCAGCGCAGGCGGTAGTAGGTGCCGTACGCGGTGGGCTGATCCACGGTGATGCCGGCCGTCGCGTACGCCCGCCTGACGTCGTCCACGGGCCATACCTTAGCCCGGGGCTCCCGCCGCGTCTACAAACGTGGAAAACTCCTCCATACGAGCCGCCGCCCGCCGCCCGCATGGGCGCGAAAGATCATCACCGTTCGCTGGCACCGCGTTTGTAAGACTTCCCGCCGCATGAAAACTATGGCCAGGCTCGCTCTCGTTGCGCTCGTCCTGCTCCCGCTTGCCGGCTGCGCCTCCCGGACGGCCCCCGCCGCCGCCCAGGCCCCCGCTGACACGTTCACCGGCGAGGTCTGGACCTGGGATGAGCGCGAGAACACCGTGACGCTTCGCCAGGGCTCGCAGACGTTCCGCGTGAAGACGACGCCGGAGCAGATGAGGGGTCTGCAGCTGCACCAGATCGCGACGATCCGCGGCCAGGTCGCGCCGCCGGCGGAATTGCCGCGCACCATGACGCCGGCCGTTCCGATGACGGCGGTGCCGCGCGGCCCTGTCGATCAGCAGACGGTGGCGGGGAAGGTCACCGCCGTCGATCCGAACGGCCGCCTCTCCATCGATTCCGAGCGCGGCCCGCTGCACGTCTGGGCCGCCTCCGGCGCGCGCGATCGCTTCGCCGCCGGCGATCGCGTGCAGGTGGTGATGGCCGTGCAGGCGGTCGACATGGTGCCTGCGGCGCGCGCAGGCGCAGCATCGTCGACGGATCCCTCCGCGTCGATGTCCAGCCAGCCCGGCGACTCGGCCGTGGTGACCGGCCGCGTGATGGGCGTGGACCGCGGCATCATCGTCGTGGAGTCGCCGTCCGGCCCGATCCAGGTCTGGGTCGGCGAGTCGCCGCGCTACAAGGTGTCGGACTCGGTCCAGGTGCGCACGAACGTCTCGAAGGCCCAGTAGCAACTCGCCCCGCGCGCCGCGTCCGCCTCATCGCTGGTGCGGCGCGCGGTATATACTGGCCGGCGCGACCCCGTCGTCTAGCCTGGCCCAGGACGCGACCCTTTCAAGGTCGAGATCGCGGGTTCGAATCCCGCCGGGGTCACCACCGATTTAGGGACGCTACGCACTTGACGTAGCAGGGGTTCGAGGACGCCCTCGCCGGTAGTGGCGAACTCTGGCAAATCGGCGTGGGGCGTCACCTTCAGCACAGGCCCCGCCAGTCAACGACGCCCACCCGCTGCCTCTACGAGGAGAAGGCCCCGCCTGTTGTGGCAGACTATGTGCGGTGCCCCTAGATTTCGTCGATGAAAGAGAGGGCACTTTTTAGCGACTATCTAGGTCCGAACGCCCGCTCTACGGAACATGCCCGCCCGCATGTCGACTGAAGTATTAGCCCAAATTTGTTTCGGGGAAATCATGTCCAAAGCGATTGTGATTGCCGCCGCGGCTGCCGCCGACCTCGAACCCGCCCCAGTGGTACACGACGAGGCCCTCAACGGCACGCCGAGAATGCGGAGCAAGGAACTGGCGAGAAGCCATGATGGCACCTCGCACACGATGGTCTGGGAGTGTAGTGCCGGATGCTTCAACTGGCATTACCACAAGGATGAGACGTTCGTCGTCATCTCGGGTGACGCTTTCATCACTACCGAGACGGGCGAGGAACGTCGCATCGTTCCCGGCGACATCGTCTTCTTCCCGGCCGGGACCTCCTCGAAATGGCGTGTCCCGCATCACATCAAGAAGGTCGCCTTCCTCCGCCACACGATGCCGCGACCGCTGGGGTTCGCCGTGCTCGCCTGGAATAGGCTCCTGCGGATGAGGGAATGGTCTGTCAAATGGGCGAACCGAACGCCGGTTCTTGCTCTCACGGCCTTGTTGGAGTGAGCGCGAGTCCTCAGAACACCGCCGCGTCGCGAATGACCTTACTTCTTCTGGCCCGGACACGTCTCCCAGCCACCGGCGTGGTGGTTCCGCGCGCAGTTGCGACACCACTGCACCATCGCGTTGCAGCCGGGGCACGTCCTCGCTTTGTTGAGTCGGTCCACCTGGAACGCGCGGCACGGCTGGCGCCCTTCCGAGTACGGGCTGATCGCGTTGGCCATGGCCTACGGAATCATCGCCTGTTGGCGACGATCCGCTTCTTCAGGCGTTGCAGACTCGGGTCCCTGAAGGTCGCAGTGAAAGCGTTGAAGCGGCCCACGAAGTAGCCGTACTCACCAACGGCGCGGAAGATATGGCCGACGACGCCGTGACTCGACCGGACGACAAGCGTCCAGACTCCGTCTGCGTTGGTGGCCTCCTCGAAGAGAAGCGGGGCCCTTCGCATCATCATCGGTAGGTTGCGCGGGGGATCACCGGTCGCGCTAGTGGACCTTCGTCCAACATCGAGGACACGTTGTCCATCAGCGAGATCGGCGTGGGAGCAACGCGAGTCTCGTGACCAACGCGTCGAGCTCGATCGGTTTCAGGAAGTAGCCGGCGAAACCGCTCGCGGGATCGACCGGCAGGTCGTGGCGCTCGCCGGTGATGGCAAACACGGGCACCTGCGCAGTGCGCACGGTCCGTGAGGCTCTGAGCTGTCTCAAGAACCAGTGTCCGTCTTCGCCTGGCATCCTGATGTCGACGAGGACGACGTCGAGCACGTGCGTCTCGGCGAACGCGAGCGCCGCCCTGGCGCCATCGGCGCCTATGACCGTCGCGCCGGCGGAGTACAGGTACTCCCGAAGCATGTCGATGGTGTCGCGATGATCGTCGACGACGAGGATCACCAGGCGATCCAGCGGGCGCGGCGGCGTCTGAGCGCTCATGGCCAGGATCGAGTTTGTTTTTGAAAAGTCTATCGTGGGCCGCAAGGGCCACACCGCTGCACGTTCGTCTTATCGTGGACGGCAATACGCGGTATTGGAGGCTTCCGGGATTGACCCGCCGAGCAAACCGCGTAGCGTTACGGGCGTCTCATGACCGCTCCCACACCCCTGAATCTCCTCGCTGGCCTCACCCTGCTCGTCGTGGACGACAATGACGATGCCGCAGAGGTCCTGTCCGCGTTTCTGAGGTCGTGCGGAGCCGACGTCCTGTGCGCGCGAACGGCGATCGGAGCCTTGACCTACCTCAATGCGTCGCCGAGCATCGACGCCGTCATCACCGACCTCGCGATGCCCGACATGGACGGCGTCGAGCTCGCCCGCAGAATCCGACGGCATCCATCGCGGAAGTCCCTTCTTCCGGTCATTGCCGTGACGGGATTCTACGAGCAGTACCTCGGCAGCCAGGAGTTCGACGCGTTTCTGAAGAAGCCGGTCAACTTGGACGACCTGTGCGGGACCATCGCGGCGCTCACGCGCCGGGGCGATTAGACTCCTCGTCACGCCGAGGGCCGCGCCGAGCCTCTCTCTTTTTGCCACCACTTCTCGGTAACCGCGTCCACACCACCACGCGATACGTCGCCGCCGTGCCGCGCAAATATCGCACGCCCGGCCCGGGTACGATCTTTGCTCGTACAGCGTCTGCCCGAGGAGGTGATGCGATGTCGCGCTGCGTTGCATCCTGGCCGCTCGGAGTCCTCATCGTCGGCGTCATGAGCCTGGTCGCGGCCGCCGAGGGCGCCGCAATGCTCGGCGAATCGGTCCTCCCGGCGGTCGACTCTGTCGAGCCGGTGGAACAGCCCGTCGGCCTGTTCGTGACCGTCGCCTTGCTGATCTGCGCGGCCATCGCGCGGCCCGTGCTCACGCGCCGCAGGCGGCGTTCGCCGCCGGCGGACGTCATGCTCAGCGTCCCGGCGGCGCTGGGCACGGAGCCGAAGTTCTCGGTGATCATCCCCACCTTCAACCGGGCCACGCTCGTTCTCCATGCCGTCGAAAGCGTGCTCGCGCAAACCTACGGCAACTTCGAGCTGATCGTGGTCGACGACGGTTCCACCGACGACACCGTCGAGCGCCTGCGTCGAATCGTCGATCGCCGGCTCAGTGTCGTGACGATTTCGCATGGCGGGGTGTCTGCCGCGCGCAATGCGGGAATCGCCGTGGCCAGCGGCGCGCTCATCTCGTTTCTGGATTCCGACGACCTGTGGCTGCCGCACAAGCTCGCGAGCGAAGTGGACTTCCTCGTCCGTCATCCGGAGGTCGGCGTGGTCTTCGGTGACCTGGAAAAATATGACGGCGTGCAGCACGTCGGCTCGTTCATGCGTACCACTGACGTCTTCGGCAAGCGGCTCCACTCGGCGCGGACGGACGGGTTCGTCCTGCATCCGCGTGAGATGTATCTCTGCCTCCTGCAGGAGGTGCCGGTGAAGACGCCGGCCACGACGGTACGCCGCGATGTGCTGGAGGCGGTGGGCGGGTTCAACGAGCTGTGGACGTCGTCGGAGGACTGGGAGCTACTGCTGCGGCTCGCGCGCGTCACCGCCTTCGGCTACATCGACCGACCGCTCGCCGTGATCCGCATCTCGCCGGACTCGCTCCATCACCTGGATCAGGAGCGGGGCGACCGGGCCATGCTGCACCTGCTGGCGGAGCGTCGCCGTCAGGCCGCCGACGCCGAGACACGCAAGGCGGCCGCGCGCGGCATCGTCAGGCGTTCGAAGCATCTCGGCTGGTACTACATCGATTCCGGCCGGCGCATCGAAGGCGCCACGACGTACATGCGCAGCCTGCTCATCACGGGCGAGCCCAGCCTGCTGCTGCGCGCCGGTGCGGCGCTGGTCATGCCGCGCCACGCTTCGCGCGAATCGAAGGCGTCGGTTCACAGCCTCGTGGTATGACGGGCGCGAACCGCCCACGGGCACCATCGCCTGGTTGAGTCGATCCTGAATCCCAACGCGATGATCGTCGATGGCCGGGCCACGTCGACGCGCGCTGATACGCTGTCAGACGAGGCGTCACCCGAACCGTTCCGCGAATCGGTCGTGCTACCATCGCGGGGCGTGCGCGACGCGGGACGACGCTGGGCCTTCATCCTTTTCGCCGCGGCGGCGGTCTTCGTCGCGTCCGCGGCCGCCGTGTCGCTCGCCGGGGTGCCGCTGTTCGAGCGGCGCTTCTACGAGGCGCTGACGACGGCCATCCCGAACGCGCTCGTGTTCCGTCGCGTCACGCGGCTCGGCAGCGTGAGCGTGCTGCTTCCCGTGTCGGTGTTCCTCGTCGTGCTCCTGCCGCGCCAGTTCCTGCGTCGCTGGTGGGTGTGGGTGGTGGTGATGATCGCCGTCACCACGCTGGAGGGACTCGGCAAGGTCAGCATCGGCCGCTCGCGACCGGGCGGCATGCGGCTGGGATTCCCGAGCGGCCACACCGCGGCCGCGGCGGCCTTCTATCCGATGGCGTGCTATTTCTTCGAGGACGTGGTGCGGCGCTGGGTGAAGTACGCGCTCTACGCGCTCGCGGCGGTGCTCATCGTGCTGGTTGCGCTCTCCCGGATGGTGCTGCGTGTACACTGGCCGCTCGACGTCGTCGGCGGCGCCGCGCTCGGCCTCGCGGTCTTTGCGGCCGCGGCCTGGTGGCACGAGCGCTATCCGGTGGAGGACGCCGTCCCCGCCGCCGTCCCGCCGCCGTGGCGCGTCTGGATCTATCGGTGGCAGAACGTGCTTCCCGTCGTCCTGCTGCCCGTGCTGTTCGTCATCCCGCCGCTGGCCATCTCCGGCACGCCCTTCGACCGCGGACTCGACGTCGCCGGCGGTGCTTGCATGGTGACGGGACTGGCGCTTCGCCTGTGGGCGACCGCCCATCGGGACACGCCGAGCGCGGCCCCGGCGCGCCCGCCGACACGGCTGGCGACCACCGGGCCCTACGCGCTCATGCGCCATCCGCTGCCGCTCGCGAATCTCCTCACCGGCGTCGGCGTCGCCCTGATCGCGGAGAACGCTCTCGCGCTGATCGTCGTGCCCACGGCCCTGATCGCGATGTATCGCATCACGGTGGCGCTGGAGGACGCGTGGCTCGCCGAGCGATTCGGCCGCGCGTACCTCGACTATTGCGCGCGCGTGCCCGCGCTGCCGAGGATCGCGCTGCCGACCTTCGCGGCCGTATGGTCGGCCGTCGGCTCGATGTCATGGCGCCAAGACGTCCGTAGCCTCATCGCCGCGGCGGCGACAGTGGCGCTGGCGATGCTGGCGGAGATGAGCGAGCGCATCCCCCACCTCCTTCGATGAGGCGCCCCTCCAAACGCGCACCTCGTACTTCTACCAACTTGACGCCGGACGGCGGCCCGCCCTAAAGTTTCGCCACGAAACTCGCCGTGACCGTCCGCAGATTGCTCGAGCAGTGCCCCGGCGAACCTCTGTGTGACGCCTGCCTGGCCTTCGCCTGTTCCGTGAGCCTCACGGAAATGCGCCTCGTGACCGCCGCCGTCGGCCACGACGCGCCCTTCCGGCGCGACAGCGCCATCTGCGCGAGCTGCCGGCGCCAGACGACCACGCTCGCGTGGGGAAACGGCGACGTCCTCTCCGAGGCCTGAGGCCGCTTCCTTCTATCTATCGCCGTCCGCCCCCTCGCCGACCGTCTCGTATCGGAACGTTCGATTTGACCCCTCGGTCTGCACCGTTACCATGCAATGCGCATCTATAGCTCCGAGGGAGATCTCATGGAACGTCGCACCTTTCTCAAGACCACGCTCGGAGCGTCGACCGCCGCCGCGCTCGGCTTCGCTCCGCGTCTCATCCGCGCCGCCGAGCCACCGACGGAAGCCAACCCGTGGCGGAGCTTCGAGGCCGTCACGAAGATCGAAGTCGCCAACCCCACGGGCGTCACCCGCGTGTGGGTGCCGGTCCCGCTGCTGACCGACACCGACTACTTCAAGCGCGGCGGTGACACGTGGACGGGTAACGCCGCCGTGACGCGCTCGGTGAAGGACGCGAAGTACGACGTCGGCCTCGTCTACGCCGAGTGGCCGGCCGGCGAGAAGACTCCGGTGATCGAGATCACCAGCCGCTTCGCCGCGCGCGATCGCGCCGTCGACCTGTCGAGGCCGCCGGTGAAGGTGGTCCGCGAGGATCGCGCGGTACTCGCGCGTTATCTCGAGCCCACGAAGCTGATCCCCACCGACGGCATCGTGCTGGAGACGGCGCAGGGGATCACGCAGGGCATTGCCTCCGATGCCGACAAGGCGCGCGCGCTCTACGAGTGGATCGTCGAGAACACCTTCCGCGACCCGAAGGTCCGCGGCTGCGGGCTGGGCGACATCAAGACCATGCTCGACACGCGCTACTTCGGCGGCAAGTGCGCCGACCTCAACGCGCTCTTCGTCGGGCTGGCGCGGGCGGTGAAGATCCCCGCGCGCGACGTGTACGGCGCGCGCTGCGCCGACTCCGCGGAGTTCAAGAGCCTCGGCAAGAGCGGCGACATCTCCAAGGCCCAGCACTGCCGCGCCGAGTTCTATCTGAACGGGTACGGCTGGGTGCCGGCCGATCCGGCCGATGTCCGCAAGGTCATCCTCGAAGAAGGCGGCGGGCTGCCGGCCGGGCTGGCGGATCCCAAGGCGCAGCGCGCGCGCGCCAAGCTCTTCGGCGCCTGGGAGATGAACTGGCTCGCGTACAACTACGGCCACGATGTGAAGCTGCCGAAGGCCGCCGAGGGGCCGGTGCCCTTTCTGATGTATCCGCAGGCGGAGACGGCGGAGGGGCGGAAGGACAGCCTCGAGCCGACGAGCTTCAAGTATCAGATCACCTCGCGAGAGGTGAAGGCCTAGCCGTCAGAACCGCGTGGTGAGGTCGACGAGCCACGCCGGCATCGCGTCGAGCACGCGCGCTTCCAGCACCTTGTCGCCGCCGGTGACGCTCAGCATGCCGAGCACCACGAGCGCCACGCCGATGGCGGGCTTGCCGAGGCGCGTGACGAGCGCGAGGCGATCGGGGCGCGTCGCGAGCCGCCGCGAGCCATAGGCGAGGAGCAACACCGGCGCCACCGCGCCCAGACTGTAGGCCGCCATCACCGCCGCCGCCGCGCCGAGCGAGCGGCGCTGCGTCGCGAGCCCGATGGCGGCGCCGAGCGTCGGCCCCCCGCAGGGCGTCCAGAGCGCGCCGAGCAGCGCGCCCACCACGAACTGTCCCGCCAGCCCTCCGGGGCCGAGCCGCGCGAGCAGCGCGGCCGCGCCGGCCGCGATCGGCGCCGCCGCGCGCGCGACGGCCGCGTCGAGCCGCGCGATCAGCAACACGAGGCCGACCAGGACGAGGAGCCCGCCGGCGATCACGCGGACGAGATCGCGGTCGAGCGCGAACCCGAGCAGCGCCACCGCGAAGCCCACGACGGTCGCGGCGGTGGCGAGGCCGGCGGCGAGGACGAGCGGCCCGAGCCGGTGGCGCTCGACGGCGCCGGCGAGGACGAGCGGCAGCAGCGGCAGCACGCACGGCGAGAGCGCGGAGAGCGCGCCGGCGGCGAAGCCGAGGACACAGGCACCCACGCCGCGCCGCCGGCGCGGCTAGAGCGCGCTCTGGAACAGCGCGCGGAGCTCGCCGGGATCGGTGATGAACGACGAGCGGCTACGCTCTGCGCGGCCGTGGAAGGCGACCAGCGTGCTGCGGTCGGTCACGCTCAGCTCCTTCAGCGTCGCCTTGTCCGCATAGTCCACGACGAAGACGATCAGGCTCTTGTCCTTGAAGGCGCCGTCGGCCGCGAGCTGCTGGACGATCGGCTGCTGCCGGCGGCACGTGACGCACCACGAGGCGTGAACGAAGACCACGATGGGCCGGTTCTCGGTCTGCGCGGCCGTGAAGGCGGTCTTCGAATACTCGACGAGCGGCGCCGGCGGCGCGGCGGCCGTGACGGACATCGATGCGAGGATCAGGACGACGACGATCGGGAGCGCGCTCGCACGCAACGTGACACCTCCACAGGGCGCCCAGCGTACCATGGCCGCATGAGCGCGCTCGGGGCCCACCTCCGGCGGCACCCCGACCGCGCGGCGGCGGCCGTGTTGATCGCCCTGCCGCTCGTCCTGTTCGCGCCTGCCCTCCGCCCGGGGCATACGCTCTCGCCGCTCGACAACCTCTTCATGACGGCGCCGTGGCGCGCGATCGCGCCGGGACCCGTGCAGCCCAACCAGGCGCTCGGCGATATCACGGCCGTCTTTCATCCGTGGACGCTCTGGGCCGCGCGCGAGGTCCGCGCCGGGCGCGCGCCGCTCTGGAACCCGTATGCGTACGCCGGCGCGCCGTTCTTTTCCAATCCGCAGACCGCGTGCCTGTTTCCGCTGACGTGGCTCGCGTGGGCGCTGCCGCCGACGTGGGCGCTGACCGTGCCCGCGCTGCTGAAGCTCGTGGCGGCGGGCCTCGCGATGTACTGGTTCCTGCGCGGGCTGGCGCTGCTCCCGCTCGCCGCCTTCGTGGGCGCCGCGGGCTTCATGCTGTCGACGACGCTGATCGCCTGGCTCCCGTGGACGCTCGCGAGCACGATGCCGTTCCTGCCGCTGCTCTTCGGTCTCGTCGACCGTCTGCGCGCCCGCGGCGACCGTCGGCTCGTCGCGCTGCTCGCGCTCGCGGTCGCCCTCGACCTCGTCGCCGGGTACCCGCAGGCGACGCTGCAGGCGCTCGCTGCCACCGCGGCGTGGGCGCTCGCGCGCGCGCCGTGGCGCGCCGGCGCCGCGCCGTTCCTGGCGCGTGTCGCCGCCGGCGTGGCCCTCGGGGGCGCGCTGACGGCCGTGCAGGCACTGCCCTCGCTCGACTACATACGCGAGAGCGCCGTCTACGCGTTCCGGAGCACCTGGACGCCGCCGCTCGCGGTGCCGCCGCGCGCGCTCGCGACCGTCCTGATGCCGTACTTCTTCGGCACCGCGGAGCGCACGTGGTCCGTGTGGCAATTCAACATCACGTCCACCTACGTCGGCCTGGTGCCGCTCGCGGCGCTGCCGCTCGCCGCGCTGGCGTGGCGGCGACCGCCGACGCGCTTCTTCGCCGGCCTCGCCGCGATCGCGGGCCTCGTCCATTACGGCGCGCTCGCCGCGCTGGCGCCGGCGCCCGTCATCGCGTTCGGCAGCAACCTGCGCCTGATGCCCGTCCTCGTCTTCGCGCTGGCCACGCTCGGCGCGCTCGGCGTCGACCGCGCGGCTCGCCCCGAGTCGTCGCGAGCATTACAGATGACGTGGCTGCGTGGCGGGTTCGTGGCGCTCGCGGCGGCGGGACTCGCAGCCGTGACGCTTGCGTCGTCGGAGCCGGCGGCGCTCGCGGTGCGGCCGCCGCTCGCCGCGCAGTACGTCGGCGCCCTCGTCGGGCTCACCGCCGCCGCGTGGCTCCTGCGCCGCTGGCTCGCCGACGGCCGGGCGCGGTGGGGCGTCGCGCTCGCCGCCGTGCAGGTGGCGACGCTGGCGCCGCTGGCGACCTACCTGCCGGTCCGTGACGCCCTGTACGGACTGCGCCAGGCCCACGGTTACGACGGGCTCACGCCGCGGCGGATCGCCGAGCTGGCCGGGCCCATCGGCACGGGCAAGGCGGCGGCGGCCGGCTATCTCGAGAACACCGTCGCGCTGCACGGCAGCGAGCCACTGCCGCCGGTCGCCGTGCTGTGGGCGCCGGCGCGCGCGCTGCTCGGCGTCCGCTACCTCGTGCTGCCACCCGGCACGCGGCCGGGGGAGGCGCACCTGCGCCCGGTCTACGACGGCGCCGACGCGCGCGTGGTCGAAGATCCGGCGGCGCTGCCGCGCGCCTTCGTGGCGGCGCGCGCGCGCTGCGTGGACGACCGCGGCGCGCTCGCGCTGTTGCGCGCGCGCGCCATCGCGCCCGCGGAGGAGGTGCTGCTGGCGGACTGCGCGTCGCCGCCCGCGCCGGAGGCGCGCATCAGGGCAGTGCCGGAGGCGCACATCACGGTCGCGCCGGAGGCGCGCATCAGGGCGGAGCCGGAGGCACACATCACGGTCGCGCCGGAGGCGCGCATCAGGGCGGTGCCGGAGGCGCACATCATGGTCGACGAGCCGGCGCGCGTCGTCGTCGCCGCGTCCACCGACGCGCCGGCGTGGTTGGTGCTGACCGACACGTGGTTTCCCGGCTGGCGCGCGCGCGTCGACGGCGCCGACGTCGTCGTCCGGCGCGCCGACCACGCGTTCCGCGCCGTCGCGCTGCCGCCGGGCCGCCACGAGGTCGAGTTCACCTTCACGCCGCGCGGGCTGCGCGCGGGCGCGGCGATCACGCTCGCCGCGCTCGCCATCGTCGGCGTGCTGCTCCTGCCGCGTCGTCGCGCCGCCGTGACGATCGCCGTCGCCGTGCTGCTGCTCGCGTCGGCGCGGACGGAGGCGGCGCTGCCCGCGCCGCCGTTCGCGCTGACGGCCACGCCCTCGTCGGTCCTCGCGGGCGACACCGTCGAGATCGGCGTCACCCCGCGCGCGGCGACGGGCGGCCCGTGGGACGTCTACGTCGTGTGGCTCTTCTCCGAGCGCGCGGCGTTCCTCGGCCCCGACGGCGCGTGGGCGCCCCGACCGGTGCCGTTCCACGCCCGGCTGTCGGCGGGCGAGCACGCGCGCGGCGCGTGGAACCGCGCGGCGCCACCGGCGGACGTCACGCTCGCGCTCGTGAT
>WNFQ01003259.1_pt1 | contig 11798 bp, 6 predicted proteins | sample 5400171 | NCBI WGS metagenome assembly WNFQ01 (sample SAMN13153356, study PRJNA577476) | soil metagenome | isolation source: 20 cm soil under Madrone tree | place: USA:California | collected 2016-06-14
TTGCCGCGATGGTACGGTCAGCCTGGGGAATGGGAATATACCCTCACGTTGGAAATCGACAGACCAAAGGGCCTTGGATTGGAAATATACGCGCGCGTCGTTGAGGCGTTACGTGGCTATTACAAAAACATATTTCGCGAGAGTCACGCTTCATGGCCCCAAACGCGAGAGGGCTTTGAGTTAATGCGACGGAGATACCCGGATTCGCTGGAAATTGTAAGTGAGTATTGCCAACTCGCTTGCCTGGCCGATGACCGTGCTTTGGCGCGGAAGCTTTTTGACGAGCTTGGCGGGCAAATGATCGTAGGCACCTGGGGTCATCAGAAGGATTTTCGTCACTACCGCAATTGGGCTTATGGCCCGTAAAAGGGGTCCTTCTGCGGTAACCGTCAATCTTGGCCGGACAGCGCGACTGCTAAGCGCCGACCTCGTCGAGGACGCTGCGTAGCTCGTGGAAGTCGATGGGTTTGACGAGGTGAAAATCGAATCCGGCGTCTTTGCCGCGCCGGATGTCTTCGTCCGTGCCAAATCCAGTGATGGCGACAGCTTTAACCGGCTGTTTTCGTTTCGCCTCCGAAATCACATCGTACCCGCTGCCATCGGGAAGACCAATGTCGCTCAAAACCACATCGAATTCTTGTGATCCCATGATCTTCAAAGCGCTCTGTGTGTTATCGGCGACTGAGATTTGGTGGCCAAAATGAGTGAGCAGGCGCGACAACGTCCGTCGCGTATCGCTGTGATCTTCGACGAGCAGGATGCGCAGCGACTTCGCCGGCTTTTGACGACCCTGGGAACCCACTCTGTTCTTCTCAGCGCGATTCGTGACAGCGTCAAGTGTCACCTTGAAGGTCGCACCGTAACTTCGGCCACGGCTCTCGACTGCGATCGCGCCGCCGTGAAGATCGATAAGATGTTTCGAAATCGCCAAACCCAACCCGAGCCCACCGAATTGACGTCTGACGGACGGATCCGCCTGCTCGAATGGCGCGAAGAGCGAAGCCTTCCGCTCGACTTCGATTCCGATTCCATTATCGGTGATCTCAAACTGAAAATCACCACGGTCGTCATTCGAAGTGTCGATGTCGATCTTTCCGCCCGGTGGGGTGAACTTGACCGCGTTGTTGATCAAATTCCAGAATACTTGCTGGATGCGTATAGAGTCGGCTCGAATGTAATGCTCCTCCGCGTTCAGGTGCGCGGAAACCTTTAAGTTCTTTGCTGCGATACTTGAATTCGCGATCTCGATGGCATCACGGACAAGAATATGCGCGTCGATGTCTTCGAAATGGAGATCGAGCCTGCCGCGCGTGACGCGAGTAAGATCGAGCAGGTCGTCAATCAGTCGCGCCTGCAAGCGCACGTTACGTTTGATAATCTTGATGTCCTCGGTGAATTCTGCCGGGAATCTAGCGGCGTTCTCAGCGAGATAATTCGCTGCCGCCAATGCTGGCGTTAACGGCGTGCGCAGCTCGTGGCTGAGCGCCGCGAGAAAGTCGTCCTTTGCCTTGCTTGCTTTTTCTGCGGCGATCTTTGCTGCTTCAATTTCGCGGCTGCGAATTTGATCGGTCATGTCGCGTGTGACTTTGGAGAATCCGCGAATCTTGCCTGCGCTGTCGCACAGCGCCGTTAGTACAACTTCCGCACGAAAGGTTGAGCCATCTTTGCGAACGCGCAGTCCTTGCTCGCGGATGTGACCTTGGCGCGCTGCCTCGCGCAAGTTGCGTTGCGGTCTTTCGTCCGCGACATCTTCTGCCGTATAAAAGCAGGCGAAGTTTTTTCCGATGATTTCCTCGGCCGTGTATTGCTTGATTTTTTGCGCGCCCAAATTCCATGTCACCACGTTGCCTTTCGGGTCGAGCATGTAGATGGCGTAATCCTCGACGCTGTCCACGAGTACGTGGAACTGTTCTTCGGTCTGCTGGGAGGCAGACTGGGCCGATGGACTGTCGCTCATTGGATAGGCTGCGCGGGCAAACTCCCCACTGAATCGGGTCTCCGCCCGCATCCGGTTCCCTCCATTGCATCAATTGAGAAAAAAAAGTGCCTCCCGGCCCTGGCTTTTGGATGTGGGCCAGGTGGATTTCCTCGCACCCGTGCGGCTGCCGCAAGGATGTTCTTTCGATGCGGGTTATTATAGCAAGCGGCTCTCCCGCCCGATCAAAAGAGGGTATAGATGAGCGGAGCGAGCGCCGAGCCTTTGGCGAGGATTAATAATCCACCCCCAGTAACAGCAAACAAATAACGATGGGCGCTATCCACCATTTCCTGCGCTCGCGCAAAAATTCAAGAAATTCCCCAACGATCGCCAGTCTGTTCATTGCCTCAGTTGGTTGGCGATGCTTTCAAACAATCGCGTTGCACCGGGTGTCAGGATGCCCAGGATCAGCGTCCAGGTAAAGGCATTTTCGGTAATGGTACAGTTTCAGTAATGTGATTGTTGTGCGGCATTCCGGGCAGCATTAGCCGCTTGTGCAGCGGCTACCACTTCTTGCCTCAATTCCTCTATTTGCGCACTAAGCTGCCGATGCATTTCATTCTGCCGGGCGATCATTTCCTGTTGAAACTGCCTTTCCTGGCGAATGCGTATGCGCTCAAGGCGGGTTTTTTCCAATGTTTCGGCTTCCGTAGTCAGTCCTTTCTCGCGCAATCGCATAATATTTATCTGGTCGGCAATATCCTGCGCTTCAAAGTCGTAATTCGTGCCCGCCAGCGCAGCTTCTAGCGCTTCGTTCTCGCGGATAACGCGATAATAATTTGCACTCAGTCGATCTGGCTCCGGCTGAATAAGATTCAAGCGCCAGCCTTCTTTCACGTCATCGGCACTAATCTGGCGATTTCGCCATGAGTTCAGCCATTGTGTGTACCGTCGCTCTTTGCGCTGCTGTAGCGCCTTCGGATGAAACGCGCTGTCCCAAGCATCTCGTGATGTTTGCGCCAGACTTAATTGCGACAGAAGAACCAAACCGCAGAAAATCTGAATCGTTTTCACGATGAAAATAACGCTATCTTTCGCCTAGCCTCTTAGCAATGCTATTACTTCATCCAGGGTCCAAACATGATCGCTAACTCCAGCTTCCATTGCTGGCGTCACGCGCAAGGTTTGGTGAATCCGGCAAAAGTTGTAATGCATGTAATGGAGTGCAACAGCGTGCTCCAAATTCTCAACGTTTTTTGAGAATGCGTTTGTCAGGCGAGTGAATCGGCGCATCGACATGCGCATCGTGAGGTTTTGGCGCTCAACGTAGCTGGTCGAAATGTGCTTGTGATCTGGGACGCCATTGATGATTGCCTTTCGCGCTCATCGCCGCGTGTAGTCGTTGACCGAAGCCTCCGCCATCTCTGTGTCTGTAAGAGATTTTGCGGTTAGCAGATATTTTTTCTTCGGGTCATTTACGGAGCCCAAGAAGTATTCTCGGCTTGCCGCTTCTGACGCATCTCTCAAGTTCTTGAGCATCGACTGCGGCAAAGGAGGCCGCTCAGTCAAAGACGAATGCCGCCAATATCATATCCTCTCCCGCCGGTGCGGCTGCGTGAGATCGAGTGCCGGCCCGATCGGAACGATGCGGGTGGGGTTAATTTGGGTGTGCGTCATATAGTAATGGCGCTTGATGTGGTCGAAATTGACGGTGTCGGAGATGCCCGGCTGCTGATAAAGGTCCATCAGGTAGCCTTGGAGATTTGAGTAATCGACGATGCGCCGGACGTTGCATTTGAAGTGCCCGTGATAAACCACATCAAATCGGACAAGCGTGCAGAAAAGGCGCCAGTCCACTTCAACGATCCGGCGATCGAACAGGTAGCGGCTCTTTGATAAGCGCATTTCCAACTCATCGAGCGCCTCGAATAGTTTGCGGCAGGAAATTTCGTACGGGCGCTGACGCGTAGCGAACCCGGCTTTGTAAACGCCGTTGTTCACGTTGTCGTAAACAAAATCGCAGAGCTGCGCGTGCTCGGCTTCGATCTCTTTCGGAAAAAGATCGACATCTTTGTTCCGGGCGAAGTCATTAAACACGTTGTTGAACATGCGGCAGATGTCGTCCTCGCAGTTGTTGACGATTTTTTTCGTTTCCTTGTCCCAAAGCACCGGCACGGTAATGCGCCCGTCGAAATCGGGATTGGTCGCCTTGTAAGCTTCGCTGAGGAAGTGAAAGCCGTTGATCGGATCGGTGGATTCAAACGGCGCGCCCGGCGGTATTTTTCCAGATGGATCGCGAAAAGCCCAGCCTTTCTCATCGCGAATCGGATCGACAATTGTCATGCCGATCGCATCTTCGAGCCCTTTTAGTTTTCGGAAAATGATGGTGCGACTTGCCCAGGGACACGCCAGCGAGACATAGAGATGGTAGCGGTCCGCCGCAGCCGGATACGCTGTCGATCCGTCATTCGAGATCCATTCACGAAATGCATCTTCCTGCCGTTGAAATTCTCCAGAATCCGACTGCTCGGTAGGAAACTGTGGTTTCATTTTTCCAAGCCGACCTTCTTCAACATTGCGATGAAGCGAGGCTGAGAGCGAAGACTATCCCAAGTTGGATCGACTTTCAGTTCCGGCAGCCATGTGCTGTGCTCTTGGACGGCCCTTTCCAGCCAATCCAAAGCATCGCCGTCGACCCCGGCAGCCGCATAGTTCAGAGCAATGATAAGCGCTGACTCATATTTTCCCTGGGCCAGGCGCCGCTGCCTCAATCCGTTTACTTTGCGCAAATAAGCTGAAAGTCCGAAAGTTTCGTAGGCCTTCCGCGTCTCTTGGATTTCTTCCCCGCTAAATACGCCTTCAAGGGTCCTGGCTCTTTCAAAGGCGCTGAAAGCCTCAGCGGGCTTGTTTATCTTCCACAAAACCTGGCCAAGAAAATCGTAGGCCAGGCTGTTGCCCGGATCCATGGAAAGCGTTTGTTGGAGCTGCTCCTCCGCCCGATCGAACTGCCGCTTGAACCAAAACTCAACCGCGAGATCAAAACTGATCCGAACCGAGAGAGGGTCTAGTTTCCTGGCACTTTCGAACTGTGCATCGGCTTCCGGGTAACGCGCCATCGCCCCCAGAAATTCTGCAAACCACAGCCGCGCAGTGGCCGAGCCCGGGTTGAGGCGAACGGCTTCACTGAATTCATGGTCGGCTTCTTCAAACAGCCACTCGAATTCGTAGTAAACGAAGGCCAATGCGGTGTGAGCTTCGGCAAGGCTGGGATTAAGTTTCAAGGCTTGAAGGGCTGCGGTCTTTGCTTCTGGGAAAGCCTCTTTGGGTGGAAGATAATTCCAGTAACCAAGCATATTGTAAGCTTCGGCCAGACCAGCCGTGGCAAGGGCAAACGATGGATCCATTGCCATCGCGCGTTTGAAATGTGTCACCGCGTTAGTAAAACCGGCTTCGGTGAACTTATTTAATTCATAGCGACCTAACAAATAAACTTCGTAAGCCTCCGTCATTTCGGTCGGTTTCTTGGCCAGACGTTCTGTTTCTTCGACGCCGAGCTGAACTTTCAATGCCTCGACCACGCGACGGGAAATATCGCTACGGATATCGAGGATGTCGGTCATTTCCCTGTCATAGTTAGCCGCCCACAGATGGAAACCGTCCGCGACGTTGACGAGCTGGGCGCTGATTCGAAGTTTGTTACCGGCTTTGCTCACGCTGCCTTCCAGAACCGTGCCCACGTTAAGTTGTTCGCCAATCTTGCGGATGTCTTCGGTTTTGCCCTTGAAAACAAACGACGAAGTACGCGCGGGCACATGTAGTCCTTTTATCTGGCTCAGCGCGGTGCATAAATCTTCAGTGACGCCGTCGCTCAAGTATTCATTTTCTTTGTCGGGACTCATGTTGACGAACGGCAAGACCGCGACCGATTTGGCGGTTGGTGCTGCGTTAACGAGGGGCGTCGTCTGAGCTGTGGTTTTCAACTCTCGCCACCAGATGAGCCCACCAATCACGGCGAGCACGAAGAAAGCGGCCGTAGCCCAGCTGAGTAAATTTTTTCGCCGTGCCTGAACGCCAACAACGCGCGCAGCTTGCGTCGATTCAACGCTTTTTTCCCATGGCAGCACGATCCGATACAGGTCCATCGGCACGTGAATATTTTTCAATTCTGTCGGGGCCAATTTCTTGAGGCGAGCTTCCAGCGCGTTATGAATTTGCCGCTCGACATCCATTGAGACGCAAATCCCTCCCGGTCCGGCCACAGCCTGAATACGGGAGGCGATGTTCACCCCATCACCGTAAACATCGCCGCCGCGATGTACCACGTCGCCGATGTGAATTCCGATTCTCACCTCAATCCGCCGACCAACCGCAACATCATGGTTGCGTTTGGCGAGCGTGCGTTGGATCTCGATGGCGCACTGCGCGGCCTCGAGAGCGCTGTGGAATTCGACTAGAAATGCATCGCCGATAGTTTTGATTTCCGTGCCGTTGAAGCGCGGGAAAAGCGAGCGGGCAATCTGCCGGTGCTCCTCTAGCAATTCGAGGGCGAGTGTTTCATCGCGCTGAGCCAGCGCGCTATAGTCCACCATGTCCGTAAACATGATAGCGGCGAGTTGGCGGTGTTCGGGAGGCGCGTCTGGCATGGAATGGGTTAATCTGGAAACGAGCTATTTACGTGTGCAACAGTGCATATCGCAATGCTAGATCTCCGACCGTGTCATTCGCGTATTTCGTGGGGCCAAGCACCCCGGTTCCGCGGTCACGTTGACAGCGAAAAGTGCCAGTGGTACCGTCGCGCGAATTTCTGCGGAGGTGCATACGCTACTAAACAGTCAGGTTTTGGTGCTGAACCGCCTGTGGCAGGCGGTGAACATCTGCTCGGCGCGACGCGCCTTCGCACTGGTCTATGCAGGGCACGCCCATGTCGTGTCGTCCGATGCTACCGACAATTTCATGACGCACGATTTCGACAGTTGGCGCGATTTTTCGGCAACTGCGCCAGAACACGAAATGGTCACAACCATCTCGTGGAGGATCCGCGTGCCGCGCGTGATTGTCCTGCTTTTTTTCGATCGGCTCCCGAAAAAGGAAGTGAAGTTTACTCGCCACAACGTCTTCGAGCGCGACAAGAGCACCTGCCAGTATTGCGGGCATGTTTTTGATCGCAGCGATTTGAATCTTGATCACGTGGTTCCGCGAGATCGCGGCGGGAACACGAGTTGGGAAAACGTCGTTTGCTCGTGCATCGCCTGCAATACGCGCAAGGGCAATCGGCTCCCGCGGGAAGCGCATATGAGCCTCATTCGCAAACCAAAACGGCCAAAGTGGTGTCCATTCGTCCAGGTCACTTTTGCCGCGCCGCAACACGACCTCTGGAAGCACTTTGTCGATCTCGCCTACTGGAATGTCGAATTGAGCGATTAGCGTCGCTCAATTCGACGGCTGCCCAAGCCGTCGTTCGCTGTTAGCTCTCTCGTCCGAACACCCGTATTATTCGTCTAATCCGTGGTTAGTTCGCCTTGGGTGAGGCAGTGAGCTTTTGAAAACGCGGATCATTCCGGAGCGGATCGAACATCGGATCGAGCCGGAGCAATACAGGAGTAAGAGGAGCCCCCGGACCAAGCGGCCCAGAATAAGATATCGATAATAGCTTCTGCAAAGCGGTGATGGCGCGATCGGCTTCTCCTGTTTGCGCTGCCACCCGCGCGCAAAACTCAATCGAAGCGGGACCAACTACCGCATCTTTCTCGACCAGGTTCACAGTCATGCCCTGCTCCGCTAGGGTTAATGCGGCGGCCTTGTCACCAAGGCTCATATTAGTCAGAGCAAGATCGCCAAGGAGGATGTGATTTTCCGGTTGTTCTTTCAGGAACGATTCCAGTTCGCTGCGTGCCTGTCGCCAACTTTCCTGGGCAGCCGCATGATCGCCGCCGATTTCCTGCGCCCAACCTAGCCAAAATCTCAGTTCGCCTTTGTAAAAACCCAGCGCTGGATCAGGCTTGGCTAGTAGCTCCTTCAGCCGCGAAATGATTTGTGCAGGCCGGCGCTCCAGGATCGATTGGTAAGCTTGTGTTTCCAATGCGTTCGTGTCGTCCGCCGCCGGTTGCACGGAAGCTAGGAGAGCCGAAGCCCGCGGCAAGTCGCCCTCTGCTTGTGCGATCACTGCCTTTTCCACAATGGTATCCACGTCATCCGGCGTAATATTTACGATCTGCTCAAGCTTCCTCCACGCTTCTGGAAAGAGACGACGATCCTTGTAGGAAAGTGCGTGCTGGGTAAGCAGGGAAACATTCCGCGGATCGAGTCGCTCGGCTTCGTTGAAGTACGTCTCGCTCCGGTCCCACTCGCCTTGCTTCCGCGCGACATAGGCCAGCGATTCCGGAATCCGGCTACTATTCGGCATGAGCGGACGCGCTTCCTCAAAGTAACGCACAGCCGTGTCGTAGTCCTTCAGGCAGGCATAATGATAGAACCCTTTGGCCAAGATGGCCTCCCCTAGATTGGGCTGAAGACTGAGCGCGGTTTCGGCTGCCTGCCATGCCTCGTCACGCAGGGCAACCGTTGGTTGAAGAAACTGGGTGCGATACCCGCGCGCGTCCACGAACGACAGCAGCGCCCAAGCAAGGGCGAACTTCGGATCCAAACGCACGGCTTCTCTGAGATATTTCTGCGCGTTAAGAGCATTGGCAGTTGTGTTGGCCGTTTTCAGGCTATAAGCCAGCCCACGTAGGTAAGCATCGTAGGCCTCGGTATTGTCCGTCGGTTTGGCGGCAATGACTTGCTCTTCCGGACCAGTAAGTTTCGCCCGCAGCTGATCGGCGATGACTTTAGCCACCTCACTCTCAACGGAAAAGATGTCGGTCAGTCGTCTGTCGTAGGTATCAGCCCAAAGGTGGGAATCACTGGCTGCTTTGATTAACTGCACGTTTACGCGCATGGAATCGCCGCTCTTTTGCACACTTCCTTCCAGAATGTGGGCCACGCCAAGTTCCTTTGCGATCTCAGGCAGATTTGTGGGCGCGCTCTTGTAATGCTGTGTGGATGTGCGCGAGATCACTTTCAGATCAGCGATCTTCGATAACCGCGTCAGAATTTCGTCCTGGATGCCCTCAGCAAAGTAGGCGTTATCCGGATCGCGACTAAGATTTTCAAACGGCAGCACCGCAATCGATTTCGCAGGCACAGTCGTCGCAACTGGCTCCCGCGCGACGGGCTCCTTTGCTTCTTCAACGATTTTTTCAAAGCGCCGATCGCCGCGCAGGGGGTCCCAAAACGGCATCAGTTTTAATTGGCCATAACTGACACCGCTTGGATCGCGGATGAGCATGGCGAGTTGGTTGCAGGCGAGATCTGTATCGCCGACCCACGCCGCAATCATGGCCAAATACTTGATCATGGTCGGGCCGAGCAGTGCATCCTTTTCTACTGGAACGATCTCTACTGCGCGGCGGCCTTCACGCAAAGCTTGTTCCTTTCTGCCGAGACCTGCGTCGATCAAGCCAAGCACGCACAACGCTGGACCGTAATTTGCTTGGGCTTGAACTATTTTCTCCTGCTCGGCGTGCGCCGCAGCGAAAGCTGCGCGCACCTTGTCATCATCCTGGTTCATCCGCGCGATCACGCCTTCTGCGAATGAGCGAGGAAAGATTACATTCTCATTCGAACCCAGGAGGATTGGATTTTCCCCACAGGCAGCTAGCGCGTGTTTGGCCGCAGCGATGTCCCTTTCAGCCAAGGCACAAATCAACCAATTGTTAACAACATTCGGTATCGCTGCTGGATTTGTGCGTCTTATCGAATCTATGACCTCGTGCACCGGCCGTGCATTGCCATTGGAATCGAGTTCGACAAAAGCGTGTAATACTTTTGTGACAGGGTCATTCGGTTCGAAGGACAGCACACGAGCAAGGAGCGATTTTGATTCGGCGTAACGGTGGAGCAGGGTGTAACTTCGGGCAGTTTGCTGTAGCGTCTGGATGTTCCGTGGGTCGAGTGCGATGGCACGCTCGAGATCTCGCAGCGACTCTTCCCAGCGCCCCTGCCGCCTCTCGATATAACCCTTCAGCGAAAACACCCAGTTGTCGCCGGGTAGGCGTTGACGAGCAATTTCCAGTTCGGCTAACGCGCCGTCATAATCGCTGTAACCCCAATAGAGATTGCGTGCACGTGCGAGGTGCGTTTCACCAGCATCGGGCTGGAGACGAGCTGCCATCTGAACAGCCGCCTCAGCTGCCGCCAAGCGCGACGGCGTATGATCGAAGTCGAGGAAATAAACGCTGACTTGGGTGAAGGCGAGTTGACAATACGCCTGAAAAAATGATGGATCACGCGCCACTGCCTGGTTCAAAAGGTCGGCCGCCTGCAGTAAATCAGCCTTCCCAGTACTGCTACCAAACGCGTTCAGAAAAAGAGTTCTTGCGTGGCTGTAGAAATCAAACGCGGTCACGTCCGTCGTCGGCGGCTGTTCGATCTCGCTCTTTTCATTCGGCGAGAGCTTCGCCTGCAATTGGTCGGCGATCGCTTTCGCGATTTCACTCTGAATAGCGAAAACGTCGGCGAGATCGCGATCGTAAGTCTGCGCCCACAAATGCGCGTCATTGCGCGCATCGATCAACTGAGCGTTTACTCGCACGCGATTGCCAACACGCTGAACACCTCCTTCCACGACATGTGCGACGCCAAGTTCATTTCCAATTTGGCGCAGGTTACGTTTCGCTCCGGTCTTATACTGCATAACCGAAGTGCGGCTGATGACTTTCAAGTCCGCGACCCTTGCCAGGTCGGTCAGAATTTCATCCTGCACGCCATCGGTAAAAAACGCGTTCTCCGGATCGCGGCTGCGGTTTTCAAACGGCAGCACAGCGATGCTTTTCTCTGGTGGCAGTCTTGAATCGAAACCTGACTGAGGCGCCAGGGCATTACGAGAAAAGAACAAGAACGCGGCTGCCATGGCAGAGCAAACCGCTGCGGCTGTCGCAGCAGCAAGCATCGGGTTACGCTTCGACCAGCGCCAGGCCCGCACTGGGGGCGAAACGCGACGCGCAATAATCGGGCGGCCTTCCAGCCAGCGTTCGAGATCGACACCCAAATCGCCTGCCGAGCGATAGCGCGCCTGCGGCTCGCGCTCCAAGCAACGCGCGCAGATCGTCTCCAAGTCGCGATCGAACGCTGGAGCGAGCGAGCGCAGTTTTGGCGCCGGTTTTTCGCTGGCTTGTTGAATCACGGCCAGCGCGTGTTCGCCTAGGAAAGGCGGACGCCCGGTGAACAGATCGAACAAGATTGCTCCGAGACTGTAAACGTCGGCCGCTGGAGTAAGCTCAGCTGCCGGTCCTTTGGCCTGCTCGGGTGCAATGTAACCAGGCGTGCCGAAGATTGCGAGCGAGCGCGTGAGATCGGTACTGGTGTCGAGCCATTTGGCTAATCCGAAATCGGTCACGAATGGTTCGCCACAACCGTCGAGTAGGATGTTTCCTGGCTTGAGATCGCGATGTAAAACGCCGTGCTCATGCGCGTATTGGACAGCATGCGCCACCTTGGCCATAAGCCGGACGCATTCGCGCAGTTCGTTGCGCAGGACAGGCCCGGCTTTTTGCAAGCTGCCCCCAGCCGCGTACTTCATGCTGAAGAAGGGCAGGCCGTCTTCGCCATGGCCGACTTCATAAATGGGAAGGATATTCGGATGATCGAGACTGGCTGCCGCTTCAGCTTCACGCCGGAAACGTTCCAGCGTTTCGCGCGAATCGGCGTGATAGGACACCATGCGCTTGAGCGCGACGATCCGGCGCGAATGCCGCTGGCGCGCGCGATAAATCACGCCCATTCCACCGCGTCCGATCTCCTCCAGAATTTCGTAGTTGCCGACCCGCCAGTGTGTGTCCTG